>Ga0075418_10002387_pt1 | contig 21460 bp, 30 predicted proteins | sample SoiMetdeltSBSDD2_FD_81776 | JGI IMG/M metagenome (GOLD analysis project Ga0075418, IMG submission 81776) | Bulk soil microbial communities from a Populus tree surrounding site in Tennessee, USA - Soil MetaG P. deltoides SBSDD2 | ecosystem: Environmental > Terrestrial > Soil > Tree plantation...
CTTCGACCTGGTGGTGTCCTGCAACATGTTCCACTACATCACTCACCCGGTCGAGGCGCTGCTGGAGATGGAGAGGGTGCTTCGCCCGGGCGGGGCGATCGTGCTCACGGATTGGTGCGACGATTTCCTCGCGTGCCGGGCCTGCAACCTCTATCTGCGCCTCACGAACCGCGCCTTTTACAAGACCTACCAGCAGACCGAATGCCTCGACCTGCTTCGTCGCGCCGGCTTCGGGAACGTCAAGCTCGACCGCTACAAGATCAGCTGGCTATGGGGGCTCATGACCGCGGTGGTCACCGTAGGCTGATCCCATTTTCAGCGAAAGTCGTCATCCCAGAACGTCAGCACCACCATCAGGCTGATCGCGCCTGCGGCCACCGCTGCGATCGCCCGCGCGATCGCGCCCGCGGTCACCTGGTCCGGGGCCAGGTCCGTGATCCCGTCCGGCCAGATCAACAGCACGATCGCGATGCCGCCCGCGAGCACGAAGCCGGACGCGAGCAGGCGCTTGATGAGCGAAGGCGCGGGCATCCTCGTGAGGGTCCAATCGTCGAAGCCGCCATTCGACCATGGGCGGCCGGGTGAACCCGCGCGAGTTTGTACGCCGCGAGGACAATGGATTCGTAAACCGCCAGACCCGGGGTTTTCCTAGGGCGGGCCACATCTCCGCTCTCGGAATATTCCGAGAGTATGTACTTAGCGAAAGGGGCATAATTTCGGGCGGGGGTAGGGTGATCTTCAAGCCGTTAAGCCAGCATGAGTACGAGCGTCTGTCGCTCGATGAGCGGATGGAATACCTGCATCGTCTGATGACGGACATCCGCCAGAAGCTCGCCGAAACCCGCAAGCAGCAGGAAACGCTCAACAAACGTATAGACGATTCCGGCCGCTAGTCTCACGCGATATTCATGCGCGCTGGCGGGCTCGTTTATAACGAGTTGACCGAAGGCGAAGCCCATGACCAGGGCCGCCAGTAGAGGGGGGAAGCCCCGAAGGGGCCCCCTTGGGGGTTCGCTAAGTACATACTCTCGGAATATTCCTATAAATTTTTGCGGCGTCTGGCGACATACCGGGGCAGCGATCCCCCACAAACTGGGGTTGATGAAGGTGTTCCTGGTCGAGGACGCGCCGCTCCTGCGCGAGCGCCTGGTGGCTCTCATCGCCTCGGTGGGCGCGAGCACCGTGGGCCACGCCGAAGGCGCGCGCGAAGCGATCGACGGGATCCTCGCCGCGGCTCCCGACGCGGTCGTGCTCGACCTCCACCTCAAGGAAGGCAACGGCTTGGACGTGCTGCGCGCGGTGCGCAAGGCCGCGCCGGCGATCGCGTTCTTCATCGTGACGAACCACCCGCACGAGGGCTACCGGGCGAGCGCGGAGCGCCTGGGCGCACGCGGCTTCTACGACAAGTCGAGCGAGTTCGACAAGCTGCGCGCCGCGCTCGCCGCCGCGGCAGCTTAGGAATCGTCCTAGCCGCGCGAGCGGCGCTTTCCGAGCCGTCTTTCAGCCCCCGCCGATAGGGCGCGCGCGGGCGCGCGGCCACACTCTGGCCATGCAAAGCATTTTCCTGGTCGAAGACTCCGCCTCCATCCGAGAGCGCCTGGTGCGCCTGCTCGAGAGCGTTCCCGGGGCGCAGGTCGTCGGCCAGGCGAGCGATGCCGACGAGGCGATCGCCGCGATCCTCGCCGCGAGGCCCGACGTGGTCCTGCTCGACCTGCAGCTCGAGCACAGCAGCGGCTTCGACGTGCTGCGCGCGGTGCACAGCCTCGAGCCCCGCATCGCGTTCTACATGCTGTCCAACTTCACCACCGAGCCCTACCGCCGCCACGCCGAGCGCCTGGGCGCGCGCGGGTTCTTCGACAAGAGCACCGACTTCGACCTACTGCGCGACTTGGTCGCGCAGCGCGCCACGAACCAATAGGGAGATCGCACATGCAAGTCGCCGCCGCCGTCATCGCCATCCAGCCCCTCGAGAAGCGCATGCCCGCGGCGCGCAAGCACGCCGCGAACTGCTCGAGCTGCAACCTGCGCGAGCTGTGCCTGCCGGGCGCGCTCGACGCGGAAGACCTCGCGCGCATCGACAACCTGGTGTATGCACGCCGCCGCCTGAAGCGCGGCGAGGCGCTCTACCCGGCGGGCGCCGAGTTCAAGGCAATCTACGCGATCCGCAGCGGCTCCTTCAAGGCGAGCCTGTTCGACGGCGAAGGCCGCGAGCAGGTCAGCGGGTTCTTCATGGCCGGCGAGCTCCTCGGCCTCGAGGGTCTGGGCTCGGGCGCCTATCAGGCGGGCGCGATCGCGCTCGAGGACAGCGAGGTCTGCGTGCTGCCCTATGCGCTGATCGAGCAGTTCTGCCGCGAGATGCCCGCGCTCCAGCGCCGGCTCCATACGGTGCTCGCGCGCGAGATCGTGCGCGACCACGGCGTCATGATGCTTCTCGGCACGATGCGCGCGGAGCAGCGCCTCGCCACGTTCCTGCTCAACCTCTCGGCGCGCTCCAAGCGACGCGGCTACTCGTCGTCGGACTTCCACCTGCGCATGTCGCGCGAGGAGATGGGCAGCTACCTCGGGCTCAAGCTCGAGACCGTGAGCCGCCTGTTCTCGCAGTTCCACGACGCCGGGCTGATCGAGGTCGACTACCGGCACGTGCGCATCCTCGACGTCCAGGGCCTCGAGCGCCTCGTGCACGAGTCCGGGCGTGTTTCAAATTAAACACGCCTTCCGGAGTGCGAAATAGCACTGACACATCCGGCGCCCAGTGTGCAAAGTAGCCGTGAGGATAGAAAGGTAAACCGATGAAAACCGTCCACGCCACCGTCAATCACATCTTTGCCATGTGCCCGGAGCTGTGCGGATTCTCGGTGCAGGACGCCGAGACCCTGACGCGCGACCGCGCGTCCGGACAGCTCGAAGCGGGCCTCTACCTGGCCGACGTTGCCACCACGACGAACGGCAGCTCGGAGCAGCTGCTCGGCGAGATCGCGGCCGAGCTGCTCGACCTGCTCGACGAGCAGCCCGAGGCCGTGGACCAGCTGCGCGGCCGCACCTTCGCGCGCACGCTGCACTGACCGTAAGGCGTAGTGTGCGGCGGCTGTAGCCGCTTATCATGGCGAAGTGCCAAGCACCCCGGGTGACCCGCTGCCTCGACGTACCACTGCACGGCTGGCGTTCGTTGTCGGCGCCTCCATCGTTCCGGCGACGCTCATCGCGGTCCTGCTGATCGGTTACGACTACTACAACCGGGAGCGCGACCGAGTGGCGCGCGACTCGATGGCTACGGCCCGGGCGCTGCTCGCCGCGGTCGACACGGAGTTCACCGGGGCGAAGTCGGCGCTTCTCGCGCTGGCGACCTCGCCGCACCTCTCCTCGGCGGATCTCGCGGCGTTCCACGCCCAGGCGCAGGCGGCGCTGCAGGACCAGTCCTTCGCCGGCATCGTGCTGATCGAAGAGAGCGGCCGGCAGCTCGTGAATACGTTCCGGCGCTTCGGCGAGCCGCTGCCGGCCGCGGGCAATTCGCGCGAGCTGCAGCGTGTCTTCCAGACCGGGGCGCCGGTCGTCACCGACCTCTTCACGGGTGCACTGGTGCAGCAGCACTTCGTTGCGGTCGGCGTTCCCGTGCGCCGCGACGGCAAGATCCGCTATTCGCTCAACGGCGAGGTCGACCCGCGCAAGCTCTCCTCGCTTCTCAGGGACCAGCGCCTGCCGCCGGGCTGGATCGGCGTGGTTCTGGACAGCCAGGGCACCATCGTCGCGCGAAGCCACGCGGAACACCTGGTCGGGCAGAAAGCCTCGCCCGAGCTGGTGCAAAGGATGAAAGAGGTGCGCGAGGACGTATTCGAATCGCGCACGGTCGAGGGCATTCCGGTGCTCACCGTGTTCAGCCGTTCGCCGCTTTCCAGCTGGACCGTCGCCATCGGCATCCCGCAAAGGCAGCTCACCGCGCAGCTGTGGTCCTCCATGGCGCGGCTCTTCATCGCGGGCTTCATCGGGCTGATCACCGCGCTCGGCCTCGCCGTGCTCCTCGGCCGCCGGCTGATGCGCTGAGCCGACTCAGGAGGCGGCCGCGCGGCACCTCGTGCGTCAATCTAACGGCGCGGAGGCTCGCTCGCGCTCGCGGGGCGCCGGTAGATGATGTAATAGACCAGGGCCACCAGGACGCTGCCGCCGACGATGTTTCCGGCGATCACCGGAACCAGGTTTTTCCACAGTCCCGACACCTGCACCGCCTCGCCGGCCCCCGCCTGCAGCATCATGCCGAGCGGCAGGAGGTACATGTTGGCGACCGAGTGCTCGAAGCCGGCCGCCACGAACGCCGCGATCGGCATGAGCACTGCGACGAACTTGTCGACCACGCTGCGGCCCGCAAGCGTCATCCATACCGCCATGCAAACGAGGACGTTGCACAGAACCCCCCGCCAGAAGGCGGTCCAGAAAGGCAGCGAAGTCTTCGCCGCGGCGATCTGCAGATAGGTCTTGCCGATCGCCCCCCCGTTCATCTCAGCGTGGCCGGAGAGGAACACGATGGCGGCGAGGCCGACGGCGCCGACGAAGTTCGACAGGCACACGACGGTCCAGTTGTAGAGCACGTCGCGGGTCGTGATGCACCCGTGTGCCCATCCCATGGCGAGCAGGTTGTTGCCGGTGAAAAGCTCGGCCCCGGCGACCACGACGAGAAGCAGCCCGAGCGAAAACACCGCCCCGCCAAGGACCCGCGAAGCAGCGAACCCGAGGCTCGAATCGCTCAACACGATCACCGAGAAGAGCGCGCCCAGGCCGATGAACGCGCCGGCCAGAATGCCGAGCATGGCGAGCGAAAGCAGCGGCGTCGCCGCCTTCGCGACGCAAACGGCCTCCAGCCGCTCGGCGATCTGCCTCGGCGAATAGACGTCGAAACCGCTGTTCGGATCCATCGGGCGAGTATCGGCGCCGCTTCCCCGGCGCTTTTGACCTCGGTCAATTCGGTGGCGGCATGGGCAGCGACAATTTCCACATGGCCGACTACCCCGCCGATGTCGCCTCGGAGCACAGGCTTGCCGACGGCCGCACGGTGCTGATTCGCCCGATCCGGGCCGACGACGAGACCGAGGAGCAGCGTTTCTTCGCCGGATTGTCGGACGAGGCGAAGAGCATGCGCTTCATGAAGTTTGTCGGTGCGCTGAACGAGCGTCTCATCCATTCCTTCAGCCACGTGGATTACGAGGCGCGCATGGCCTTCGTGTGCGAGCACAAAGGGCGCATCGTCGGAGAGGCGCGCTATTCCGCGCTGCCGTACGAGCGCAGCTGCGACTTCGGCATCGTAATCGCGGACGACTGGCACCGCAGCGGCATCGCGGGCCTGCTCATGGATGCCCTGATCCGCCAGGCTCGGGCGCAGGGCTTCGACACGATGGAAGGCATGGTGCTGCGCCTCAACCACCCCATGCTGAAGTTCGTCCGGGCGCTGGGCTTCGAGCTGCTCCCGCTACCGCTCGACCCGACCCTCGTTCAGGTGCTCAAGAGCCTGCGTCCGGTCGGTGAAACGATTCATTCCTTGTAGACAAAGTCGCCGCGCCGATTCTGCGCCCACGAGGCCTCGTCGTGGCCGGTGGCTCGGGGCTTCTCTTCACCGTAGCTCACCGCCTCCAGCCGCTTCGCCGGCACGCCGAGCACGGTAAGCGAGCGCACCACGGCCTCGGCGCGGCGCTGGCCCAGCGCGAGGTTGTACTCGCGGCTGCCGCGTTCGTCGGCGTTGCCCTCGATGCGGCCCTCCACCGAGGGGGTTTCGCGCAGATACCGGGCGTGAGCCTCGAGCACGCTCCTGAACTCGGGCTTGACGACATATTCGTCGTAATCGAAGTAGATGCTTTGCCCCGTGGGGGCCTTCGCCTTTGCCGTCGCCGGCGCGGCTGCTGGCTTGGCGGGGGTCGGCGCGGACGCCGGGGCGGCCGCGGATTTTGCGGCCGGCGCGGGCGCGCTCGCCGCCTGCGGCTCGACGACGGCTGCGGGCTTCTTGTCTTCCTCGGTGGTGGCGCACGCGGATGCGAGCGCAACCACGATCAACGACAGGCAAAAGCGATTGCGATTCATCAGATCCCTCCTTGGTTATGCCGCCTTCGCCAGTAGAGTCCAGCGCGGCCAAGGCCTTATTGACCTATCTCAAAGCCGTGGCCGCTTCGGCTGATACTAGGCCTGCGCGCCGGGCTGCTTGCACTGCTGTACCCGCGCGCTGGCATCGGCGCAGGATTCTTCCGCCTGCTGCGTGCGCGTCGCGCCAGGCGTCCTGCCCGTGGTGTTCGTGCACGGCATTCTGTGCAACGCCGGCGTGTGGCATCGGATGCGCGCGGCGCTCGAGCGCGACCACGCGCGGGCCTGCGGTTCAGCCTCGCGCGTGAGGCTCCACGCGCGGCGCCTGAGCTCCGAGCATCTGCGGCGTGACGAGGGTGACGCCCTTCGCGGTGACGTGGAAGCGCTTGCGGTCCTCGTCCGGATCGACGCCAACGACGAGCCCGGCAGGAAGCCTGCAGTCCTTGTCGACGACGGCGCGCTTCAGGACAACACCGCGCGCGACGTCGACGTTCGGCAGGATCACCGAGTCCTCGATCGTGCAGTAGCTGTGCACGTGGACGTTGCTGAAGAGAAGCGAGCGCTTGAGCTTCGAGCCGCTGATGATGCAGCCGCCCGAAACCAGCGAGTCGAGCGCGTAGCCGCGGCGCTCATCGTCGTCGAACACGAATTTCGCCGGCGGCAGCTGTTCCTGGCAGGTCCAGATCGGCCAGTCCTGGTCGTACATGTTGAGGTCGGGCACCACCTGGGTCAGGTCGAGGTTGGCTTCCCAGTACGCATCCACGGTGCCGACGTCGCGCCAATACGGCAGCCCGCGCGCCATGTTGACGCAGCTCTCCGAGAAGCGGTGCGCGTGCACGGGCACGCCGAGCTTCACCAGGCGCGGCAGGATGTCCTTGCCGAAGTCGTGCCCCGAGGAGCGGTCGCGCGCGTCGGCGCGCAGCTCCTCGTACAGGAACTCCGCCTCGAACAGGTAGATCCCCATGCTCGCGAGCGCCGTGTCCGGCCGGTCCGGCAGCGGCGACGGGCGCGGCGGCTTCTCCTCGAACGCGCGCACCTGGGCGCGCTCGTCGACCTGCACCACGCCGAAGTTCACCGCGTCGGCGAGCGGCACCTCGGTGCAGGCCACCGTCACTTTCGAGCCGCGCGCGAGGTGCTGCGCCAGCATCTTCGCGTAGTCCATCTTGTAGACGTGGTCGCCCGCGAGCACCAGCACGTTCGCCGGATCGTGCTGGCGCAGGATGTCGAGGTTCTGGCATACCGCGTCGGCCGTGCCGCGGTACCACTCGGCGGTCTCGCGCTGCTGCGCCGGAAGCAGCTCGACGAACTCGTTGAAGCGGCCGTCGAGGAAGCTCCAGCCGCGCTGCACGTGCCGGATCAGGCTCTGCGCGCGGTATTGGGTGCAGATGGCGATGCGGCGGATGCCCGAATTGACGCAGTTCGACAGCGTGAAGTCGATGATGCGGAACTTGCCGCCGAAGGGCACCGCGGGCTTGGCGCGCAGGTCGGTAAGCTGCCGCAACCGCTCGCCGCGGCCTCCCGCGAGGACGAGCGCAACGGTGCTGCGCGCGGCGTGCATGGCTTCCTTGCGACGCCTAGCTTAGCGCCATGCCGCGCGATTATCTAGCGTGCCGGTGTTTCTACACGAGGATCGAGTCTTCGAGCTCCGCGGTGTATTCGAGCGGCCAGCGCCCGGCGAGGTGGCGCAGCACGCCGTGCTGGAAGCCGCGGGAGTAGAACGTCCAGTTCGGCTGCAGCCTGGAGAACACCGCGAGGCGCGCGAACCTGACGCTCACTTCGCCCGCCACGAGCTCGGCGCGCGCGTACGCCTCGAAATCCGCGGCGGCCCACGCGTCGGCGCGGTAGCACAGCCATTCGCGTGAGAAGCTTTCCTGGAGCCGCGCGAGCTCGTAGCGGCGCGGCTCGCTGAGCGACCAGCCCGAATGCAGCCCGGCGAGGTCGACTTCGTCGTGGCTCACCGGGCCGGCGCTGAAGAAATCCTCCAGCAGGAAGTAGCGGCTCGCCACGCCAAGATCCAGGCGTGGGCCGGTGAACCAGCCGTATGCGTCGCGTCCGGAAGTGAGATAGGCCACGGCGCAGCGCAGACCGATGCCGCGCGGCGCGTAGGCGATGAACAGGTTCGGATCCATGGCCCCATTTCAGGCCAAAGCGCGCGCCGCGCCTTGACCCCGATCAAACCGGCCGCCGCCAGAAGGCACACTATGGGCAAACCATGCATACACCCCTGCAAATCTCGCTCCGCGGCGTCGCGCCTTCCGACGCGCTCGTAAGGGGCATTCGCGACAAGGCGCAGAAGCTCGAGCACTTTTGCGATCGGATCACGGGTTGCCGCGTCGCGCTCGCCCTCGACGCGCGCCATCAGCGCCAAGGCGGGCAGTTCAGCGTGCACGTCGGCGTGAAGGTGCCGGGCGGGACGATCGAGGTCACGCGCGAGCACGACAAGAACCTCCACGTGGCGCTGCGCGACGCGTTCGACGCCGCGCGGCGCCAGCTCGAGGACTACGCGCGCGAAAAGCGCGCGCCGGTCTAGTGCGACATCAGCACCGGGACGGTCATCGCCTCGAGCATGCTGCGCGTGGCGCCGCCGAGCACCAGCTCGCGCAGGCGCGAATGCCCATAGCCGCCCATGACGACCAGGTCGGCGCCGGTGTCCGCCGCGCGCGACAGGATCTGCGCGCCGATGTCGAGCCCGGGCGCGCTCTGGCGCGCCGCGGTCGCCTTGACGCCGTGGCGCGCGAGGTAGAGCGCGACATCCGCGGCCGGCACCTCGCCGTGATCTGCGGACGCCGGATCGAACGCGACCAGCTCGACGGCTCCCGCGCGAGCGAGCAGCGGCAGCGCATCGCTCACCGCGCGCGCCGCCTCGCGGCTCGCGTTCCACGCGACCAGGATGCGTTTGCCAACGGATGGAAAGCGCCCGGCGTACGGCACGAAGAGTACCGGGCGGCCGACCGAGAGCACGAGCTCGCCGGCGAGCGCCTGGGCGCGTCCGTCGCCCGGTTCGGGCTGAGCGGCGACGACGAGATCGGCGTAGCGCGCGCTCAGGCTTACTGCTGCGAGCGCTCCGTCCATCGCAAGGCGCCACTCGGCCTTGTCGCCGGCACGGCGCGCGGCCTGCCGGAACTCGGCCTCGGCCTGCGTCGCCACTTCCTTGCGCCGGCGCCGCTCGATTTCCTGCATCGTCGCCCCGCCTTCGGCGAGCGCATAAGAAGGAACGTAGGCCGCGTCGAGCGCGAATAGCGCGACGAGGTGCGCATCGAAGCTCGCGGCGATGTCGAAACCGACTTGCAGACGCTCGGCGCGCCGTGCGCCGTCGTCGAGGTGGACCAGCACTGTCTTGTAGCTCATGGCTTGCCTCCGCTTCTCAACATATCCCGGCGGTGCGGTCGCTTTTTGATCTCGGTCAAGTGTGTAGCGCTGGTTCAGGAAACGGCGAGCCCGACGCCGAGCAGCAGTGAATAGGCCATCGAAAGCAGCGCTGCGCGCGGCGTCATCGGAACGAGCGCAGCACGGTCGCCGCTGGTGCACACCGTGCGCGCGATGCGAGCCGCCCCTGGCAGGGTCAGCAGCGGCAGTAGCACCCACGGACTGAACCCGAGCGCCAACCAGAAGCCGAACGGGGCAAGGTAGGCCAGCGTGGAAAGCGCGAGGTATTCGCCGCGGCTCCAGCCGATACCCAGGCGTACCGCGCCGGTGCGCCAGCCCTTCGCTGCGTCGAACGCGCGGTCGCGGATGTCGTCTATGACCAGCACGTTGGTGACCAGCGCGCCCACCGGCACGCCGACGACGAAAGCGCTCGCCGGAAAGGCACGCGCCTGAATGTAGTAGGCGCCGGCCACGGCGACGACGCCGAACATCGCGAAGAAGATGGGATCGGCGAGGCCGCGCGGCGCGTAGCGCAACGGCCCCGCGGCATAAGAGAAGCTCGAGGCGGCGCCGATGATTCCGATCAGCAGCGCCGGTGCTCCACCGAGGTAGACGAGGTAGGGTGCGGTCAGCGCCGCGAGTCCAAAGCAAAGGAAAATGGATCCTCGAAGCAACGCGAGCTCGAGCGTGCCATCGGCGAGCGCCTGCAGGAGCTCCGGATGCTCGGGGAGCTGCGGATGGCGGCGCACGAGCTCGTGCTGATCGGCGAACACGCCACCCAGATGGATCAGCCAGCTACCCAGGAAGGCGACGAGCAGCGGCAGCGGCGCAAGCACGCCGTCGTGAACCGCGAGTCCGGCAGCGACCAGTACCGGCGCGGCGGCGGTGGGCAGCGTATGGCCGGGATAGAGGAGAAAGCCCACCCAGAGCTGCCGGCGTGACAGCGACGGCGTCATTCCTGGCTCCAGCCGGTCAGAGCTTGCCGGATTTCAGGGCGAGCACCGCCCAGGCGAGGCCGAGCACGCCCGCGACGACGAAGCCCACTACGCCCAGCACCGGCAGCGCGAGCCAGTGCGGTCCGGCGTCGGCGGCGATCAGGATGGCCGAGCCGATCACGAGCGCGGCGACGATCAGGGCGAAGGCGAGCCGGTTGCTCGCGTGCAGCAGGTGGCGCTCGATCGAGCCGCCGCTCTGGTGGCGCACGTCGAAGAGCGGCTCGCCGCGCTCCAGGCGGCCCATCAGGCGGCGCAGCGTGACCGGCGCTTCGGCCGCGGCCTCGCGCACCGCGGAGGCGACGCGGTAGGTCTGCGCGATGTTCGCCACCCCCAGGTCCGGCATGAACGCGTGCCTGAGCAGGCGCCCGCTGTAACCGCGAAAGGATTGCAGCGAGCTGAAATGCGGCTCGAGACGCCGCACCAGGCTTTCCAGCTCGGCGAAGGCGCGCAGGAGCAGCGTGGTCTCGCGCAGCAGCCGGATATGATGCTTGCGGCCCAGCCCGATGAACTCATGGATGATGGCGCCGAAGGATTGCCGGCCGACGCCCGACTCCCGGTAATAGCGCTCGAGCGACTCGCCAAGGTCGCGAGTGAAGGCGGCACGATCGAGCTCTGCGCTCGCGCCGCCCATGCCGAGGTAGGCGCTTGCCGCCCAGGCTGGGTCGCGCGCGATCACGGCGAGGAAGAGCTGGCGCAGGCTCTCCTGCACCTTCGGCGAGAGCTCGCCCAGGGCGCCGAAGTCGTGGAACCACAACCGCCCGTCGGGCAGCACGAAGATGTTTCCGGGGTGCGGATCGGCGTGGAATACGCCGTGCTCGAACACCTGCGTGAGGAACAGGCGCATCAGCGTCTGCGCGGTCCCGGGCGGCGCTGCGCCCGGCTCGTCGATGCGCCGGCCGTGCCCGTACTCCATGGTGAGGACGCGCCGCGTGGTGAGTTCGCGGTAGACCTTGGGCACGACCACGGCGGCCTCGTCGCGGTTCACCTCGGCGAAGCGCTCGGCGTTGCGCGCCTCGTGCTCGAAGTCGAGCTCGCCGCGCAGCGTGATGGCGAATTCCTCGACCAGCCCGGGAAGGTTGAACGCGCGCAGCGCAGGCATCGCCGCCGGAAGCATGCGCGCGAGGCGGCGCAGCACTGCGACGTCGGCTTCAACGGTCTCCTCGATGCCGGGGCGCTGGACCTTGACGATCACCTGAGCGCCGTCGGCGAGCGTCGCGCGGTGCACCTGCGCAACCGACGCGGCAGCGAGCGGGCGCTCGTCGAAGCCCGCGAACAGATCCTCGACCCTGGAGCCGGTTTCGCCCTCGATGATCCGCCGCGCGATTTCCGCAGGAAACGCGCCGACGTGGTCCTGGAGCGAACGCAGCTCGCCCACGAGCTCGGCCGGGAACAGGTCGTCGCGTTGCGAAAGCATCTGCCCGAACTTGACGAAGGTCGGGCCGAGCTCCTCCAGCGCTTCGCGCAGGCGCCGGGCGTCGCTGCCTGCCGCCGTCGACGCGGCCGGCTGCGGGCCGAGGCCGAGGCGCTCGGCGTAGTGGCTCCAGCCCTTGGCGGCCGCGACCCTGCCGATGGCCGCCAGGCGGTTCACGCGCGCACGAGCAGCACCGGCACGGGCGATTGGCGCACCACCTGCTCGGCGTCGCTGCCCAGCACGATGCGGCGCACACCGCGGCGGCCGTGCGTGCCGAGCACGATGAGATCGGCATGATGCCGGCGCGCCTCGTTCACGATGCTCCGCGCCGCGGTTCGGTCGATCGACTCGCAGAGCACGGTCTTCGCCCGCACGCTCTGCTTCGCGGCCCGCGCCTTCGCCGCGGCCAGCACCTGGCGTCCCGCCTCGCGCAGCGTCGGGGTCAGATCCAGCGGCGCGGCGCCGGTGAGCGGCGCAAACGCAACGCTCTCGTTCACCACGTGCAGGAGGCACAGCTCGGCGCGCTCGGCATTCGCCAGCCGGATCGCCTCGCGCAGGCCTCGCGCCGCAGCGGCGCTGCCGTCCACGGCCACCATGATCTTGCGATAGGCGCTCATTTTCCCGCCCGCACCAGCAGCACCGGCACCGGCGAAGTGCGCACCACAGCCTCGGCGTCGCTGCCGAGCACGAGGCGGCGCAGTCCGCGCCGGCCGTGGGTGCCGAGCACGATCAGGTCGGCGCGCTGGCGGCGGGCCTCGCGCACGATCGTCCCGGCCGCCGGACCGCCGAGCGTTTCGCGCATCAGCGTCTTCGCCCGGATGCCCTCCTTGTCGGCCGCCGCCTTCGCCTTCGCCAGGATGCGGCGACCGCCTTCGCGCAGCGACGGCACCAGATCCACGCCGGGGGCATAGCCGTCGAGGTTGGCGAATGCGTAGAACTCGTTCACCACGTGGACCAGGAATAGCTGCGCGCGGGCATCCTTCGCCAGACGGATCGCCTCGCGCAGGCCCTTCATCGAGGTCGGGCTGCCGTCCACCGCGACGAGGATTCTGCGATACGCGCTCATTCCGGCGCCTCCTCGGGTTTCGCCTGTTCCTGCGCCTGGGCAATCATGCACTGCGTGGTGAGGATGAGGCTGGCGATCGAAGCGGCGTTCTGCAGCGCGGTGCGGGTGACCTTGCGCGGATCGAGCACGCCCATCGCGAACATGTCGCCGTACTCGCCGCTCGCCGCGTTGTAGCCGAAGTTGCCGTCGCCGTCGGCCACGCGCTGGACCACCACCGCGGGCTCGGCGCCGGCGTTGCGCACGATCTGGCGCAGCGGCTCCTCGACCGCGCGGCGCACGATCTGGATCCCGGCGTCCCGATCTGGGTTTTGCGCCTTGAGATCACTCAGGCACTTTCTTGCCCGGAGGAGCGCGACGCCGCCGCCGGGCAGGATGCCCTCCTCGACCGCGGCGCGCGTGGCATGCAGCGCGTCCTCGGTGCGGCTCTTCCGCTCCTTCATCTCGGTCTCGGTCGCGGCGCCCACCCGGATCAGCGCCACGCCGCCGGCGAGCTTCGCGGCGCGTTCCTGCAGCTTCTCCTTGTCGTAGTCGCTCGTCGCTTCCTCGATCTCGCGCTTGATCTGCGCCACGCGCGCGTCGATGGCCTTGGGGTCGCCCGCGCCGCCGATGATCGTGGTGTCGTCCTTGTCGATCTCGATGCGCTTCGCCCGCCCGAGCACCTCGGGTTGCGCCTTCTCCAGGCTCAGGCCGGCTTCCTCCGCGACCACGCTGCCCCCGGTGAGCACGGCGATGTCCTGCAGCATGGCCTTGCGCCGGTCGCCGAAGCCCGGGGCCTTGACGGCGCACGACCTGAGGATGCCGCGCAGCGTGTTGACCACCAGCGTGGCGAGCGCCTCGCCCTCGACCTCCTCGGCGATCACGAGGAGCGGCTTGCCCGCGCGCGCGACGTGCTCGAGCAGCGGCAGCAGCTCGCGGATGGTGGAGATCTTCTTGTCGTAGAGCAGGATAAAGGCGTCCTCGAGCACTACGTTCTGCTTGTCGGGATGGGTGATGAAATAAGGCGAAAGAAAGCCGCGGTCGAACTGCGTGCCCTCGACCACCTCGAGCTCGTTGGCGAGCCCCTTGCCGTCCTCGACCGTGATCACGCCCTCGCGGCCCACCTTCTCCATCGCCTCGGCGATCATCTCGCCGATCGAGCTGTCGTTGTTCGCCGAGATCGCGCCCACCTGGGCGATCTCGCGGCGCGTCGAGCAGGGCTTCGCCATGCGCTCGAGCTCGGCCACCAGCGCCTCGACCGCCTGGTCGATGCCGCGCTTCAAGTCCATCGGGTTCATGCCGGCGGCGACGTATTTCATGCCCTCGTTCACGATCGCCGCGGCGAGCAGGGTTGCGGTGGTGGTGCCGTCGCCCGCGACCTCCGAGGTCTTGGCCGCGACCTCGCGCACCATCTGCGCGCCCATGTTCTCGAAGCGGTCGGCGAGCTCGATCTCCTTGGCGACGACCACGCCGGAGTTGATGACGGTCGGCGCGCCCCAGGATTTCTCCAGCACTACGGTGCGCGCCTTCGGCCCGAGCGTTACGCGGACCGCGTCGGCGAGGGTATTCATGCCGCGCAGCAGCTTCGCGTGCGCCGGCTCGCCGAAGAGAACCTGCTTCGCGCTCATGCCGCCGCCCTCCTCGAGGGCTTGGGTTTGGCCGGCACGGGTGAAAGCTCCTCACCGGGAAGCTTCGCGTCCGCAACCTTGTTCGGCTCGATCCGATAGAACTTCTGCGTTGCGTCGAGCCACCCGCGGTAGGCGTCGTCGATCATGCCGAACAGCGCCTTGTTCGGCTCGCCGCTGACGGCGGCGGCCGGCGGCTGAACGCCCGCGCGGCTCGCAAGCTCGCCCTGGGTGCGCATTGCGACCTCGTACAGGTCGCGCCAGTAGGCGGCGCACTTCTGCACGTTGGCGCGCGTCCACTCGGACTGCAGCTTGGCGAGCTGCGCAAGATCGCCAGCGTCGGCCACCGACTTGCGGGTCGCCACGGCGTCGGCATGGGCATCGGTCGCAGCCTCGATCTGCACTTCGCGCAGCTTGATTGCGCCTTCGACGATCGTCTCGATCAGGCGCAGTCCCAGGTCGAGCTGCTGCTTCCAGGCCTGGAGCAGGAAATCTTCGGGTTTGGCTGTCATACGGCCTCCTTTGGGTCGCTTCATCGCTGCAACACGTATCTTCCCGGGGCGGCTTCGAGCCCGGCGGCGAGCGGCGGCGGCGCGCACGGCGCGCCCGAGCGCTGCGCGAGCCAGCGCTGCCATTGCGGCCACCAGGACCCCGTCTGTTGCGGTGTGCGCTCGGCCCAGGTCTCCGGGTCGACGTAGGGCTCGCCGTGAGCGCGGGTCGCAGCCTGGTAGCCGCGGTCGACACGCGCCGGGTCGCTCACGATACCGGCGTTGTGGCCGCCGCTCGTGAGCAGGAAGGTTACCTCCGAATCGGTGTACAGGTTCACCTTGTACACCGAGCGCCACGGTGCGACATGATCTTTCGTCGTACCGACGGCGAAGAGCGACAGCCGGATGTCAGAGAGCGCCACCCTGCCTCCGCGTGCCTCGTAGCGTCCGGCGGAGAGATCGTTGTCGAGGAACAGACGCCGGAGGTAGCCGGCGTGCATGCGGTAGGGCATGCGCGTCGCGTCGGCGTTCCAGGCGAGGAGGTCGGTCATCGGCTCGCGACGGCCGAGCAGGTACTCGCGCACGCGCCGCGACCAGATGAGGTCGTTCGACCTCAGGAGCTGGAAGGCGCCCGCCATCTGGCGCGCGTCGAGATAGCCCTGGGCGCGCATCAGGTCCTCGAGCAGGCTCACTTCGCTGTCGTCGATGAAGAGCGTGAGCTCGCCCGCCTCGGCGAAGTCGACCTGCCCGGCGAGCAGCGTCAGGCTGGCGAGACGCTCGTCGCGGTCGCGCGCCATCGAGGCGGCGGCGATCGCGGCCAGCGTGCCGCCCAGGCAGTAGCCCGCCAAGTGCACCTTGTGGCGCGGCTTGATCGCCCCGATCGCGTCGAGCGCCCGCATCACGCCGAGCTCGAGGTAGTCGTCCATCGTGAGATCGCGCTCGGCGCGCCCGGGATTCTTCCACGACAGGATGAACACGGTGTGGCCGCGATCCACCAGATACTTCACCAGCGAGTTCTGCGGCGACAGGTCGAGGATGTAGTACTTCATGATCCAGGCCGGCACGATGAGCACCGGCTCGGGATGGACCGCGCCGGTGCTCGGCGCGTACTGGATCAGCTCGACCAGGCGGTTTCGCATCACCACGCTGCCTGGAGTCAGCGCGACCTGCTTGCCGGGGACGAAGTTCTCCGCCCCCGCCGGCGGCTCGCCCAGGAGCTCGCGGCGCACGTCGTCGGCGAAATTCGCCGCGCCGTTCACGAAATTGAGCCCGCCCTGCTCGCGCGCCGCCTGCAGGACCTCGGGATTGGTCCACGGACAATTGCCCGGCGACCACAGGTCGAGGAGCTGGCGCACGGTGAAGTTGACTACGTGCTCATGGTGCGGCGAGACCCCGTGCACGCCGATCGTGGCGTTGTGCCACCACTGCTGCCAGAAGAGAAATCCCTGCTGCATCGCCCTGAAGGGCCATTCCTGCCAACCGGGCGCAACGAAGCGACGGTCATGCGGCAGCGGCTCGATCGGCGTTCCGCTGAGATAGCGCAGCCATTTGCGCGCCGCCTTGCGCTGCAGCTCCACGAGTTTGCCGGGCGAGGCGGCGAGGTGCAGCCACCAGTCGCCGAAAGCGAGCGCGAGCGCGACCGGCGAGATGCCGAGCATCGCCCGAGCGGCGTAGGCGCGCGCCAGGCGGTCGGTCTCGAGCGCGAGCACCGCGGCGGCGTCGAGGCCGTCATCCTTCCCGGCAACGAGGTCAGGCAGATCTAGCGGTTTGCCCACGAGGCCTCCTGCACCCGCTGGCGCGCGCGGGCGAAGGCGGCGGAGATCGCGGCGCCGACGTCATCCATCGCGTCGCCGTTGAGCAGCGTCTGATGTTGCGGCCAACGCAGGTCGAGCTTGAGCGAGTAACGCTTTTTGCCGGCCTCGTTCCATTGCACCAGCGCGGTGCGGCAATCGGTTATGTGCGGATAGCGCGCGCGCAGCTCGGCGCTCTCGTGCTCGATGCGCGCATGAACCGAATCGATATCCATGCCCCAAGGCTAAGCCGGGCGGGGCTAAAGGCGTTGATCTTCCTCAAGCCTGCGCTCGGGCAGATGGAGCCGGGCGCGGCAACGCTCGTCGCAACGAGGATGCCGGAGCACGAAGTTGCGCAGCAAGAGCTTGAGCGCAAGCTCCGCGGCGCGATGGCCGCGCAGACGCGCTTCGTCGATGTCGTCGCGGATGATGGACTTGATGCGCATCTCGCCGTCGGGCGCGTGCACCAGGTAGTTGCCCAGCTCGAGCGCCGCCATCTCGGGCACGTGCTCATGGTGTGCTATGGCGAGCACCTCCTGCTCGGTCAGCTCGCAAAGGCCAAGGCAGTCTTCGAGTGTGAGCATGCAGATAGGCTATGCCCTTGCGATCCTGGAGCGTTGATTAGGATCAAACGCTTCTGGCGCGGGTTGGCACCCTGTCGCTAGCCCCGCGGGAAGTGTCCCATCATCAGGACAGGCCATGCGCTCATCGCGGTGACGAGCGCATGCTCAAGGGTCCCCGGAACACCTGCTGTGTGCGCTAGCGCACAGATCGGCCGGCGACAGAAAGCCGATGCTAGACCTCAAGTATGTTGGTGGCCATCGGCCATAAGAACCTTGCCCCAGCCCTCCATGGTCGTCCTGAGACAGCCCGCACCGCCCGTGAGCACGGGCCGGCGCGAAGTCAGCTGCGCGAGCTGCAATTTGCGGGAATCGTGCCTTTCCGGAGGTGTGCCCGCGGAGGATCTCGAGCGTGTGGCGGACATCGTCTATACACGCCGCCGAGTCAAGCGCGGTGAAATCCTGTTCCGCACGGGCGACGAGTCCCGCTGCCTCTACGCCATCCGCAGCGGCTTCTTCAAGACCAGCCTCATCGACGACGGACGCGAGCAGGTCACCGGCTTTTTCATGGCCGGAGAGCTTCTGGGCATGGAAGGGTTCGGCGGCGGCGGTTACAAGGACAGCGCCATCGCGCTCGAGGACAGCGACGTCTGCATGATGCCGTACGCCCTGATCGAGAAGATAGCCCGCGAAGTTCCATCGCTCCAGTGGCGCCTGCACGCCATGCTCGCCCGAGAAATCGTGCGCGGACACGGCGTCATGCTGCTGCTTGGCTCGATGAGCGCTGAACAGCGCCTCGCCGCGTTCCTTCTCAATCTGTCCAGGCGCTACCTGCGTCGCGGCTATTCAGGATCGCGCTTCCTGCTGCGCATGACGCGCGAGGAGATCGGGAGCTATCTGGGCCTCAAGATCGAAACGGTGAGCCGGCTGTTCTCGGCGTTCCACCAGGACGGTCTGCTCGACGTGCAGTATAGGCAGGTCTCGATCGTCGACATCCAGGGTCTCGAGCGCCTGCTCGCAGGCTAGCGCGGGCGGAATACCAGGAAATACTGGCGCGCCAGGAAGCCGTGCTCCTCGGCGAGCACGTAGCCGGCGCGCGCGAGCTCCGCCTTCACCTGTTCGGGCGCGATGCGCGACGCCTTCGGCGGACCCTCGGGCGAGTCGAGCCGGAAATCGATCACCGCGAGCCGGCCGCCGGGCTGAATGGATGCGGCGAGCTGGCGGAAGTAGCGCTCCCGGTTTTCGATGTGGTGATAGACGTCGACCAGCAGCACGAGGTCGACCTTCGCTGGAAGGCGGGCGTCGTCGGCTCGCGCCGCGACGGGCTTGAGGTTCTTCAGGCCCTCGCGCTTGGCGCGCTCGCCGAGATACTTGACCATGTCCGGCTCGAGGTCGACCGCGTAGACGGTCCCCTTCGGCAGCATGTTGGCGAGCCGCGCCGCGAAATAGCCGGTGCCTGCGCCGAGGTCGGCGACCGCGGCGTCGGGCTTGAGCGCCAGCGCCTCGATCACCGCGTGGGGCTTCTGCCACGCGTCGCGCTCGGGGTCGTCGAACACGTGCGCCCACTTCTCCGCGTCGGAGAAGCTGTGCTGGTGCGTATGCGGCGACTGGGCGACAGCGCTGCTCAGGAGCGCCGTTGCCGCCACCAGCAGCGCGAGCCTACTCTTCACCGTCGGTCGCCCACCATGGACCGAACTGCCGCAGCTGCTTGCGCTGCTCGGGCGTGAGCACGCTTTCCATCTGCTTGCGCATGTCGAGCCGCGAGGCGAGCACCTGCCTGCGCAGGTCATCGACCTTCTTCTGCTGCTCGAGCAGCGCCTTCGAGTCGACGCTCTCGGCGTTGTACATGCGGCGCAGCTTGAACATCTCGGTGCGCATCGTGCTCATCGTATCCCAGTTCTTCTTGCGGTTCGCCTCCTGGAGGGCGAAGAGCTTGTCCTGCTGCTCGTCGGTGAGATTGAGCGCCGCCATCGGGCCGCCGCCACGCCCATACCCGCCCATCATTCCCGGGCCGCCGCCGCCCATCATTCCGGGGCCGTAGCCACCCATCATTCCAGGACCGTAGCCGCCGCCCATTCCTCCGGGGCCATAGCCGTAACCGGGTCCCTGCGCGCCCGCGAGCGGGCTGCCGATGGCGAGCGCCGCGGCGAGCGCCGCGCCCAGAACATATCTGCGTTTCATAGCCTGTCTCCTGTCGAGTCCGATCGCTTCCAGCCTAGCGCAGCGGCGCGCGGCCAGCTTGACTCAGGTCAAGCGCAGGCCGCGTCTCGGCCGGATTTGTTATATCGATCTATATATTGTTCCGTGATATATTATTGCGCGATGGCAAGGACCCTTTCCCTGGAACAGATGCACGCGGCGGCCGGACGCGCCTGCCGCCTGATGAAGGCGCTCGCCAACCCCGACCGGCTGATGCTCCTGTGCCAGCTCTCGCAGCGCGAGATGAGCGTCGGCGAGCTCGAGGCTGCGCTCGGCATTCCGCAGCCGACGCTGTCGCAGCAGCTCACCGTGTTGCGCGACGAGGAACTCGTCGACACGCGCCGCGACGGCAAGTACGTGCACTACCGCGTGCGCAGGGGGCCGGCGCTCGTCGTGCTGAAGGCGTTGTATGCCCAGTTCTGCGAGAGGAAGAAGCCATGAGCATCGACTGGAGCCACTTCACGCCGTGGTCGTCGCTTGCGGGGGGGCTGCTGATCGGCGTCGCCGCCGCGATGCTGGTGCTGCTCAACGGCCGCGTCGCCGGCATCAGCGGAATCCTCGGTGGGCTGCTCGCGCCGCGGCGCGGCGAGACCGCCTGGCGCGCCGCTTTTCTGGCGGGCCTGTTTGCCGCCCCGCTCTTGATGCTGCTCTTCGGGCCATCCGTGGACCGGCGCATCGATGCGGACTTCTCGGTGCTGGCTGCGGCGGGCCTCGCCGTCGGCATCGGCACGAGCTACGGATCCGGCTGCACCAGCGGACACGGCGTGTGCGGCATCTCGCGCCTTTCGCCGCGCTCGCTCGCCGCCACGGCGGCCTTCATGCTCGCCGGCATGGCGACGGTCTTCGTCGTGCGTCACCTCGCATGAACGCGCTCGGAGCCTTTCTCGCCGGCTTGGTTTTTGGCGTCGGCCTCCTCGTTTCCGGCATGACCGACCCGGGCAAGGTGATCGGCTTTCTCGACCTCGCCGGCGCTTGGGATCCGTCGCTCGCCTTCGTGATGGGCGGCGCCGTGCTGGTGGGGCTTTTTGCCTTCGGGTTGGCGAAGAAACGGGCGCGTTCGTTCTTCGGCGGTGCGATGCACCTGCCCCACAACCGCGACATCGACAACCGCCTGGTCGGCGGCAGCCTCGTCTTCGGCATCGGCTGGGGGCTCGCGGGTTTCTGCCCCGGCCCGGCGTTGGTGTCGTTCGCCGCCGGCGAGGAGAAGGCAGCGATCTTCGTCGCCGCCATGCTGATCGGGATGCTCCTCTACAGGGGCGCGGAGCGCTTCATCCACGAACCGCGCCGACAGGCGAGACACAAGGCCTGAACTCCGGAACCCAGGTAGGCAAGTCTGCCAGCGCGGGAAAGCGCTCGAGCAGCCGCTCACGCATCGGCGTTTCAGCGGCCGCGCCGTTGTCCTACGTCGGGCGGCAGGCCGAAGTGGTAGTGCGACTCGTTGAGGTACTGCACCACGCTCTCGATCTCGTCGAGCGTGAACCGGTGCTTGGTCTGCGAGGCCCAGCGCGCCACGGTGTCGCGCAGGTCGGCGAGCCCCTTCACGTCCGACTTCGCGCGCTCGTGGACGCGCTCGTAATGGCAGCCGCCGCAATGCGTCTCGTAGAGCAGGCGTCCAGGGGCCGGGTCCTGCGCCCATGCGATGGCCGGAACGAGGAGAAGGCACAGGCTAGCAAGCCGCATTGGGGTCCTCCCGCTTGGGGCAGCCCAGGGGCCGCTCGGCCGGCTGCAATGGACAGCGGTTCACCTCGTCGGCGCGCCGCTGCAGCCAGCAGGTGAAGGCGCTCGAGCCGGCGCCGAGCGACCAGAGGAAGAAGAAGCCGATCGTGTAGCCCGCGTCGCGCGTCAGCTCGAGCGGGCCGACGAAGCGCAGGTCCACCGGGTCGAGCAGGGTGAAGAGCAGCACCGTGCCGACGCCGGCCACGATGAA
>Ga0075418_10002390_pt1 | contig 21453 bp, 23 predicted proteins | sample SoiMetdeltSBSDD2_FD_81776 | JGI IMG/M metagenome (GOLD analysis project Ga0075418, IMG submission 81776) | Bulk soil microbial communities from a Populus tree surrounding site in Tennessee, USA - Soil MetaG P. deltoides SBSDD2 | ecosystem: Environmental > Terrestrial > Soil > Tree plantation...
CGATCATCACCATCGCGATGAGCGAGGCAACGAGCTGGAACCACCGGTTGTTGACGTTCATCATTTCCCCCGGGTCCGGCTGAAGCCGGACACTACGTACTAGGCGTCCGGCAGCACCGCCACGCCCGGGAGCGTGCGGCCGCCGAGGAATTCGAGCGACGCGCCGCCGCCGGTCGAGATATGCGTCACGCGGTCGGCGACGCCCGCTTTCGTGATCGCCGCGATCGAATCGCCGCCGCCGATGATGGTCGTGCCCTTCACCGCGGCCACCGCGTTCGCAACGGCCAGCGTGCCTTCGGCAAACGCGTCGATCTCGAACACGCCCATCGGCCCGTTCCATACCACCGTCTTTGCGTCGGAGAGGGCCCGGGCGTACGCCTTGCCGGTCTCGGGCCCGATGTCGAGTCCCATCCGGCTCCCGATCGCACCGTCGTCCGCGCTGAGCGTCTCGGTCGGAACGCCTGCCTCGAGTTTCTCCGCAACGACGTGATCGACGGGGAGGAGGAGCTGCAGTCCGCGCTCTTTCGCGCGGGCGAGGATGTCCTTCGCTGCATCGAGCTTGTCGTCCTCGACGAGCGACTTGCCGACCGGCTTGCCCATCGCCTTGAAGAACGTATACGCCATCGCGCCGCCAATGAGGAGCCGGTCCACGCGCGGTATCAGGTTCTGGATGACTTCGATCTTGTCCGACACCTTGGCGCCGCCGAGCACCGCGACAAACGGATGCTCCGGATGACCGAGGACTTCTCCGAGGTAGCGCAGCTCCTTTTCCATCAGAAGTCCCGCGCCCGCCTCGCTGAACAGCCGCACGATCGCCTCGACGGACGCGTGGGCGCGATGCGCAGCGCCAAACGCATCGTTGACGTAGACGTCGGCCAGCGCGGCCAGCGATTTCGCAAACCCCGCGTCGTTCTTTTCCTCTTCAGGATGAAACCGCAGGTTCTCGAGCAGGACAACGCGCGACGCAGGAGGCGAAGCGACTGCACGCTCAGCCTCGGGACCGACGCAATCTTTCGCAAAGCCGACCGGCGCGCCAAGCAGCTCGCCGAGGCGCGCGGCGACCGGCTGCAGGCTCATCTCCGCGTTGGGTTTGCCCTTCGGCCGCCCGAGATGCGACGCCAGCACGACGCACGCGGCGCCGGCGTCCAGCGCATGGCGGATCGTCGGCAGCGACGCGCGGATTCGAGTGTCGTCGCCGATCACGCCGTTCTTGAGCGGGACGTTGAAGTCCACACGCACGAACACGCGGCGATCCTGCAGGCGAAGGTCGCGGATGGACCGCTTCTTCACAGGCCTTTCGCGACGACCTTGAGCAGCAGATCAACGCAGCGGTTCGAATAGCCCCACTCGTTGTCGTACCACGACAGCACCTTCACGAAGTCGCCATCCATCACCTTCGTGTAGGGCGCGTCGACGATGGACGAGTTCGGATTGCCCTAGAAGTCGATCGAGACCAGTTCGGCATCGGAGTAGGCCAGGATCCCTTTCATCGCCCCATTGGCCGCGTCCCGCAGCGCCCCATTCACTTCCTCAGCCGTCGTCTTCTTGTCGACGATGGCGTTCAGGTCCACCACCGACACATTCGGCGTCGGCACGCGCATCGCAAACCCGTCGAGCCGCCCTTTCAGATCGGGCAGCACTTCGCCGACGGCGGTCGCCGCGCCGGTCGTGGTGGGAATCATCGACAGCGCGGCCGCGCGGGCGCGCCGCAGATCCTTGTGCGGCAGGTCGAGCAGCTGCTGGTCGTTCGTATACGAATGGATGGTCGTCATCCATCCCTTCCGCAGGCCGAAGCGTTCGTGGATCACTTTTGCCAGCGGCGCCAGGCAGTTGGTCGTGCACGAGGCGTTCGAAATGATGTGGTGCTTCGAGCTGTCGTACTTCGCCTCGTTCACACCCATCACCAGCATGATGTCGTGCCCCTTTGCCGGCGCCGTGATGATCACTTTCTTCGCCCCGGCCGCGATGTGCTTCGACGCGCCTTCGCGAGTGGCAAAGATGCCGGTCGATTCGAACACGACGTCGACGCCGAGGTCTTTCCAGGGCAGCTGTGCGGGATCCTTCATCGACAGCACCTTGAACTCCTCGCCGTCTACCGTGATGCCGTCGCTGCTCGGCTTGACGTCGGACTTGAGGTTGCCGAGCACCGAGTCGTACTTCAGCAGGTGCGCGAGCGTCTTGGCGTCGGTCAGATCGTTCACCGCGACGAAGTCGATCCCGGAATTGCCCATCGCGGCACGCATGATGTTGCGTCCGATTCGTCCGAAGCCGTTGATGCCTACGCGCACCGCCATTGGTCGCCTCCCGTGCGCGCGAACGGGGCGCGCACAACCTTCGGATTGTATCTGACGCGCCTTGAACGGAGCTAATCGCGGCGGGTATACTTCAAGCTTGTAAGGCTCACATTCCCATCCATTTAGCGTGTATCTCCTCTATAGCGTCGTCACCCTGCTGACGCTCGTCGTCCTGTCGCCGTACTTCCTGTACCAGGCGCTTCGTCACAACAAGTACGTCGGCAGCTTCCGCCAGCGCCTCGGCTATCTGCCGGTCTCGTTGAATCTCGACGGCGACGATTCGATCTGGGTGCATGCCGTGTCGGTTGGCGAAGTGCTCGCCGCGCGTTCGGTGATCGCCGAGCTGCGCCGGCGCTATCCACGGCTTCGCCTCTTCCTCTCGACGACGACGCTGGCGGGGCAGCAGTTGGCGCGCCGAAGCGTGAGCGACATCGACGGGGTGTTCTATTTCCCCTTCGACTGGACGTTTTCGGTGCGCCGCACGCTGGACCGCGTCCAGCCGCGCCTCTTCGTGATGATCGAAACCGAGATCTGGCCGAATCTGCTGCGCGAGTGCCGCCGCCGGCGGATCGCGACGGTCCTCGTGAACGGCCGCATCTCGTATCGATCGTTCCCGCGATACCGGCTGATTCGTCCGTTCTTCCGGCGCGTGCTGGCCGATGTCGATCGGTTCTGCGTGCAGGGCGACGAAGCCGCGCGGCGCCTGATCTCGCTCGGCGCCGATCCGGCGCGCATCACGATCACCGGCAGCCTGAAGTTCGACGCGCTCGAAGTCATTCCGACCCCGGGCCGCGGGCGCGAACGCGTCCTGCGCTTCTTCCGGATGTCGGCAAACCGTCCGGTGCTCGTGGCCGGCAGCACGCTCAAAGGCGAGGAAGAAGCCGTCGTGCGCGCGTTCAACCGGCTCCGGACCGGCGGCAGCAGCGCGCTGCTCGTGATCGCCGCGCGACACCCCGAACGCTTCGGCGAAGTGGAACGGCTGTGCCGCCAGGAAGGGCTCTCGACGGTCCGGCGGACCGAGCTTCCGATCGACGCCGAGCCGCGCGCCGACGCCGTCATCCTCGACACCATCGGCGAGCTTGCCGAGGTCTATCAGATCGCCACCGTCGTGTTCGTCGGCGGAAGCCTGGTCCGCGCCGGCGGCCACAACATCCTCGAGCCGGCGGTCTTCGGCAAACCGATCGTGTTCGGACCGCACATGGAGAATTTTGCCGAGATCGCGGACGCATTCCTGGCCAACGACGCGGCGCTGCAGGTCCGATCGGATCGCGAGCTCGAGGCCGCCGTTCTCAGCCTCATGGGCGATCCCGTCCGGCGCGCCCGCCTCGGCGCGGCCGCACGCGCCCTGGTCGATGCGAACCGGGGCGCGAAGGACAAGACGCTGGCGGTCATCGCCAGCCTGGTGCCGCCGGAAGACCGCGAGCGGTCGGTGGTGCGTCCCTTCCGCGTGGTCCATTGACCTTCCTCAGCGGGATGTACGGTCGCGCGGCGCGATTTCGCCGCGCGTGGTACGGCCGGCATCCCGACCGGGTTCGCCGGCTGGCCAAGCCTGTCGTCAGCGTCGGCAATCTGGTGGTGGGCGGCAGTGGAAAAACGCCGGTCGTCGCGGCGATCGCTCGCCTCCTGCTCGCCGCCGGTGAACGGCCCGTCATCCTCAGCCGCGGCTACGGCCGGCGTCATCGCGCCGACGGCGTCGTGGTCGTGAGCGACGGCCACCGCCCGCAGGTGCCGGCAGAGCAGTCTGGCGACGAACCGCAGATGCTTGCGCGGACACTCACCGGCGTGCCCATTCTCGTGTCGCCGGATCGCTACCTCGCAGGCTGCCTGGCCGAACGCCGGTTCGGCTGTACCGTCCACATCCTGGATGACGGGTTTCAGCATCTGCAGCTGGCTCGCGACGTCAACCTGCTGGTGATGTCGAGAACCGATGTCGACGACTCGGTCCTGCCCGCCGGACGGCTGCGCGAGCCTCTGGATGCGGCGCGCGCTGCCGATGCGCTGCTCGTTCCTGGCGAGGAACATGAAGCTGAGGTGATGGCGGTGAATATCGGCGTGAGACCGGCGTTTCGGGTGCTGGCGCGCCAGGGAGAGCCGCGGATTCTGATCGACGAGGACGCGCGGCCGGCCGGACGTCGTGTGGTCGCCGTCGCCGGGATTGCGGGTCCCTCGCGATTTTTCGACGCGCTGCGCGCTGATGGCTGGGATGTGGCGCGCGAGATGGTGTTCCGCGATCACCACTGGTTTTCGCGTCGCGAGCTTGCGGCGATCGGGCGCGCAGCGGGTGACGCGCGCGCTGATCTCATCGTCACCACAGAAAAGGACGCGGCACGGCTCGACGTGAAGGACGTCGCGGATTCGGCGGTGCCATGGGCGGCGGTACCGCTTCAGGTCTCGATCGAACCTACGTCGTTCGTGTCGTGGCTGCGGGAGAAAATGGGGTCGAAAAACGTAATGGGGTCGGGGGTCATTTTTCGAGGACACCCGACTCGCAGTGCGATGGGTGTCCTCGAAAAATGACCCCCGACCCCATTACGTTCTTGCGCTATCGGCTGGAGTGGCTGGTCGTGCGCGGCGTCCGGATGATCGTCCGCGCCGTGCCGATGTCGGCGGTTCGCATGCTCGGCCACGGCCTCGGGCGACTGGCGTACGTCGTCGACGGTCAGCGACGGCGGATCGCGCTCGAGAACCTGGCCTTCGCCTTTCCTGGCCGGCCGCTCGAGGAGCGGAGAGCGCTGGCGAAAGCGATGTTCGCCCATTTCGGCGCCCTGCTGCTGGAGCTGATCAAGTTTGGCACCTACTCACGCCAACAGATGCTCGCGGCCGCCGACGTCGAGGGGGAGGATCGTTTCCGCCAGGCACGACGGCAGGGACGCGGGGTGCTCTTCTTCACCGGCCATTTTGGCTATTGGGAAATGCAGGCGATCGGGCATGCGCTCACCGCGGAGCCGATTTCGGTGCTGGCCCGGCCGCTTGACAACCCTTCTCTCCACTCGATGCTCGAAGACATCCGCACCAGCACCGGCAACTCGGTGATCTACCGGCAGGGCGCGGTGCGCCGGATGCTGAGGGAGCTTACCGCCGGCCGCGGCATCGCCGTGCTGATCGATCAGCATCTCCACACCGATGCCATTTACGTCGGGTTTTTTCGCAGACCAGCCGCCACGACCTCCGCGTTGGCGGCGCTGGCGCTTCGAACCGGCGCGCCGGTGATTCCCGTATTTGCGCTGCCGCAGCCGCACGGACGCTACCGCTTCATTTACGAGCATCCCGTGGACCCGCCGCGGGCCGGTACGCCGGACGCCGTCCGCGAGTTCACGCAGCGCTGCACCGACGTCCTCGAGATGTACGTACGCCGGCACCCCGACCTGTGGATGTGGATGCATCGTCGCTGGCGCGATCACGACATGCCGGCCGGCACGTCGGAGCTGAATGCCTCGTCCGATGCCGAGGCTGATGTCTGATCCGGCAGCCATTCTGGTGGTGGCGCCGAACTGGCTCGGCGACGCCGTCATGGCGCTTCCGGCAATCTCCGACATCCGACGACGCTTTCCGTCCGGCAGACTCGTCGTCGCCGCGCGCCGCGCGGTGGCTGACCTATTTCGCCTCGTCCCGTCGGTCGACGAACTGATATCGCTGCAGTGGAGCGGCCGCGTGTGGGATCGTCATGCGCTCGGGGCGGATGCTGCGTACTTGCAGGAGTCGGGCGCTGAAACGGCGATCCTGTTTCCGAATTCGTTCGCGGCGGCGTGGCTCCTCAAGCGCGCCGCCATCCCGGCGCGATGGGGATACGCCTCGGACATGCGCGGCGCACTGCTGTCGCGCGCCGTGCCTCGTCCCGGAGGCAGCCTGCATCAGGGCGCCTACTATCAGCATCTGACGCAGGCTCTTGGCTTCGAGAGTGGACCGCTGGAGCCGGTCCTGACGGTGCCCGATGCGGTGGCCGCGACCGCCCGCGCGCAGCTGGCGGAGCACGGTTGGGATGCGGCGCGGCCGTTGTTCGTGTTCGCTCCAGGCGCCGCCTACGGAACGGCCAAGCGCTGGCTGCTGCCGTACGTCGCGCGCGTGGCCACGGAGCTCGCGCGGAGCCGCGGGGCGGCCTGCGTGATGGTGGGCGGCCGCGGCGACGCCTCCGCGGCGGCCGAGGTCCTGAGCCGGATCGACGCGGATGTCCGACCGCACCTCATCGACCTCACCGGACAGACGAGTCTCGAGGCGCTGGCCGGCATTCTGCGCCTCGCGGCGGCCTGCGTGGCCAACGATTCGGGCGCGATGCACATGGCCGCGGCCGTCGGCACGCCGGTCGTCGCCCTGTTCGGCCCGACGCGCGAGTACGAAACAGCGCCGCTGACGCGCGCCAATGGGCGCGCGGAAGTGCTGACGCACTCGGTCTGGTGCCGACCGTGCATGCTTCGCGAATGCCCGATCGATCACCGCTGCATGAAGGGGATCTCTCCGGATCGCGTCTACACGGCGCTGGCGTCGCTGCTATCCTCGACGTCGTGAGGGAGCTGCTGGGTCCGTCACGCTGTATGAGAAGGATCCCCGAGCGGGTGCACGCGGCGCTCACGTCGCTGCTATCCTCAACATCGTGAAGGAGGCCACCGCGTTGGACGCTGCACAGCTCGCCTCGCTCACCGAGGCCCTTCGCAACAAGAAGGTGGTCGTGGTGGGCGACATCGTCGCCGACGAGTTCGTGTATGGCCGGGTCGCGCGCGTCTCGCGCGAGGCGCCCGTGCTCATTCTCGAGTACGACTCCACGGAAATTATTCCCGGCGGCGCCGGCAACGCGGCCAACAACGTGGCGACGCTCGGTGGCCGGGCGATCCTCGTCGCGGTTGTCGGCCGCGACGTGCCAGGCCGGCGGGTCGTGGCGGCGCTGCACCGCCGCGTCGATTCGAGGTACCTCCAAAGGGTCGGTGACGTCCCGACTCCGGTCAAGACACGCATCCTTGCCGGTGGCATTCATTCCGCCAAGCAGCAGGTCGTCCGCATCGACCGTGGCGTCCTCCAGCCGATGGCGCCGGGCGTCCGACAGTCTTTCGAGAAGGCGGCGCTCGAGGCGGTGCAGCGCGGCGATGCCGTGCTCATCTCGGATTACGGCTCGGGACTCATCACGCCGGCGTTCGTGGACAAAGTCCGCCGGACGCTGCGCCGCGCCAATCTGCAGATTCCGGTGCTGATCGACTCGCGCTACCGGCTCCTCAGTTACACAGGATTGACCGCGTGCACCCCCAACGAGTCGGAAGTGGAGCAGGCGCTCGGGATTCGCATCGACGACAACCTGCGGACGCTGGAGCGTGCCGGACGCGAGATCCTGACGCGCACGCGCATGGAAGCGGTGCTGATCACGCGCGGCAGCCGCGGCATGGCGCTCTTCATCCGCAAGGGGCCGACCGTCCACATTCCCATCTTCGGCACTGATTCCATCGTCGACGTCACCGGCGCAGGCGACACCGTCGTGTCGACGGTCACGCTGGCACTGGCGGCCGGCAGCAGCTTCGAGGGAGCAGCCCGGCTGGCCAACTACGCCGGCGGACTTGTCGTCATGAAGCGCGGCACTGCCACCGTCGGCTGGCAGGAGCTGCGCGACGCCATCAATGGGTGAGATCCTGTCACGCGAACAGCTCCTCGAGCGGGTGCGCGCCGACCGCGCCGCCGGCCGACGCCTGGCGTTCGCCAACGGGTGCTTCGACCTGCTGCACGTCGGCCACGTGCGCTATCTGCAATCCGCCGCCGCGGAGGCCGACCGATTGATCGTCGCGATCAATGACGACGACTCGGTGCGGAGGCTGAAGGGAGAAGGACGGCCGGTGCTGGCTGCCGCCCATCGGGCCGAGCTGGTTGCGGCGCTGCGCGGCGTCGACTACGTCGTCATCTTTCCCGAGCCGACCGTCGGTCCGCTGCTCGAGGCGCTGAAGCCGGACGTCCACTGCAAGGGCACCGACTACACCCCTGACACGGTCCCTGAACGCGACATCGTCAAGGGCTACGGCGGCCGGGTCGCGATTGTCGGCGACCCGAAGGATCATTCGACCCGCGAGCTGCTCGCACGTATTGGTTCCACGCGTTGAATTCCCCGCCGCGCTTTCTGATCATCCGCCTTGGATCCCTCGGCGACATCATTCACGGCATTCCCGCCGCGGCGGCGCTCCGGCGCCATTTCCCGCAGGCGCGCATCGACTGGGTGGTCGATCCTCGATACGTCGAGCTGCTCGATCTGGTTGAAGGCCTCGACGGGAGGATCCCTTTCGATCCGCGCGGTCTGACTGGCGGTGGCGTCGCGTGGTCGACGCTCTCTGGGCTGCGCGCCGCGCGCTATGACGCAGTGCTCGATTTTCAGGGTCTGCTCAAATCGGCAGTACTGGCGCGGCTGGCCGGAGGTCAGCGGACGGTTGGTTTGCCGCGAGCACATCTCCGCGAACCGATGTCGGCGCTGTTTTATACGACGACGGCCGATCCCGGCGCCGCGTCGCATGTGATTGACAAGACGCTCGGCCTGCTGGCGCCGCTCGGCGTCGTCGATCGTACCGCACGCTTTCCGATCGCGGTGCCGCGCAGCGCCGTCGCGCTCTCGATTGCCGAACGCTTCGGTCCGAGCGGATATGCCCTCGTGAATCCGGGCGCCGCGTGGCCGAACAAGCGATGGCCGCCCGCCCGGTTCGGGGCGCTGGCGGCTGCGATCCACCGCGAGCACGGACTGCGATCGATCGTGTTGTGGGGGCCTGGGGAAGAGCCGCTGGCCGTCTCCGTTGCTGCGGCATCTGAAGGCGCCGCCGAGCCGGCGCCGGCGACCACGATCACCGACATCGTCGCGATTGCGCGCGGGGCGCGGCTGATGGTGTCGGGAGATACCGGACCGCTGCACATCGGCGGCGCGATGGGGACGCCGCTCGTCGCGCTGTTCGGTCCGACATTCCCCGACCGCAACGGTCCCTGGTCGGCGCACGACGTCGTGCTGTCGCGCGTGACGACCTGCTCGTGTCTGTATGAACGCCAGTGCCGCCGTGAATCGCGTTGTATCGACGACATCACCGTCGAGCAGGCGGTGCAGGCCGTGCGCCAGCGATTGAGCGTCCATGGCTGACGCCGCAGCCGGCGGGCTCGTCCGAACGGTCGCCCGGCGGCGCGTGGCGCTGGGGTTCGTGGCGGGAGCAGTGATGCTCGCGCTCGCGCGGCCAACGCGCGAATCACTGGGCGCGGGCCTGCTCGTCGCGGCGCTCGGCGAGTGCCTGCGCATCTGGGCGGCGGGTCATGTCGAGAAGGGCAGAGAGGTCACGCGCTCGGGCCCGTACCGCTTCTTCGGACATCCGCTCTACGCCGGCTCGATGGTCATCGCTCTCGGGATCGCGATCGCGGCGCGCGGCGCGCTGCCGGCGCTGCTGGCGGGACTATACATGGGTGTGACGATCGCATCGGCCATCCAGGTGGAGGAGGCGCAGCTGCGCGAAAGGTTCGGTGCCGCCTACGACGACTACCGCGCCTCGCGCGCCGAGCCGATGCGGCGCCCGTTCAGCCTGTCCAGGGTGATGCGCAATCGCGAGTATCGCGCCGTTGCGGGGCTGGCACTCGGCTTCGGCCTCCTTGCGCTCAAGATGTTCGCTATATAATGAACCGTTTGGATAGGGGCGGGCCTGCCTCGCCGTAGCGCGGCCGGATAAAGCAGGCCACGCGGTGAGCCTGCCTCGCCATAGCGGCGCACGCGAAGCGGGGCGCCGCGAAGGCGGGGGCGGTTAGCTCAGTGGTAGAGCACCGGCTTTACACGCCGGCTGTCGCAGGTTCGAACCCTGCACCGCCCAGATCAAGCAAGGGGTCGTAGTTCAGTTGGTTAGAACGCTGCCCTGTCACGGCAGAGGCCGCGGGTTCGAGTCCCGTCGACCCCGCCAACTAAGTGACGCTAGAGCAGGGGTTTAGCTCCTTCCTGCTCTGGCGCTTTCACAGAGTCTCCACACAGAATGCGCGGTCGCGGCTGTTCCAGCAGCCGGATCGCGCTGTCGCAGGAGGAATCGATGTGACGCGTAGGGCCTTGGAGTCGTCAATCGAATATGCCCGATCGTGCCCGTTGTCCCTATTGCGGCGGAGTCAGCCATATTCCCGGAACACATTACAAGAGCGATGAGGGGTCATCTGTAACGACCGCTCGCTGCCAGCAATGCGAACGCATATGGAAGGTTCCCGATCTTCAGGAACGCCGGAGCGGACCTTCGGAGCGCCGTCGATTTCCTCGCATTGACCGCCGTCGTGGCCGGTAACGAGCTCGACGGGGGACGCCTGGTGCGAACGACCGGGTGTTCATGTTTGAACAGATCCGCATTTGCAAACACCGTAGCCTCATTAAGGTGGCCTTCGAGATCGCGCATCTGGAAGACCTGTTGGACCGGGATGCCATCCTTCAACTCCAGTCAAAAACACTTATGAATAAGCCGCACCAAACAGCTGCCGTGACGAATGTTTCTGGTCCGGTCGCTGGCCATAGCGGTCTCGATTGGGATCTAGTGTCCACCTCGCGCCTGAACACCCTGGTCATAGGCGAGAGCGAGACGAGGGCCGCGTTTGTGGACGCAATTCGCCGGCATCTCGCTGATCCTCTCGTCACCGTCGATTGCCGCGATGGGCTCGATCTGTCTTCGGTGCCTTCGCAGGGGACCGTGGTCCTGTCGGACGTGGAGGAATTGCCGCTAGAGGATCAACAGCGCTTAAATGCCTGGCTGGCTGCTGCCGACCACCGACCCAGAGTGATCAGCACCTCAAGAGCATCACTCTTTCCGATGATCGAGGCAGGCATGTTCGTGGATTCCCTCTATTACCGCCTGAACGTCGTATGTTTCGACGCGACGAAGGTCGGGGGTAGATAGGCCCGCACGGCGGCGTCTACACTCATCCACCCAGTAACAGGCGCCGCAGCATTTGTAAGTCATTCAATATGCGTCGGGAAGCACCCAAATGATGGGCCAGCTGCTTCAATTTGTAGTCTACGAGCCGCAAGGTGTCGACTCGTCGCTCCGCCTGCTCCGCAACGGCATCATCGATCTCCTTCTGGATGAGAGTGGTGACGCTGTCCACCTCACATGCCAGGAGTCGGACGTACTCGTGTGCGCTCTCGATGCTGTCGAACGGCGTTTCAGCCATACGGGGCCTCCGCGCTTGAGGGTGGCTCGTTGATGGTAACGTCGATGTCGATGGAGAGGTTCGCAGGAGAAGAAGGCAGCCGGACGTTTATGTCGCGTTTCGCGCTACATCCTGCTGAGCTGGCCTGATAAATGCCGTGTTGTCGGTCGGGTATAGCTGCGACCACGGCTTCTGACACAACCCGCATCGCCCCGAGTGAAAGTCGAGTTCGTGAAGTCCTGCCGTTTTCGCAAGACAGCGCAGCCCGCGGCGCAATGCACGCAGCTTTCCGGCCAGGGATATTCGCGAGCGCACGCCGGAAGGCCAATGGCTGAAAACGCCATTGTGATTGTCGGGCCTCCAGGCGGAAGTATCGATGCCCTGGACCCGGCCCGTGATGCTCACCTGATTCACGCGCGCGATCAGCGGTTCGACGACGCGCGCAGACGTCGTCGATAAGCCCAGCTGGCGGCGGCGCTCACAAACAACAGGATTGGTGTGGGCTCCGGGACAACGGTCACCGATTGCGACAGGCGTTTCGGTGGTGCCTCCGTCACGCCATCAGCCGGGGGCGCGCTCGGATAGCCGGGTATTTCTGGTGCCCCGAGGTCCTTGGGCGGAGCGTCGGCGAGCGGGGCATCCGGGGGCAGTAGCGGAGGAACGAGCGTCGGAGGCCGTACGACAGGAGGCGGTTCCTCTGATCCAGTCGGTTTCCCCTCCACCGGCCGTACATCTGCATCCGGCGTCCCGCTTATCGTGTCGTCGGCCGGGCCGGTCGAAGAAGGCGCTCGAGTGCTGGAGGTGGAGAGCGCAATATCCCGCAGAATAATCTCGTCCAGAGCGGCAGACTCGAATGGCGTGGACACTGGTCGATCGGCCGCAGCACCGTGCGCAGAAGTCGCGTTAGCGCTCCCACTGCCGGCGGCAGCGATGCCACCGACTGCGGTGGGGAAATTCCCAAGAGGTCGCGCGCCGTCAACAGAACGGCGGGGCCATGACAATCCGGCCGCGAGTGGCGACAGATCTGATTCCTGCCGCGACGATGATGAAGAGTCGATCGGATCTTCGGACGGAAGTAAGTCGGCAACCGTTTCGTCTTCTGGCGGCGTGGCGGGCGTACCGACGGCCCCTCCGAGGGAATCAACAGGCCGGCGGGTTACCTCCAAAGAAGGTCGCTCCGCTGGATCGGGAGACTCGCCTGGACGAGACGCCGTTGGTTCGGAGATGAGATCGCGAAGAACAAATACCGCGTCGAGCGGTCGGCTTACGAGCCCGCGGAAGGCTCCGGTCGGTCCAACCATGGACGCTGACACGACGAGAACGAACAGGAACGTCCAGATCCACCGTCGCCGCAGCAATGCGTGCCAGCCATGGGTGCTCATCGGTCATGTGCCGGTGCAATGTTCACACCTCGGACCTCGCCAGTATGGGGGCGCATCCCCTAGACGCCCCCAGACATTTGGTTCACAGCGCGCAGACTATTTGTTACCCCGGCTATGGAAAGAGGCGGACCTCCGAAGGTCCGCCCCGCACGGTTCGCTACTATGCGCCTGTTCCAAGCGGACAGACGCGGCTTGCGGCCGGAAGCGATGCGCCGACTCCATAGATACCGGTCTGGGCCTGGGCGGGTGTGCCGTCGATCGCCACGACGCTGCTCGCCAGCACACAGACAATGGCTGCGCGTTGCCATGCTCTCGAGGTCAGTTGCGACATGTGCATCTCCGTTTCTTGTTCACGGACGAATGAAGCGTAGACGCGCGGTATTGCCGTTGTTCGACGCCCGTGTCGGGGCTGCGTCAAATCTGTGCGACGTCGATACACCTCCGGCGGACACCGGAGTGTGACTTCGCTATTGACGGTGCCAGCCGGCGCACCGATGTTGGCTTTCTCATCCTGATGGCCGTATGCTTGCGGCAGCCAGGGGGAGCGGTATGAAGCGGGAGGACGGAATGCGTTACGTGTTGATCGTGGGTGCGATGTTGACGATCGGAGTCGGAATCTGGGCGCAGAGTCCGATCAGGCGTGATGGCGACTGGGAGGTAAAAGTCGAAATGCAGATGCCCGGCATGCCGATGAATCTCCCGGCTCAGACCATCAAGCAGTGCATTACGCCTCAAGACGCTGCCGATCCCCAGAAGAACGTGCCGCCCACTACGCGGGGCCGAGGGCAGAACGACTGCAAAGTGAGCGACTACAAAGTCGACGGCAACAAGGTCACATGGACGATGTCATGTCCGACCGAGCAAATGACCGGGACTGGCGAGTTCGTGTACGCGGAGAACAGCTATACGGGCACCATGAAAATGAACGCGCGCGGGCAGGACATGACGATGAAGTACACCGGCCGGCGGCTCGGCGACTGCACGAAGTGACACGTGAGTGTCGATCTCGTCAGGCGCGCGACTCGAGCCGGTCGCGATCAATAGATGCTGCGGCTTGATTTCTCGACGGTCAGGACGGTGAGATCGATATAGACCGTGTTCAATCGGTAATAGAGCGCGGCGTCGAATGCGCCGGCCTCGACCAGCGGCAAGAGCGGCGCGGACGCGGTGCTGATCACCTGGCGCCGTTGGCGCGCGGAATCCACCCAGTTCAGGAGCCCGAGCTGCTCCTGCGGCTTCAAGGCCTCCACGTCACGCAAGACCACAATCCCAGACTGCGACGACGGCGGCAGCGGGAGCAGGCCGTCCCGGCACCAAATCATGACGTCCGAGTTGACGTCGTCCGCCACCGAGCTTATGAGACTCAAGGCCAGCCGCTCCGGACCGACGACGAGCAGGTTCGCCTTGCTGATGCGTGCGAGGTTCACATCAGTGTGAACCGAGAGCCAGTCGTTCGAATCGTGCTTGCGCGACAGCGTCGACGCGTATGGCGCGGTCTCTGGGCTGACTCTGGAGAAGAGTCCGGCTGGATCCTCCATGACGCCTCCCACCTGGTTGAGACGAGAATCTATGCTCGAAGGAATCAGAGTGCTATCGGGAAGACGCCGTGGCAGGCCTAAGGGAGATCCCTTGCGCGTTGCCAGCTCAGGTATTGTCGAGCCAGCCCTGCAGGACGGCGTACTTCACGATGTCGATCCGGCCGCTCAGTTCGAGCTTGCGCATGGCGTTTGCCTTGTGTGCCTCGACAGTCTTGGGACTGAGCGCCAGTTGCGCGGCGATTTCCTTGTTTCCATACCCCGCCGCAATCAAGCGCAGCACTTGCGCCTCGCGATCGGTGAGCTTCGCTGCGGATTTGCTGGCGCGCCCGCCTCGCCCGGTGATGAACCCGGCGGTCACCCGCGCGGTGAGCGTCGAATCCAGGTACTGGCCTCCGGCAGCGACCCCTCGGATGGCATGCAGCAGCTCCGTAGGAGCACTGCGCTTGAGCACGTAGCCCGAGACGCCGGCTCGGAGCAGCTCCTGAAGATAGGCATCATCCGCATGCCGCGTCAGCGTGACGATCACCGCGTCAGGTTGCGCCTGCTTGAGGGCGCGGGTGGCGACGAGCCCGTTCATCTCGGGCATCGAAATGTCCATGACGACGACGTCCGGCTTCAACTCCAGCGCCAGCTGCACGGCGGCTTTACCGTCGCTTGCTTCCGCGACCACCTTCATGTCCGGCTGGCCATCCATCAGCAACTTCAGCCCGTGTCGCACGGTGACGTGATCGTCCGCGAGGAGGATGCGCAGCGGTCGAGCTCTGCCCGGCAAATCAGACATCGTCAACCAGCTGGCCTTTGTCGGTCGGGACCGCCATCCGTACCAGAATGGTCGCCCCTTTGCCCGGCGTCGATTCGATCTCGAGACTGGCGCCCACGAGAGCGGCGCGCTCCTGCATGCCGACGAGCCCGAATCCATGGCGGTCGGCCGCGGAATTCGACGCCTCGAATCCCACGCCGTCGTCCTCGAGGATCAGCAGCACGCAATCCGATCGCCGTTCGAGAATCACCTCCACGCGCCGGGCGCGGGAATGTTTGGCGACATTGTTGAGCGCCTCCTGCGCGATGCGGTACAGCGCTGTTTCCACTTCCGGCGCAAGGCGATCGTCCAGCAGCCCCGACGTGTGCAGCTCGGCCGCGATATTGGCACGCTGCGACCATTCCTGAATGTAGTTGGTCAGCGCAGGCTGCAGGCCGAGGTCGTCAAGCGCGGTCGGCCGCAGCTGCCAGACGAGCTGATCGACATCCCGATCGAGCCGCGCGGCAATCGTATCGAGGGCCTCAAGGTGACCTGCCAGATCGGCCTTCTGCTCGCACGCCTCCTTGAGCAGCGCGATGCGAAGGCTCAAGGCCGTCAACTGCTCGCCAAACTGGTCGTGCATGTCGCGGGCGATCCGCCGGCGCTCGTCTTCCTGTACGAACACGAGGTGGGCCAGAAGCTCGGTGCGGGCGCGTTCTGCGTCCCGCTTCCTGCGCTCAGTGAGATCGAAGTGTGTGCCGACGATTCGGATGACGGGACCGCCGGCGTCCCGGCGAACGGCGAATCCGCGCGACAGCACGTGAATGTAATGCCCCTCCTTGTGTCGCAGGCGGAACTCTGCTTCGTATGTCGGTTGACCGCGCGTAACACTCTCATGCGCTCGATCCGCGGCCGCCCTGTCGTCAGGATGCACCAGGCGTTCCCAGGCGCTGATGTGCGGCTCGATCTCGTCATCGCCGTAGCCCAGCATCTGCTTCCATCGAGACGAATAGACGACCGCATCGGTCTCGAGATTCCAGTCCCAGATGCCTTCCTGGGCTCCCGCGAACGCCAGCGTCAGGCGTTCCTCGCTCTCGCGCAGCGCCAGTTCGGTTCGCCTTCTCTGGGTGATATCGAGATGGGTTCCGACGATTCGCACCAGTCGGCCGTCTCCTTCCCGGCGGATTGGGAGACCACGAGTGAGGACGGTGACGTAATGACCATCCTTATGCCGGAGCCGGAATTCACCCTCGTACGTCGGCTGCCCGCGTTCGACCGCGTCGTTCAGCACTTTCGCGCGCGCGCGGTCATCGGGGTGCAGCAACTGTTCCCACGTACTGACATGTGGTCCGATCTCGTCGTCCGCATAGCCGAGCATCTGCTTCCATCGCGGCGAATAGACGACGGCACCGGTCTCGACGTTCCAGTCCCACACGCCCTCCTGAGCCCCGGCGAACGCCAGCCTGAGCCGCTCCTCGCTTTCGTGCAGCCGCGTCTCGCGTCGCTTGCGCCCGGTAATGTCGCGCACGGCCACCTGAATCTCGCGGCCCTCGCCACCCGGGACCAGCGCCGAGTCGACCTCGACATCTGTCAAGCCGCCATCCAGCCGCACGATTTTCTCGTCGACGGGGGGCAGGCGCTCCCCGCGCAGCGCGCGCCCGATGCGCTCCTGGATGACGTCCTGACTGTCTCGGTGGAAAAGGTCAAGCAGCGACATTCCGAGCAGCTGCGCCGGATGCGACGCTCCAAACAGGCGCGCCGCGGCTGGGTTCAGAAATTCGACGCGCAGATCACGGGCGAGCAGCATGCCATCGGGCGACGATTCCACGAGACGGCGGTATTGGTCGTTGGCCTCGGGCGCCTGCTCTCCCATCGGGGCAGTCTAGCCTCGCACGGCGACGATTCCAAGACACACGCTCGAATGCGCCTCGCGTGGTGCCGGCATACATAGATGTATTTATCGACTGGATTAAAGCGGTTTGGAGACGAGTGACTTAGGCCGCACTGATGAGCCAGTTGCGAAACTGCTCGCGGACAGCCCGCCAACCAAGTCGTCAGCAGGATTGAGACTTACCGGGGTCCCGCTTCGGTGGTCTCCAGAATTTCTCCATTCCGCTGGGGGCGTCGGTTCGTTTCAGCTTTTCCAATTCGTTCGATGACGCGATCGAGCCGGCGACGTATGGCGTCCGGCACGCCGACGAACTGAACACCGTATCCATATTCTGGTCGGATGTTCACGATCTCGGCGTCGACGGTCGTCCATCCTTCCCACGGTAAATCGACATCAAGCTCCAGACGCCGGCCTCGCTCTTCGGGATAGCGCGACTCGATCAAGCAGCCGCCCAGGCTGAGGTCATAAATGCGGATCGGGACAGGCAGGACGCCACGCCTGCGCCCCTCAAAGGAGTGGCATATCCGAGAAAACCTGCGGCGATCGGCGGCAACGCGGCGAGCGGGATTTTCCGCAAGGGAACCGGAGTCAGAAGAATCCGGGGACTCACTGAAGATGCGAGCGAGTTCGCTCTGCGTCGGATGAACGTCAACCGGCCAGGTGAACACGGCGGTTCGGCCGCTGCGCTCGTCTCTTGCGGTTATTCTCGGGGGCCGGGAGTATCGGATTTCTAAGATCGTGTACCGAATCGCGTGCATACGGGCAACGGCATCCGTCGGCGGATCATCAATGCACGTGCCAGCTCGGACTTCGGCAAAAAGATTGAAAACACCCAGCGTGACACAGGTTCGCCAAGTTGGCTGGTATCGGCAATCCGACATCGCGCCGGCCTACCGGACAGCGGTGCCGCCGCCCGGAAGGAGCCTTTCGAAGACGGATTGTGCCCTCGTCCCCAGCGGGGCTCATCCTTAGTCCGCTCATCAGGACGCACGGCGCGGTCGCTTCGGTGTGCTCACGCCATTTTCTTGAAATTTCAACGCTGGCACCTTCCTTGAGATATGCCGACTCAGATGCCGCGTCTGTCCGACCGCGTGATCGGAGCGATCCGTGCTCGCGCGCGAGGAGTGGATGCCATGGTTTTGAATAGCGTGAACATAATCGCCGTCAGCCTCGTCGCCCTGGGAACGCTGGGTGCGCCGGCTGTCGGGTCGGCCCAGTACGTGATTGACGATCAGCCTTCGGTGGTCGTCGAATGCGGGCCTGGACAGCGTGCCGTCATGGAGCAGAGGCGCATCAACGGCAGAACGCAGGTCGTTGCCCGCTGTGAGGGAGCACAGGTCCGTCCGGTCGCGCGGCGTTCAACACTGCAGTACGCGGAGCGCGCGCCGCAGCGATCGAAGACGAAGTCTGCGCTGATGATCGCCGGATCGGCCGCAACCGGCGCGGGAGTCGGGGGAGCGCTCAAGGGCAAGAAGGGCGCGCTGATAGGCGCGGCGATCGGCGGCGGATCGGCGAGCATCTACGAAGCCGCGAAACGCCGGTAGCACACAACAGGCAGGGTGGCGCCAGGGATGTTCGACCTCCGGCGGGATGCCGGAGGTCGTCCTCACACCTTAGAGCGCACAGTTCGACGGCTGCGGTTGATCGATGCGAAGCCCGGTCGATGGCGTGTGCGGCGGCGCGAAGTAGGTCACGACATTCGTCGCCGGCGCGCCCGATTCGTTTCGTGCCAGATGCGCATGCGAACCAGTATCGAGAAATCCCTCGCCGGCTGTCCGAACCGTTGACGTACAGTCCTCCTCGTAAAACGTCATCGTCCCTTCCCGGACCGAGATGAACACCGGGCCAGGGTGCGAGTGCCACCCGCTCTGACCGCCGGGCGCGAAGGTAATCGTCTGAGTGGCGACAGCGAGCCCCTGCTTGGCATCGACATCCACCTTCCAGTCGTCCCCATGCCGTTTGACCTTGAACGGGCTGAACGTGGCCGGCGGTCCTACCAGTAAAGAGCTCGTTCCCGACGACGAGGTGGCCCGGGCGAGTCCAGCAAGGACGACCATCACCATCAGCGCCGCGACCACACTTCCCGCAAGTACCTTCGTGTTTCCCATGTCGACCTCCTGAGGGCGCGTACCGCGCAGTGCGCGCGGGGAATATCCAGGGATCTCGTCGTGCCGACAAGCCGTAAGTTGCGGACGATGATGAGATGCGACGATCTGCGGCACAATGCCGTCGATTGCGGCACGTGACGACCGTCGATAGAATTCACGTGCTTTCCACTCGATCCTGCCGGGAGAGGTGTCATGAGCAACCCGTCGGAGCCTGCCGGCAGTCCGTCCGATTCGGCCGCCGACCGGCTGGATTCATGGAAGGAGATCGCTGCCTATCTGAAACGTGACGTGAGCACGGTCCAACGCTGGGAGAAGCGCGAGGGCATGCCCGTCCAGCGGCACCTCCATAACAAGCTCGGCTCCGTGTATGCGTTCCGGACGGAGCTCGACGCGTGGTGGCTGACGCGAAGCCAGCGGCTTGGTGCCGACGAAGGTCCAGTCTTTCGATCACCCCCAGGCGAGATCACGTCAGACTCCAGACCGGCACGCGCCTCGATTCTGTGGCTGGCGCTGGCACTCGTCGCCGTTCTGAGTGCGGCAAGCCTCATCCGGGTTCTGCCGCGGGCCGACTCCGTCTGGCAGAACCCGTTGGCGGACGCGCGATTCAGCCAGTTGACGGATTTCGAGGGGACAGAACGGGCAGCGGCCATTTCCCGCGACGGCCGGTTCGTCGCCTTTCTCGCGGATCGAGAGGGGTCGATGGATGTGTGGGTGACTCAGGTCGGGACAGGCCAGTTTCACAACCTGACTCGCGGGAACCGTCGCGACGTCGATAATCCGGACGTCCGTACGGTCGGGTTTTCCCCCGACGCGACGCTGGTGTCGATGTGGATCCGCCGTTCCAGCACAACCAATCCCGCCGACATCAGCGTCTGGGCGGTTCCGACCCTGGGTGGCGAGCCGCGACCGTACCTCGAAGGTGTCGCGGAGTACGACTGGTCGCGAGACGGCACGCGCCTCGTCTATCACACGCCCGGGCCGGGAGATCCGCTGTTCGTGAAGGACCTCGTCGGTCAGGCGGCGCGACAGGTCTGGGTGGCGCCATCAGGGATGCACGCGCATTTCCCTGTGTGGTCACCGGATGCCAGGTTCATCTACTTTGTCTACGGTGCCGTTCCCGACAAGCTCGACATCTGGCGCATTGCGCCGACTGGAGGCACCCCCGAACGGATAACGTCGCACAACTCACGTGTTACCCATCCTGTTTTTCTTGACCCGCGGACGCTCGTGTATCTTGCGGCGGATGCCGACGGTGGCGGGCCGTGGCTCTATGGTCTCGATGTCGACCGGCGGGTACCGCATCGTCTCAGTGCGGGCATCGAGCGATACACGTCGTTGGCGTCAAGCAACGACCGGCGACGACTTGCGGCGACGGTCGCGAATCAAACGGGAACGCTCTGGCGCATAGCGATTTCCAGCGGCGTCGTCGGGGAGACGGCCGCAAGTCGCATCAGCCTCCCGACGACGCGTGGCCGGTCTCCCCGTTACGGACCGAACTATCTGCTGTACGTGTCGGCACGTGGCGAAAACGAAGGTATATGGAAGCTCGAGAACGAAATGGCGACCGAGCTCTGGAGCGCGGCCGGCGCACGGGTGATCGGTGGTCCGGCAATCGCGCCAGACGGGTGGCACGTCGCGTTCTCCGTTGAGGAACGCGGGCGGACGCGGCTGTACATGATGAATGCTGATGGGTCGGCGCTTCGGGCGTTGTCGGCATCGCTCGAGCCACGTGGGGCTCCTGCATGGACGCCAGATGGACGATCGATCGACGTTTCCACGACAATCGACGGCGAGCCGCGGCTCGTCCGCGTATCGGTGGATCGGGAAACGGTGGCGCCACTGGTACCTGAGTACTCCGTCGATCCCGCCTGGTCACCCGACGGCGAATGGTTCCTGTACTCGGGACCCGACATCGGGACAACGTTTCAGGTACGTGCAGTGCGCGCCGACGGGAGACCGCATCCGTTCACGCCTCTGACGCTCAGTCGCGGAGCTCGCCGTCTCGGCTTCCTGCATGAGGGTCGAGCGCTGATCGTTTTGCGCGGAGAGATCAATTACAAGAATTTTTCATTGATCGACGTGGAAACCGGTGCTGAGCGCCCGCTGACCAACTTCGGGCGCAACTTCATCATCCGGGACTTCGATGTCTCTCCGGACGGCCGTGAAATCGTCTTCGATCAGGTGCAGGAGAACTCCGACGTCGTGCTGATCGATCTCAAATGAACTACGGCGTCTTGGTCTTTACCGAAATCTCCTCCTTGAAGGTCGTCACTTCGGAGGCCGCGTAGATCTGCTCCAGGAAATCCGTGTTGTCAGGCAGCCGCTTCAGCGGCATCCGGTCGCGGGAGAGCCACGGTTTCGTGTAGACCTGTGGATCGTCGATGGTGACGGTCAGC
>Ga0075418_10002391_pt1 | contig 21450 bp, 19 predicted proteins | sample SoiMetdeltSBSDD2_FD_81776 | JGI IMG/M metagenome (GOLD analysis project Ga0075418, IMG submission 81776) | Bulk soil microbial communities from a Populus tree surrounding site in Tennessee, USA - Soil MetaG P. deltoides SBSDD2 | ecosystem: Environmental > Terrestrial > Soil > Tree plantation...
AACCCCGTCCCGATCAGGCTCGTCCACGACCGGTGGGTGAGCAAGTACGCCGAGCCCTGGGCGGCGACGCTCACCGGGCTCAAGACGACGCTGGAGGCTCAGATGGAGAAGGTGTTCGAGATCTACATCAAGACCACGCCGGAGCGCCTGTGGGAGGCGATCACGGATCCCGACCAGCGGGCGCGCTACTCGTTCGGCGTGCGGGTCGAATCCGACTGGACGAACGGCTCGACGTACAGCTCGACCGCGGGCGGGTACGACATCGCCTCGGGCGAGAACCTCGAGGTCGACCCGCCACGGCGGCTCGTGCAGAGCATGAACGCGCTCTGGAGCGACGACGTCAAGGCCGAGGGGACGTCCCGCGTCACGTGGGACATCGAGCCGGTGGGCGACTCCTGCCGGCTGACCGTGACGCACGACCAGCTGCGCGAGGGCGCGAACGACGAGGTCTACGGCGGCTGGCCGCAGATTCTCTCCGGCCTCAAGACGCTGCTCGAGACCGGCGAGAACCTGACCACGCACGGCTCGCTCCTCTACGCGGAGGCCGGGCCCGGCTAGAGGTGGATGCCCGTCAGCCGGCCGCCGCTGGCACTGAGGACGCCAGCCGGTAGGCCGGCTGCGGGCCGGAGAAGCCCTTGAGCTCGAGCTCCTCCCGCTCGACGGCGAGCCCGCGGTCACCCAGCCATTCGCTCACGCGGCGGAACGCCTCGCCGCTGAGGAGGATCTCCCCGCCGCCCGCCGCACCCTCGAGGCGGGCGGCGAGGTTCGTGGCCTCGCCGAGGACGCTGACGTTCGCATCGGCAACCGGGCGCGTCACCACGGCGGGTCCCACGGCGATGCCGATCCCCACCGGCAGGTCCATGAGCGCTGCCTTGTCGCGGATCGCGAGCGCCGCCTCGAGCGCCAGCACTGCGTGGTCGACGCGTGTTCCCGCCACGTTGAAGGTCGCCATCACGGCGTCGCCGGCGAACTTGTCCACGATTCCGTAACGCCGCCTACCTCGGCGGCCGCCCAGCGATGCAGCGTCGTGAGGCGGTCGGCCAGGTCTTCGGGCACGCTCACCGAGGCGAGCGGTGTGTACCCGCGAACGTCGGCGAACATCGAGGTCACGAGGCGCTCGCCCGCGCGCAGGACGTCCGGTTCCACCGGGGGCTCGTCCGCGAACGTCGGGACGTCGAGGTCGAGTCGCGCGGCCAGAGCCTCCGCCGCCCTCCGGATCCGGCCGGCGCCTGCCTCGTGCGTCTCGCGGCTGCAGGTGGCGAGGAGCTCGCGGGCGGCGTCCGGGTCGCCGGCCCCCGCGGCGGCTTCAGCAGCGAGGACCATCGTGCGCCAGAGCCAGAGCTTCAGCCCGGCCTGCTCGAAGGCCTGCAGCGCCCGGTCGAGGTGAGGCCCGGCCTCGGCCGGCCGGCCCGCTGCGACGAGGAGGCGGCCCTCTGCGAGCTCGATCCCGGCGCGGCCGAGCTGCACCGGTGCATCCTTCGTCCGCTGGAGCAGCGCCCACGCCTCGTCCAGGGCGCCGATGGCCACGTAGGCCTCGATGGCGATGCCCGCGGTCTCGCGGAAGGTCATCAGATCCTTGGGCCCGGCGGCCCGCCGGCCGAGCTCCGCCGCCTCCTCGAGCTGCCCGAGCTCGAGCGCGACCCCCACGCGCGCTGCGGTGTCGTACACGATGTCCTGGAGCTCCGCCCCGGGCGAGGGAGGAGGCAGCTCGGCGGCCGCCTCCGCGGGCCTGCCGAGCTCCAGCAGCGCCTCTGCTGCCACCAGTCGCGAGCGCCATGCGAACTTGCTGGCGCCGAGGCTTTCGTGGCGCACGGTCGACCGGCGGGCGGTCTCGAGCGCCTCGGGCAGCCGGCCGACCGCGAGGAGGGCAAGGCTCTTCGCGGTCGTCCCACCGCTCGTCATCCAAGGCGTCGACGGGATGTGCTCCAGCTTCTCGAGCGGGCCATCCAGGCCTCCGGCGAGCGTGTGTACCCGATCCCAGATCTCGTTGTAGAGCGTGCTGCCGGCGATGAGGCCGTAGCCCTTCGCCAGCGCCTCCCGGTAGCAACGGTCGAGGATCTCGAACTCCTGCGAGGTGCCGAAGTGCCCGAGGGCGACATGGGTGAGGGACCAGACGCGCTCGAAGTCCGCCGAGGCTTGCTCCGCGATCTCGAAGGCCCGTTCGGCCGCGGTGAGGCAGGCGGCGTAGTCGAGCTCGAACGCGTGCAGCCCTGCAATCCGCAGGTATGCGAGGGCAAGCTCCGGCGAGGCCCCCTCCTCCTCGAGCACGTCCCGGGCGGACACGAAATCGCGATACGCGGCCTCCGGCTGGTCCAGCTCCCACCGGCAGCGGCCGAGATGCAGCCGCGACCTGGCGGCCTCGTGCTCCTCCCCGAGCTCGTCGAGCTGCGCGACGCCGTCTGCGAGGAGCTGCTCCGCGGCCGTCGGCTCGCCGTTCAGCCAGCGGAGGTGGCCCATCCGGGCGAGCAGCGACGCGTGCTCGTGGGGATCGACGACATGGGGGAGCACGCGCTCGAGCAGCTCCGCAGCCTCGCTGAAGGCGATCGAGCGCTCCGCCTCGTCGGCCGCGCGGAGGCACGCGTCGACGGCTTCCTCGGTGCGCCCCGCGACCAGGAGGTGTCGCGCTACGGCGAGCGCGCTTCCGTCGCCCTTCACGAGCGCATCGGCGGCCCGTGAATGCAGGCGCTGCCGCTTGGGGACGACCGTGTCGCCGGCGATCGCCTCCTGCGTGAGCGCGTGGCGCCAGGTGTAGCGCTGGCCCGCCTCGGACTCCTCCTCGAGGAGCTGCTGGGCGACCGCCGCCTCGAGTGCCGCGACCACGCGGCTCTCGTCAGCCTCGGCGACCTCGAGCAAGAGCGAGTACTCGAAGGACCGGCCGAGGACCGCCGCGGCGCGCAGAACCTCGATGCAGTCCGCCTCGAGGCGCCCCAGACGCAGCAGGACGGCCTCCCGGACCGTCTCCGGCATCCGCAGCGTGTCCGCCGAGCCTCGCCGCCAGCCGGAGTCCGTCCTGACGATCTCGCCCCCGTCGATCGCCTCGCGCAGCATCTCCTCGAGCACGAACGGATTGCCCTCGGCGCGCTCGCCCACGAGGCTCGCGAGCTCCGAGCTCACCTCGTCGGCATTGAGGATGGCCGCGATCATCTCGGTCACGTTCGCGGGGGTCATGGCCGAGACGGCCACGGTCTCGGCCAGGCCCGCGCGCCGCCAGACCTGAACCGTGCGTGTGAGCGGATGAAGCCGGTCGAGCTCGTCGCTCCGGTAGGTGGCCAGGAGCAGCACCCTGCTTCTCGCCAGCCGTCGCGCGGCGTAGTCGAGCAGCTCGCGGGTCGAGCCGTCGGCCCAGTGGACGTCGTCGAGAACGAGCAGGAGCCCGCGGTCCTGGGCCCAGAGCTCGAGGATCGTGACGACCGACTCGAAGAGGCGCAGCTTCGCCTGCGCGGGGTCACCCTCGGGTGCGCTCGGAGGCCCCTCCGCGAGCTGGGGGAAGAGCTGCGCCAGCTCGTCGGCGGTCGGCCCGAGCGCCGCCCGGAGCTCGACGGGGTCCTGGGCGCCGAGGTGGTTGCCGACGGCCTCGACGAAGGGGAGGTACGGCAGCGCGAGCTCGGCCTCGGAGCAGCTGCCCCAGAGGACGTCACAGCCGAGCTTGCGGGCGCGGCGTGTCAGCTCGGTCGCGAGCCGCGTCTTGCCGATCCCCGCCTCGCCCGCGAGCAGCACGAAGCTGCCGTCGCCCCGGTTCGCCGAGAGAAGGGCGTCCTCGAGCTGGGAGAGCTCGTCCTGGCGCCCGACGAGGACGGGGGAGAGAACGCGCTGAAGCATGCCGGGATTCTCCCAGGACCCTCGATAGGCTCCCGGCATGACGCAGGCAGCCAAGGGCGAGCGCTTCCGGGAGCTCCACTCCGGGGAGCCGTTCGTGATCCCGAACCCCTGGGACGCCGGCTCGGCGCGCGTCATGGAGGCCCTCGGCTTTCAGGCGCTCGCGAGCACGAGCTCCGGCTTCGCGTTCACGCTTGGCCGCCTCGACGGCGGTGCCACGCTGGACGAGGTTGTGGCGCACACGGCTGCGCTCGCCCAGGCAACGGATCTCCCGGTGTCGGTCGACCTCGAGAACGGCTACGGGGCGGCTCCCGAGGACGCCGCCGGGGCGATCATCCGCGTGGCAGAGGCAGGTGCGGTGGGCGGATCGATCGAGGACTACGACCCCGACGGCCGCCTCTACGAGCTCGACCATGCGGTGGAGCGAGTACAGGCGGCGGCCGAGGCGGCCCACGCGCTCGACTTCCCGTTCTCGTTCACGGCGCGCGCGGAGAACCACATCCGCGACAACCCGGACCTCGAGGACACGATCGCGCGGCTCCAGGCGTTCGAGCGTGCCGGTGCCGACGTGCTCTACGCGCCGGGCCTCCGGACGGCCGACGAGATCCGCGCCGTGTGCCAGGCGGTCTCCAGGCCTGTGAACGTCCTTGCTCTGCCCGGCCTGACGGTGCCCGAGATCGTCGAAGCCGGCGGCCGGCGGATCAGCGTGGGAGGGGGCCTGACGTGGGTGGCGGTGAAGGCGATGGCCGACGCGGCCGCCGAGATTCGCGACACGGGCGACCTCTCGTCGCTCTCCGCGCGGCTTCCACTCGGCGAGTGGCTCGCCTGAGCCGGCCGTTCATACCGAATCCCGCTTGAAAGGAAACGGGGCCCGCCTGTAGGAAAACCCCCTCATGCGGGCATTTCTCGGCGCCGCCCTCCTCGCGCTGTTCCTCGCGGCCCCCGCGGCGGGCCAGCAGCGATACGCGCCCGCGGTTGCCTTCGACGGGACAACCTATCTGGTGGTCTGGCAGGAGCTACGTTCCGGGGCGAGCAGGGACATCTACGCGGCGCGGGTCTCCGAGGCAGGCGTGGTGCTCGATCCGCTCGGCATCCCGATCTCGAAGGCCGCCGGAGCCCAGGGGGCGCCGGCGGTGACGTTCGACGGCTCGAGCTTCGTCGTCGTCTGGCAGGACGACCGCTCCTCGACCGGACCCGACGTCTACGGCGCGCGTGTCAGCGCCGCGGGCGTCCTCCTCGATCCGGGCGGGATCCCGATCTCGTCGAGGCCCGGCGCGCAGCTGATGCCTGCGGTCGCAGGCACCGGGGCGGGCTCGCTCGTCGTCTGGACGGACGGGTCCGACATCCGGGGGGCACGCGTCGGCCCGGCGGGGGCCGTGCTCGACCCCGCGGGCCTGACCGTCTCAGCGGCCGCCGGAGTCCAGCTCGACCCGGCCCTGGCCTTCGGCGTCGCGGGCTCTCTCGTCGTCTGGGAGGACCACCGCAACGGGGGAGCGGATCTCTACGGTGCGCGGGTTTCGCCCGCCGGCGCCGTCCTCGACCCGGTTGGTGTCGCCGTGGCGGCGGACGCGCGCGACGAGCGGAATGCGGCGGTCGCCTTCGACGGCGCCGGCTTCTTCGCCGCGTGGGACGTGGGTTCCGACGTGCAGGCGAGGCGAGTGAGCGCGGCCGGAGCGTTGCTCGGGCCCGGGCCGATCCCGCTTGCTGCGGCCTCCGGCAGCCAGATGCGCCCGGCACTGGCCTTCGACGGGGCGAACTACCTCGCGGTGTGGCAGGCCGACCTCGACCTCGCCGGCGTCCGCGTGAGCCCCGCAGGCACCGTCCTCGGCCCTGTGACGGCGATCTCGGCCGCGGGGCTGGCCCAGCTGGGCCCGGTGATCGCCCACGGGACATCGGGCTCGCTCGTGGCCTGGGAGGACGAGCGCACGGGCGCCGGCAGGTCCGACGTCTACGGTGCGCGCTTCTCGTCGTCCGGTGCCCTGCTCGACGCAGCCGGGATCGCGATCCCGCAGGCCCGCGACCTGCGGCCGCCGCAGACCCGCATCACGCGCGGTCCGCGGGGCCGGCAGACGGTTCGGGCGGCCACTTTCCGCTTCCGTGCGAGCGAGGCGGGCGCGACGTTCCAGTGCCGGCTCGACCGCGGGCGCTGGCGGGCTTGCCGCTCGCCCAGGATCTATCGCGGCCTCGACCTGCGGACGCACAGGTTCCAGGTGCGCGGCCGCGACCGGGCCGGTAACGTCGACCGCTCCCCGGCGAGCAGGCAGTGGCTGGTGGACAACCCGATTCCCGGGCTCTTGCACGTCGTCGGCGGCCGGAGCCGCCGCTCCGGGCCCGGGCCGCTGCGCCGCTACGCGGTCCAGATCGAGGACGGGATCCGGGTCGACCGCCGCAGGGTCGCCGACACGATCGCGAGCATCCTCGGCGACCGGCGCGGGTGGGGCGGCACGGGCCGCCTCTCGTTCCAGCGCGTCTCGTCGGGGCCCGTGAGCTTTCGGGTCGTGCTGGCCAACCCGTCGACCGTCAATCGCATGTGCGCTCCGCTGATCACCGGCGGCATCTACTCGTGCGGCATGTACGGCCGCGCGGTCCTCAACCTCATGCGCTGGCGGCAGGGCGCGCCCGCCTTCCACGGGAACATGACGATGTACCGGCGCTACCTCGTCAACCACGAGGTCGGACACCTGCTCGGCCACTCGCACAGGCCGTGCCACGCGTCGGGCGCGCGGGCGCCCGTGATGATGCAGCAGACGAAGGGCGTCGGATCCTGCCACGCGAACGGGTGGCCGCTCGCGTGGGAGCGCGGCTAGCTACTTCGAGTTGCCCTTGGCGGGCTTTTCCTTGCCGAACCCGATCGCTTTCGCGTGCTCCGGCGGTGCGGGCGGCGCTGCGGGCTCGCTCTCCGTGGCCTGCCCGGGGGCCGTGCTCTTCCCGCCCGCCGGCGTGCCCTGACCGTTGGCGATGGGTGGGAGGGTCGGGGGCGCCTTCGTCTTCCCGAGCGCCTTGCCGTTGTTGCTTCCCGGGCCGTTTCCGTTCGCCTGGCCGTTGGCGTTGCCATTCGGCCCCGTCGCCTTGGGCGCCTTCTCGGTAGCACGGCCGTTGGCGCGACCGTGGTCAGGGCGGTTCGACGCCGGCCCGTCCGCGGCCGGCGCCGTGAACGGCGGGCTCGGCGTCGCAACGACCGGCAGGCTCGCTGCGGCCGCGGCCGGCGCGGCGTTCGCGGCAGGCGCGTTCACGGACTCCTGTCCGAGCCCGGGAATGCCCGGCGGGTCGGTGGCGACCACCGTCACGGTCGTCAGTGCGGCGACGGTGACGGCCGTCGCGGCCTTGACGCCCACGCCTCCCGCGAGGAGGCCCTTGAGTGGGCCCAGGAGCGCGCCGAGGTCGAGGACGTGCAGCGCCTTGAAGCGGCTCCGCCTGTCGGGATTCTCGAGCGCGTCGGCGAGCGAGCGCCGTGCGCGGAAGATCAGGGTCTCGGCGGCCGAGTGCGAGATGTCCAGGCGCTCGGCGATCTCGCCGTGCGACATCCCCTGCCACTCGCGGAGCAGGATGGCCTCGCGCTGGCGCTCGGGAAGGGTCAGGAGCGCATCGGTCAGACCGACGAGCGAGTCGTACGACCGATCGGGAGCCGCCACCGTCTCCTCGAGCACGGTGATGTCCCCGATGCGCTCGACACCCTCGCGCCGTCGCGTCGAGCGAATGCGCGTGAAGCAGACGTTGCGGGCGATGTGCAGGAGCCACGCCGATCCGGCGCGCGGCCGGGTTCCCTGTCCCAGGCTCCGGCAGGCGTTGAGATAGGTCGCCTGGACGGCGTCCTCGGCCTCCTCCGGCGAGCGGAGCAGGCGCAGGCAATAGCCGTACAGCCACCCCGAGTGCTCGTGGAAGAGCTGTTCTGCCGCTCTCGAGACCGTGGGGGACAGTCCGGCGCCGCTCGCTTCCTGCGCGACGGTCATTGGCTGCATTGTGGCGGACCCGGGCGCAGGGTCAACACCCGAAAGGTCAGACCGCATGATTCGGCCGCTCTCGGCGTCTGTGGTGTTAACCGACGGACTCGGACCGAGGGGAGCCAGTTGTTCAAAGCCAAGATCCTTGCCGCCGCGCTTGCGGCGCTGCTGCTCACAGCTTCTGCGAGCGCGTCTCCTGGGAATGGGAACGGCAACGGCAAGGGGAACAACCACGGTTCTCCCGCGTCCGTCGTAGGCGGCGGCGGGGAGGCGAATGCCAAGGGAACGCCTCCCCGCTCCGCGCAGGGCCAGGCACGGAAGGCGGAGAACGAGGCGCGGCGGGCGGCACGAGCAGCCGCGCGAGAGAACGCACCGGCCGGGCCGGCGCGCGTCAATCCCGCGCGCGCGTGCAAGGCCGAGCGTGAAGAGCTCGGCGAGGACGCCTTCGCGGACGAGCACGGCACCAACGAGAACGGCGCCAACGCCTTCGGAAAGTGCGTGTCCGAGCAGGCGAAGGAGCTGAGCGCGGACGACCCGGGCGACGTAGGGGCGGAGCCCGGGGCTGATGAGCCGGCGGCCCTCGGCTCGGCTTCCCAGGCCTCGGCGCTCGCGGGGGTCTTGGCCTCTGTCCGCACGTTTCTGCAGTCGATCATGGAGTTGCTCTAACCCGGGACGACAAAGGGTGCGACGGGCACTGCGGCGCCGGGCGAGACCGCCCGATGCGCGCGTCCACGCAAAAGAGTCGCCCTCGGCTACGGCCGCCGAGGGCGACCCCTTTTCCGAGGGGCGCGCGGCTGCATGCCTCCAAGATTCTTGGACCTGCCACCCGACGGGCTAGTCCTGCTTGACACCGGCTCGTCCGCGAGTTACTCGATCAGGGACAGGGTGCGCCGAAAAGGGGGAGCGTTGCGAGGCGGTGGCCGTACACCTCGCGAACGAGCTCCAGCGCACCTGCGGCATCGGAAAGCTGAAAGGAGCACGAATGAAACGACCCCGTGGGCGGAAGCTATGGCTTCTTGCGGTTGCGGCAGTCGCGATCGGCGTCATGGCGCCTACCGCGAGCGCGACGTCTCCGATCAACGCGTTCAAGACAGCGGAGGCGCACTGGGACCGGACGTTCACATGGACGATCGACAAGTCCGTGTCGCCGTCCTCGTGGAACCTCCTGACCGGGCAGTCCGGCACCAGCACGTACACCGTGTCGGTGACGAAGAGCGCCCCGACGGACTCGATCTACGTCGACGGCAAGGTGTGCGTCGAGAACGTGAGCCAGACGCCGACGGAGAACCTCAAGGTCGTCGACCGCCTCCAGGCGCTCGTCGGTGACGACGTCATCACGCTCGCGTCCGTCCCGCTCGACATGACCATCAACCCGGTGCTCGACCCGGGCGAGTCGCAGTGCTACCCGTACTCGATCCCGTTCGAGCCCGTTGCGGGCGCGACGTACCGCAACAACGCACGGGTCACGGTCACGAACGACCCGCGTGATCCGGGCGAGGAGATGGGCCCGAACGAGAAGGTCGACTTCACGCTCCCGGACCCGAAGGTCGTGAACGGCTCGATCAACGTGGACGACACGAACGGCATGTCGTGGCAGTTCTCGGGCTCCGGCTCCGAGACCTACACGAAGACGTTCACGTGCGACCGTGACGCGGGCAAGCACGCCAACACCGCGACGATCCGCGAGACGGGTCAGAGCGACGACGCCAGCGTCACCGTCACGTGCACGCCGCCGGACGAGGGCTGTTCCCTCACGCAGGGCTACTGGAAGACGCACTCGAAGTACGGCCCGGCGCCGTACGACTCGACGTGGGCCTTGATCGGCGAGGACACGCCGTTCTTCAGCAGCGGCAAGACCTGGTACCAGGCGATCAACCAGTCCTCTGCGGGCGGCAACGCCTACTACATCCTCGCGCACCAGTACATCGCGGCGAGGCTGAACATCGCGGCCGGGACCGGCTCGACGTCGGCGGTGAACGCGGCGCTGGCCGGTGCTACGGCGTTCTTCGGCACCTACACGCCGAGCTCGACGCTGTCGGCCACCGTCCGCGCACAGGCAATCGCCTACGCCGGCACGCTGGCGGATTACAACGAGGGCGACATCGGCCCCGGGCACTGCCCGGGCTAGACGCACCTCTCCTCCCATACGCAGGTGGCGACGGGGCCCTTCGGGGCCCCGCTCGCTGCCTCGTTGGCGTTCTCCCTGACGCTTGAAACTCCGAGCGCGGTCGAGAATACTCACCGCAACTCGGGCGAGCTGGGCGTGAGAAGCCCTGCACGGGACTCGGGGAAACCAAGCAGGGGGAGCAATGAGACAGAGAACTCCGTCCGTGCGACGCCGGGCTGCCGTGCTCGTCGCACTGACCGCTGCGTTCCTCGTGACGCTGGCTGCTGCGCCGTCGGCAAGCGCGCAGGCGCCCTTCAGCGCGCGCGTGATCGAGCACCAGATCACGGGCCCGCCGGCGTTGCGGATGAACCTCGTCATCATGGCCGACGGGTACACGGCCGACGAGCTGTGGAAGTTCCAGCGGGACGTCGACCGCAACCTGAACATGATGTGGAGCGTCGACCCGTTCCGCAGCTACCGGAACTACTTCAACATCTACCTGCTGGAGATCGTCTCCCCGGAGTCCGGCGTCCGCTGCGACCCGGATGCGAGCCCGCCGAACCCGAACCTGGTCACGGCGCTCCGGCTCCACTATTCGGACGGGTGCACCAACCCCCTCGCCCGCGGGATCACCTACGGGCCCGCGCCGCAGGCAGGCGGCGGCTGTCCCAACGTTCCGGGCGACCCCGCGGTGGGGCTGGGCGACCCGCGCTGCACCGGGAACCAGCAGCACGCGAAGTACCTCGCCATCTACCTGGCCCCGCTCGGCGTCACCGGCCAGAACGTGCAGACGCTCGCCATCTCCAACACGTTCACGTACGGAGGGATCGGCGGCACCCAGGCGACCACCTCGGGTGGAAGCCCGCAGGGCCCACTGATCTCGACGCACGAGCTCGGCCACTCGCTGGGCACGCTGGCGGACGAGTACCCGTACTCGAGCCGCGACGTCCCGGGCGGCGCCCATCCGAACACGGAGCCTGGTTCCTTCCACCACAGCCGCTTCACCCACGACGAGATGGTCAACGGCCAGCTCAAGTGGTTCCGCTGGCTGTGTGAGGAGAGCCTCTCCGGCGGCATCATCACCGCCCGCGACAGCACCTGCGGACCGCCTCATGAGGGCGGCGCGCAACGGACGACCAACGTCTGGCGTCCGAGCGAGCACTCGATGATGCGGTGGATCGGGTTCTACTTCGACCAGATCGGCCGCGAGAACATGACCTACCGGATCACGGGCCGCCGCAACGCCAACGCGATGGCGCTCGGGCACACGCCCACCGGCGAGGTCGGCCCGCAGGACGTCCTCTGGGTCGAGACCGGCCATCCCAAGTACCACCAGCTCGACGTCACCTGGAGCATCAACGGCGTCGTCGTCCCCGGCACGAACAACAGCCGGAACCTCGACCTCGGCGACCGCACCGTGACGGCGGGCGACATCGTCTCCGTGACCGTGCAGGACAAGACCGACTTCGTCCGCGACCCGGCCATCCTCAACGGCCCGCGGATGACGCAGACGCGCCAGTGGACGGTCGGCGCGGCGCTGCCGGCCAATCCTGTCGGTGTCGACATCATGCTCGCGACCGAGACGAGCCGCGCGGTCGGCGGCAAGGACATCGTCTACGTCGAGACCACGCATCCGAACGACCGGGTTCTCGACGTCACGTGGCGTCTCAACGGCGTCGTCGTCCCGAACGGGAACAGCCGCAACTTCGACCTCGAGGCGCAGAACCTGGCGTCGGGGACGTACACGCTCAGCGCCACCGTCACCGACCCGGCCGACCCGACAGGTCCCTCCGCGTCGCGCACGTGGACGGTGGACAACGTCCTGCCGACGGCTCCGCGCGAGCTCTCGCCTGCCGTGTACACGGTGAACCGGCCCGCGCAGCCGACCGAGTACATCTACACGGGCGACGGCGTGTTCACGATGGGCCTGAACCCGGTGGACGACCAGCCCGGCTTCGTGGTCAGCGAGTTCCGCCTCGATCGCGACGGCTGGTTCAACTACTTCGGCTTCCCCGAGCAGCCGTTCGGGACGCCGATGAAGTTCGGACCGTCGGGCTTCAACGTCAAGGCTCTCACGTACGGCAACCTCGGCAGCGGCGGCCTCTCGAAGGCAACCTTCGAGCAGTCGTTCCCGGACTTCGTTCCGGGCTGGGGGAGGCACACGCTCGAGCACCGGGCCATCGACGCGGCCGGCAACATCGGCAACGCCGAGGAGTTCAAGGCCACGGTGCTGCCTCTCGCGGTCGCTCCGGCCGAGATCTCGGAGGAGCTGGTCGAGGGCGACTCGACCTCGACGTCCTTCGCGATCACGAACACGCTCGAGTCGGGACGCTCGTTCGACTGGACGATCCGCGAGGCGCCGAGCAGCTGCCTCGCGCCGTCCGACGTCAGCTGGCTCAGCGCCACGTCGGCTGTGACCACGGCCGCGAACACATCGGCGACCGTCGACGTCAACCTCGACGCCGACGGCCTGACGGCGCCGACCGTGTACACCGCGAAGCTCTGCATCGAGTTCGAGGGCGGGCCGGTGTACGAGGTTCCGGTGTCGCTCCAGGCTCAGTATCCGTTCGACGGCTTCCTGGCCACGTTCGAGAACCCGCCCACGCTGAACGCGGCGCACTCGAACGCGGTGCAGACGTTCTGGTTCCGCCTCGGCGGCAACCGTGGGCTGGACATCGTCGCGGACGCCTCCTCGCGCCGGATCGACTGCGCGACGAAGGCTCCCATCGGCGGCACCGAGCCGGCACCGAACCCGAGCTGGGACAGCCTGTTCTACCAGGCGCACACGGGCCGTTACTCGTACCCGTGGAGGACGACGACCGCGTACAGGGGCACCTGTCGCGAGTTCGTCCTGACGCTCGACGACCAGAGCGTGCACACCGCCTGGCTCCAGTTCGTGAGGTAGCACGTAGGCAGGAGCGGGGGAGCGCCCGTCAGCGGGCGCTCCCCCGGATTACCCGGCGATCTAGGCGATCGAGAGCGGCGTGTGCAGCGGGACGCGGTCGTAGAGGTCGATCACGTCCGGGATCAACATGCGGATGCAGCCGTGTGAGGCCGCCCCGCCGATCGAGGCCGTGTCCCCGGTGCCGTGGATGCCCGCGCCGTCGTAGAAGCCCATCCAGCGCGCCTTGATCGGGTTCGAGGGGTCGTTCCCGGGGATGATCTTGCCGGCGAGGTCGCCGGCCCACTCGCTGTTCGGGACGTACCACGCGGGGTTGGCGGCCATGCTCTCGATCTCGTACTCCCCGGCGGGCGTGTCGAACCCGGCTGCTCCGATGCCGACGCGGTAAGTCTTGACCAGCCGCTGGTTGACGAAGAGGCGCAGCTCGCGCCGCGAGCGGCTGATCGCGATGAAGTGGCCGTAGCGCTCCTTCAGCTTCTTCGTCGTCACCTTCGGCCGGACGATCTTGACCGGCACCGCGAACGTGCGGCTCGACTCGGGACTGACGAGGTGGTCGACGATCTGGTTGCGGAGCAGACGGGGCCGGACCGCGACGCCGAGTTGCGCCGGCGTGATCGAGACGCCGGCGAAGGAGGCCGAGCTCGTCGCGTCGCGTGCGGGCTGCTGGACCTCGCGGCGGATGCCTGCGACGACCCGCGCGACCGCGTCCTTCGAGTAGTCGACCTGGAGCGCGAGGTCGGTGTCCTCCGTCCCGCCGGTCAGGTCCCGGAACGACCGGGTGAGGAAGTTCCCCTCGCGGCTTTTCGCCATCGCGGTGCCAAGCAGCGCGTCCGCGTTCGTCTGCACGTCGACGAGCGCCGGGTCGATCGTGAACGTGCGCTTGCGGTACCTGATGCGGAGCGGCTCGTCGATGTGATGGGCGACCTCCCGGCGCACGGCCGTCCTCGCCTCGGCCAGCGTCATCCCTCCGACATCGACGCCGGCAACGCTGATTCCCTCCGCGATCTGGTCCGACCGCGAAGAGTCGTAGCGGTGCAAAGCAGCTGTGGCCGACCCGGCCAGCACGACAACGGCCAGCACCGAGATGACGAGTGCTTTTCGCACTGGGACTTCACTACCTTAGCGAGCGTTACGAAAGGTGCCCGCCAATTTCCAGGAGTTTCTAGGCGGCTACGACGGCCTGATCCCCGGTCTCCACTCGTGTGCGCGTCTCGCCCACGAGCCGCCCTAGGACGGCCTCGAGCTGAACGCAGAGCTCCTCGTCGACGAGCTTCCCGTCGTCGTCGAAGCGGCTCGGCGCGCTCGTGACGGAAACGCCGTCCTCGACGACGCGCGCACCCATCGTCTTCAGCACCTTGCGCAGCTCGGCCTGCGACCAGACCGCCCCGAACAGGCCGGTGGACGCCCCGATCACCGCGACCGGCTTGTTGCGAAGCTCGTTCGTCGCCAGCGGCCGCGAGACCCAGTCGAGGGCGTTCTTGAGCTGACCGGGGATCGACGCGTTGTACTCGGGAGTCGCGAAGAGGACCGCGTCGGCGCCGGCGATCGCGGAGCGGAGCTCCACGACTGCCGCCGGCGCCGTCGGGGCGTCGTCGTCCTCGTCGTAGGGCGGGATCGCCTTCAGGCCGTCCCAGACCTCCAGCGCGACGCCGTCGCCGACGTAGTCGGCAGCCGCGCGCAAAGCGCGCGTGTTGTGAGAGTCGCGGCGGAGGCTGCCTGAGATGCCGAGGATGGTCATCGCTAGTCGGCCTTCACGAACTGGAGCTCGGCGACGATCGTCACCTCGTCGGCGAGCGCGGGGCCGCCGGTGGGGAGGGGCAGGTTCCAGTCGATGCCGAAGTCCGTGCGGTCGACCGTTGCGCCAAGCGCGAAGCCGACGCGCTCGCCGCCGTACGGGTCGCTGAGGGCGGGTGTGGCCGTGCCGGTGACGGTGACGGGCTTCGTCACGCCCCTGATCGTGATCTCTCCGTCGACGCTGACCGTCTCGCCGTCGAGGGCGATGCGCTCGGCTGCAAAGCGCAGCTCCGGGTGCCGCTCGGCGTCGAAGAAGTCGGGCGACTGGAGGTGCGCGGCGAGGTTCTCGTCCTTCACGTCGACGCTCGCGACCCCGGCCGCGCCTGAGAGGCTCGCGCCGTCGTCGGCGATCTCGAGCGTGGACTCGACCTCGCGGAACTCGCCCTTGAAGGTGCCGGCCAGGTACGCGATCTCGAAGCCGATCGTCGAATGGACCGGGTCGAGTCGCCAGGTACCGGCAGGGGCGAGCGTGCTGAGTTCCGTTGTGCTCACTGGGCTTTCCTCCTAGTGCTTGCGTGGTATACTATTGCGTACGCAAGCAAATGTAGCAGCGATATATTGAGTCCGCAAGTAATCCACGAAAACCAGCCGGCAAGCGCTCCCGCGGTGCTCGCCTGGACGCGCCTACTGCGCGCCTACTCGGCGACGGCGCGCTGCCTCAGCCCGGCCCTGCTCGAGGAGCACGGGCTCACGCTCAACGACTACGAAGCGCTCAAGCTGCTCGCCGACGCGGAAGGAAGGCGCATGCGGCGCGTCGACCTCGCCGCCGCGCTCTCGCTCTCGGCCTCCGGCGTCACGAGGCTGCTCGAAGGGCTCGAGGAGGATGGGCTCGTCGAGCGGGCCACGTGCCCGCACGACCGCCGGGTCGCCTACGCGCAGCTCACCGACGAGGGGGCGGCGAGGCTCCGCGCGGCGTCGTGCGGCCATGCAGCGTCGATCCGCGACCTGCTCGAGGAGTTGCTGACGGAAGCCGAGCTCGAGGAGCTCGCCGGGTTGCTCGGCAAGGTCGCCGGCGACGAAGCGGTCTAGCTAGTAGGGCAGCTCGACGTCGCTGACGTCGAGGCCGAGCGAGTTCGCGAGGCGAACGCCGTCGTCGAGGTCCTCGCGCAGGCGCTGCACGTCGCGGCTGTGCATCGCGCGTCCGATCCAAGCGCGCTCCGGGGGCCGCCAGAGGGCGTGGTCGACGAAGATCGGCAGCATGCGGTTCGCGGCCTTGACGAGCTTCTGCTTCGTCCGCTTCGTGGCGTTCTCGAGCAGCACGCGCTCGTAGGCCATGCCTGCGCCGTGGTGGATTCCATCGTCGATCGTCAGCCGGTTGCAGAGATCCTCGAGCACGGTGCCGCGCGAGGAGCGGGCGATGAGGCGGAAGCGCGGGATGATCAGACGCTCGAAGAAGACCTGCATGAGAAAGACCTTCTCCTCGAGCAGGTCGAGGTCGTCCAGGAACATCCGGGCCAGCTCGTCGAGGTAGGGATCTCGCGCGCCCGGGCCGCCGACTTCGCCGAGGAGCTTCAGCCAGGCCTCGACGTGCCGGGCCTCGTCCTGGGCCATCGTCGTGTAGTAGAGCCGCGCCTCGTGGTGCTCCGCGAGGTTCAGGAGCTGGGCGGCCATCTTCACGGCCAGGATGTCCGCCTGGTACTGCTGCGTGATGACCGAGCGCCAGACGTCCTTGCGCCGTGCCTGCTTCTGCGCCGACCCGCGCGCCTCCGGAATCGGCGGGATGTCGTTCCATGGTAGGTCGTGCGTCTGCCATTCGGCCCGCTTGGCGAGCTCGTAGTAGCGCAGGACGCCGCGCGTTTCCCCGGACGGCTCAGGACCGATGCCGTGCTGAAGCTCTTCTACGGCCATCGCGTGGAGCTTAGCGCCGGTGTCGTGAGACGGGGCGGCCGGAGCCGCCCCGTCCACGGATCGTCAGCGCGTTCGCGCCATCAGCTTCGCGGCCAGCTCGCCGATCTCGCCGGGGTGGAAGCCGGGGACGCCGATCGCCGGCTCCGCCGGAAGCTCGGGACGCGGCGCACCCTCCGGCGGGCCGTCGACGAACTCCAGCTCCTCGCCGTCGACCGGATGCTGGCCGGTCCAGACCTGCCCGGCGTCCTCGTACGCGTCCGGGCTGAAGCGGTAGAGGATCCGGTGGAGGCCCTGCTCCTGCCACTGCCGGGTCTCCGGGAACTTGTCGTTGGGGATCTGCGGGATGTCGAGCATCTTGGGCACCTCGACCCCCGTGAGCTGCTCGAGAGCCTTCGCGTATGCGACCTGGTGCACGCCGCCGCGGACGAGCAGATAGCCGATCATCTGGCGTGCCGTCGGATGGTCGGTCATCTCGTAGACGCGGATCTTGTGCGCCCGCGCGCCGCACTCGAGGAAGAAGTTGTGCAGCAGGTCGAGCACGAGGTCGCCCGAGTTGAAGACATAGTCGCCCTGCCAGGGCTGGCCGAGCGAGTTGGCGACGAGCGAGGCCTGGCCGGAGACGATGTAGTGGTGCGAGAGCCGCGCGCTCTTCGCGTCAGCGAGCGGCGTCCCCACGTCTCCGTTGACCTCGGACTGGTCGCTCGCCCCGGTCAGCATCGCGTTGACGGCCGTGGAGACGAGCTCGACATGCCCGTACTCCTCGGCGCTGATGTTGGAGATGAGGTCGAAGTACGGCTTCGCGTCCTCGGCCCCGCGGAAGTTGAAGGACTGGAACGTGTAGTTCATGAACGTCGACATCTCCCCGAAGCGCCCGCCGAGCAGCTCCTGGACGGCTGCGGCGCCGTCGCGATCGGGCTCGTCGGGAAGAGGCAGCTCGATGGCGAGCTTGTCCAGCTTGAGAATCAAAGTGACCCCTTCCGTGAGTGTTGCGGTGTCCCTCTCGGCTACCCCCGGAGGTCAACGACAAACGCCTTGCGGCAGCTCCTACCCGACGGCGACCTTGAGCGCGACGATCAGGAGCCCAAGCGCCAGGTTCGTCCCGACAACGGCGAGCGTCGCCAGGCCGCCCAGCTGCTCGATCCGGGCGTAGCGGAGGCCCTGCACGGCCAGCGTGCCGACGCCCAGCCAGACGGCGAGCCACAGCGCCGTCGAGTCCTTCAGGACGTCGAGCGCGCCGAGAACGACCGCAACGCAGGGGCCGACGGCCGCGAGGACGATCGTCGCCTCGCGGCGTCCGACGTCGACGAGCCGGCGGGCCCGGATCGGCTGCTCCTCGCTGACGCTCTCGGCCAGCGCGTGCGCGTAGACGTGTGCGAGCCACAGGACGATGGAAGTCGTCGCGACGACGGCCGCGAGCTGCCACATCCTGCCCTCGGTGTTGGCCGCACCGGCCACGAGTGCCGCCAGGACGACGATCGTCCCGTAGACCGTCCCGGCAATCGTCTCTCCGGTACCGAAGACGATGTGCCGGGTCCGGCTCATGTCGCCGCGGCCCGCTCGTCGGCTGCCCACCGCGCCGTCAGGCTGCGGCAGCGATCGATCATCAAGTCCTGCCGCTCGCGCTCGACCTCGAGCCGGATCGCCCTGACCACGAGGTCGCCGAACTCGCGGCTCTCGACGTACTCGACCGTCTGCTCGTCGAGGTGGGGAAGGGCGGTTGCGCGGAAGTCCTCGAAGCGGTCGGCCTGGAAGTACGCGTCCGCGAGCACCGCGTAACGGTCGAGCTTCTCCGCGTAGGAGAGCTCCGGGTCGTCGCCGATCTCGAAGTACTCGCGCGTCCGCTGGTTGAGGTGCATCGAGCGGCCGGTCGCGACGCAGAAGGCGCACCAGGCGAGCAGGGACTTGATCGCCCACGGGAAGTGATAGTGCAGGCTGACGAGGGCGATGTCGGGCGAGGCGTTCGCGTAGTCGATCGGGTGGGCGTGGCCTTCCTTGACGATCGTCTCGCACGAGTTGAACTCCCAGCGGAAGAACGCGTTGACGAGGCGGCTGATGACGGCAACCTCGCGCGCGAGCTCGGGCGGAAGGATGTCGAGCTCGACGTCGTAGCGGTAGTGGCCGTGCGCGCCGGGGTCGTAGCGCATGACGCGGGTCTGCGGACCGATCGAGAGGCTGCGAGTGAAGACGTCGAAGTCCTCGACGCTCGCCTGGAGGTGCATCATGCGCTCGCCGGACTCGTCGTAGGCCGCGTGCAGCTCCTCGGGGCCGGCGATCCGCGTCACGCCGACCCACATGCCGCCGTCGAACGGCTTCATGAAGAGCGGATAGCCGATTCGGGCCGCGACCTCGTCGAGGTCGAAGTCCGGGTTGTAACGCTCTGCCATCGGGACGTAGCGCGGGTTGTCGGGCGGGAGCTTGTGCGGCAGGAGCCACGTCTCCGGCACCTTCAGCCCGAGCCGCATCATCGCGCAGTACGCGGCGTGCTTCTCCATCGCCTGGAACGTGAACGGGTTGTTCAGGAGGTAGACCTCGTCCATCAGGGCGATCTTCTTCAGCCACTCGCGCGGGAGGTCGTACCACCAGGAGAGCCGGTCGATGACGAGCGACCAGCGGGGCGCGTGCCGGAGGTCGAAGGGCTCGTTTCGGATCCGCTGCGCGGCTAGCACGTGCGTCTCGCCCCGGTAGCGGAAGGGCCCGACGCGATCGAGCAGGCTCTCGAGGGCTGTCGGCCAGTCCTCCTCGGTGGCGAGCAGCAAGCCGATCGGATGCTGGCTCCCCATCTCTTCGGAAGCGCGATGCTACGGGGTCCGAGGTCACCCGTGAAGGAGGCGCAATGGTGCAGGAGGCACGCCTGGTCAAGACCGAGCACGGGCTCGAGCCCGAGGGCGAGGGCTGGTACGTGCTCAACGCGCGCGAAGCGAGGTGGTACGAGAACCCCGAGTACGGCGGCTACGTCAACTTCCAGGGTGACGTGCGCTTCGCCCAGGTCGGCTTCAACATCGCCGTGCTCGCGCCCGGCCAGCCCGCGTGCATGTACCACGGCGAGGAGGATCAGGAGGCGTTCCTCATGCTCGCCGGCGAGGCGCTGCTCCTGGTCGAGGGCGAAGAGCGGCCGCTCGGGCCGTGGGACTTCTTCCATTGTCCGCCCTGGACGGAGCACGTGATCGTGGGCGCGGGCGACGGCCCGTGCGTCTTCGTCGCGGTGGGCGCGCGGACGCCCGGCTCGTGCGTCGTCTATCCACGGACGGACGTGGCGCTTCGGCACGGGGCCGGAGTGGAGGAGGAGACGGACTCCGCGGACGTTGCCTACGCAGCCGTGTCCGAGCCCGAGGCGCGCCCGTACCGCGAGGGCGAGTTGCCCGACTGGTGAGTAGACTCGGCGCGCAGAGTCGTCTGTCAGCAGGAGGTATTCAATGGCAAGGGCCAGAAGGGCGCCGAAGCCAAAGCCGAGGCCGAGTGCGAAGCCGCGGCGGCGCGCGTCGAGGAAGCGTCAGCCAAAGCGGATCCTGAACGTCATTCCGTCGCCCGAGAGGGACGAGGACTGGACGTTCCGGAACGCGCAGGAGGCGGACATGATCGCCACCGCCCCGCGTGTTCCCTCGACCAAGGACCTGCGGGCCGATTGGTGGAGGATCAACGACCAGAAGTCGACGGGGTCCTGCGTCGGGTGGGCCACTGCCGACTCCGTCCTCCGCTGGCACTTCGTGAAGGCGGGCAGGCTCCCGCAGTCGACGCTCCTTTCGCCTCGTTTCATCTGGATGGCGTCGAAGGAAACCGACCAGTTCACGTCGCGGCCGACGACCTTCGTCGACGCCGAGGGCACCAGCCTCAAGTCCGCGCTCGACATCGCGCGCAAGTACGGCGCGGTGCGCGACTCGGCGCTGCCGTGGGCGACCGGCAAGCTCTTCGGCGGCTCCGCGAACACGCTCTACGCCCTCGCGGCGCAGTTCAAGATCCTCGCCTACTTCAACCTCGGCGTGAACCCGTCGAACTGGCGCACGTGGCTCGCCACGAACGGGCCGATCCTCACGCGCCTGGACGTCGATTCGACGTGGGACGCCGCGAGCGACAACAAGGGCGTCCTCGCCGAGTACAAGCCGAGGACGGCGCGTGGCGGCCACGCGGTCGCGATCGTCGGCTACCGGCCCGGAGAGTTCATCGTCAGGAACAGCTGGGGCACCGGCTGGGGCGACAAGGGCTTCGCGTACGCCTCGGACTCGTACGCCGAGAACGCGTTCACCGAGGCCTACGGCGTCAGCGTGAGCTAGCCGAGGCGCGGTACCCGACCAGGTGCCCGATCGGCGCCAGCAGAGCGAAGAGGAGCTTCTGGACGCCGTAGGTCGGCCGCGCGAGCGCGAAGTCGTCCAGGTGCCTGCGGCCGATGACGGCCATGTGCAGGAGGTTCGGGCGGCCCTGCTCGTCCGTCTTGCCGTCCTCGGCGAGGCGGTACATCGTCTCCAGGAAGCCCTCGTACGTCCCCGCCGGCAGGAAGTCGACGACCATCCGCGCGGGAGCGTCGCCCTCGACCTTGAAGGTGTGCGGCTCTCCGCGCGGGATCTCCAGCTTGTCGCCGGGCTCGAGGATCCGGATCGTCCCGTGTAGCGCGATCGCCACGCGGCCCTCCTTGATGTCGTAGCGCTCGACGAAGCGACGGTGCACGTGGAGCGGCGGGCCCTCCTTGTGCGGGGCCGCGACGACGTCGACCTGGAGGAGCTCGCCGTTCGAGTCGGCGGTCGTGACGACGAAGGTGAGCGTCTCGCCCGTCGCCGGGTTGCGGATCACGTCGCCTGCTTTCGCCACGGCGGAACACTAGCCATCGTGCTCGTTTGGCGTCTAACCGGGTAGTGAGCGCGGATCACGGAGTGGGAGTGGTGTTCGAGGGCGAGCGCGTCGTCCTGGCCGAGTTCCACTGCTGGCCCGGGGACCCGCGCTGGTCGCGGGAGAACCGCATCGAGCGGGGCCACCATGTCGTCTTTCCCGGCACGAGCGTCGTGATCGAGCACGACGGCCGCCCGGTCGTCGCGACCCCGAATCACGTCATG
>Ga0075418_10002392_pt1 | contig 21448 bp, 18 predicted proteins | sample SoiMetdeltSBSDD2_FD_81776 | JGI IMG/M metagenome (GOLD analysis project Ga0075418, IMG submission 81776) | Bulk soil microbial communities from a Populus tree surrounding site in Tennessee, USA - Soil MetaG P. deltoides SBSDD2 | ecosystem: Environmental > Terrestrial > Soil > Tree plantation...
CGACCTCCGATTCGCTGCCCGTGACCGTACGCATCAACGGCAGGAGCGAAACCTTGCCCGCGGAGCTCGTGCGCTACGAGACTCTCGGCGATGGGCAGGTCGGCATCGCGGTCCGGTTCCTGAAGCCGAATCCGTCGATCACGAGCTGAGCCGCTGGCTCAGAAGGTCGTGCGGACACCGCAGGAGAGAATCAGCTCGCTCGTGTCCCCGGCGTTGCGATCTTCGTTGCTGTCGCCGAGCAGCATCCAGTGCAGCGCGGCTTCTGCGTGCCACGGTCCCATGCGCGCGGGCAGGTTGGGGATCGCCGTCGAGATCACGGCACCGACGTCGAAGAAGCCGAGGAACTCGTCGTCGTTCGTGCCCGCATCCTCATAGTAGTCCTTGAGGCTGACGCCCAACGTGACGGGCACGTCGAGCGTGAACTGGCCGAACTGGAACGACGGCTTGATGCCGAGCTGCGCGTAGATGCCAGTGTTGCCCGGCGTGCCTCCGTCCAGCTGGCCGTCGAGCTCGAACGCGAGCACGACGCCTGGCTGCAGACCGCTCGCGAACGTATTGATGACGCCCTTGTCGTCGTAGCCGGCCGAGAACGCGAGCTCTTCGACGTCGTTGCGGATCCCGTTGGGTCCGTAGTACGAGGTGTAGGTGACGCCGCACGACAGGCGATCGCCGACCTCGCCCGAGACCCCGATGTAGAAGTCGCTCTCGTACCACATCGACCCGCCGCTGCCCGTGCCGGTGGGGCCATCGTGCAAGCTGTTCCACTGCCCGAACGTGAGGTTCAGGTTCTTCAGGTCACTGGTGCCTTCGTAGAGACCGTATCGGAGCTCGATCCATGGCTGCGCGATGATGCCCTGGTTCTCCTGCTGGATGCCGCGCAGGAAATACTGCGTCGTGAAGTCGAGACCGAACGCGCCGTTCACGGCCTTGGTGGCGGGGGCCTGCGCGAGAGCAAGTGGACTGAGCAGAATGCTCGCAAAGAGGAAACGCGTGGAACTCATGGGGAGTGGCTTTGGACAGGGTCCGCGGCCACTATGCCGGCCGACCTTTTTGCAAGCCACGCAGTAGCTTCACGTGTGTGCAATCGACTCGAAGCATGACAACGCTGCGCAGCGACGAACTTCGAGCCCACCGGACGCCTGGCGTCGCGATGTCATGCGACTTGCCACTCGGCTGCCTGCGGCAGAGGTTGGCTTGCTTCTGCCTCCTGGAGCGGTAACGGAGCCTGTCATGTTCGAGCTCACGACCTGGGAGATGCTGAGCTACATCGTGACGGTCATCGGCCTGCCGTTCGCGATCGCCGTGTTCCTGTGGGAACAGCGGCGCGAACGCCAGCAGGAGGACGAGGAGATCTACCAGCGGTTGTCGGACGAGTACACGAACTTCATGAAGCTCGTGCTCGAGAACGCGGATCTGCGCTTGCTGCGGCGCGAGGGCCCCGAGGTGCAGTTGTCGCTCGAGCAGAAGGAACGCCGCTTCGCGATCTTCAACGTGCTCGTGGCGTTGTTCGAGCGCGCGTATCTGCTCGTCCACGAAGAGCGGATGGACCAGCAGAGCCAGCGTCTGTGGCAGTCCTGGGAGGACTACATGCGCGAGTGGTGCCGCCGCCTCGAGTTCAGGGAAGCCCTCGAGGAGATGTTGGGCGGCGAGGATCCCGAGTTCGCCGAGCGCATCCGGCAGATTGCGAGCGAGGAATCCAAGCCACGCGCGATCAAGTCGCCGGGGTCGTCAGCTTGAGGCCGACCACGGCCACGATCAACAGCGCGAGACAGCACAGGCGTCCCGCCGAGGCCGGCTCACCGAGGCGCCAGATGCCGAACACCGCGGTGCCGCACGCGCCGATGCCGACCCAGACCGCATAGGCGGTGCCGATGGGCAGGTCGCGCGCCGCGAGCGCGAGCAGCCACATGCTGCCGGCCAGGGTGACGATCACGAAGATCGTGGGCCAGAGCCTCGCGAAGCCCGCGGTGTAGTGGATGCCGACGGCCCAGCAGGTTTCGAGCAGGCCGGCGCAGACGAGTAGGAGCCAGGGCATGCGCCGATGGTAGCCGGCGAGCTCGCGATCCCAGCGTTGCGGCGATGACAGACTACTGGATCTGGAACCCGTAGGTGTCCGTCAGCGTGAACATCGGATCCGGGCATCCGCCCGGGGCCAGGAAGTCGAGACCCTGCATGAGTATCTGCGTGCCGAACAGCGCGGGGTTGAACGGCAGCGAGAGCGTGTGCGAGGGGCCCAGCAGCAGCAGCACGTAGTCGTGACCGATGGTGCAGTTGCAGAACGGAAACCCGATCGGCGTCAGGCCGTAGCCGATGAAGCCGAAGCCGAGCGGGTTCAGCACCGTCGTGATCACATCGGTGCCGATCTGGCCGTTGCCCGTGGCGATGATGTCCATGGTCCCGCACGACATCGGGAACCGCTGCAGCGTGCTCGGCAGTGCCAGGTAGCGCACGCCGCGGAAGGCCGTGTTGAGCGCCGGCGTCACGATCGAGGTGACGATCGAACCCGGTCCCGTGTCGACGACGGTCACGAGCTGCGTGGTCGTGTTCGTGTTGGCGGTCGCCCACAGCGTCGTGACGCCGTTCTGCACGAAGCCCGTGACGCCGCGGCATCCGGTGCTCGGGAGGGCCAGCGAATACTGGAACGACCAGAGGCCGCCAGCTCGTGTCCACTTCTGGATGCCCGGCGGATTGGGCGGCAGGCTGCCGCCGCCGTCGTCGGCGAGGTAGACCGTGTCGGGACTGGCGAAGAAGAAATCGTATGCGGACGGACCCGAGGCGAGTGGGAACCCGCTCAGCGTCGTCGAGACCTGGCCGCTGCCGGTCGGAAGGCCGGTACCCACCGACGAGATGCCGAAGAACGCCACCGACGAGGCCGTGCAGTAGAGCTGTCCGTTGTAGATGCCGGCCACCCGGTTGTTCACCGGCGTCAGCGAGATGGACTGCGAGGTCAGGTCGCCGAGGTTGGCGACGTAGCGGATGCCATCGCCGCTGCCGGTCACCCAGAAGCGAGAGCCGTTGTCGCTCACGACGCTGCGGATGTTGCGCGTCGAGTACGCGTCACCGATGGCCGTCGTCGTGTCGACCACGCCGGACAGGTCGACGCGCGCGATGACGCGGCTCACGGGTGGGTTCACCGACGTCGCTACGCCCGTCGTGCCGGGACCGACCGCGTAGCCGCCAAGCAGCAGGTAGAGACCATTCGTCGAGATGCTCAGGAAACCTTCGGATGTGGCCGAGCCCGAGTTCGTGCAGGGCTGGTTCAGGCCGCTGCCGATCGTCGGCATCGGGATCGTCTGCACGAAGACGCCGGCCGCCGTGTACTCGTCGAGGAAGGTCGCCGTGGAGGAGCTCGTCAGCGCGCCGGAACCAGTGCCGACGCGCACGACGACGATGTTGCCGAAGGTCAGCGGGCTCTGTGTGGTGGCAGTCGCGACGATCAGGCAGGCAAGCAGAGGACCGAGCGTGGATGGAGTGTTCATGAGAGTCCTGAGGTGGAGGTCCGGCATCAGACCAGGAGCGGAGCGTGGTGTCGATCGCGCCAGGGCTTCATGGTGCAGTGCGAGGAAGAGCTACGCCCTGGCGCAGCGACGCATCGTCGTCCGTCCCGTTGTCTTGCAGTCAGCGTGCCGTGAAGGTTCGGCGAACGCGAGTCTTCAGCGGCTGGTGCGCACGAACACGATGCGTTCGACCGCGAGTGGCAGCGAAACGCCGTCGGCGGCACGCAGCGTAGCCACGACCTCACGTCCAGGTTCGGGCACCGACACGGCGCCGGACGGATCGGCGTCGGGGCCGACGTCCACGACGGCGGGAGTGCCAGCCGGCTCGACCTCGACGCGCCAATGACCGGCTGGCAGGTGAAACGCGCACAGGGCCGACGGCGTGCGCAGTTCCAACCGCAGGGGCCCTTCTCGCGACGGCACTGCAACTGCGTTTCGCGCGGTGAACCACTGGTGGCACACGGCGAGATGCGAAGCTCGGCGAGCCTCTGCCGCCGCATCGGCGCTCGGAGGCTGGTAGCGGCGCACCAGCGGTTCGGGCGCGTAGGCCCCGAACAACCAGGCAGGGACCTCGATGCGATCGCTGCTGCGCCGGACCCCGACCTTGCCCTCGAGTCGGACCCACAGCGGGGCGGTCAGCGACTCGAAGTACCCGGGCAGCGCTTCGCGCGGGCCCAGGTCGACGAGCACGCATCGGTAGCCGTGCAGGAATCGCGGGTCGTCTTCGAATTCCGCCGCGCTGACGAAGACCGGCAGCGGCAGGCCCGGCGGCGGACCGAACAGCATCAGATCGGGAGCCTGATCCATCACGTAGCGGCCGTTGCCTTTCAAGTGGCCCGGTGGCAGCGGCATCTCGGGCTTCATCGTGTGCAGCCAATCGGGAGACGGGGTCTTCGCGATCGTCCGGTCGCAGAGACCGAGCATGTCGAGCGCTGGCAGACGCCAGTAGAACGGCAGCGCTCCGCTTGCATCGACGGCGAGGCGCGGCCGTTCGGCTGCGAACGCCGCCGCCAAGGCCTCGCCGACCACCTTGCCTCGCCATTCCCAGATCTCGGCGCGCACTTCGAGGCTCTGCGCATCGGTGCGTGCGGAATACAGGTTTGCCGCGGCGCCGCCTGCCGCCAGTGCGAGCGCGACCAAGAGGCGCCGCCAGGTCGTGCCCAGTTCACGCGCCGCCACGGCGACGAGCAGGGCCATCGGTACGAGACTGGCCTGCATCAGGCGTCGGCCCGGGAAGTGATCGCCGCCGATCGCGACCAGATACACGAGCCACAACACGAGCGGAATGCCGGTAACGAGCGCCTGCGCGCGCGTTCGCGCGATCATCAGCACGGACACGAGGCCGATGAGAGCCAGCCACGCGATGCCCTGCAGCGCGGCAACCGCCGAGCCCACGTAGGCGACGCCGGCTGCCATCGCACCCGGAACGAACTCCACCTTCACGTGAGCCGTGTTCGGCACGAACTGGCCGTAGTAGGCGAGCCGGAACGCCAACTGCGCGAGCACCGCGGCGATCGGCAGCAGCGCGAACAACCACGTCTGCCTCACCATCGTTGGCAGACCCGAGCGCCACGCGGCGAGGCCGAGCGGGATGCCGGCACCGGCGGTCCACAGCGGGCCGTCGGGACGTGTCAGGCAGAGCAGCGCGAACGGTACGCCGCAGCGCAGCAGCGTCGTGCGGTTCCATGATGCGTCATTCGTCGCAATTGGGGCCAACTCGCGAACGAGACTGCCGAGACCCCACGCGAGCCACCACATCACCATCGGGCCCTCGAGGCCGCCGAGCGTCCACGCGAGCACGGGCTGCGTCGACGCGACGAGGATCGGCGCCAAGGCCGCGAGCAGGCACGTGCGCAGGTCGTGCGGACGCATCGCACTCGCGAGACACCACAAGGCGGCCGCCGTGCACAGTGCGCCCAGCAGACGCGCCGCGGTCAGGAGGTCGAGACCGAGGCCACCGAGCCCTGCGCACGCGAGCACCCACAGCAGGTTGCTGTAGCCCTCGACGCGTTCGCCGTCGGTCCACGTCAGGCCCTCGCCCGCGAGCAACCGTTCGGCGTAGCGCAGCGAGATGAACGCGTCGTCCGAGAAGAACGGCCACGGCCATGCTGCCTGGAACGCCGCGAGCACGATGCCCGGCGCTGCGGCGAGCAGCACGAGGGCGCGGGTGTGGTGGGGGCTCTGCGGCGGTTCTTGCACGTGCCTCAGTAGAGCAGCAACGGACGCAGCCGCTGCCACCATTCGGCGGGGGCGGCGGCCAAGGCATCGAGTTCGCTCCACGGGCGCTGGCCTTCGACGAATGCGCGGACCAGGTCGCTGCCGGCGAGGATGTCGATCGGCATCTTCTCGGCCTCGTACTCGTAGGGCGGTGGCCGCCAGCCGAACTCTCGCGGCCAGAGACCGCGTATCTCACGCAGCAGTGTCAGTGTCGTGCGGTAGGGGCGGAACGCTCCGGCATCGGTCACGTGCAGGAAGAGACCGCGGCTCGGCTCGCCGTGCCACTTCTGGAACGTGGGTTCGAAGTGCACGGGCCGCAGCGCGACGCCGGGCAGGCGCTGGCCCGAGGCCATCGACGCGAGCTGCCACGGGTCGACCCACGGTGCGCCGAACTGCTCGAACGGCGTCGTCGTGCCACGCCCCTCGCTTAGGTTCGTGCCTTCGAGCAGCACCTGGCCCGCGTAGACGAAGGCGCCCTCCCAACGCGGCAGGTTCGGCGACGGCGGCACCCAGGCGCGACCCGTGTCGGGCCAGACCATGCTTCGTCGCCAGCCCTGCATCGGCACGACCTGCACGTCGGCTCCGAGGCGCATGCTGGCATTGCAGAACAGCGCGAGCTCGCCGAGCGTGAGTCCGTGCCGCATCGGGATCGCAGCCCGGCCGACGAAGCTCGAGAAACGCAGATCGAGCAGCGGCCCTTCCGCGAGCGCGCCGCCGAGCGGATTCGGGCGGTCGAGCACGAGCACCGGAATGCGCTTCTCGGCGCAGGCCTCGAGGCAGTGCGTCAACGTCCAGACGTAGGTGTAGACGCGCGTGCCGACGTCCTGGAGGTCGACCACGAGCAGATCGAGGCCGTCGAGCATGTGCTGCGTCGGCTTGCGGGTCTCCGAGTACAGGCTGTGCACGGGCACGCCGAGGCGCTGGTCCGTGCCGTGGCCGGTCTCGACCATGTTGTCCTGCTGGCACGACCAGAGGCCGTGTTGAGGACCGAACAGCGCCTTCAGCGCGCCAGGGAACCGTTCGTGCAGCAGGTGCGCGGCGTGCCGGAAGCTGCCGTCGACCGAAGCCTGGTTGCTGAGCAGACCGAAACCACGCGAGCAACGCAGCACCTCGGGTGGTGCGGCGCAGGCGACTTCGAGACCGACGAGGACAGCATCCGCCATTGCGATCAATCGTAGAGCAGGAACGGTTGCCGCCGGATGCGGAACAGCTCGAGCTCCTTCTTCCAGCTCGCGACGATCGTGTCGGCTGCCTGGCCCGCGAGGATCGCGTCACGCGTCGCTTCGTGCTTGAGCAGCCAGTCGATTTTCTTCGTGTCCCACTGCGTCGCATGCAGCGCGCGCAGCGCCGTAGCGACGTGCAGGCCCGTGCGCACGGGCTCGAACGTGCTCCAGTCGGTGATCACGACGTTGATGCCGCTGCAGCGCTCGCCGCGGAACTTGCTTGCGGCCGGCGTGAACAACACGGGCACGAATCCGACACCGGGCAGGTTCCTGCTGCGCAGCAGCGCCGCGAGCTGCACACCGTCGCACCACGGCGCGCCGAGCACTTCGAACGGCGTGTCGGTGCCGCGCCCGACCGACAGGTTGGTGCCTTCGAGCAGCCCGATGCCCGGGTAGAGCATGGCCTGCGTGAGGCTGCGCATGTTCGGCGACGGGTTGATCCACGCGAGGCCGGTGCGGTCCCAACGGTCCGCGCGGTGCCACCCTTCGCACGCGACGACGGTGAGCTCGGCAGCGATGCCGTCTTCGCCGGTGATCATGCGCGCGAGCTCGCCGACCGTGAGGCCGTGCCGCACGGGGATCCGGTGCGCGCCGGTGAAGTCGCGCCGCGCATCGGCGAGCACGGGGCCTTCCATGCAGACACCGCCGATCGGGTTGGGGCGATCGAGCACGAAAAAGCGCAGCTGGTGCGCGGCGGCGGCTTCGAGGCAGTTCCGCATCGTCGACACGTAGGTGTAGAAGCGGCAGCCGATGTCCTGGATGTCGAACACGAGCGTGTCGATCCCCTGCAGCATCGACCCGGTCGGCGCGCGCCTCGCCGTAGAGCGAGTAGACCGGCAGACCCGTCGCGGCGTCCTTCGTGTCCGTGGTCTTCTCGTCGAGCACGCCGTCCGCGCCGTGTTCGGGAGAGAACAACGCGACGAGGTGCACGTCAGGTGATTCACGGAGTACGTCGGCGGTGCGGCGGCCTGCCGCGGTGCGGCCCGTGTGGTTCGTGATCAGGCCCACGTAGCGGCCATGCAGAAGCTTGCAGCCGTCGGCCCCGAGCACGTCGATGCCCGTGCGCGTTGCCGGCGCGGCCTGGGCCAGCGCGGCTTGGGTCTGGTCTTGCGCCGCTGCCGGCGAGCAGGACCACAGGACGGACACGAGTGCTGGGATCCGGCCGGCTGCCATGGGCGCAGGATGCTAGCATGGCACGAGTCAGGCTACCGCGATGCTTCGACTCGCCATGGTGATGTGTTGTGTGCTGCGCGCCATCTCGGCGCAGGGTCTGGACGCCGCCGCATTCGCGCGCGACCTCGCGGCAATCGTGCCGCAACCGGGCGAGCTCGACTGGCGCGCGATCCCGTGGCAGGCGGAGCTGCGCACGGCGCTCGTCGAGGCGAGCCGCGTGCAGAAGCCCGTGCTGCTCTGGGCCATGAACGGACACCCGCTCGGCCAGACTTGAAACAACGGCGTGATCGCCAGACGGTCCGTCTGGTCCGACCCGGCAGTGCAGGAGCTGCTGTCGTCGTTCGTCACGGTGGCCGACGAGGTCGGCCGCCTGCAGCGCGGCAAGGACGCCGAGTGCCGCACGTTCCAGGGGTTCTGCGAATCGGGTCACTACGGCGGTCGCACGGAGCCGACGGATACGCGGCAGGGGATCTACGTGGTGACGCCGTGCGGCAAGTTCCTCGCGTCGATCAACACGAACAGCGCCACGAAGGTGGCCGAGATGCTGCGCTCGTCTCTGGCCCGCTGGTCGGAGCTGCCGGAGGCCGAACGGGCCCTCGGCGAGCGGGAAGCGAGAGACCTGCAAGCGAGCAAGCGCTTCGAGGATCGATATCCGAGCGATGGCCTGGTCCTGGTCGAGTACTTGCGCGATCTTGGCCGCCCGGTCGAGGAAAAGGACTGGCGCACGCGCGCGTGGAACACCGATCAGGTCTGGTTCACGCGGGCCGAGGCCACGAGCCTCGTGCCGAAGAAACGCGAGGTCGGTGCGACGATCTCCGTGCCGGCTCGGTTGGTCGAACGGCTGGCCCGCTTCCACCTGCTCGACTCCGTGCGTGGGCAGACTCCGCCGATGCCACGCGAGGCCGTGGTCGAGGCGTCGCTGCAGAGCGAAGTCACGGGTGTGAACGGCGACGACGTGTGGCTTCTGTTCGCGGGCAAGACGCGCACGGAGGTCGAAAGCCGGTCGGTCGAGAGCGAGGCGGCCACGAATGCAGGTCACGGTGTCGCGACGGAGATGCGCGGCCATGCCCGGTGGAACACGAAGACGGGCCGGTTCGACGCCTTCGAGCTGATCGCGATGGGCACGCGGTGGGGGGCGACGCAATACAACGAGCGCAAGCGTGACCTGGAACCGACGGCGATCGGCTTCGCGTTCGTGCTCGCGGCGCCGGACCACCCGCGCGTCGCGCCGTCCTGCTGGTGGGACTACGACCTGCGCTAGCGCGCTGCTGCGCCGGCGACCGCGGCGCAGAGGAAGGGTAGATTCTGGCCCGGTAGCTGCTACATTCCCGCGCCCAACTACCCCGTGGTGTAATTGGTAGCACAGCAGGTTTTGGTCCTGTTAGTTGCTGGTTCGAGTCCAGCCGGGGTAACCAAAGACTGCTGCTCGTGCAGCGCCGCCTCCTTCCGAGATGCCCCGTGGTGTAACGGTAGCACAACAGGTTCTGGTCCTGTTTGTCAAGGTTCAAATCCTTGCGGGGTAACCACCTGCAGCGCGGGTCCAGCACAGCTGGGCCCGCGCTGCTTTTCTCGCGGGCACTCACGCTTCGGTGGCGCGGTGCAGGAAACGATCCGTCATGCCCGCGATGTAGTCGCAGATCGCGCGCTCGGGTCCGTCCCTCTGCAGCCGGCGCTGCGCACCCTCGGGCACCAGCACGGGGTTGGCGCGCAGCTCCTTGAAGAGCCGCCGGATGCGGGCGGCGCCGTCGTGCATGACCGCGAGCACGCGCGCCGACCGGTAGAAGCGAACGCGCAGGAACTCGAGCACTTCCTGCGCCAACACCGCCATCGCCGGACTGTGCTGGAGGCGCGGTGGCTGGCCTCCGGCCGGGGCTGCTGCGATCGCGGCATCGCCTGATTCCACGAGGTCGTGGATCAGCAGTGCTGTGACGTCGCTGACCACGCGCTGCCGGTTCGTGGTCCCGGCGGATTGCCGGGCCTGCTGCCAGAGCCGCAGTTCCCCCGCTTCGGCTTCCGTGAACAATCCCGCGCGCAGCCCGTCGTCGAGGTCGTGGCTCAGGTAGGCGATCTTGTCGCAGAGGTCGACGATGTGCGCCTCGAACGGCACGGTGCCACGCGGCACGAGATCGGGGCTCAGCGGGAAACCATCCGGGATGCGGCCCTTGAGCAGGCTCTTGCGCAGCGCGAGCGTCAGGTTGAGGCCGTGACCATGGCCATATCGGTCCTCGAGGTAGTCGACGATGCGGGCACCCTGCGCGTTGTGCCGGAAGCCACCGTGGTCTCGCATCTCTTCGTCGAGCGCCTCCTCGCCGACGTGTCCGAACGGTGGGTGCCCGAGGTCGTGGGCCAGCGCGATCGCCTCGGCGAGGTCGTCGTTGCAGCGCAGGGCGCGCGCGACGCAGCGCGACATCTGGGCCACTTCGAGCGAATGCGTCATGCGACTCCGGAAGTGGTCGCCCTCGAACGCGGCCATCACCTGGGTCTTGTGTTGCATGCGGCGAAACGCCGCGGCGTGAAGGATGCGGTCGCGGTCGCGCTGAAAGTCCGTTCGCAACGGGTCATCGGGCTCGGGCAGGCGCCGTCCACCGGCGTTGCGGCTGCTGAGCGCCCAGGGGCAGAGCCAGTGCAACTCGCGGTCTTCGTGGTCCTCGCGGCGCAACCAGACCATGCTCACTCCGAGCGCTCACTCCGAGCCGGCTCGCTCTTGGCCGATGAAAGAACGCCCGGCAGTTGGCCTGCCGGGCGAGTGGTACCCCCTAGGGGATTTGAACCCCTGTCGCATGACTGAGAATCACGAATCCTAGGCCGCTAGACGAAGGGGGCGGATTGCGGCGAAGGTTCTAGGGATCTTCACCGGGTGGGTCAAGGGAACGTCCGATCTGGGAATGTTCGCTGTGTCGGTTCGTTCGGCCCCCCTCGTCGCTGCCATTGCTAACATTGGCGGCGCATCGGTGGTGCCACTGGCACGAGGTCTTCAATGCAAGCACTGGTCGCGTCCCTCCTCTCCCTGCTCCTGCTCTCACCAATCGCAGACGGATGGCTCGGGGTATGGCTGTCGCCGGAACACGACGAGCCCGTCATCTCGGAAGTTGCCCCGAATTCGCCGGCGGCCAGTGCGGGGATCAAAGCAGGGGATGTGATGCTGGCGGTTGGCGACACAACGACGGCGACCAAGAAGGAGTTCGTTGCCGCCATCAAGGCGGGCAAGCCGGGTGACCGCGTCAACATCAAGTTGCGACGCGACGGCAAGGAAATGACAGTCGTCGTCAAGCTGGGCGAGCCCCCATCGCCTGCCGAGGGTGGGACCAAGCCGCCGAAGGACGCGGCACCAAAGGGCCAGAAGCCGCCGCAGCCCGCCGTCGAGCCGGCCCCCGAGTCGAAGCCTCTGGCCCGGTCGCAGGCGGGCAAGGGCTACCTTGGGCTCGGCGTGACGGAGACGGGCGAAGGGGTCGTCGTCGAAAGCGTGCGTGCCGATGGCCCTGCCAAGGCGGCTGGGGTCGAAGTGGGCGACACCTTGACGAGCGTTGGCGATCAACTCGTGAAGGGCCTCGGCGATCTCGACCGCTTCCTCGCCAGGGCCAAGCCCGGCCAGAAGGTCACGCTGGGGCTGCGCCGTGGCGAAGAGACCCGTTCCGTCGCGCTTCGCATGGGTGAATGGCCGGCCCAGATCGACGTCGTGCCCGTAACCCCGGTCGAGCCGGCGGAACCCGAAACGGCGCCGCCGCCCAAGGAGCGAAAGGCCCTGCGCGCGGAACCGGTTCCCGCGCCTGAGCCCAAGCCCCACGCGCAGCCCAAGCCCCACGCGGAGAACAAGCAAGCGGTCGACCTCGAGGCCGAGCTTGCGGCGTTGCGAGCCGAGTTGGCCAAGCTGCGCCAGGAGCTCGAAGAGCTGCGCAAGGGCAAGGGCCGGGAATAGATCGCCCGTTGCTGGCGTCGGTGGGGTTCGCGCAGGAAAGCGAGCGTCGTGATGGACTCACATGCCGTCGTGCAAGACGCTGCGCGTTCCTGCACTGAGACTCGCTAACCGAATGCTCTCCACGCCGTCGCCGCGCCGAAGGACTCGAGCAGAAACACAGGCCGCGGGGGCGCCGCTCATCGCGGGTCCGGCGCGGGTCCTCGTCACGGGCGGGGCCGGCTTCATCGGGTCCCACCTGTGCGCCGAATTGCTGCGGCGCGGCCACGCCGTCCACGTGATCGACGACCTGTCGACGGGCCGGCTCGAGAACCTCGCGGAGGTCGTGAGCCACGCGATGTTGCGCACGACGGTGGCCTCGGTCGCGGATCCGGCCGTCGCGGCGCGCGCGTGCGAGGACGCCGACGTCGTGCTCCACCTCGCGGGAGTCGTCGGGGTGAGGCGCCTGGCCAGAGAGCCACTCGAGGTGATGCAACGCAACCTGCGTTGCACCGAGGTCATCGTTGCGGCGGCGGCGGCGGCCGGGGTTCCGTTGCTGCTGACCTCGAGCTCAGAAGTCTATGGCGATGGTCCCGTGCCGTTCCGCGAGCAGGACCCCGTGCGGCCGGGCGCGACCGAAGGCCTGCGCGGTGGGTATGCCTGCGCCAAGGCGATGGGCGAGTGGCTCGCGTTCGGCCACGCGCAGCAGAGCGGAATGCCGGTCGTCATAGCACGGCTGTTCAACACGGTGGGGCCGCGGCAGTCGGGCGAGGGCGGCATGGTGCTGCCGCGGTTCGTGGCGCAGGCGCTGCGCGGCGAGCCGATCACGGTCTACGGCAGTGGCGAGCACACCCGCTGTTTTGCGCACGTGGCGGAGGTGGTGCGGGCCCTGGCCGACCTCGCCGAAGCGCCGAACGCGCGCGGTTGCGTGTTCAACGTCGGCAGCGCCGTCGAGACGACCGTGCGGGATCTTGCTTTGCTCGTGCGCGATCGCGCGGGGAGTCGTTCGCCGATCGTGCTCGTGCCGTTCGCCGAGGTGTTCCCGACGGGTTTTGCCGATCCACCGCGCCGGCTGCCATGTCTCGAACGGCTGGCGCGCGTGATCGGGTGGGTGCCAAAGCGCCCGTTGGTGTCGATCGTCGACGAGCTCATCGAGCTGGCGCGTTCGCGGACCGAGGCCGAAGCCGTGCTGACCCAGGCCGGCTGCCGCGTGTAGTCCGAGGGTTGGCGTGTCCGAGCAGCCACCGTATCGTGCCTTGCTTGCGCGCTCGTTCGGATCAGGTGCTCGTCGTGGAGGCGGATCTCGCCGGCAGCGGACTCGCCGACTTCCTCGAGAGTGCGCTGCCGCCGACGCATCGTCTCGTGCTGCGCGACCTGATCACTGCGGGGAAGGTCAAGGTGAACGGCGAGGTGTGCCTGCGCAGTCGCCGGCTGCGCACCGGTGATGTCGTGCAGGTGCCGAACGAGGCCCGGCCACGGCCGACCGTGAGGCCGCCCGAGGCCCCCGAGGTCCGCTACGAGAGCCGCAGCGTGCTCGTCGTCGCCAAACCCCCCGGCATGACGACCGTCCCGGGTCGAAGCGCGAGCGATCGCTCGATCCACGGCGGGCTCGCCGGACTGAGGCCCTCCGACGACCTGCGCATCGTGCACCGGCTCGATCGCGACACGTCGGGGTGCTTGCTGCTCGGCAAGGGCCTCGAGGCGGCACGGCATTTCGACGAGCAGTTCCGCAACGGGCTCGTGGCGAAGACCTACGCGGCCCTCGTGCACGGCGTGCCTGCGCAGGAACGGTTCTCGATCGACGCGTGGCTCGGGCCCGACCCGCGCCGCCCGGGCAAGGTCGTCGCAGCGAAGGACGAGCGCAAGGGGTTTCGCAACGCACACACCGGGGTGCAGCGCATCCGCGCCTTCCGGCGCCACGCGCTGCTCGCACTGCATCCGACCACGGGCCGCGGCCATCAACTGCGTGTGCACCTGCAGTCGGTCGGACACCCGATCGTCGGCGATCGCGATTACGGCGGCGAACCGTTGCTGCTTTCCAGCCTCAAGACCGGTTACAAACGCCGCCCCGGTGTCCGCGAACGTCCGCTCGTGGACCGGTTGTTCCTGCACGCAGAGCGGGTCTCGTTCTGCGATCTCGACGGCACGCAGGTCACGGTCGAGACTCCTCTGCCCGAGGATCTCGCGATGGCCCTGCAGAAACTCGAGGACTTCGACGAACGTCGGAGATGACCGTGCGACTCAAGACGATTCCCGAAGACTTCCGCGTGCGTGAGCTGCTCGAATGGGCCGAAGTGCCGAGCGGCAGCTACGTCGTGCACGAACTGCACAAGTCGAAGCTGTCGACGCCCGAGGCGCTGTCGGTGCTGGCCCGCGACTGCAACGTCGACCGGAGCGCGATCGCCTACGCGGGTCTCAAGGACCGGCAGGCCGTGACCGACCAGTTCCTCACGATCGAACGGCGCGCCGTCGAGCTGCGATTGCCGAACCTGCGCGTGCAACCGGTCGGCACGACCGATCGCCCGATCACGAGCAAACAGAGCAGCGGCAACGCGTTTGCGATCGTCGTGCGCGACCTGTTGCCGACCCAGGCTTCGCAATTGCGCCGCGGTCTGTCGTCGCTCGTGAAGACCGGGATGCCGAACTACTTCGACGACCAGCGCTTCGGTTGTCTGCGTCACGGCCAGGGTTTTCCGATGCGCAGCGTGCTGCTCGGCGACCATGAACGGGCGTTGCAGCAGCTGATCGCCGAGCCATCGCCCGTGGCGATCAGCGGCGACGTGAAGTTGAAGCGCACGCTGCAGCTGCGCTGGGGCGACTGGGAGACGTGTGCGCGCATCGCGCGCGGCCCCGCCTACGAACCGCTGTTCGCGCACCTGATCGCGCAGCCGCGCGACTTCCGAGGCGCGCTCGAGTTCGTGCCGCTGCGGCAGCGCGTGATCCAGACGTTCGCGTACCAGTCGTTCCTGTGGAATCGCGCCGTGAGCCGCCTGCTCTTCGGCGGCGTCGTGTCGGCGCAGCGCCTGCGCATCGCGACGCTGGCCGGCGACCTGCTCGCGTGGAAGTATCTGGCGCCCGAGCGCGAGCAGAAGCTGCTCGCGATGCGCACGCCGCTGTTCTCGCCCGAAGGGGATGGCGGCAGTGCGCCGTTCCGGAGCGCGATGATCGAAGAGCTGCGCCAGGCCGACCTGACGCCCCAGAGCTTCGCGCGCAACGAAGTGCCCGGCATGATCTGGAAGGAGGAGCCGCGCGACGTGCTCGTCAAGCCTTCGCGCGTCGACGAGGTGCGCATCGAGCCCGACGAGATGCATGCCGGCCGCGTCAAGGCGACCCTGGCCTTCGCGCTGCCGCGCGGCGCCTACGCGACGATGCTGATCAAACGTCTGTTCGCACCGAGCTGGTATTCACAACCGATCGCAGCGGACGACGAACGCCGGCCCAGGGCGCCGAGCGTCGGCCCGCGCGGGCGTCTCGATGCGGACTTCGGCAGCGACGAGGAATGACCATGACCGAGAAGACGTTGGGCATCATCGGCGGCTCGGGCCTCTACGACCTGCCCGGGCTCGAGCAGCGGAAGGAGGTCGTCGTCGAGACTCCGTTCGGGCCGCCGAGCGACGCGATCGTGACCGGCACGCTGTCGGGCGTGCGACTCGCGTTCCTGCCGCGCCACGGCCGCGGCCACCGGCTCGCGCCGCACGAGCTGCCGTTCCGCGCCAACGTGCACGCGATGAAGCAGCTCGGCATGAGCGCGGTCGTCGGCATCTCGGCGGTCGGCTCGATGCGCGAGGACGTCCGGCCCGGCGATCTGGTGCTCGTCGACCAGTTCATCGACCGCACGCGCGGCCGCACGGCGGAGTCGACGTTCTTCGGCGACGGTTGCGTCGCGCATGCACACTTTGCCGATCCGGTCTGGGAGCCGCTGCGCCAGGTCGCGCTGGCCGCCGCGCGTGCGGCAGGCGCCACGGTCCACGACGGCGGCACGTATGTGTGCATGGAAGGACCGCTGTTCAGCACGCGCGCGGAGTCGCGGCTCTACCGCAGCTGGGGTGTTCACGTGATCGGCATGACGAACCTGCAGGAAGCGAAGCTCGCGCGCGAGGCCGAGATCGCCTACACGACGATTGCGCTCGTCACCGACTACGACTGCTGGCACGAGAGCGAAGCGGACGTCGACGTGGCCGCGGTGCTCGAAGTGTTGCGCCAGAACGCCGACCTGGCCCGCGCCGTGGTGGTCGAGCTCGCGCGCGGCATCGCGGCGGCACCCGCCATCAGCGCCGCCGGCAGCATGCAGCACGCGATCATCACGCACCGATCCGCGATCTCGGCCGATGCGCGGCGGCGTCTGCAGCTGCTGATCGGCCAATACTTGGGCTGACGGACCTGGGCTGACGCTATTTGTTGCCTGGACGACGGCGGTTGTTGCCCGGTGTCTCGGCCATCGGCTCGGGCAGCTCTGCGGCCAGCACGACGCGCACGTTCGGCACGGCTTCGCGCAGGCGCACGACGGCCGCGGCCGACACCTCGGTCTGCCACACGTAGAGATCCTCGAGATTCTTCAGCGAGGACAGTGTCGCGACCGCGTAGTCGCCGGCCTTGGTCCCGAACAGGTTCAGCGAGCGCAGTTCGCGGCACGCAGCGAGTGCGGCGACGCCGTGGTCGCCCACCTGGGACTGGCGCAGGTCGAGAACGGTCAGCCTCGGCATCTTCGCGATCACCGCACAGGCAGCATCGCCAACCCCGGTGCGGCCGAGATCGAGTTCCGTGATGTGCTCGCAGAGCGGCTGCAACGAGGCGATCGACGCGTCCGTCACTTCGTCGGTGCGGCCGGCACAGCTGACGCGCAACAGCGGGTTGTCTTCGCCGACGCTCTGGACCTGGAACGGGCTTTCGGCAAACGCCGCGAGGGTGGCCGGGGCCAGCGGCTTCACACCCTGCCGCAGGCGCGCGAGCGGATCCACCTTCGGCTTGTCGCCGGGCTTTGGCTTGTCGTTCGGCTTCTCGTCGGGCTTGTCGCCCTTGCCCTTGTCGCCGGAGCCTTTCTCGCCGCCCTTTTCTCCAGAACCCTTCTCACCAGACCCGGTGTCGCCGCCTTCCTTGGCCTTGCCGGTCCAGCTGCCGAAGCTGGCACCTTGTTCGATCCACTTGAGGATCACGTCCTGCTTCTCCTTCGGCAGCGCATCACCCTCCTTGGCCGGCGGCATGCGGTCTTCGTGGTCGGCCGGTAGCGAGATCGCGTAGTAGAGCAACGAGTCCGCGGGCTTCTTGGCGACGACGAGCTTGCCCTTCTTGCTCGTGGTGATGCCTTGCTTGCTGTCGAGGACCACGCCGCCCTTCGGCTTCTTCAGCTTGCCGTCGGCGCCCGTCGACGCCGTGGAGTGGCACTTGAGGCAGGTCTTCTCGAGGATCGGCCAGACCTGCTTCTGGAAGTCGATCGGGTCGGTGCCGGGCTTCTTGTCCTGGGCCGTCGAAGTCGACGCGAGGCCGAGCAGCAGGCCACCGAGGACGAGAACACTGCGGAGTCGGGTGTACATGCGTAGTGACGGGGTGGAATCTGCGGCCGGATCAGGGGGCGGGCAATCGGCAGCGGCCAGAAGGGATCAGACGGAAGGGTTCAGGAGAAGATCGAGGTGATGGGTGAGCCCTTGTCGGCGACCTTGAACGGGCGTCCGGACGGCGAGGTGATCACGTAGTCGAGCGGCAACCCGACCGCGTGGGCGATCGTGGCGTTGAAGTCCTGGATCGAAACGGGCTCGGTCGCCACTTCGCGGCCTTCGGCATCGGTGCTGCCGTAGCGCTGGCCACCGCGCACCCCGCCACCCGCGAGCAGACAGCTGAACGCCTTCGGATAGTGGTTGCGACCCTGGTCCTGGTCGATGTCCGGCGTGCGGCCGAACTCCGTTGCAAGCACGACGAGCGTTTCGCGCAACAAGCCACGCGCGTCGAGGTCGGCCAGCAGCGCTGCGAGCCCCTGGTCGATGGCCGGCGTCAGATCGCCGAGCCGGTCGAAGTTGTCGGCGTGGGTGTCCCAGCCGTCGCTCATGACTTCGACGTAGCGCACGCCGTGTTCGACGAGGCGCCGCGCGAGCAGGCAGCCGGCCCCGAACGGCGTCTCGCCATACGCCTGCTGCATCGACTTCGGTTCGAGCTCGATGTCGAAAGCGACGAGGTCACTGCTGCGCATGAGCCGCACCGCCTCGGTGTAGGCCTTGCTGTAGGCCTGCACGCTGCGCTGGCCGTGCTTCTCGGCGAACGCCGAGTCGAGTTGCTTGAGACGCGCGAGCCGGCGTTCGAACCTCTCGTTGTCCACGCCGCGCGGCAGCGTCGCATTCTGCAGACCGTCCTCAGCGCTGCCGATCGGCAACGCCTGGAAATCCGGCGGGAAGAAGCCGGCACTCGGCATTTCGGCGCCGCCGCCGATCAGCACGTGGCCCGGCAGCATCTTGTTGTTGCGTCCAGCCAGCCGCTGGCACCAGGCGCCGAGACTCGGGTGTTGGATCGTGCCACGCAGCTCGTAGCTCGTCCGCATCAGGTATTGGGCCTGCGGGTGGGCGCCTTGCTTGCTCGACATCGAGCTCACGATGCAGACCTTGTCCATCTGCTCGGCGACCTTCGGGAAGTACTGGCCCAGGAGCACGCCGTCGGCGCGCGTGCGCAGCGCCTCCACGGGGCCCTGCGTCTCCTTGCCGGGCTTCGGATCCAGCGTGTCGAGGTGGCTCATGCCGCCGCGCAGGAACAGGTAGATCACGTTCTTGGCCGTCGCGCGGCCGAGCACGAGCGGTGGAGCGGGATCCTGCGCGAGCGCACGTGCCACGGCCTCGGGACCGAATGCCGCGGCGGCGCCGACGCCGAGCAGCGAGCTGGCCATGCGGGTCAGGAAGGTGCGACGCCCCTGGATGTCAGTGCCGGCGATCAGATCGGGTAGGGTCATGACGTCCTCTCACCGCACGAAGCGGAATTCGTTGCTGTTGCAGAGGACCCAGACGAGATCCTTGACCACGGCATCGCCGTCGATGGCGATGGCTCGCCGCCACTCCTGGGTCTCCGTGGCGGTCGGTTCGCGGTTCAACGTCGTGAGGAACGCGATGCGCACGCGTCGCTCGCCGTTCTGCGCCGTGTCCAGACTGGCTCTGAGCGCCGACTGGCCTTCGAGCACGCGTTGGTCGAGGAAGCCGTTCAGCAGCGTCATCACCTGCGGCACGGTGGCGACGGTCGAAGCGCCGTCGACGGTCTCGCGCGTGCTCTGGCCGAACTGGCGCAGCAGGTGATTCGGTGGGGCCGGCTGCTGCAGATCGCTTGCGCGCAGCAGGTCGCCCTCGCGGCCGCGCGCCGCGCGCTGCCCGAGCGGCACACCCAGGCGTTGCAACTCTTCGGCGATTGCGGCCACCTGCTTCTGGTCGCCGTTGCGTCGCGCCTGGTTCAACTGGCGCCGCAGCGGTGCCGCCTTCTTCTCCAGTTCGGCGTCCGCGGCAACCTGCTGGCGCATTTCTTCGCGCTGGCGTTGCTGCTGCTGCTGCGCGCGCATCGGTTGATCGTTCTGCGCCAAGGCGATGAGATCCTTCGCGTCGGCATTCGCGAACTCGGCGAACTGCTGGTAGACCTGCTGGGCGCGGGCATCGGGTGGGCGCAGGCGTTCGTCGATGTCGGCGAAGACGAGCGTGAGCAGCGAGTCCCAGGTCTGCTCCGCGGTCATGCGGCGCAGCATCGGGCCCTGGAACGTGAAGACCGCGTCCGCGTCCGCGTCGCCGGCCGGCGACTCGCGCTGGAACAGCTTCGTGTGCACGAGCACGCGTTCGAACTGGCGCAGGTCGAAGTCGAGATCGACCATGAGTTTCTCGATCTGGACCATGAGCTCGGGGTGCACGGGCTCGGTGTCCTTCTTGAAGTCGTCGAGTGGCTCCACGACGCCGGCGCCGAACGTGCGGGCCCACATGCGATTGGCGATAACCTTGGCGAACTGGGGGTTCTTCTTGCTGGTCATCCAGTCGGCGAGTGCGCCGCGCGAGTCGATCCCGGCCGCCCCGGGCTGGGGTCTCTGGTCCCGGCGCGGTCGCTGTGGCTCGCCCTTCTTCTGCTCGGGATACTTGAGCTTGACGTCGGCGCCAAAGAGCGTGTTCGCGAGCACCGCCGTGCCGGGCTTCAGGTCCTCGTACTTGTAGTCCCTGGGCAGACGCTCGACGCCGCTGCCGCTGCCTTCGAGTCCCTGGTTGTTGCGCCGCACCAGGTTCAGGGCGCGCTGGCGCGTGCGGTCGTCGAGACCCGCGAGCTCGGTGCGCAGGCCGACGAGGTTCGGCAGCGTGCTCTCGTCGCGGTATCGCAGGCCGCCGAAGAACGCCGCCATCTCGAAGAACTGCTTCTGCGTCCAGATGTCGAACGGGTGGTTGTGGCACTGCGCACACTCGAGCCGCGTGCCGAGGAACAACCGCAGCGCGTTGGCCATCGCGTCGTGCGGCATGTTCTTGTCGCGCAGCAGCATGCCCGTGGCGCCGTTGCCCTGCTGGTGGCCGGGGCCCGTGGCGACCAGCATCTCGTGCACGAGTTGGTCATACGGCTTGTCCTGCTGGATCGAACTGCGCAGGTAGTCGGCGAACGGCTCCCCGGAGATGTCCTGAATGCGCGACTTGACGCGCAGCTGGTCGAACCAGAAGTTCGCGAAGTGGCTCGTGTGCCCTGGCGAGTCGAGCAGTTGGTCGCAGAGCACATCGCGCTTGTCGGGGTTCTGGTCGGCGAGGAAGGTCTCGGTCTCGGCCAGCGTCGGAATGCGGCCGACGATCGTCAGGTAGGCGCGCCGCAGGAAGGTCGCATCGTCGGTGAGCGGCAGAGCGGTCTGGCTGCGCCGCTGCAGCCCGCGGTCCAGTACTGCATCCAGGCGCGCGGCATCTTCCTTGACCGACTTGAGCGGCCGGACCGACTCGACCGACTTGGCCGGGTGCTGCGGATTGGCTGTCGCTGTCTGTGCGTGGAGGCCGGCGACCAGGGCGCCGCCGAGAAGGACGCTGGCAAGGACGTTTCGCACCATGGTTGGAACGCAGGACGCGGTCGAGCAGGGCAAGGTCGCCAGGAACGGCTCTGCAAGTAGTTCGGACACCGCGCGCCATGGTACAAAGGAAGTCTCTGGATCGCACCCGGGCACCCGGGGGAAGGCCGTGTCCGGGTGGCGCCGGTCGCCGCGTTCGACCCTCGCGAGGCACGGCGCCGGGGGGCGAAAGGCCTCGAACTCGCCGCAGCGCGACGGCCGTACACTTTGGCCCCTGAGACGGGTGAAAGGCGCTCTGCGCGGCTCGCGATGGGGCGTTTTCCCGCCCGTGCTTTCCATCTGGGGGGTCGCTAGTGTTGGGCGGTCTGCTGCCGAGCCAAGGTCAACCCAGTTTCCAGAGGAGGTCGTTCCGTGTCAGCCGCCGCGCGTGCCGCCGCCATCCAGATCATCGCCAGAAAATCCCCGGTCGTCG
>Ga0075418_10002393_pt1 | contig 21438 bp, 10 predicted proteins | sample SoiMetdeltSBSDD2_FD_81776 | JGI IMG/M metagenome (GOLD analysis project Ga0075418, IMG submission 81776) | Bulk soil microbial communities from a Populus tree surrounding site in Tennessee, USA - Soil MetaG P. deltoides SBSDD2 | ecosystem: Environmental > Terrestrial > Soil > Tree plantation...
CGAGACGGCGCCGAGCGTGACGACGGGCTTCCACTCGGTGACCTGCTCGATGACCTTGCTGCCGACGATCCCGAGCAGCACGCCGAGCATGCCGCCGACGAGCGCGAGCATCACGGTCTCGACGAGGAACTGCAGCGTGATGTCGAGCTGCGAGGCGCCGATCGCGCGCCGGATGCCGATCTCGCGCGTCCGTTCGGTCACGCTGGCCAGCATGATGTTGAGGATGCCGATGCCGCCGACGAGCAGCGCGATGCCCGCGATCACGGGCAGCACGATGTCGAAGGTGCGCTGCGTGCGCGCGCGCGACTGCAGCAGTTCGATCGGCACCGTGACCTCGTAGTCCCTGCGCTCGTGGAACTTGGCGAGGATCGACTGGATACCGCGCGCGGCCATCGTCACGTTGGCCTCGTCGTCGACCGTGCAGACGATCTGGTGCAGCTCGACGCGGGACCACTCCGAGGTGCCCGATTCGGTCGTGCCTTTCGTGAGCCCGAGCCGGTCGACGACCGTCTCGAACGGCACGTAGACCTCGAGCGCCCGGTCGTCGAGCCCGAGGATCGCGCGGTCCGGGTTCTTGCTCGTGAAGTCGGGCAGCACGCCGATGACGCGGTAGTACTCGCGGCCGATCTTGAGATCGAGCTTGAGCGGGTCGCCGACGTAGCGGGCTTCCTTGAGCACGCGCGTGCGCACGACGCAGACGCGATTGCGGTCCAGTTCGTCCGCGTCGTTGAGCAGGCGGCCCATGATCGGCTTCATGCCGAGCTGTTCGAAGTAGCGCTCGGTGACGCCGTGGATCTTGGCTTCGACGCGGCGGCTCTTGAACCAGATCCAGTCCTTGACGTCGTGCACGGGCAGCGCCGCGGTGATCGACGGCACGGTCTCGCGGATCTGACGCAGGTCGTGGAACGTGAGGCCGTACCTGAGCAGGTAGTTCTCCTTCTTCTTGGAGTCCTGCTCGGCCGGCGGCTTCTTCGCGTTGACGATGATGTTGCTCGTGCCGAGCTCGCGGATCTGCTCGAGGATCTCGCGGCGCGCGCCCTCGCCCGCGGACACCATCGAAACGACCGACGCGATGCCGAAGATGATGCCGAGCGCGGTCAGCAGCGAACGCAGCTTGTGGCGCATGAGGTTGCGCAGCGCCTCGGTGATCAGTTCTGCGAACATGCCGCCTCCGCGGTGGGACTCAGGGGGGTGTGGTCGTCGCTCTCGATGAGGCCGTCCTTGAGCGTGATGCGCCGCCGCGCCTTCGCGGCAATGCCCGGGTCGTGCGTGATCATGACGATCGTGCGGTGGCCCGCGTGCAGTTCCGCGAACAGCCGCATGATCTCCGCCGTTGTCTTCGAATCGAGGTTGCCGGTCGGTTCGTCGGCGAGCATCAGCGACGGTTCGATCACGAGCGCCCTCGCGATCGCGGTGCGCTGGCACTCGCCGCCCGACAGCTCGTTCGGCAGGTGCGTGGAGCGGTGGCCGAGTCCGACGCGCTCGAGGATCGCGTGCGACTGCTGGCGGCGTTTGCGGCGCGGCATGCGTGCGTAGAACAGCGGCAGCTCGACGTTCTCGGCCACGGTCAGGTGGGGCACGAGCTGGAACGACTGGAAGACGAACCCGATGCGCGTCTTGCGCACGTGCGAGAGCCGGCGGTCGTCGAAGGTGCTGACGTCTTCGTCGACGAGCCGGTAGGAGCCGACCGTAGGCCGGTCGAGGCAGCCGAGGATGTTCAGAAGCGTCGACTTGCCCGAACCCGAGGAGCCGACCACCGCGACGAACTCGCCCTCGTCGACGCGGAAGTCGATGCCGCGCAGCACGCGCACGGGGTTCTTCTCGGTTCCGTAGGTCTTCTCGATGGCGCGCAGCTCGAGTACGGCTTTCTGGGGCAGGTCGCTCATGAACCCTTCGCTGCGCCTGGCGCCGGCCCCGGCGGCCCCTGCTTCGGGCCCGACGGTGGCGGGGGTTGGTCGGGCTTGGGCTCCTTCTTCGGGGCCTCGCCCGACTCCGGCAGCATCGGGTTGTAGAGCAGGACCCTATCACCCTCGGCGAGGCCTTCGAGGATCTCGAGATACGTGTCGTTGTTCGTGCCGATCACGACCTTGCGCTTCTCCGGGGTCTTGCCCGGAACCTGCACGTGGCAGTAGTGCACGCCGTCCTCGGCGAACACGGTCTGCAGCGGCACGAACAGGATCTGGGGGCGCGTCTCGATGTGGATCTCGGCCTTGGCGCTGATGCCGGGTCGCATGCGCTGGCTTCCCTTCTTGGTGCCTTCCGTCGGAGTGCCCTCCTTCGAAGTGTCTGCCTTGGCGGTGGCTTCCTTCGCAGTGCCTTCCGTCGGAGTGACTGCCTTCGCAGTGGCTTCCTTCGAAGTGTCTGGCTTCGCAGTGCCCTCCGTCGGAGTGCCTTCGTTCGCGGTGGCTTCCTTCGGAGTGCCTTCCGTTGGAGTGACTGCCTTCGCAGTGGCTTCCTTCGAAGTGTCTGGCTTCGCAGTGCCCTCCGTCGGAGTGCCTTCGTTCGCGGCGGCTTCCTTCGGAGTGCCTTCCGTCGGAGTGACTGCCTTCGCAGTGGCTTCCTTCGAAGTGTCTGGCTTCGCAGTGCCCTCCGTCGGAGTGCCTTCGTTCGCGGCGGCCTCCTTCGGAGTGCCTTCCGTCGGAATGACTGCCTTCGCAGTGGCTTCCTTCGAAGTGTCTGGCTTCGCAGTGCCCTCCGTCGGAGTGCCTTCGTTCGCGGTGGCTTCCTTCGCAGTGGCTTCCTTCGGAGTGCCCTCCGTCGGAGTGCCTGCCTTCGCCGTGGCTTCCTTCGCGGTGCCTTCGCTCAGCACGCCTTCCTTCAGTGTGATCTCGACGTCGAACTTCTTGACCTCGCTCGAGCCACCCCAGTTCTCGTTGCCGGCGGCCACCGTCGCGATCTTGGTGACCTCACCCTCGAGTTGCACACCCGGAAACGAATCCGTCGTCACCGTGGCGCGCAGTCCGACCTTGAGCTTGCTGATGTCGGCTTCGTGGATCTGCAACTTCACCTGCATGACGCGCAGGTCTGGGATCGTCATCAGCGTCTGGCCGCCCCAGACCTGGCCGCCGACCTTCAGTCGTTCGCGGTACCAGTACTCGTGTGGGTCGCCCCAGACGACGATCCCGGGGCACGGCGCCTTGATCTCCATGTTCTCGAGGTCCTTCTGGCGCTCCTTGAGCTGGTCCTGCTGGACCTTGAGGCGCTTCTCGACCTGCTGCACGTTGACGGTCTTCTGGGCCAACGTCGACTCGCCGCGTTTCTCGGACGTCTTGAGCTCTCGCTCGGCGTCGTCCAACTTGGTCTGGAGCTCCTTCAGCGCCATCGGGAACGTGTACTTGTCGAACATCAACAGCCCGACTTGCGCGCTCTCCTTCTGCACTGTCGCGCGATCGAAGTCGATCTGGGCCCGCTCGAGATCCGACTTCTTGACGTAGTTCTGCTCGAGCAGCTTCTTGCAGTCGTCGAGTTCCTTCTTTGCCTTGTTGTAGCCGGTCTCGGCGTCCTTGAGTTCCACCTCGAGCTTGCGGCGCAGCTGCGGCGACTCGCCGTCGACGTACTTCTCGATCTCCTTCTTCGCGCGGTCGAGCGCGTTCTGGGCCTTGGTCATCGTCGCGGCGCTCTCGACTTGGTGGATCTCGAGCTCGGTTTTCGCGGTCTTCAGGTTCGCTTCCGTCTGCAGGATTTCGATCTGGGTCTGCTCGACCTGGGACTTGACCTGCGTGCCGTCGAGCCGGACCACGACTTCTCCCTCGGGTACCTCCTTGCCCTCCTCGATCAGGAACTGCAGCTTGGCTTCGCCCCTGACCTTGGCCACGAGCTTCTGCGACTGCTTGGCCACCATGGTTCCGTTCTCGGTGATGGTGACCTTGAGGTCGTCTCTGCGCACGGTGTAGAGCTCGCGCGCGGAGGTTTCCGCCCCCTCTGACTTCTCCGACGACCAGGGCACGAAGAAGGCACCCCCGGCCAATGCCAGTCCACCAACGACAATGATCGTTTTCATCGCCACATTCCTTGTTCGTCGACGAAGAAGATGCCCATGTCTTTCAGCAGGTTCAGCCGCGCCACGAAGTGGTCGACCTTGAGGCGGATCAGCGCGTTCTGGGCATTGAAGAACGCCTGGCGTGCCTCGAGCAGTTCGCGGTTCTCGAGCTTGCCCTGCTCGTATTGGATCTCGGTGACCGTCACCGCGCGTTGTTCATGCTTGATCTGGTCTTCCTGCAGCGCGATGCGCTCCTCGAGACTTCTGAGGTTCCGCACCGCGTCGCGGATGGCGAGGTCGAGCCGGTCTTCCTGCTGCTGCAGGCCGCGCCGAGCCTGTTCGAGGCTGATCAAGGCCGATCGATACGCGTTGCGCTCGGACTTGCGCTGCAGCGGCACCTCGAAGGTCAGACCGACCGACGAGTTCCACTGGTCCGGCGCGGACTGCGTGTAGTCCGAGGACAAGCCCGCGAAGCCGGCACTCGCGGTCAGGTTGAGGTCGGGCAGCAAGGCGTTCTCGGCGATGCGCACCGAGCGTTCGACGTCCTGCAGGTTCTGTCGCGCGGTGATGAGGTCGAGCCGGTTGTGGCGCGCGGCCGCGACGGCCGAAGTCACTTCGAAGCGCGCCGCCTCGTATGGCGGCTCCTGGTCGGCGATGTCGATCGACGACGTCGTCGGCAGACCGAGCAGGATCTTGAACTCGTCGACGGCGCGGTCGTAGGCGGCGTGTGCGCTGATGAGCTGGTCTTTCGCGTCGATCTCGCGCCGGCGCGCCAGGAACACGTCCTTTTCGAGGTTCTTCCCGACCTGCAGCAGCGCTTCGGCCTTGCCGCGGTCGAACACCGCGGAGTCGTAGTTGCGGTCCTCGTTCACGAGCGTCTTGCGCTGGCTGCCGAGCTCGAAGAAGCTCCGCGCGACGCGGATCGAGAGGTCCTCGCGGGAGTTCTCGAAGTCGCGGATCGCGTAGATCAGCGCGCGTTCGGCCTGGGTCAGGGGCTCGTGCGAGATGTCGTAGCCCGCGCCGCGCAGCAGCGGTTGCGAGACCGAGACCGAGACGCTCGAGCTGTAGATCGTGTCGCCGAGACCGGGGCCGAACGGCCACTCGGTGTTGTAGCCGCTCGAGAGGCTCAGCGTGCCGCCCGTGGGCAAGCGCTGCGAGGCCGTCAGCGATCCACCGACGCGGTGCGACCCGACGCCACCCTCGCTCTTGGGCCAGAGGTAGGAAACGGCGGCCTCGAACTGCGGACCGAACTCGAAGCGCGTGAGCGAGATCGACAGACCCTGCCGGTAGAGGCTCTCGCGCGCCGCGAGGAATTCGCGGTTCTGGCGCACGGCGGTCGCGAGCGTCCGCGCGAGGTCGTAGATCTCGGCGTCTTGCTTGGGCTTCGGCGGGAGCGCCGGGTCGGCGGCAGGCGGTGCATCGGGCGGGGTCTTCTGAGCTTCCGGTTTGGCCTCGGGTTTGACATCAGGTCTGACCTCGGGCTGCTGCGTGACCTCCGGCGCCTTGGCCTCCGGCGCTTTGGCCTCCGGCGCCTTGGCCTCTGGTTTGGTCTCAGGCATGGCCTCCGGCTTGACCGCTTCCTTGGTCTCGGGCTCCTTGGCCTCAGGCTCTTTGGCTTCGGCCGGCGCGGGCTCTTCGGTCTTGGGCTGGATGATCCACTCGCGGCGGTTGCCGAGGGTGGTTTCGGTGGCGGTGCCGAGCACCTGGTCCACCTCCTCGTCGGCCGAAGCAACGTAGCTGGCGGAAGAGCAAGCCCCGAGCCCGGCAAGGGCAATCAGGGTCAGCGGGCGGTGGCGTGCATCCATGGCGGGCGAGTTGGGGTGGACTCGGGCCAACAAGTCGCCAGCGGAGACGCTCTCCGACGGCAGTTGCTTCCAGCAATCTACCGGAGTACGGCAGGTAGTGTTAGAGCCACCCCGGCCGCCGCGGTCAGGCGGCGGCCTGGATTTCCCGGTCCTTTCGACTGCTCCGAGCCTGCACGCCGCGGCGTCAGTTCCCGATCCAGACCCCGGTGGCCTGCGTGCCGCCGAAGTTGCCGGTCACGTGGTCATAGTAGCTGCACTGGAAGTAGCCCGCGTCGCCGACCATTGCGGGGTGGTTCGGGATCGGCAGCGGAAAGCTGTGGAACCCCTGGCCGGGCAGCGAGCCCGACGCGATGTACGCGTACCCGATGTCGACGGGCGCGAGGTGGAACTGGATCCCGTAGGCGGAGAACAGGTTCGCGAACCCGACGGGACTCCACATCAGACCGACGAGGCAGCCGCCCTGGACGTTGAGGACCGTGCACGCGAAGTTGGCGTTGCCGGGTCTCGGGCGGCCGCCCTCGAAGCCGAGACGCGCGGGTCGCGATGGCGCGCCACCCGATGGGTCGCCGACCTTTTCGAAGCGCGCATCGCCGAACATCGGCGGCGTCAGGTTCTTCAGCGTCGCGATCATCGTTCCGCCCGACGGGCCCATCAGGCGGATGCCCGTGATCAGGAGATCCTGACTGGTGTCCCGGCCCAGATCGATGGTGCGCATGCAGTCTGGCTCCGCGAACAAGGGCAGCAGCGGGAAGTTGTAGTTGTGGGTCGACGAGAAGCTGTGGTAGCCCGGCAACGCGATCGACTCGAACGTCGCATAGGCGAGAGTCGGACCCATCGCGACCAGGATTTCGCTGTTGCCATAGGTCGCCGGCGCCGCCGAGGCCGACGACTGCGGCCGCACGAAACCGCGCAGCAGCGCGATGTCCACGTTGCTGTCGCGGTTCCAGTCCCCGACCTTGATCGAAGAGACGTAGTCGCCGAGTCCGCTCGTGTTCGGCGGCAGATAGAACGTGCCCCAGACCGAGTTGCTGACGTTGCCGAGGCCGTTGCCCTGGAAGTAGTAGACCTGCGACGAAATGGTGCTGCCGCCCGCCGACGTCTGCGCGAGGATGTAGTCCTTGTTCGCGTCGCCGATCACGTCGGCCAGCTCCAATGCCGTGAGCCTCCCGGGCCCGATGTTCTGTGGCGGCGTCGTCTCGACGAGAGCGCCGTTGACGAGCGCGAGGTGGAGGATGTCGTAGCCGAAGGCGCCGATCGATCCGGTCTCCATGAGCGCCACGATGTGATCCGGCGTGCCGTTGTTGTCGAGGTCCGCGAATTCGGCATCGATGATGCTGCCCGGCACGATATGGCGGATCACGTCGAAGCCACCTGCGCCGTTGCCCTTGTAGACGCAGACGAACCCGGGACGGGTGCAGGCGCCCCAGCGGTCGATCGGTCCGCCCGCGATCAGCACGTCCTGCAACCCGTCCAGGTCGAAGTCGCCGGCCTGCGCACAGGGGAACCAGTAGTGCACGAACGGAGGGTTGACGGGAAAGCGGGGCCCGAAGTTGTCGATGCACACGTCCGGGGCGAAGGTCGCGCCCGCGAGCAGCGTCGATCCGAGGTTCCGCTGGAAGTGCGTGGTGCCGCACGTGCTGACGGTGACGAGATCCTCGAACTGGTCCTGGTCGAACCTGGCGCAGGCCATCGCGGCGGCGCGCGGCAGCGCGGTGACGGCCGTGGGGGTGATGCCTGGACCAGCGCCGTTCGCGGTCAGCGCGCTGCCGTTCTCGTCGAGGGACGTGGTCATCGTGCCATAGAAGAGGCCCGGAACGATGACGTCGGGACTGCCGTCGCGATTCAGGTCGGCCACGCCGGCCACCGCCGACAGGCTGAACGTCGTGGTGCCCATCGGCGCGGCGAACGGATGCGCCGTCTGAGCCATGATCAAAGCGCTCGGTGCGACGATCGCGAAGAAGACGGACTGGATCGGAATCGCCCGCTCTCGCGCGGCGCCTGCTCGTTCTGCTGACATCTTCTGCTCCTCCTTTCCCCGGTTTTCTGTGTCCGTCTTGCGACCTGGTTGGGAGAAGCTGCATCGAGGTTGCTGCTACTGCAGCTTCCTCGTGGTTCCCCACTCTTCCTCGTTGATGGCTCTCGTCATGTCGAACGGAATCGCGTCGGACGACGCGGTAGTTCTGTCTCTCGACGGATCGCCCGTTCGAACTGAGGCCCGGTTCCCGGGCGCGCGCGGCGCAGGCAGGAAGGAACTGCGGCGTGGGTCGTGTCTGCCGCTGCGCTGCGGAGAAACCGCCGGGAACCGCGGCAGACTGCCGTAGGCCCCGGCAGCGTCGTGGCGAGGGTCGCGACACCAGAAGCGCGTCGGCACGTCGGGTCCGTCGGCTTTGCCAGCAGTCGCGAACGGCGTCACGAACTGGTATCGCACGGCCGAAATCTGCGCGCAGGCCGCTCCGCTCGCGGTGCGGTCCGTGTCGGCTCGAGGAACTGGTGGTTTCCGTGTGTTCACCGGACGCTCCTCCCTAGTGGATCGCGCAAGCGTCATTTCGATGCGTTCGGGGCAGGGATTCCAACCCGCGTGCTGCCGTTGGATTCGCGCTGGCCATCGGTTCCTCGGCTTGACTGACTGCGCCGGCAATCGGACGATCCGGGCAGAGTCCGTTTGGACCCCTCCGCCGACGAGGTCCCCGAAGTGACGCATATCCGTCGTTGCCTGATTGTGCTGCTGCTCGCCACGGCGCTACCCGCCCAGGATGGTCTCACGGGCTGGATCGACGACCTGCTGCGCAACAAGGACGACGCCGACATCGCGCTCGTCGAGAAGATCGCCTTGACCCGCACGCGGCAGGCCGCGGAGGGACTGGTCAAGGCCTACGACGTCGCCGCGAGTCTCTTGCTGCGGCGCGAGATCATGCGCGGGCTCTCGCAGTTCGCCGGCGTCGCCGACGGGGAGCAGCCGGCCTTCACGAAGATCGCGAACATCGCGACCCAGGCCGAGGAGGACGACCTGCGGCTCGCGGCGCTGCAGGCGCTCGGTCTGTCGCCCCTGATCGGCAAGAGCCTGCTCAAGAAGATCGTCGAGTCGGAAGCGCCGGACATCGTGCGCGAGCCGGCCATGCGCGAACACGTGAAACTCGCGACGGCCGCCGATGCCGCCTGGTATCGCCACCTGTGGAACCTCAAGCAGGAGCAGCGCAAGGACGAGAAGGGCAACATCGCGCCCAACGAGCTCAACTCGATCCGGAACCTCGCCTTCGCGGGAGTCGTGCCGTTCCTCAGCGAAGCGGAGATCTGCGAGGCGCTGAAACGGGAAATCGATCCGAAGATCCGCCGCCACGCGCTGAACTGGATGGCGAAGCAGCGCATGCCGAAGACTGCGGAGATGGCCGAGTGGGTGTTGGATCGAGTCGACTTCCCGGGCTCCGACCGCGCCGAGGCCGCGCGCATCCTGTGCGACCGCCAGGGGCCCAAGGCCGTGAACACGTTCATCGAGCTGGCCAGGAAACGCGACGTCACGCAAGAAGACCTGCGCGTCGAGATGGCGCGGCTCATCGTCTCGCTCGACGACGATGAGACCAACAAGAAGATGTCGCGGCTGATCGGCAAGGGCAAGCCACACGAGAAGGTCTTTGCGCTGCTCGCCACCGAGAAGGTCAACGACCCGAAGGTCCTCGCTCTGATCCGCAAGGGCCTCGAGGACGAAGCGCTCGAAGTGCGGCGCGCGACGGGTCAGGTGCTCGGCAACCGCGGCGACCGCGAATCGCTGCCCGACCTGCGCGCGATGCTCGAGCACAAGAAGCAACCGGGTGACCAACGCATCGCGATCGAGGCGATCAGCGCGATCGAACGCAACGCGAGCCCGTGGATCAACGAACTCGCGGGCTTCTGCACGAACGAAGATCGCGACACGCGCAACACCGCGATCGAGCTCCTCGGCAAGTCGCGCGACAAGCGGCGTGTGCCCGTACTGCTCACGGCGCTCGAACACGATGACTGGTCGACGCGGTTCGCGGCGATCGACGCGTTGGCCGAGATGCGCGACAGACAATCCGTGCCGGAGCTCATCGAGCGGCTCGAGAAGGAGACCGGCCGCATGCGCAAGAAGATCGCCGAGGTGTTGTGGCGGCTCACGGCGCAGGCGTTCGAAGAGGACGTCGGCAAGTGGAAGGCCTGGTGGGCCGAATCAGGCGAGAAGTTCGCGGTCGCGACCGAGAAGGACCTCGACAAGGCCGAGCAGGAGCGCGAGCGCCGGCGTCTCACGGAACGCACGCGCGCCGGCGGCGCGAAGTTCTTCGGCATCAAGGTCGAGTCGCACCGCGTGATCTTCATCATCGACATCTCGGGATCGATGCTCGAATCGATGTATGGGCGCTACGTGGGCAAGCGCGGCGCTGCGCGCATCGACGTCGCGAGACAGGAGCTGATCACCGCGATCAACAGCCTCGAAGAGGGCGCGCTGTTCAACATCCTCGCGTTCGCGAGCAGCGTCGCGCGCTGGCAGGAGCAAGGCATCGGCGTCAACACCGCACAGAGCCGCGCGGAAGCGATCGAGTGGATCAACCGCCTCGGCGCGAGGGGCGCGACGAACCTCTACGACAGCGTCAAGATGGCCTTCGACGACAAGGACGTCGACACGATCTTCATCATGTCGGACGGCGAGCCGACGAACGGCGAGGTCATCGATCCGTATCGCATCCGCGAAGACGTCGCGTTCTGGAACAAGCACCGCAAGGTCAAGATCAACTGCATCTCGATCGGCGGCAACCTCGAGATCCTCGAGTGGCTCGCCGCGGACGCGGGCGGCAAATACGTGCAGATGCGCTGAGCCCCGGACTGATCGTTTGCGAGGGGCTGCGACGTCCACTGCGTGAGCTGGGAGGTCCACGAAGACCATCAGATTCTGTAATGCCCGGGCTGCCGGGATTCCTTGCCGCATGCAGGACTTGACGCGTCGTCCTCGACTCGCGATGACATCGCGATGCTCGTCCGCTCTCTCGCCGTGGCGCTGCTCGCAGCGCCGGTTCTCTCCCAGATCGGCGCCGTGCCGGGCCTCGACATCCAGCTCTACGACGTCGCAGGGTTCGGCTATTACGGACACCGCGGTCCCGCCTATCCGAACGGCGAAGCGGGGTTCATGGTCGGCCACTCGCACGCGAACTGCGGCACCGTGAACCTGCCGTGGGTCTCGACGGGCGCGGGCGGCGTGATGCTGGACACCTATCCGAAGATCGCGTTCCTGCTCGCGCGCGAGAGCAACGGCCGCATGGTGCAGATCTCCGGCAAGAGCTTCCTGAAGCACTCGGCGACTCCCTACAACTTCGCCAGCGGCCCCTGCGTGCCGTGCACGGGCAGCTTCGGCTCCTTCTTCTACACGGGTTGCTCCGACACCTATGGCGCCGGCACGAACGCGTATCAGTATGCGCTCGGTCCGACCACGGAGATCAATCCGTGGCTCGGCACGTGGAATCCGCAGGGCAGCTACTTCGACACCGGCGATCCCTCGGTCGGTGGCGCCGCCGCGATCGACTCGATCCGATCGCTCACGACCACGCAGGTCATCGCGTTCGACCAGGTCAAGAACCGCATGATCGTGCCCGACAGCGAGATCGTCGCCGGCGCCGTCTACTGGGGGCAGGGCCAGGTCGTGGCCCAGGGCGAGCCGGTCGCCAATCGCGGCAACAACCTCTCCTCGCGTCAGGTGACGGTCAGCTGGAATGGCAGCGGCTACTCGACGAACACGAGCGGGCAGTCGACGTTCGGCTCCGTGCTCACGCACTGGACCGGCGCTGTGACCGACATCGGCGGCAACGGCAACGACGACGGCCGCTTCCTCGTCGCGGTCAAGGTCACGGGCCCCCTCGCCGGCGTGTGGCACTACGAGTACGCGGTGCACAACCTCGACAACCACCGCGGCGGCGCGTCGCTGCGCCTTCCGGTCGACGCCGCGGCAACGGTCCAGAATGCGGGCTTCCGCGACATCGACGCCGACCCGCTCGACGACTGGACCTACTCGCGCACGGCCACCGAGATCTCGTTCACGGCGAGCGCTTCGAACCCGCTCGACTGGAACACGATCTACAATTTCTGGTTCGACTGCTCGGTCGCTCCGTCGTTCGGTTACGTCGACATCGACGAAGCCCGCCTCGGTCCGGGTCAGCTCTCGGTCCAGGTCGCGAGCATGGTGCCGAGCGGCATCCCCGCGGCCACGGCCCAGTCGATCGGAACGAGCTGCGGTAACTGCGCGAGCTCCTTCTACGAGTCGTTCGCGTCGCCGGCGCTGTTCGACCTCAACACGCGTTCGATGACGATGGTGCTCAACAACGGCACCTACACGGTGGCCCAGTGGCCCGTCGCCTACATCGCGCCGACTGGTACCTCGCTCGGTTTGAGCGACGACTCCGAAGTCGCCGTCGCGCTGCCGTTCAGCCTGCCATACCCGGGCGGCTCGACGACGCAGTTGCGCGTCTGCTCGAACGGTTTCATCTCGCCGGCCGGCAGCAACGGCACCTCGTACACTCCGCAGGTCAGCGCGTTCCTGCAGGGCCAACCGCGGTGGGCCGCGGCCTGGCACGACTTCACGCCGAACGCCACGGCTCCCGTCGTGCTCGATTCGAGCCCCGCGGTCGTACGCGTCACGTGGTTCAACGTGCCCAACTTCGGCGGCGGTGGCAACAACACGTTCCAGTATCAGTTCCTGCCGAACGGGACCGTGCACGTGATCTGGCAGTCGATGCAGCCGGCCGGCAACGGCTACGTCGTCGGCTGGTCGCCAGGTGGCGTGCAGCAGGACCCCGGTGGTCGCGACCTCTCGGCGACACTCGCGGTTCCATACACGCTGTGCACGAGCATCTTCAGCGGCCTCACGCTCGACGTGAGCGCGCGTCCGATCCTCGGCACTTCGTTCCAGTGGAACACGACCGGGATACCGACCGGCACGGGCTTCGGGGCGTTGCTGCGTTCGCTGACGCAGGCCACGCCGCCGATCGACCTGACACCGATCGGCATGCCCGGTTGTGCGGCGCACGTCGTGGACCCCGTCGCGACGCTCTACCTCTCTCCGTCGTCGAGCGTGCAGGTTCCGGAGACCATCCCCAACGTCGCGAGCCTGATCGGCGTCCTGCTGATCGGGCAGGCGCTGACCTACAGCCCGCCGCTGACGCCGCTCGGTCTCGTGACGTCGAACGGCATGGTGCTCACTCTGGGTCTCTGAGCCTGCTCGCCCAAGGGGCGACCAAGGCTCACGTCCGTTCTGGCGACGCCGCTACGAGGGGAAACAACGACGGCGAATTACGCAGCCAACCCCGCTGCGGCGTCGCCAAACTGCGGCGTCGCGTGCCGCGACGGGTGATGTTCCAGGGCTTCGGCGCACTTCCCACGTGTTGGCAGCTTCCAGTGCGCCGGCGAGTCCGTAGACTGCCCGGGCGCCTCTGCACCCGTTCGCCAACGATGACTTCGACCCTTCGCCACGCTCTCTCCTTCCTCGTCCTCGTGCTGTGCCTGCGTCCCGGCGAAGCACAGACCCCCGTGCCGGCCGCCGCGCAAGACGCGTTCGCCAAGGAAGAACAGGAACTCGTCAAGAGGGCCGTCAGCACGCTGCTCGACTTCGCGAACATCGCGAAGATCAACAAGGTCGGGCAGCGCGCCAAGCAAGCGTTCGACCTCGTGCTCGTCTACGAACCGAACAACTCCACCGCGCGCACGGAGCTCGGCTTCAAGAAGGAGAAGAACGAGTGGATCGCGCTGCCGCCCGAGAAGCGCAAGAAGTGGGTCGACAAGGCCAACTACGAAGGGCGGTTCAAGATCCTCGAGGGCTGGTACAACGCCGCGATCAAGCTCGGCACGTTGCACCGCGTGCTCGGCCTCAAGCTCAAGGAAGGCAACTGCCCCGAGCGCGCGTCCTACCATCTGCAGAAGGCGGTCTACTACAACCCGACGGACAGGGAGGCCAACCTCGCGCTCGGCCTCAAGGAAGGCCCGGGCTTCTTCGGCACCGACGAGCAGATCACCTTCGCGAAGAGGATGAAGGAGATCGAGCTCAAGGCGGTCGAGCTCGCGCGCAAGATGGATTATGAAGTCGCAGAGCTGCCGCTCGACCAGATGCCCGTGGAGCTGAAGAACCTCCAGGACAACGTGCCGGAGTTCCTCAAGAAGCCGGACTTCAACATCTTCGGCGCCCGCAGCAAGCACTTCACGGTGTGGGCGCGCGGCTCGCAGGAGCTCGCATCGGAAGCCGTCATGTGGGGCGAGCGCGGGCTCGACTTCGGCGTCTACCTGATGGGCGAAGCGACCGCCAAACGGCTGCACTTCGTCGAGAACGCGTCGCGTGCGTTCGCCTGGTATGGCTTCCTGTTCACGGGCCGTGAGCGCGAGGAGCTGCTCACCTGGAACGAGCACATCTGGAAGAAGGACGGCTCCAAAGATCGCGCCAAGGACTTCGCCAACAACATCTGGCAGGCGAAGGAGGGCACGGCCGTCGTCATGGTGCGCCTGATGCCGAAGCAGGTGCACGATTCGATGATCGGCTACGCGTTCTTCCAGGGCATGGTCCAGGGACGCAACGAAGGGCTCGGCCAGGGCATCATCCACGCGATGACCTGGTATCTGAAGTCGACTTCGATGGTGCGCTGGGGTGCGCGTCCCGAGGGCTCGGTGACCGAGGACGCGCTCGAGCTGCCCGAGCAGACGAACTGGTGGTTGCGCGCCATACGCGACATGGCCGTGTCGAACCAGGACTGGGCGATCAACCAGGTACCGCGCGAGAAGCTCACGCGGTTCCGCAACGAATGCCGCATGAAGTCCTGGAGCTTCATGACGTGGGTCGTCGCGGCCTACCCGGACAAGTGGGTCGATTTCTTCCTGAAGCTGCCGACCGGGAAGATCCCGTTGCTCGAGGAAGTCGACGCGATCGGGCTCGCTGCGTTCGGCAAACCGCTGGCGGAGGTCGACGCCGAGTGGCGCGAATGGGCTCGCGGCGACTCGGGCGTGGCGTTCGGCACGGGCTACGGGCCGCCGCTGCTGCCCGAGCGGCCCAGCAAAGAGGAACTCGCCGTCGTCGACCGGCTGAACGCCGTGCGCGCGGAGTTGCTGGCGTACAGCTGGCCGCCTCCGCCCCAAGGCGAGACGAAGGTCGACGTGACGACGGGCACGTGGTTCGGCATGCCGCCCTGTGAGCTCGACGCCGAAGCTTCGCTGGGCTGCGAAGACCATGCGAAGTTCTGCGCGAAATACCCGGACCCGCACCTGACCTGGCCGAAGGCACACGAGGAGGACCCAGCGAAGCCCGAGTTCTCGCGCCGCGGTCAGCTCGCTTCGAGCGGCGTCATCATCAGCGTGAACGCATTGGGTGGAGTCGACTTCGCGCGCGACTCCATCGACGGCTGGATCGGCACTCCTTACCACCGTTTTCCGCTGCTCGAACACAACATCAAGCGCTTCGGCTACGCCTACATCTTCGAGAACAACTACACGGTCGGTGTCCTCGACATGGCCTCTCTCGAGGAGCCATACGACCCGGCGGTTGCGCCCAAGTTCATCTGCTGGCCGCCGCACGGCATGAAGGGCGTGCCGCGCGGGTTTTCGGGTCGAGAGCAGCCGAATCCGCTCGAGGATCAGCCACCCGACGTGCAGGACATCACGAAGACCGGCTACCCGGTCAGTTTGCAACTGCAGCAGGAGGTCGCGCGCGGTCTCATCGATTCGAGCATCCAGTTGTTCGAGGCGCGCAAGGGCGGCAAGACCCCACCGAAGCACTTCTGCCACAAGGACAAGGAGGACTATCGCGGTTGGGTCGAACGCTGCAAGGAAGAGGTGCCCACGTGGGTGCACACGCCGAAGGTGCCGCTGAACAAGAAGATGGACCTGCGCGACGTGCTCTTCGTGCTGCCGAAGGCGCATCTCGAGGCGGACAAGCACTACCAGGTGCGCGCCATGCTCCACCTGGGCGGTGGGCCAGATCCGCTGTGGTTCTTCTGGGAGTTCACGACCGGCGCCCAGCTCGAAGGCCTCAAGCTCAAGTAGTCGCGATCGCCGCCTCCCGCTGCGAACGTTCGCGCAGGTCACTCGCGGTGTTCGCGGAACCCTGGAGGGCAGCTCGATCTCTTCAGCGGGGGGTGCCCAATGATCGATCGCATCGACCATACGGGCCGCTTGCATCGTGAGGGCGCGGCTCCACAATCTGCGGCCTCCTATTCCCCCTGAGAGTCATGAGCAAGCGCGTCGACGAGATCCTCGGCTGGTACGAATCCGACAACCCCGGCGTCCTGAAGAACCTGCGCTGGATCATGGAAACCGGCGCGCTCGCCGGCACCGGTAAGTTCGTGATCCTGCCGGTCGACCAGGGCTTCGAGCACGGCCCCGCGCGTTCGTTCGCGAAGAACTCGCCGGGTTACGACCCGCACTACCACTTCGAGCTCGCGGTCGCTGCCGGCTGCAACGCCTACGCGGCGCCGCTCGGTTTCCTCGAGGGCGGCGCGCGCAAATACGCGGGCCGCATCCCGCTGATCCTCAAGCTCAACAACAGCGACTCGCTCTACAGCACTCCGGACCCGAAACCCGCGGTGACGGGTTCGGTCGAGGACGCGCTGCGCCTCGGGTGCGCCGCGGTCGGCTTCACGATCTATCCGGGCAGCAACCAGCGCGACGCGATGTACATGGAGCTGCGCGCGATCGCCGAGCGGGCGAAGGCGGCCGGTCTCGCGGTCGTCGTGTGGAGCTACCCGCGCGGCAGCAGCCTCAGCAAGAAGGGCGAGACCGCGATCGACGTCTGCGCCTACGCGGCCCAGATCGCGGCGCAACTCGGCGCGCACGTCATCAAGGTGAAGCCGCCGACCGAGCAGATCGAGCAGGAGGCCGCGAAGAAGGTCTACGAGTCGGAGAAGATCCCGATCGGCACGCTCGCCGATCGCACGCGTCACGTCGTGCAGAGCGCCTTCGGCGGTCGCCGCATCGTGATCTTCTCGGGTGGTGAGGCGAAGGGCACCACCGAGGTGCTGGCCGAGATCCAGGGTCTCGCGGACGGGGGCTCGTTCGGCTCGATCATGGGACGCAACGCATTCCAGCGCCCGATGGCCGAAGCGCTGAAGCTGCTGAAGAGCGTGCAGGACATCTACCGCGCGGCGAAGTGAGCCGAGGTAGCTGAAACATCTGCGGCAGTCGCTTGATGGAGCCCCGAACGGCGAGTCATGCTGAGCGGCCGACAGGTCTCACCGCAATGAGATCCCGGTCGGCCACCGCGCGAACGTCGGATTCCTTGAGACACGAGGAGCTGCGTCGGAGTGGCTCGTGGCGATTGGCAACAGGCTGTCCTCGCGGCACAGTGACGCCATGACGATCAGAGCCCGCGCGATCCGTTGCTTGGCGGTCCTCTCCTTCTGCGCCGCCGCGCTGGCCCAGGCGCCGGCGGTTCGCGCGGTCAACGGCCGACTCGAGGAGCACGGCGGCATCAAGCTGCTGCGCGTGTGGGGCACGCCCGCCGAACGCGGCTACGCGCACGGGTTCCTGCTCGGCAAGGAAGTCGCCGCGGTCGCGATCGCGGAGTTCACGGCCCGTTTCGCGCGGCAGCAGCCGCTGCTCGAGCAGGCGCGCATGGCAGTCGGTCGCCTGATCGAGTATCCCGACGACGTGCGCGCGGAGATCGAGGCCCTCTTCGAAGGCCTCGTCGCGAGCAAGGCCGACCTGCAGATGCCCGAGCTCGAGCGTGCGTTCGACCTCAAGGACCTGCTCGTCGGCAACGCACTCGACGTGTTCGGGCTCATGGGCTGCAGCAGCTTCACGGTGTGGGGCGAACAGGTGGTCGGCGGGGGTGTCCTGACCGGGCGCAACTTCGACTGGCCGTTCACGGGAAAGCACATGCTCGAGCACACGATGCTCGTCGTGCAGCACCTGGGAAACGGTCGCGCCGTCGCGTCGGTGACGTGGCCCGGTTTCGTCGGCACGGTTTCGGGCGTCAGCAGCGAGGGGATCGCGGCCTTCCTGCACACGGGGTCGGGGAAGATCACGCGAACGCCCGAGCCCGGATCCTGGCCCACGGCCGTCGCGGCGCGCGCCATACTCGCGCAGAGCAGGGCCGCAGACGGGGTCGCCGTGTTCGCCGAGGCCAAGCGCCTGCTCGGCTACACCAGCCCGCCGATAGGCTTCTTGACGGATGTCGTGCTGCCGCAGCCGCCAGAGGGCAAAGCACCGGTCGCGGTGTTCGAGACCGATTCCGGGTCGAGCGTGCAAGGTGATGAAACCAAGGGCGCGTTCGTGCTGACGAACCACTTCCGCACGCGCAAGGACGGGCGCAGTCCGAGCAAGGACAGCCTCGATCGCGAGCAGCGTGTGCGCACGTGCATCGAGGGATGCCTCGGTATCGGCGACAAGCGCGTGTCGATCGGGGAGGCGTGGACGATCCTCGAGTCGGTGCAGCGCGGCGGCGGTCATGCCTTTGGCACGCTGCACTCGGTGGTCTTCCGCCACGAACCGTGGTGCTTCGAGCTGCGCGTCGCGGTGCACGAGGACAAGGGCCTCGTCGCGGCGCCGAAGAGTCCACCCACGTTCGTGCTGACGCAGAAGCAGCTGTTCGCGGTCGGCGAGTCCTTCGGGCAGTAGGAGCGGATTTGCGCCGGCGCAGGTTCGGCGAAGACCGTGCACATTCCGGTTCCAGGGCATCGAGCGCCAGCTATCCTGCCGCCACTTTCCGGCGTCGACGCCATCAGCCTCTCGCCGGACGCGGCTCGTTGCCATGAATGAACTCCCGGATCGCAAGGTGCCGCTCGGCATGTTCGTCGGCATCGCCTTGCTGTCGGCATCGCTGCTGGCGTTCCAGGTGCTGCTCACGCGGCTGTGCGCGCTTCGGCTCGCGTTCCACTTCAGCTTCCTCATCATCAGCAACAGCCTGCTCGGCATCGGCGCGTCGGGTTCGGTGCTCACGATGCTCGAGACGCGCTGGCGCAAGCGCCCCGAGGCGTGGATCTTCGGCGCCAGCGCGCTCTACGTGGTGAGCCTCGGCGCGACGTGGGCGTTCGCGCGCGCGATGCCGGTGCCCGAGGTGCTCACGTTCGGCTGGAGCGGGGTCGAGCGCGAGCAGTTCCTGCAGTTCGCCCTGTTCAACCTCGGGCTGGCGGTGCCGTTCTTCTTCGGCGGCGGAGCAGTCGGCCTGATCCTGTCGGTGTACGCGCACCGCGTGAACACCGTCTACGCGAGCGACCTGCTCGGCGCCGGCCTCGGGTGCCTCTTGTGCCCGATCCTGCTGTGGCCGTTCGGCGCAGGCGGGTGCTTGTGTGCGCTCGCGGCGCTCGGGCTCGTCGCGTGCGCCGCGGTCGCGCCGGCGCGGCTGGCCCGCTCGGCGGCTGCGGCTGCGGCGGTTGGGGCGGTCGGGTTGTTGGCGTGGATGCCGTCGTTCGACGCGACGTTCCCGGTGCCGGGCAAGAAGTACTTGAAGTTCACGCGCGAGCAGCAGCTCGATCTCGGCGGTCCGCACGAATACTCGCGGTGGAGCGCCAACAGCCGCATCGACGTGACCAAGAGCCCGCTGCCGAACTGGTATGCGTATGGCATCGGCGAGAAGGACCGGAGCCGCGTGGTCGCACTGGGCACGCGCGAGACGTTCGGCGACCAGAAGTGGATCATGCAGGACGGCGACGCCGGCACGTTCGTGAGCGACTACACGAACGTCGAGGCCGGCCGCGCGCAGCTGCTGCGCACCGTCTACGCGCTCGCTGCCACCGTGAAACGCGGCTCGTCGCCGCGCGTGTTCGTGATCGGCGTCGGCGGCGGCCCGGACATCTGGGCGCACAAGCTGATGGGCGCGTTGCACATCAAGGGCATCGAGCTCAACCGCGGCGTGCTCGAAGTGCACGACACGGTCGCGCGCGAGTTCTCGCGCGGCCTCCGCGAGGATCCGCATGTCGAGCTCGTCTGCGACGAGGGACGCTCGGCGTTGATGCGCGACCCGGGCCGCTACGACGTCATCCAGCTCACGGGCATCGACACGTGGACGTCGCTCGCGTCGGGCGCGTATGTGCTCGCGGAGAACTACCTCTACACCGTCGAAGCGGTGCGGCTGATGCTCGATCGTCTCGCCGACGGCGGCCTGCTGCAGATCACGCGCATGGGCGCGGACCCCGAGAAGCTGCGGTTGCTCGTCAACGTGGACTGCGCGTTGCGCGCAATGAGCGCGAGCGACCTGAAGGACTCGGTCGCCGTGATCGCATCCCCGGTGGACGGCTTGACCTCGATCCTGGTCAAGCGCGGCGCGTGGACCGAGCAGGAAGTGCGTCGGCTCGAGGAGTTCTGTGCGGAAACGGGCCACCTGGTGCAGTACCTGCCGCTGCGCACGCTCGACGGCAACATCGTCGAGCGCTTCGTGCACACGGCCGACAAGGCCGCGTTCGTGCGCGACTACCCGCGCCGCATCTCGCCGACGACCGACGACCAGCCATACTTCTTCAACTTCACGCGCTGGGACACGCCGACCGAGGAGACGAAGAAGTTCCTCTCCGACATGGTCGAGATCTCGCAGGGCAACCCGTTGTTCTTGTGGGGGCAGCTCGGCTTCTCGGCGCTCGTCGCGTTGCTGCTGATCGTCGCTCCGCTCGTGTTGCGCCGCGCTGCCGCGCGCGGCCGCCACGCCGTTCGCTTCCTCGTCTACTTCGCGGGCATCGGCGCCGGCTTCATCTTCATCGAGATCGCGCTGATCCAGAAGCTCACGCTGCTGCTCGGGCAGCCGCTCTACTCGATCGTCGTGACGCTGTTCTCGATCCTCGTCTTCACGGGGCTCGGCAGCTTCCTGTCAGGGCGGTGGCTCCGGGGCGGCAGCGGCCGCGCGCGTGCGATCCCGGCCGGCATCGCGGCCGCCACGGTGCTCATCGTGCTGTTCGGCTCGACGATCGTCGACTGCGTGATCGGCCAGGGACTCGCCGTTCGCGCGGGCGTCGCGGCGGCCATGATCGCACCGATGGCCTTGCTGCTCGGCATGCCGTTCGCGCACGGCATCGGGCTGCTGAATCGCATCAACCCGCAGTTCGTGCCGTGGGCCTGGGCCGTGAACGGATCGGCGACCGTCGTCGGCTCGGTGCTCACGGTCGTGGTGTCGATGAACTTCGGCTTCCACTGCGTGCTGCTGATCGCGGCGGGGATCTACGGTCTCGCGTTCCTGGCTGTCGACCGGCTCGCGCGCTGACTGGCGGGGACATGATCGCCGTCACCAGAACGAACCGGCTCACGGTCACGATCGGCGCGTTTTGACGAGCCCGCCCCGCCGCGCTGCGACGCGACTTTCATGCACCTGGCGGAAGAGTCGATACGGGCATCGGTGAGCAAGGCGGAGCCCGCACTTGCGGAATGGGCAGACCTGCCTTTGTTGCTCGGCGCGTAGCAGCTACAGCCACGCTTGTCGGTGAATCTCCAGCCCAGGGGTGCCTCATGATCTCGTCCTTCTCGCAACTCTCGCGCGGCGCTGCTCTGTGGCTCCCCGTGTTGGTCGTCGGCGCCCTGCTCGCTCGTGCACCGGCCCAGTGTGCGACGCAGTGGCTGCCGGGGGCGGGTATTCCTGGCACCAATGGCTACATCATGGCGACGACCATGTGGGATCCTGACGGAGGGGGGCCGATGCAGCCCGTGTTGGTCGTTGGCGGCACGTTCACGCTTGCGGGCACGGTCCTGGCCAACAACATC
>Ga0075418_10002395_pt1 | contig 21431 bp, 16 predicted proteins | sample SoiMetdeltSBSDD2_FD_81776 | JGI IMG/M metagenome (GOLD analysis project Ga0075418, IMG submission 81776) | Bulk soil microbial communities from a Populus tree surrounding site in Tennessee, USA - Soil MetaG P. deltoides SBSDD2 | ecosystem: Environmental > Terrestrial > Soil > Tree plantation...
ATTGCCTGCTCCGATTTTGAGCCGGCCGGCCGATGGGTGACGCCGCATTTCGCCCCGCGCCGCTTTGATACGTGGTTTTTTCTTGCGTGGATGCCCGAAGGCCAGGAAGCGCTGATCGAGACCGGTGAACTCGAAACCGGTGAATGGATCAGGCCCGGCGACGCACTTGCCCAGTGGAAGAAGGGCGAAATCACGCTGGCGCCTCCGACGCTTCACATCATTCGAACACTTGCCCAACACGCAGACCGGATCGAAGAAGTTCAATCCGCGCTTGCCGCCATCCCGGAAGCAAAACGCGCAACAGTTCGACGAATAGAGCTGCGCCCGGGGATTTTTCTATTCCCTGTTCGAACACCGACATTGCCACCTGCAACGCACACCAACTGCTACATCGTCGGCGGCGACGAGATTGTCGTCATTGACCCTGCTTCACCTTACGAGGAAGAACAACGAGAACTCGATACGTTTATCGACGGGCTCATCGCTGAAGGCCGGCGAGTACGAGAAATCATCATCACCCATCTCCATCCAGATCACATTGGCGGCGCTGCGCATCTTCGCGACAGACTCGGTGTCCCAGTCGCGGCCCACCGATTGACTGCTGATCGGATCAGCTATTCGGTGACGGTCGACAGAATGATCGACGATAACGAGTTAATCGAGCTCGATGGGGATCCCGGTTGGCGGCTTCGAGCGCTTCACACCCAGGGCCACGCCCGAGGACACCTTTGCTTCTACGAGGAGAAGACTGGCGCCATAATTACGGGCGATCTGGTGGTTGGTATCGGGACCGTGGTGATCGATCCACCCGAAGGTAATATGAAGCAGTACTTCGATTCACTAAACAGGCTGCTGGCTCTACCCAGGTTGACGATTCTCTTCCCCGCGCACGGCCCGGCGATCGGCTCGGCGCGAGAAAAAATCGAGGAGTACATTCTTCATCGGACGATGCGGGAGAACAAAATCCTGGCGGCAGTTCAGGCTGGGGCCGCGCTTCCGAGCGAGATCGTCGAAGCGGCTTACACCGATGTAAACCCATCGTTGTGGGGTCTAGCAGAGCGGTCGACCATCGCCCATCTCGAAAAACTCGAAGAAGACGGACGTGTGACTCGACACGACGGCGGCCGTTACCGGGCCGTCTAATGTCAGTCGGCCGCTTTACTCAACGACTCGTCTTGACCGCGACCGCCACGAATGGCCCTTCGCCAGCGGATGATAGAGTCGATAAGCACGGTTATCATGCAAGTCATCATAATCGCGGTTAGCGTCGCGTTTAGATAACCACGAAACATCGTTTCTGGTTTCTTCGCCTCTTCCAGGAAGTTATCGAATATCGATCGCCAGCCGGCGGTCAGCGTCGTAACCGCAACAAAACATAACGGAGTGATCGTCGCCCAGGCATACTTGGCTCGGCCCGAATTGATGATCACAGTAGTTCCGACGCACAACGCAATTGCGGCGAGCAGTTGATTCGCGATTCCAAACATCGGCCAGATCGTCGAAATCGACCCGGTCCTGATGAAGTAAGCCCAACCCGCTACAATCAGCGCGGATGTTACGATCGCGCCCGGCATCCAATCGGGGCGTTCGAGAGGCTTATGAAGCCTCCCGAGAAACTCCCCAAGCATAAACCTGGCGACACGTGTCCCCGTATCGATCGTGGTAAGAATAAACAATGCTTCGAACATAATCGCGAAGTGATACCAGTATTTCATCAGCCCGGTCATTCCCGGTATCGCATTGAAGATCTGAGCTATTCCAACGGCGAGCGTAACTGCGCCGCCCGTCCGGCCGCGCAAATTCTTTTCGCCGGTTTCCTGCGTTAGCTCTTCAAGTTTTTGTTCGCGAATGTCAAAACCTTCGGTACTGTGCGTCTCCGCAAAATACTGATACTTGGCCTTTGTGACATCCTGTCCGGGGCTCACTGTGGCGATGACTGATTCCGGAGCCTTTATCTTCGCTTGGTCGACGTTGATCGCGAAGTAATCGCCGGGTAACAGCGACGTGGCTGCGACAAGCGCAACGACCCCCACCAGTCCCTCCATCAACATGCTTCCGTAGCCGATCATTCGCGCATCCGATTCCTTGTTGATCATCTTGGGCGTAGTCCCGGAACTGACCAACGCATGAAACCCCGATATCGCACCGCAGGCAATCGTGATAAAGACAAACGGGAACAGCTTACCAGGAATAATAGGTCCGCCGCCTGCGACAAAAGGCGTAGTCGCGGGCATATGAAGCTGCGGCGCTACTACGATCACACCGATGATCAGGAATGCAACCGTGCCGATCTTCATATACGAGCTCAAATAATCGCGTGGACAGAGCAGCATCCATACCGGCAACACTGACGCGATAAAGCCGTATGCCGCCATCATGTAAGTTATTGTGCTTTCTGAGAAAGTGAAGCTCGAGGCCAGCGAGGACTCAGCAATTCTGCCCCCCAGTACGACAGCGATTAACAGACCGACAATTCCGATAATCGTCGCCTCAGCAATCTTGCCCTTGCGAAAGCGATACATGTAGAGCCCCATGAACAGAGCGAGCGGGATGGTAAAACCAACCGTGAATGTTCCCCACGGACTCTCGCCGAGCGCTTTGACGACAACCAACCCCAACCCCGCCAGGGCGATAACCACGATAAACATGATTGCGATTGCGGTAACCACACCCGACAGGGGGCTTATCTCGGAGCGCGCGATCTCGGCCAGCGATTTGCCACGCCTGCGCACGGACGACGCCAATATCACAAAATCGTGCACCGCGCCGCCTATGACGACGCCTATCACCAGCCAAAGAAGACCCGGCAGGAACCCGAACTGCGCCGCAAGAACCGGTCCTACAAGCGGCCCTGCTCCGGAGATCGCCGCGAAGTGATGCCCGAACAGAACCCATTTGTTTGTTGGGTAGTAGTTCTGGCCGTCATACATCGTGTGAGCGGGTGTCTCGCGTGAATCGTCAAGAGCCATGACCTTCGCGGCTAGAAACGCGCTGTAGTATCGATAGGCGATGGCCAGGACACACAGCACGCCAATCATTATGGGAAGTGCACTCATGCGCTCTCCTTTGGCACTCTTCGAGGTTATTGATGCTGATCAGGGTCTGTTCGAGCGCAGATGCTACGGGATTGAAACAGCGCGTGTCAACGAAAGCGGCGAGTAGGTAGTTGAACAGTTCGAGGGTCCCGCCACTTGGACTGCGCGCCATATTTGGAGTACGCCGCTTATTTGGAGTGCGCCGCCCTTTTCCGCATTTGACGATTCTCGCATGCGTGGCGGCGCTTTCCCTTGCGATCGTGTTCCATTGGTTTTCCGCCACACTACAAAAGCGCCGCCACACATGCAAAAGTCCCCAAATGCGGAAAGGGGCGGCGCACTCCAAATAGGCGGCGCAGTCCAAATAGACGCGTACCCCTCCGCACGCCTTGACGAACATCTCGCTGCTAAGTATGTTAGTGCTTACTTACTTCTTAAAAGGAGTCTATCGATGGCATCTGCACTGTCGCCGGGGCGAACGCATCCGACGCGAATGCGTGGTGAAACAAGACGCAACCAGATTGTCGCAGTCGCGGCCGAGTTGTTTGCAAGCCGCGGGTTCAGCGGCACCACCACCAAAGAAATTGCCGAAGGAGCGGGCGTCAGCGAGGCGATCATCTTCCGACACTTCGCCAGCAAGGAAAAGCTTTACGCCGCAATTCTGGATTACAAGGTCAAACAAGGCACCGAGCGAATTAAGGCGCAACTAGAAGAAGCGGCAAGTCGTAAAGATGATCACGCCTTCTTCGGCGTGCTGGCGCTCGAGATGCTCGACTTTCACTGCAAAGACCGAACGTTTATGAGGCTGTTGTTGTTCAGCGCCCTTGAAGGCCACGAGCTGTCCAGCATCTTCTTTGACTCGACTGCTCGCGACATAAAAAACCACATCCGCAAGTACATCAAACAACGCAGTGCGGACCGCGCTTTCCGATCGATCGATCCGGCGGTTGCCGCGCGAGCATTTGTTGGCATGGTCCTGCATCAGGTTCAAGCCCGCACGATTTTCAAGGACGACGACCTAAAGCTGTCTAACCGCCAAATCGCGGACAGATTCGTTGAAATCTTTCTAAACGGAGTTCGCAACCAACGGTAATTGCTTTTCCCTGTGGTCTGTGGATGTCTCAATATGAATACCAATATGAACGTCGATGATTCGAAAGCACCCAAACGAGGCGTGAATATTAGACTCATCACGCTGCTCCTCACGATTGCAGCCACTCTTCTGCTGGCGTCCGCGTGCAGTAAGAATCAACCCTCGCCCGAGCCTAAAGCCGAGGCGAGCGGGGGCCCCACAGCGGCGGCGCCACCGGTTGATGTATCCACGGCCGCGGCGATTTCTCGAAATCTGCAGCGCGGCGTCGAAGTAGTGGGCTCGCTTCTGGCGGATGAAGAGGTTGTCGTCTCGGCGCAGGCGCCGGGCGAGCTTGCGCTGCTCAAAGTCGATTTCGGCGGTTACGTTGCCAGAGGACAGATAATCGCTCAGATCGATCAACGCGATGCGAGCCTCAAAGTCGAGCAGGCCGAAGCGACCCTGAAACAAACCATGGCCCGGCTTGGCATGAAAGAAGGACAGAAATTCGACCCTGATCGAAGCGCTGATGTAAGAGTCGCGAAGGCGCAGCTCGATTGGGAGAAAATGAATCTGGATCGCCAGACTCGACTGGTTGAAAACGGCGACATATCGCGTGCGGTTTATGACCAGGCGGCGACGGCTCACAACCTGGCACAGGCTCGTTATCAAGCGGCGCTTGATGCTGTCAATCAACAGTTGGCGATCATCGAACAGCAGCGCGCTTCGCTTAACCTTGCAAAGAAGGCAGTCACCGACACAGTGGTGCGCGCCCCAATCAGCGGGGCGGTAAAAGAGAAACACGCATCGCAGGGCTCCTACCTGATGGTCAACTCGCGCATTCTAACGCTGGTCAAGATTAATCCTCTCCGGTTGCGCGCCGACATACCCGAATACGCCGCAGCATTGGTACGAACCGGCCAAACGATGACTCTTGTAGTCGAAGCCTTTCCTGACCGGACGTTCAGCGGACGCGTAGTCCGAATCGGTCCTTCGCTCAGCGAACAGACTCGCGCGCTGGCTGTTGAAGCCGAGGTTTCCAATCCGAGCAACCTTCTCCGGCCAGGCATGTTCGCAAAATCGACTCTGATCACCGCGAAAGACGCTCCCGCGGTGATGGTGCCCCGTCGCGCGGTACAAATCATTGCCGGGTTGAACAAGGTGTTTGTAATTGAAAATGGCCACGCGTCCGAACGGATCGTAAAGACCGGCGCAAGCGACGGCGATTTGATCGAGATCCTCGAAGGCGTCAAAGAGGGCGACAACGTGGCGACAAGCAACCTGGATAAATTGCAGGAGGGTAGCGTCGTCAACGGTGCGAAGTGACGACGGTCCGGACTTCCGTCTCGAGGGCCGCACTACGAACGGCCAGCAGGGGAGATAGGCAATGCAAAAACTAGCTGAACTCTGTGTTCGTCGTCCGGTCTTCGCCACGATGCTGATCATGACGCTGATCGTGTTGGGCGTCTTCTCGTATAACCGGCTTGTTGTCGAACGCTTTCCACGAGTCGAGTTTCCAACGATCACCATCACCACGCGTTTGCCCGGCGCGGCGCCGCAGGAAGTCGAAACCGAGATCACCGACAAAATCGAAGAAGCAGTCAACACCATCAGCGGCATCGACGAACTCCGATCAACTTCAGCCGAGGGAGTCTCGCTCGTGTTCGTCGCGTTCGATCTAGAGCGCAATCTCGACGAAGCAGCCCAGGACGTCCGCGACAAGATCAACCGAGCGCTCCCCAATCTGCCTCGGACAATCGAGCAGCCTACAATAGAGAAACTGGACCCGGATGCCTCGCCGATCATGACGATTTCGGTGGCCTCCAATCGCAACATCCGGGAGATGACCGAATTCGCTGATAAGGTTTTGAGACGGCAGATCGAATCGGTCAACGGGGTGGGCCAGGTTCAGATCATCGGCGGACGAAAGCGACAGGTGAACGTTGTTCTCGACGGGGACAAGCTACGCGGCTACAACCTGACGGTCGCGCAGGTGTCGCAGGCGCTGCAGGCTCAGAACCTGGAGGTCCCAGGTGGCCGCGTGGAGCAAGCGGACCGAGCCTTGACGTTGCGAACTCTCGGGCGGCTGCAATCGCCGGCGGATTTCAATAACATCGTCGTCGCCACTCGCAATGCCTACCCAATCAAGATATCGGACGTCGGCCACACGGAAGACGGGGAGGAGGAAGAGTTGACGGCGGGCCGTCTTAACGATCGGCCCGCGCTGTTGCTACAGGTCCGACGCCAATCCGGCACCAACGTTATTGAAGTGGTGGATTCGATCAAAGAGCGGCTGGCACTTGTTAAGCGGTCACTCCCCGCCGGTTACTCGGTCGACGTTGTACGCGATCAATCGACCTTTATCCTCGCCTCTTTTCACGCAGTTCGCGAGCACTTGTTGCTCGGCTCGCTGCTCGCGGCACTGGTCGTGCTTCTGTTTATGGGAAACGTCCGCGCGACCCTAATTTCGGCAATCGCGATCCCGACCTCGATTATCTCGACGTTCGCGGTAATGGATTACTTCGACATAACGCTCAATGGCCCGTCGATGCTTGGGCTGACTCTATCAGTTGGCATCGTGATCGACGATGCCATCGTTGTACTCGAAAACATCTTTCGCTACATCGAAGAAAAGGGATATGAGCCTTTTGTCGCGGCAATCGAAGCGACAAAGGAGATTGGCCTTGCGGTTATGGCCACGACGCTGTCCCTGGTGGTGATTTTTCTACCGGTCGCGTTTATGCAGAGCATACCGGGACGCTTCTTCAAATCAATGGCGCTTACGATGTCGTTCGCCATCCTGGTTTCACTGCTGGTGAGCTTTACGCTTACGCCGATGCTCAGCGCGCGGATGCTAAAGCGGCTAAAGAGAAAGTCGGGAGAAGAGCCCGGCGGGCAATCGCCGAAGATCGGGGAGAAGCGATCGCCGATAATGCGAGTCCTCGATCGCGGCTATTCGTGGCTGCTGACCTGGTCGCTCCACCATCGCGCGGCGGTGTGCCTGATCGCGTTGCTGACGTTTGCTTCGACCTTTGTTCTGGCGCGCTACGTCGGGTTCAATTTCTTCCCGGTTGATGACCAGAGTGAATTCGAGGTCACCATTCGCGCCCCCGAAGGAACCTCACTGAGGAAGACTTTGGAAATCGCCGAGCAAGTCGCCGCCGGGATTCGCAAGCTGGATCACGTCGATTACACCATCATGACCATCGGCGACGACCAGCAGCGTACGCAGAATCAGGCCAAGCTCTATATAAAGCTAGCCGATCTGGCCGCTCGACCATTATCTCAATTCGCGATGATGGGTCGGGTGCGCGAGCGGGTGATGCCGCAGTTCGAGTCCTACAACCTGCGCAGCACGATCACCCCGGTTGGGGCAATCAGCGGCGGCGGACGGGCGAACGCGGATCTTTCGTATATGTTGCTGGGGCCGAACCTGGACCAACTCAACCTGTATTCGCAAAACCTGCTAGACAAGCTCCGCCGCATCCCGGGCGTCGTCGACGCCGATACTTCCTTGATCGTAGGCAAACCTGAGCTACGCGCCTCGATTGATCGTCAAAAGGCTGCAGAGCTTGGCGTCGGGGTATCCGAAATCGCCCAGTCGCTAAGACTGCTGGTAGGTGGTGACCAGATTTCGACCTATAACGAAAACGGAGAGCAGTATGAAGTACACGTCCGAGCGAACCTGGATTTTCGGACGGACGCAGGGAGCATAAGCCGGTTGAACGTGCCTTCGACTCGTCTGGGGAGCGTTGGACTCGACAGCGTGGCGAGGTTGCAAGAAGGTACCGGCCCGACGCAGATAGAGCGGGTCTCCAGGCAGCGTCAAGTGATGCTGACTGGCAATCTCAAACCTGGCTTTTCGCAAAGCGACGCGCTCAGACAGTTGGGAGAGGCAGCGCGAGAGTTGCAGATGATGCCAGGGTACAGCGCCGGTGTATCAGGTTCCAGCAAAGAAATTGGGCGGACTATCAAAGGCTTCCTTGTCGCGTTTGCACTCTCGTTCATCTTTATGTACATCGTGCTGGCCGCGCAGTTTGAATCATTTATCCACCCGGTGACCGTGTTGCTGGCTCTTCCGTTGAGTTTGCCGTTCGCGCTGATTTCGTTGATCGTGACTGGACAGGCGCTGAACATGTTCACGCTGCTTGGCTTGCTGGTTCTCTTTGGAATGGTGAAGAAGAACTCGATTCTACAGATCGATCACACCAACGGTTTACGCAAGAAAGGTATTGAGCGGCATGAGGCCCTGGTCCAGGCCAGTCGAGACAGGCTGCGCCCGATTCTGATGACTACCATCGCGTTCGTGGCCGGAATGGCGCCTCTCGCGCTCAGCAGCGGGCCTGGTTCGGGTATCAACCGGTCAACCTCCGTCGTGGTAATAGGCGGCCAGTCGCTCTGTCTGGTGCTCACGCTGGTGGTCACGCCGGTTGCCTATTCGCTATTTGACGACGCATCCAATTCAACCGTGTGGGCACGGATCGCTCGAGCGATGCGTGCGCCCTTTGGTTGGGCAAGGCGCAAGGCAGCAGCTGCGACCTCGATGTTCCTTGGATTGTTTAGATAATCAAGAGGCTTAGTCATGAGACTTCAAATCGGTTTATCATCTAATCGGCTGCGTGTTCATGCGCTGCTGGCCGTACTGTTGCTCGCGTCACCCGGAGTTGCGCAGATCGTCAAGACCGCTCAAACACCGGCTCAAGAGTCAAAGCAAGACCCGGTCGTTCAGCAGGCGCCGGAGGCGCCCAGAGTCGGCGTAGACGAAAGCCGTCCGCTTGCACTCACGGTTTTTGACGCTGTGAGAATGGCGCTCCAAGAGAACCGGGAGATCGAAGTCGAGCGAATCAACGTGCAGCAATCTGAGTACGACCTGTTTGCGGCGCGGGGGTTGACTGACATTTCACTGGGCGCGGCGACCTTCTACGAACACCGGACGGTACCAGTTGGCTCGGTTTTGGCGGGAGGCCCCAACGGCAGCCTTACAACCAAGACTTTGAACTACGACTTCACCGCACAAAAACTGCTGCCAACTGGAGGTCTTTGGTCCGCGGTATTCACCAACGCGCGCGCCGAAGGGAACAGCGTATTCGCTTCATTGAATCCTCAGTACAACAGCGCGCTTAACATCACAATTCGGCAGCCGATCCTTCGCAATTTCTCGATTGATGATGCGCGCCGGCGAATCCGCATCGCAAATCGGGCGCTCGATCTTTCGGACAGTCAGTTTCGCCAAAAGGCCATCGATATAATCGCCCGCGTACAGCGATCCTATTGGGATCTGGTGTTTGCTTTACAAGATGTGCGAATACAGCGAGAGTCGGTTCAGCTTGCGAGGACGCAGCTTGCACAAAACAAACGGATGGTGAACCAGGGCTCGCTGGCTCCAATTGAGCTCGTATCTGTTGAAGTAGAGTTGGAGAAGCGAAGCGAAAACGTTTTGACGGCGGTCGAAGCTGTGACCCGGGCCGAGAATGCGCTCAAGCAGCTTATACTCGGCGATAAGGCTTCGGATATTTGGAATCAGCCCATTATTCCCACGGACAGCCCGGACCTTCGCGCGGTCAGCTATGCGCTTTCGGACGCGATCGTTTCCGCCTTCGCCAACAGACCGGAGCTGGCACAGAACGACTTGAAGCAAGAGGCCAACAAGATAGACGTCAAATATTTTGCGAATCAAACAAAGCCACAAGTCGATCTGATTGCGTCGTATACTTCGACCGGATTGAGCGGAACGCCTTCGCTTATCGGGAACCCTTTTGGCTCTACAACCACGCTGTTACTCGATCGCGTGAACCAACTATCTGGTTTGGCGGGTCTCAACCCGGTAGTTGTCCCGCCAGGCGCTGTTTTGCCAGGGTTCTTGGAAGGCGGCGTCGGCCAGAGCCTGAGTAACCTGTTCTCTAATGATTTCCGCACTTTTCGGTTTGGCGTTGCATTGAATTTTCCGTTGAAGAACCGCACGGCAGAAGGCCAACTCGGCCGCGCGTTCGCCGAAGGGCGCAAAATCGGCGCGCAACGCAAGACACTCGAACAAACTATCGAGGTTGAAGTGCGCAACGCCGTACAAGCGGTCGAAACAGCAAAGCTCAGGGTTGAAACCGCGAGAGCTTCACGTGAAGCTGCTCAGAAGCAAAGCGAGAGCGAACAGCGGCGGTTTCAAGCAGGCTTGTCGACTACTTATTTCGTGCTGGAGCGGCAAAATAATTTGTCGGCCGCGCAGGGTCGCGAGCTAAAAGCGATGACCGATTACAGCAAGGCGGCGACCGAGCTTCAACGGGTAATGGGAACGACGTTGACTTCGGCTAACGTTGAGGTGAAATCGTTACCAAAGAAGTAGGTTCGGGAATACCTCGCACCGTACACCCTGAAAAAACCGGAGTACACTTGCATGCTCGAGGTCCAGTTTTCCTTTTTCTAAAAAACCTCGAGCGCGCGCCGCGAAGTGATCGTCAGTATGATTCATTTTCGGTCCCATAGAATAAGCCAGGTATAGCCACTCAGATTTACTTCTTTGCTTTGCGAATAACGCCGGAACAAAGCATTCCGCTCTACTCTTGGATCAGTCGAGCCGATGCAGACGGCATCAAATCGCCCTTCCTTTAGCCGTTCATCCGCTTGTGATAATGGATTGAATCGATTCTCAAGGGTTGGCGGTGGCACGCGTTGAACCGCAAAGTAGACAGCTTCAAATGCATAGAACTCTCCACCATCCGGTGTATAGGTTCTGAGATCGTTACCGATCGCCTCAACCACACGATAATCCGTATAGGTTGCTCTCCAACGCCATGCATCTTTTATCCCGTATAGCCCGATGAGGTACATCAGGGCCGCGAGGGCGACGACCCGCTTTGCATGGCGGCTGGTTCGCTGAGCGATTTCCACAGTTCCAACCGCAGCCAGAATTGTTACGAATGGTGTAAGCAGCAACAGGTACATCGCATCTATTGTTTTCACGCTGGCAACGCCTGCAAGCCCAATCGAGAGCGCGAGAGCAATCCAGCCACACAGACGCACCTTCGCATCATCGCGGAAGTACAACGCAACAACCGACAGCACCGTCAGCATTGCTCCCTGAAGCGACAGAAACCAGGCTGCAAGCTCGCCCAGGCTGTACCGCCAGCCCAGATCGGGACGATTCACAAGATGGTATTGGAATAAGCCTTGAGCGACTTGCCGCGGCGATTCAATAAAAAGAACCAGCAGTGGACCGAACGCAATTAGAACCCCGACGGCGAATACGAGGACCCTCGCTCTATCTCGACGCAAAACCCAAATCACCAGCACGACTAGAGCAGGCAGAGTAAGAAGGTACGAAGAGACGGCTGCCCCGGCGCACAGGCCCGCGAAAAAGAGGCGATATGTGCTGCCGGCCGTGTTCGTGAAATACAATGCCGCTGTCAGACAAAACAAAAGGAACCCATAAGGTAGGCCGGTAGTCGCAAATATCAGAACATAGCAATTTGTTCCGAGCAGTAAACCGGCGAGCGCTGCTGCTGCCAAACGTGAGCCTTCTCTAACAAACAAGTCCCGAACGTACAAGCATGCCAGAATAATCGCACCTGCCAGCGCGGTCGCCGAGAAAGCGTGTGCGACTCGCCAGTTTTCACCGAGGAGGCGCATAAGGTTCGCGAGCAAATAGATAAATAGTGGGGTATGGTGATAGAAGAAATCGGCATATGGCCGCTTGCCTGCGTTAATGAGTTGCGCCGCTACAAGATGCAGAGACTCGTCGCCAATATAAGCGTTAACCTGAGAAACAATCAGGAGTCCGGCAGCTAAGGCTAAACCTGCGACCTTAATCGTTATACGGGCGCGGTCCATCCGCCGCACTGTATCAAAACTCGCAATGCTCAAGGAAGTCTGCCGCTGGAAGACAGCGCCATAAACGCAGACGGAAGCGTAGCGTAGCGCAGACTGTCCAGTCTGCGCGATGTCATTCCCGTTTGAGTGTTAACGCAGACTGGACAGTCTACGCTACTCTTGGACCGGATGGAGTAACAAGGATTTTGAGAAGGCTCGCAATACCGGCTAGCTCGAGAAGCGGCTGCCGCGACGGACTCGCAACATCTCGCGATAGTCGTCGCCTTCCATCGGCACCAATCTGCACATCTCGTGCAATCGGGATCGAAGCCGGACGCCCACGCGATCGCTCAGGCTTTCGTCGTACGCGGAACCGAGAGGGATGTCGAGGTAGTTTGAAGTGAACAGCGTGACTTTTTTATCGTTGTATCGTTTGTTGATTATGTGGGTGATCGTCTCCTGAACCCACGCGGTTGGCTTGCTGGCGCCAAGCTCATCAAGCACCAACACCTCAGCCTCAAAAACCGGTGCAAGTATGCTCAGCTCAGAAGCGCTGGTCTTTGGGTTGTAGCTGTCTTGAATCTCCTTTAACAAATCGCGGAAGTCGTAGAACAACCCACCGATTCCCTTTTTGATCAACTCGCGAAGCGCGGCAACCGCCAGATGAGTCTTCCCTACTCCGCAGCGGCCAAGGTACAGAAGCCCGACATCAACCAAAGGATACTCTTCTACAAACTTCCTGGTGTTGTTCAGCGCGCGGCCAACGGAAATACAGATCGGTTCGAAGTTGTGGAAGCCGCAATGTTCGAAACGTTTGGGAATGCGAGCCGCGGCGAGGAGTGTCTCAAACCGCGCGTCGGTCTTGCAGCGGCACGGCCTGACTGCGTTGCCTTCGATAAGCTCCCACCCAGTGCCCCCGCAATCCGGGCACGGCGCAAGCTGTATGTCTGCCGATTCGGAGATCATTTAGCTCGTTTTCCAGCTTGGGCTCGCGAACAATCTGAGCCGAGGAGTTCTCTGTTTCCAGCGTCGCGCATCATAATACGTCTGCTTCGAAAATGCAATCAGTAAAGCGCCCGAATTGACAATTTCTTAACAATAATTTTTGCGAACACGATCGCGCGATGAGTTAAGAGACAAGATAGGCTGAGATCACTTCATTTAGCCTGAAAGACGCCTGAGTGCGCGCTTCAATACCGCCTCGATGGTTCGCTCACCTTCTTCGCGGACGGCAAACGAAACAGCCCTTTCCGCGATCGCTTTTGGATACCCGAGCGCCATCAGTGCGGCAATCGTATCGTCGCGCACTGCCGCGTCTCCTGACGCCGCCTCTCGCGCCGCCCGATCTTCCGCCCGCGCTTCCAGTGAGATAACCGCCAGCTTGTCACGCAACTCGACGACTACGCGCTCGGCAGTCTTGCGTCCAACACCCGGGATAGACGTTAGTCTGACTAGATCGTTGTTGGTGATCGCATTGATCAGCTCACCAGCCGGCATCCCGGACAGCATCGTGATTGCGAGCTTGGGACCCACACCGCTCACACTCGTCAGCTTCAGAAAGAGCTCCTTCTCACGAGGGGTCCAAAAACCGAATAGTTGGAGGACGTCCTCGCGGACATGAGTGTGTATTCTGAGCGACACTTCAATGCCGGGTTCCCCCAGTTCGTAGAAGGTCGAAAGTGGAATGGTGACGTCATACCCCACGCCACCGACATCGATGATAACGGTGTTTGGTTGTTTATCGACAAGCTTGCCGGTCAATTGCGCGATCAAAGGAGTCTCCGTAGTCCGTGGTCCGTAGTCCGTAGTCCGTAGTCCGTGGTCCGTTGGTCCGTAGTCCGTAGTCCGTAGTCCGTAGTCCGTAGTCCGTGGTTCGTGGTTCGTAGTCCGTGGTGCGTAGTCCGTGGCGATCTATCGCCGACTTCTCTCTTTTCGAAGGGTCAGTCTGTCAGCTTGCGCGATGCTCGTCAACGACTCTCGAGACATTCTACCGTTACTGACTACGACCACGGACTACGGACGACGGACTACGGACTACGGACCACGGACTACGGACCACGGACCACGGACTACGGACCACGGACTACGGACCACGGACTTCCTTGATAAACTCTTGCAATTAGCACTGCCAGTTGTATACTCGGCGGTGTAGATCGCTCCCCGGTCAGGCCTTCCCAAGCGCACTGCCCCTTCTCGTTAAGCCCCGACGGTATCTAGAACGCTATGATTCCAAAGAATACTCGCGTAATGGTCAAGCGAGTTCTGTGGGTTTTTATACCCGCAGTGCTCGTCTTCGTTGTTGGCGTCGCCGCGCTCGACTTCTATTATATTCATCGTTTAACTCACCCGCCGCGCACGGAGCTCTACGGTTCGCCGCGCGATTTTCAGCTAATCCTTCAAAAGCCAATGTGGTATGAAGAGAAATGGAAAAACTCTGACTCGACCCAAACGGTGGGTTGGTTGTTGAGTCGCGACAAGCCGGCGCCCGCAGTCATTCTCAGTCACGGCTACGGCTCGAACCGCTCCGAGCTGCTCACCCTTGCGTTCGAGTTGTGGAAGGCCGGGTACAATGTTCTGGTCTACGACATGCGCGGCCACGGTGAGAGCCCAATCAAGTGGTCCGGTCTGGGCACCTATGAGAAAGACGATTTGTTATCGGCGATGAAGTTTCTGCGCAATCGGACAAACGAGACCGGCCAGCCTCTCCTCGACGGGCGCGTCGGCCTGTACGGCGTCGATATCGGCGGCTACATTTCGCTGGTCGCCTCAACACAGGATCCCACGATAAAGGCAGTCGCGGTCGATTCGGTATATCCGGACGTCTCGCGCTTCATGAATGATCAGCTCAAGAGGATTGTTGGAAGCGACAGCGAAATGGCCAACCGCCTGTCTGACTCAAAGTGGACAACGCAACTCACAGAGCTTGCAATGCAGCTTTATCTGATGAGACGCGAGGACTCCGCACCGGCGTTTGATTCTGTGGGCACTGCTTCGGGACGAAAACTCATGTTTATTGTTGGAAAAAACAGCGGGCGTCTTGGGGCAATGACTCGTGAACTGCACGACGCCGCCAAGGATCCCAAACAGTTTGTCGAATTCGAAAAGTCCCGTCTAATTCGTCTGTACGACAAAGAGTCCTCTGACTATGATGCACGCGTCGTTGCATTCTTTAAAGAATCGATACCCGTTGGTCCAGACAAGCCGGATGCAAAGCTAAAAGCGAAGGCATCTGCTAAGTAGCATAGACTTTAGTCTGTGTCGTCGAGTGTCCGGGAAACTATAGACACACAGACTAAAGTCTATGCTACTTTTTCAATACGACTCGCAATGCCAGGGATTCGCCCTGGGCAGCGATGAACTCGGTGATAAAGCGGGGATCCTGCTCCAAACCCTCCAGCCACCTCGTATCGGTTATCACAATCAGCGTCGATTCAGACTCAAGCGCCTCGGCAAGCATGTTTTGATGCAACGCATAAAACGTCCCGCCCCTTCTCGGCTCGCACAACACACGCCCCTCGGCATAGAAAACAGGCGCGAACTCTTTCTTCAAATAGAATGCGATCTTTTCGCCGGGCCTCAACGCAGCGGCCGCCTGGATTGATAAGGACTTCAAGGTCACCTCATCCTGCAGTGTCGGGAACAACAAGATGACCGCAGCCAGAACCACGCTGATCACAACTCCGGCAGCGCCCGCAACAAGGACGCGACCCTTCTGAGCCACCAGCGCGACGACCGAAATCAACGCAACGGCTAATGGCAGACCATCTAAGAACAATCGCCAGCCACTGATGCTCACCGCTTCGCTGCGCACGAACACAAGAAAGCCGATGCTCATACCTAACAGCATTAGCGCGGTCAGCCACGCGGCCGCCGTCATTAATCGAGATCGTTCGCCGCTCCAAAAACGCTCGACTTCCGCGCCGAGGATCACCGCAAGCGCGGGAACGCTGGGCAAGATGTAGCCGGGAAGCTTCGATTCTGAAAAGGAGAAGAACACAATGGGAATCACCGCCCAAATCCACGCCAATACCAGCAATGAATACCGCGAGCTACCTAGCGAGCGCAGGCGGCCGATCGCGGGGATTAGAAAAAAACACCACGGGGCCATGCCGGCGAAGGCAACCAAAACAAAAAAATACACAGGTTGCGGGTGACCGAATTCGTTAGACGTATAACGTGTGAAGTGATGCCGGATAAAAAACTCCTCGATAAACGCCCAGCCGTGCCGAACGATGACCGGCCCGTACCAGATCCCGGCAACGGCAAGAAACACTGCCACACCGGCCAACAAATCACGCCAACGCACCGATCTTAGCTGGCCTGCGAAGAGCAGGTGGGTTCCAAGGATCGCGATAACCAGCACGGCTCCAACCAGTCCTTTGGCAAGGACCGCTACTCCCATAAAGAGAAATGCAGTAACCCACAGCCCCAACTGCAATCGGCCGCCCGCTCTTGTCGCGTAAAACCCGGCGAGAAGTGACGCCGTAATCGCCGCCGTCAGAACCATGTCGGGGGTCGCTACCCGCGCATAGGCAATAAAAATACCGCTCGTCGCCAGGACAAGCGCAGCCGCCAGCGCGACGCGACCGCCGTCAAGCCGGCGCAACGCGAAACATAAGAGAGCGACCGTTGCTAATGCGGTAGCAGCAATTGGCGCGCGCGCGGCGAACTCGTTTACGCCAAATAGGTGATAACCGGCAGCTGACAACCAATAGACCAACGCGGGCTTTTCAAACCATAAACATCCTGAAAGCCGCGTTGAGATGTAGTCGCCGCTGGCAAACATTTCTCGCGCAACTTCTACGTATCGAGGCTCATCGGGTCCCAAAAAACCGAGCTGTCCCAATCCAAAAAAGAACGCGAACGCGGAAACCGCCAGGATCGCAAGAACTGCAGGAGTTGGGTGCTTGGCAGGGGGTTGAGGTTCCACTATTATCTTTGCTTTGCCGCCGAGGGTCGAACGCTGACGCCCCGTGAGTATTCATCCTGTGGATTTGATTTCTCAGTGTAGGTAGCTGATCTGATCGGGTCAAGTGAGTCCTCGCGCCGGCAAAAAGAAAGCAAGAACCTGATGATCAGAGTTGCTGTTATCGGCGCTGGCGCCTTCGGGCGTGAACACGCTCGAGTCTACACAGAGAGTCCGAGTTCCCAACTCGTAGCGGTCTGCGACATCGATGAACAGCGCGGCCGTACGGTAGCTGATCGCTACGGCGCGGATTTCGTTGCCGGCTACCGAGAGCTTTTCGGAAGAATTGACGCCGCAAGCCTGACGGTTCCAACAGAAGCGCATCAGAGAATCGCCTGTGACCTTCTCGAAGCGGGGATCGCGGTGCTCGTGGAAAAACCGATCAGTCGCACCGTCGCAGAGGCGGATCAAATTATCGAGGCAGCAAAACACCGGGGCGCCGTCCTGCAGGTGGGTCACCTTGAACGCTTCAACCCGGCGGTGATTGCCGCGCGCCGCATCATAACTCAGCCGCTGTTTTTCGAGGCTCATCGCTTGAGTGTTTTTACACCTCGCAGCCTGGATATCGATGTTGTGATGGATTTGATGGTACACGACATCGATGTGGTTCTCTCATTTATCGGCAGTGATGTGACCGAAGTTCGCGCGGCCGGTGTCCCGATTCTTACGCCGCGTATTGATATCGCCAACGCGCGGATCGAGTTCGCAAACGGCTGCGTCGCGAACCTTACCGCCAGTCGCGTGTCAGCTGAGCGTGTAAGAAAGCTCAGATTCTTCCAACCACGCGAATACGTTTCAATCGACTACGCCGTGCAAGAGGCGGCGGTCGTCAGCGTAAAGCCGCGCCCCGAAGGAAGACCGGAGTTCGAAAGCCGCTCGCTTGGAGTTGAAGAAGGCGAGCCGCTCCGGCTGGAGATTGAATCCTTTCTAGCCTCGATCAAAGGAGCGCCGGTACAGGTCACCGGCGAAGATGGCCGCCGCGCGCTGGCGCTGGCAGTTGATGTGACCGAAAAGATTCGCGAGCACGCCGCCAGGGCGGGAGTTCCTTTTGCCGGTTGAGCGCCCGCTCGATCTTTTCTTCCGGGAGCGGCACCAAATCTTGAAGCCGAGAGGCCACAACCAACAATGCCCAAACAATACTTTTCTCGCGCAGCGGTTTTAGCCCCGTTAGCCGTCGTTATCCTGTTGATAGCTCCGGCTCACGCCCAACGGCGCGATGCCTTTCGCATCGATTACACGGTCTCAATTGCAAGCGTCGAAGGCCAGCTCTTTCACGTTACCACCAATGTGAAGAACATAAGCGAACCTCGCATCGAGCTCTCGCTGCCAACGTGGACGCCGGGCTGGTACACAATCGAAAACTACTTCAAGAACGTCCTGCGCTTCGTCGTCACCGACTCAAAAGGCAATCGTCTTCAGCCCGAGATGATTCGCAAGCAGACCTGGCGAGTCGATACCAAAGGCCTCGATTCAATCCGCGTCGAGTTCGACTATAAGGCCTCTGTTCTGGCGTTGAATCAAGCCAAGATCGCAGACGACTTTGCCTTCTTCACAGGTACTGCTTTGTTCCTTGAAGCCGCCGGGCACCGGAATAGTCCAAGCACCGTGCGGTTTGAGCTTCCGGCGGGATGGAAGATTATCTCCGCATTAAAGGAGACCTCCGACCCGATGACCTTCTCGGCGCCCGATTACGACACGTTGGTCGACGCGCCAACCGAGATGGGCAATTTCGACCTGGTCCAGTTCAAGGTTCAAGGCAAGCCCCACCATCTGGTAATGACTCCCGCAGGAAAAATGGCGAAGGATAAGGCCACACAATTTACCGATATGCTCTCAAAAATCGCCAACGCACAGAGCTCCATCTTTGGCGATCTTCCTTATGAAAAGTATGTGTACTTTTACTTCTTCTCGCGAGCCGAATCGAATGCCGGAGGCGCGCTGGAGCATTTGAATTCATTCGTGGCTTTTGCGTTCGCTCCGGTGCCCGAAGCGCTGATCGGGACTGCGTCGCACGAGTTCTTCCACCTCTGGAACGTCAAACGAATTCGCCCGGCTGAGATGTGGCCGTACGATTACTCGCGCGAAGACGAGACGCCGCTGTTATGGGTTTCCGAAGGGTTTACCAATTACTACGGCAGCCTTGCGCTGTATCGCGCGGGGCTGAACACTCGCGAGCAGTTTTTGCAAAGCGTTGAACGGGCGATCAACGGTGTCGAAAACAACGAAGCTCGCGCATACATCTCGCCGGCGGACTCATCGGTCTCTACATGGGTAGGCTACGACACGCCCGTGGCGTTTGGGATTTCATACTACACTCAGGGCCAGAACCTTGGCGGCTTGCTCGATCTCTCGATCCTTCACGATACCTCGGGCAGATTCGCGCTGGACGATGTGATGAGAGTTCTATACCGAGACTTTTACAAAAGTGGTAAAGGCTTCACAACCGAGGACATGATAGGGGTCATCAATCGCCTTACCAGGCGCAACTATCGGGAGTTCTTTCGCAAGTATGTTTCGGGGGTAGAAATTCCTCCGTATGACGCGATTCTCGGATACGCGGGGTACCAGGCTCAAACTAACGCCCGCCCGAGCCCCACAATCGGCGCTGGGCTTGATCGAAGCAACGACGGGGTGCGAATAACCCGGATTGTCTCCGGCGGACAGGCTGCGAAGGCGGGCATTCGCGTTGGGGATCTGATACATCAAATCGACGGCTCAGACGTTCGGGATCCTCAGGCGCTCATCGGAAAGCTAGCCCAGAGAGTCGGGCAAACGGTAAAGCTATCGATCAAACGCGGCAATCGAGAATTCGTAAGCAGTGTGGAAGTCGGCACTCGCAATGAATCGAGCTACAAGATCGTAGAGCTGCCAAACGCAACTGCCGATCAAAAACAGATCCGCGAAGCCTGGTTAAAAGTGAACAAATAAACGCTTGATGGTTCGAAATCTGGTTGCGGATGATTGATGCATGGCTGATCAACCGGACAATCAGCCATGCCAATCAAAACTGCCGGGCCATCCACCACTTCCCGCGAAATTGAATGGCCCTCGCGTTCCCCCAGGAACGCCGGCCAGGCTGATTCTAAGAAAGCGTGTTTAACTTCAGATGAAGAGCGCTTGAACCTTTTGTAACTTTCCTCTTTGATCCTGCCGGCCCTTTTTTAGACGGGCCTGCAGCTAAAACCAAAAAAAGAGAGCCCGCGAGGGGCTCTCTGATGACCACATCCAACAGCATCAATGGTGGTTCTTGCGACTAACTACAGTTGGAAATCATTTCTTTTTCTTGCAATCGTGAGAAGAAGACGGCTCGAATCTCTCAAGCATTTCTCCCAGGTCTGAGGCGCTATCAAGGGGCCGGCTTCTCGTCTCCTGATGACAGGTTGAGCACATTCCAATGAGCGTCAGGTCACCGTCATCATCATATGTGAATCGCAGAATTGCACCGTCGGAGTCGGTAACTGCGACGACCGATTCGTAGGTCGGGTCGTCGAGATTCCGCTCAAACTGAATGCCCTCCGCATCCCTGGGAAGCAGATCGTCAATGTCCTCTTCGATCTTCTTGGCCCTTCGCTTTCGCTTCTTTCGTTCATTTTGTTTCCGCCGTTCCTGCTCTTGCGCCCAAGCTTCAAGCGCATACTCTCTGAAGGTTCTCATGGCGATGATCCTCCCGTGGAAAGCACGCACTGCTGGATTCCCTGCCCTGCAAACGCAGACTCATTATCTGTCCTGGAAGAAGCTCCACCGATTGTCTGGTGTGGCGCTGCACAAGCCGCCTGAAGCTGCTTGAGGGTAACTCACTCACTCTTCAAGATGGATTCTTTTGCGAAGTCTTTTAAGAGCCTTATGAACCTCGTTATATTTGACGACCGCCCGTTCGATATCGCGACTCTGTTGGGTCTGCTTCAGCGGGTCGGCGCCTGCCCGGGTATGAATGGCATCACGATACTCTCGAACCACCCGTTGGATTACTCGTGCTCTAACCTCAGCCTTATGCACAAGCCGAGTCGCTCTCTTTTCCAACTTCTTCGACATTGCTCGATGACTTTCGGGGCCAATCATAGTTCGTCCTGCGAGTTTCGTCCTTCGAGGCTCAGTTTAGCCGACAAGCATTATCACAGTATTACTAGCTCTTTAAATCTTTGTTAAGGGACGCCGTGAGCGCGGTTGCGAGAATTCACACAAACTTAAGGGCGAAGCCACAACGATCTAACTCCTTCCTTATATGCTCGCAGTTGATGACAACTGATCGACTCAATGGCGGATACAGTACCACGCACAGAGAAGCTGACGATGCGATCGATTTGACTGGCGCTCTCGAGCAGCAGGTCGATGCGGAGGAGGAAGCGGCCAAGCGAGCGATCCGCGAATACAAGAAAACAATTCGCAATGATAATGCGTCTGAAGGAGCTCGCCAGATAGAAAGTCGACTTGAGGTTGAGAAAGCCGTCAACAGATATATGCAGCTGCGACGAAAACTCGATGAGCTTCGCTCGGAGATAAGCGCGAGTCAAATGCCGCCTCGCCCAAGCTAGATGGATCTACAAGAGCCCCCAGTTTTGCG
>Ga0075418_10002399_pt1 | contig 21414 bp, 12 predicted proteins | sample SoiMetdeltSBSDD2_FD_81776 | JGI IMG/M metagenome (GOLD analysis project Ga0075418, IMG submission 81776) | Bulk soil microbial communities from a Populus tree surrounding site in Tennessee, USA - Soil MetaG P. deltoides SBSDD2 | ecosystem: Environmental > Terrestrial > Soil > Tree plantation...
CGGACGAGATCATTCGGTACGTCCTCCGCCTCACGCGCTCGACCCGCATCACGAAAGATGAGGCCCCCAAGTATATGAAGGACTGGTTGGCCTGGGGCGCCGGCCCCCGTGCGTCGCAGTTCCTCATCCTGGGCGGCAAGGCGCGGGCGATCCTGCACGGCCGAAGCTACGTCTCGGCGGATGACATCAAGGCCGTGGCCTACCCAGTGCTGCGGCATAGGATTCTGACGAACTTCAGCGCCGAAGCCGAGGGCGTGACGCCGCGCTCCATCATCGACCGCCTCCTTGCCGATACGCCGGTCCATGCAGCCGCGAGCTTGAAGGATGCAAGAGCCTCCAAAGTCCTCGGATCCTAGAAAATACCTCGACCCCAAGTTCCTCTCGAAGATCGCCCGGCTGGAAGTGAAGGCGAGGCTCATCGTCGAGGGGTTCATCTCCGGGCTCCACCGCAGCCCGTACCACGGCTTCAGCGTCGAGTTCGCCGAGCACCGCGAGTACGTGCCCGGAGACGACATCCGGCACATCGACTGGAAAGTTTTCGGTCGCTCGGACCGCTTCTACATCAAGCAGTACGAGGAGGAGACGAACCTCAAGGCGTACGTGCTGCTCGACGTGTCGGAGTCCATGGCCTATCCGCACGCCGGGATCGGCAACGCTTCGCGAGCCGGCGATGACGCCCGGCCGTCCAAATTCGAGTATGGGACTTTTGTCGCGGCGGGCCTGACCCACCTGCTCCTGCGGCAGCAGGACGCCGTGGGCCTCACGCTCTTCGACGAGAAAGTTCGCACGTACGTCACGCCGAGCTCGAACCCCTCCCACCTGAGCATCCTCCTCAGCGAGATCGAGCGAGCTCCGCTCCGCCAGAAGACGAACGTCGGGGCGATCTTTCACGAGATCGCCGACAGGATCAAGAAGCGCGGAATGATCATCATCGTCTCCGACCTCTTCGACTCACTGGAGCACTTGAAGCGCGGACTCAAGCACCTGCGCTACAAGGGGCACGAAGTGATCGTCCTCCACGTGCTCGACGACGACGAGCTCTCGTTCCCTTTCCAGAGGATGACCCTGTTCGAAGGCCTCGAGGGCTACCCCGAGCTCCTCGTCAATCCGCAGTCGCTGCGGGAGGCCTATCTCGAGGAGTTCCATGGGTTCCTCGCGGACGTCCGGCGCATCTGCCGGGACTTGCGCGTCGACTACGTGAAGCTCTCGACGGCGGACGCGCTCGACGTGGCCCTGTCCGCGTACCTCGCCAAGCGCGCGGGCACGCAGAGGACGTGAAATGGGCCAGTTCCTGAGCCAGTTTTTCCTCAACCCCGCGATGCTGCTGGGGACGACGCTCGTCGCCTTGCCCATCATCATCTACCTGCTCAACCGGCGGCGGTTTCAGCGGCGGCGCTGGGCTGCCATGGAGTTCCTGCTCCGAGCCCTGAAGCGCAACCGGCGCCGGCTGCAGGTGCAAAACCTGCTGCTCCTCATTGTTCGCTGCCTGATCGTGCTTTTGATCGTGCTCCTCGCGGCGCGGCCCGTGAGCCGCCTCAGCGTCCTCAATCTCAGCCCGGACAAGAGCCAGAACTGGATCCTCGTGCTCGACACGTCCTACAGCATGGGATACGTCGAATCGTCCCGGACGCTCTTCGAGCAGGCCCGCGAAACCGTCTTTTCGATGATCGATGACCTGTTGCGGTCCGGGGACCAAGTCGCGGTCCTGGCCATCGACCAGCACCCGCGCACCATCCTCGCGCCGACGCGGCTCGACGAAGAAGGGCGAAAGTCGCTCCGTCGCGAAATGGAGGCCCTGCGCCTGTCGAACAACTCCGTGGACCTGGGCGCATCGTTCGCCGTCCTGGACGAGCTGTGCGGGAAATTCGTCAGCTCGCTGGGCGAGCCGGAGCCCAAGCGCATCGTCTTTTTCAGCGACTTGCAGAGAAAAGACTGGATCGGCGAGGAGGGGCCGAAGAGTCCCGGCCTGCCGCAGTTCATGGAGAAGATCCAGAAAGAGGGGGGGACTTTTGCGTTCGCCCAACTCGGCGTGCACGATCGCCGATCGAACCTCGCCGTGACCGACCTTTCCGTGAGCCCTGCCCTCCTCGCGAAAGATCTCTGGGTCGAGCTCCGCGCGACGATTCGGAACTTCGGCGACGAGGAGCTATCGAACGTCGACCTCTCCGTCCGCGTCGACCAGGCGCCGGGCGATGCGGCCGCCGAGCCGCAAGTTGGCCAGGTGATCCGCGTGCCTCCGGGCGAGGCCATCACGCGCTCGCTGCCCATCCGGTTCGACACTGCCGGGTACCACACGGCGGTGGCCGAGATCCGCTCCGATGACCTTGCCGTGGACAATCTGCGATACCTCGCGATCCGCGTCGAAGACAGCGTGAAAGTCCTCTTGGTCGACGGCAATCCGTCCGGCGATCCGACCGAGCGCGCCACTTTCAATTTGCAAGTGGCGCTCGAGCCCGACGACGACTCCCTCGCCAAGGTTCAGGGGCGGTTCACGCCCTTCGAGACGCAATACGTCACGCCGGACCAGGTCGCGGGTGTGGACCTGAAGGAGCACGCCGTCGTGATTCTCGCGGGCGTGGCGGAGCTCGACGCCAACGCGCTCGCGTCGCTCGAAAGCTACGTCCGCCGCGGAGGCGCGCTGGTCGTCTTCTTGGGCCCGAACGTCCGGCCCGAATTCTACAACCAACGCATGCACGGAGAAGGGGAAGGTCCTCATCTGCTTCCCACGACGCTGCGGGAAGTGCACGGCGATAAGCGCTACCCTGTGAACTTGCAGATCTCCGACCTGAGCCATCCGCTCGTCCAGTACTTTTCGGAGCGGAAAGAGGTGACGCACATCGAGCGGCCCGTTATCTCGTTCTACGAGTATTACCAGGTCGCGCCGATCGCCCCCGACCTACGCGGAGTCCGCGTTGCTTTCCGCTTCAACGACGCGCAGAAGTCGCCTGCCGTTTTCGACAACGCGTACGGCGCTGGGCGCGTCCTCTGGATCACGTCGAGTGCGGATGGCCAGTGGAACGAGTTCGCCAACTGGCCCGATTTCGTGGTCTTCATCTACGAATCGATCTCCTACCTGGTCAAGTTCGGCATGAGCAGCTCGAATCTGGGCGTCGGTGACCCGTTCCGAAAGACCTATCCAGCCACGCAGTACGCCGCCGACATTCTGCTCACCGCCCCCGCGCGGCCGTCCGAGACTCTCGAAGGCCCGCGCAGCGTCCGGAAAGCCATGAAGAGCCTGGCTTCCCCGGGCAGTACGGGAGCTGCCGCCGCGGACACGGAGTTCGAGCTAACGCACGACGATACCGATGTGCCGGGCCTCTACCGCTGGGATTTCCAGCGCACACAGGAAACTTCCGGGAACTCGGTCGAGCAGTTCGCCGTCAACCTCGACACTTCGGAGAGCGACCTTCGCCCGCTCACCGACGAGGACCTCAAGTCGGCATTCGAGCTCCTCCGCTACGAGCGTTTCGACGCGTCCGCGCGTATCCGCGACCTGAAAGAGAAGAGCGACATCGCGCGGGGCAAGGAGTACTGGCGCTGGCTCGCGGGAGGCGTGCTCCTCCTGCTCCTCGCCGAGACCGTTCTCGCATGGCTCTTCGGAAGGAGCGTCAAGTGATCCTTCCCTTGGAAATGCTACTCCAGGCTGCGGACGGCCGGTCCACCGAGGTGACCTGGCTGAGCCCGATCCCTGCCTGGGTCTGGCTGCTCGCGATCGTGCCGGCCGCAGTGGCGTTCGCAGCGTTCGTCTACCGCCGCGAGAAGCCGCCGCAGGACGCGGGTGGGGCGGGCGGCGGCTCCACCGTGCTCCGCCGAACACTGGTAGCGCTCCGGGTGCTGGCCATCCTGGCGGCCATTGCGCTTCTGGCGCAGCCCGTTTTGCGGACGACGCGTTACGAGGATGTCGACTCGAGCATCCTCGTGCTGGCCGACGACTCCCTCAGCATGGATATTGCGGACAAGTACTCGGACCGGGAGCTCCTGGGGAAGATTGCCGATTTCTTTCGTGCTTCTCCCGACACCATCGAGTCGTCGAAGCGGTACGACCTCGTCCGTCGGCTCTTCAATGACCGCGAGCTCCACCTCGTCGAGAAACTGCGAGAGCGAGCTCGCCTGGTCGTCTACTCCTTCGCGGCTTCGGCGCGCCGGCTGATCGAGCTGCCGCGGCGAAAAAACGACGCTTCCCAGGCCGAAGAGGAAGCTCCGGCGATTTTCCCAGACTACGATGGAATCCGTGGTGAAGAGCGCGTCCGCGAGACGCGCATCGCGGACGCCCTGCTCGACGCGGTGGCTGGCGAGAAATCTCGAGATGCATCACAGAATCCCTTCGGAGGCAGCCGGATCGCCGCCATTCTGCTCCTTTCGGACGGGCAGCAGACGCCGGGGGCCCGCCCCGTGGAGGACGCTGCGAGGCGTTTGGGACAGCAGCATATCCCCGTCTACACGGTGGGCGTCGGCAATCCGGACCCGCCGAAAGACATTGTGATGGCGAGCTTGGACGTGAGCGATGTCGTGCTCGCGGGGGACCTCGTGCCGCTCGACGCCGTCGTCGTGTCGGATGGATTCCCGGGGGAGCGCGTTCGGGTCGATTTGAAGTTCGATGGCCAGACAGTTGCAGGAAAAGACATCGAGCTGGTCGACGGCGGCCAGCGGCAGCCAATTCGCCTCGAGTATCGCCCTCCGCAGCCCGGAGACTTTCAGGTCACCGTGGAGGTGGAGCACCGGCCCGGCGAGCTCTTCGTCGAGAACAACTCCATCACGCGGTCGCTCAAAGTCCTCGACCAGAAAATCAAAGTCCTTTACGCGGAAGGCCTGCCGCGCTGGGAATACCGCTACCTGAAGAACGCGCTCATCCGCGACACGACGATGCAGGCCCAGGTGTTCCTCTTCTCGGCCGACCCATCGTTCATTCAGGAATCGTCTCCAGGCCTCCCCGACCTGCGGGACTTTCCCCGCACACGCGAAGAGCTCTTCTCGTACCACGTGATTCTGCTGGGGGACCTCGACGCTGCCCGTCTCGGCTCCGAAAGGCTCGCGCTGCTGAAGGAGTTCGTCTACGACGCCGGCGGCGGCCTGATTTTCATCTCGGGCGAAAATGCCAACCCCTGGACGTACCTCCACACCGAGCTCTACAGCGTCCTGCCCGTGGAAGTCACGGAGCGCGGAGGGCTCGGCGCAGCGGAGGCGCAGGCCGCCAAGACGCGGCCTTTCAACGTCGAGCTGACCCAGGCGGGCAAAGAGCACACGGTGCTCCGCCTCGACAACGATCCTGCCGCGAACTTGAAGCTCTGGGAGAACCGGGACGGGCAGTTCCTCGAGCACCTTCCCGGCTTCATCGCCTTCCAGGAAGTGGGGCGAGCGAAAAAAGGCGCGGTCGTCCTGGCGCGTCACCCCACGCGGACGAATCCGATCGATCAGAGCGGTCTCGTGGTCTTCGCGTTCATGAACTACGGAAAGGGGAGGACTTTCTTTAGCGCGGTCGATGATGTTTGGCGCTGGAGGGCCGGCGTCGACAACCAGTACTTCTATCGCTTCTGGGGCCAGGTGATCCGCTTCAGCGCCACGGGACGGCTCCTCGGGAAGACGCCTCGCTACAGCATCACGACCGACAAGGTCGCCTACTCGCTCGGGGAGAACGTGAGCATCGAGTGCCGCGTGTTCGACGCCAACATGAAGCCCTCGACCGAGAAGACGCTCAAAGTCTTCCATGAAGCCCGTAGTGGCGACGCCAAAGGCCCCGAAGCTCTCGAGCTGGACCTCGACCCGATTCAGGGGCAGGGGACGTACCGCGGAGGCGTCGTCGCGAATCGCCTGGGAAATCACGACCTCTGGATCGGCACCGAGACCGAACGATTCGCGTTCCGATCGTTCGAGGTCTCCGTGCCCGCGCTCGAGCTCCGCGAGCCGAAGCGCAACAAGGCGGTCCTCGAGGACATCGCCCGCTTGTCGGGCGGAGCCTCGCTCGAGATGCAAGACGTGCTTCAGGTCGTGGACAGGCTGGCCAAAGAGCCGATGGCGCGGCGAGGCGACGTGGAGGACGACCCGCTGTGGGATGATGTCTGGCTCGTCGTGGCTTTCACGCTCCTTCTCTGCGTCGAGTGGGTCTTGCGCAAAGTGGGCAATCTGCTGTGAGGAGGCGCCCCGCTTGACGAAGCACCTACGCACCATCCTGCTCCTGGCCGTCGGAACGCTGCTGCGCGCGCAGCAGCTTTCGGCGCAGGAGAAAGTCCTGCTGCCGCTCGAGTCGGAGACGAACGAAGTGCTCACCGCGCTTCGTGCCGTGGAGGAGGGACGGCTCCGCGAAGGGATCGATGGCTTGCAAGCGTGCCTCACCCTACAAGCGCTGGGCGATGCGAAAAGCGAGCCTCTGCTCGAGGTGCCCGACGTGCTCCCGCGCCGAGCGGTGGAGCTCAGGAAAGCGCTCGAGGCGTTCGCGCCCAAGTCGGACGCAACGGAAGAGCCGGCCGCAGTGCAGCCGCCGCCCGAGATCGTGCCGCCGGCTCCGCGCATTCTCGGAGGACGCCCGCGCGCTCCCGGGGTAGCGCGGAGGAAGCCCGTTGCGACTCCCGAGCGCAGGCTCGTCGCGCGCCGCGTTCTGGCGCAGGCAGCCCTCTTCTCGCTGCCCGCCGAGGCCATCAGCATGTACCGTTCGCTCCACGACGGGATCGCCAAGTCGCTCCTCGAGAGTTACCAGAAGCGCGGTGACCGCCAGAGTCTGGAGCGCGCCGCGCGCGAATTCCTCCTGTCGAGCGTCGGCGACGAGGTGGCTGAAGCCATGGGCGACCTCGCCCTGGAAAGCGGCGACCCTCGCGGCGCCGCCGGCTGGTGGCGCACCGTGCTCGAGGACTGCCCTGGAACGGATGTCCCCAAAGAACGAGTCAGCGCGAAGCTGCGCGCTGCGCTCGCATTCCTCGGCGCTCTCGCTCCGAACGGCTCGTCGGCCTCCGACCCGAAGGCCGCTGCGACGCGCCTCCCGGCCTACCGCGGGGCGTCGCGCTGGGGCGGAGAGCTCTCCGAAACCTTGCCCGAGCTAGCCGACGCGCCCCTCGAGCTTTCGTGGGACAGCTGGGGCTGGTCCCGCGACGGGATCGAGTGGGGGGGCTGGCGGTCGCTCGAGCGCGAACGCAGCGTCCAGCGAGGATGGCCCGGCGGAGAGTCGGACACTCCTCCTTATTTCCCTTTCGCTCTCCTCGTCGATCAGGGCCGCGTGCTGGTGTCGGCGCCTCGGTCCCTTTTCGAGCTCGACGCCCGGCCGGGGGGAGGCGCCCTGACGCGTGAGTACCGCAAGCCGCTCCTGGCGAGCGATCTGCTCAAGTATCGGGAGCGGGAGGAGAACGACTCGGCTCTCTACACGACGACGCTGTGGACGCGCGCGCTCGATCCGAGCACGCCGGGTCTGGCCTTGCCGGAGCAGATCATCATCACGCCGTTCGTGAGCGACCGAGTCAAGCCCGGCACCTACATGGGCTACGACATTCATGTCGAGATTCCCATTCGATCCCTCCTGGCGCTCGACCCGGCCAACGGCAAAATGCTCTGGACGACGGCGGGGACGAAGACTGCCGGGGGAGGCGCCGCGGGGGCTGGGGCCGGAGGCATCGTCGCGAAGAACGCTCGGCAGATCGTCCGGCGCGCCCAGGAGCACCCGGAGGGAGATGATGACGACTGGGCTGACGCCCAAGATGACGAGAGCAATGATGCGCCTGGATTTCCCCGGGGCCGGGGAGGGCGGCTGGGCGGGCTCGACGACGACGAGAACTTCCGCCCGCGTGACTTCAGCTACATCACGCCCGCGGTAGTCCGGGACGGCCGGGTGATCGCGGGCGGGTGGATCCAGCGCGGCAACGTCAACAACGCCCTGCGATGCCACGATCTGGCGACCGGCGATCTGCTCTGGGAGACGCTCATCGCCTGCGGGAACATGGAGAGCACGCTCTTCGGTGAGACGGCAAGGGAGCCGTTCGCCGGCGCGATTCTCGAGGACGGCGGCATCGTCTACTACGCCAGCCAGGTCGGGGCCGTGGCCGCAGTCGATGCGGTGACGGGGCGCCTCCTCTGGCTGTCGACTTACGAGACGCTGCCGATCCGCGCGACTTTTCAGCGGCAGGCCGAGCGGCGGTCGCTTGTCTGAGGGCCGAACCCCATGCTCCTCCTTGGTCGCACCCTCGTCGTCACGCCGCGGGACTCGGATTACCTGTACATCTTCGATACCGGGCAAGGCCCGGGCAGGAGCGTGGATGGCGGCAGAGTCCTCTGGCGGTACCGCAACGAGACGGGCCCTCTCGAGATGAGGGATCTGCTCGGCAGCCGGGAAGGCCGTAGGCTCTATTTCACCGGCTCGAGCGCGGTCAGCGCCCTCGAGGTGCCGCCGCTCGATTTGCCGCTCGGTGCGCCGCGGGAAGAGGGCCGGCCCACGGAGCAGGAGCATCCGCGGGTTTGCCGGGTCCAGGGAACCATTCCCGGCCCCGGCGCGCTGACCTCGCAGGGGGTTCTCTTTGCGGACGAAGAGGGGCTGCAGCTCGTCAGCTTCGACCTCCGCGGCCCGAAGCCAGTGACCCAGCGACCCTACCGGAAGTTGGACGCGGGAACGTACCCGGGACGGGTGACGGTGGAGGGAGGGATGGTGTTCTTGACTTCCCGGGAGCTGATCTCGGCTTTCGTGCCCGTAAGGAGCCCTTGAGATCGCGCCCCACCATCCCGGAAGCTTCCTGACCGGGGTTTCTGGGCCGTTTCAGAGCACCGCTTTAGCTCTAAACTGTTGCCATTCAACGTCTTCAATAGTATGACAAGAAGCATTGCCAGCTGTTGGCGATGCCCTGGGCCTCCCGGGTAGAGTCAAAGAGCAAGCCGTGGGGTTTGCTCCTTGGATGTTGAGCCGTCTGCGAATGGAGCCTGAGCTGCTGAGCCCTCGAGATCTTCGACCTCGCGTCAATGCGGTGGAGGGTGCGCGCCGACGGGCTGGGGCTGTGGGCGCGCGGCGAGCTTGCCTCGGGCGCGGCGTTCTCGGTGTTCTCGGCGTTCTCGTTGGGCTCGCAGCGAGCCTGCCAGGGGCGATGGGGCAGGATTCGTGGGGCCGGCAGACGAGCCTCGGCCCCGTGCCTCAGATCGGTAGCCGGAGCAGCACGCGGGTGGCGGTCGGGATCGACGCCGAGACCCGCCTCCGGATCGACCGGGGGCTCGAGTACCTCTACAGGAACCAGAACCCCGATGGCTCCTGGACGGACCTCGTGGGCCGCAAAGTCCACTACGCGTACCGCGGAACGCTCGCCCCCCACGTCGGGGTGACGGCCTTGGCGGGCATGGCGTTTCTCTCGAGCGGAACACTGCCGGGCCAGGGGCTCCGAGAAAAGTACTGCACGGCGCTGCGCAAAGCCCTGGACTACGTGATGGACCAGACGCAGCAGAACGGGTTCATCAGCGCGAATGGCTCGCGCATGTACAGCCACGCCTTTGCAACGCTGTTCCTGGCCGAAGCGTATGGCACTGCGCTCTATCCGAACTCGGAGAAACTGCGCGAGCGCCTCAAGCGCGCCATCCGGCTCATCGTCGAATCGCAGAACCAGCAAGGGGGCTGGCGTTACCGCCCCGGGGTCCCCGACGCCGATATGTCCGTGACCGTTTGCCAGGTCATGGCCTTGCGGGCCGCCCGCAACGCGGGCATCCAGGTCCCGCGGGACACCATCCAGCGGGCCGTGAGCTACGTCAAACAGAGCTTCGTCCCGCCTGCCCGGGTCCTCGGTGGGGGCGGCGGGGCTTTCCACTACCAGATCACGCCGGAGATGCCCGGCATTCCCCACCGCTACTCCTTCGCGCTGACCGCTTGCGGCGTGACCACGCTCTTCGGCGCGGGGGAGTACTCGAGCCCGGAGCTGCACCAGGGGCTGCAGTACCTCTGGAACTACCGTCAGCCCCCGAGCTACGCCCGGAACCGCTTCGACTACTACTACGCGCATTACTACGCGGTCCAGGCGGCGTTCCAGGCCGGCGGAGACTACTGGGTGCGCTGGTACGATGAGACCAAGCGCGATCTCGCCAAGCTCCAGGAGTCGGACGGCAGCTGGCAGGACCTCGTGGGCTCGAACTACGCGACCGCCATGGCCGCGATCATCCTGCAGATGCCGAACCAGTACCTTCCCATCACCGAGAACTGATCCGTGACGATGGAAACCATGCAGCCGACCCCCGCACCTCCGCGCAGGAGCCTCGAGGCGCTCGCGCGCCTGGGGGAGCGCCTCCGCAAGGTGCTGACTTGGGACGGCGTGGCCAGCGTCGCCGGCTTCGCCGTGGCGGGTGTGGCCCTGTCGTTCGCATTCGACTACGTGCTGGTCCTGCCCTGGGGCGTACGGCTCTGCTTCCTGTTGGCCGGCGCGTTCTTGCTGGTCGGACTGGTTCGGAAGCGGCTCATCAAGCCCCTGGCGCGCACGGTCGGAGCCGTCGAGCTGGCCAATCTCGTCGAGCGCGTCAATCCGGAATTGTCGCAGTCGCTGATCACTGCCGTCGAGCTCACTCAGGGAGGCAGCGAGGCCGCCGCGCATATCTCGCCATCACTCGTCGACGCGGTCGTCCGTGACGTCGAAGGGCGCGTCGGATCGATCGGCTTCGAGCGGATTTTTTCCCTCACGAGGCTGCGCAGGAAAACCGCGATCGTGTGCGGCTCGGCCCTGGGCATGCTCCTGCTCGCGGCCCTGAACCCCGGCCTCGCGGCGATCTGGTTGTCGCGAGATGTCCTCCTCAGCGCAGAACGGTGGCCGAAGGAGACGCAGCTCACGCTCCTCAAGCCGACGCCGCCAATTTACGTCGCGACGGGGGATGACGTCCTCATCGAAGTGAAAGTGACGCGCGGCAGCCCGACTTCCGTCGTCCTCGACTCCATCGTCGATGGGCGCCTCGCGCGGTCGGAGCCGATCGTCGAGGCATCCACGGGGCTCTTCCAGCGGCGTATCGAAAACGTTTCCCGCCCTTTCCAATTCCGCGTGCGCGGCGGCGATGACGAGCTCGGGCCTTTCGACGTCGAAGTGCGGCTCCGTCCTCGCATCGACATGCAGTCGATACGACTCTGGTGCGACTACCCCTCCTACACGGGCATACCGAGCACTCCCGAGGAGGAGCCGATCCGCTACGCGAACCTCAAAGTGCCCGAAGGGACCCGAGTGCGCTACGAGATGGCCACGAATGTTGACGTCAGCAGGGCGTGCTGGGTCTTTCGCCCCGCCGATGCGTCGAGTGGGTCTGCCGCGGCTGCACCGGTCGCGGACGAGAAAACGGAAAGCGATTGGCCGGACGCCGGCGCGGTCGACCTCGAGCTCCAGGGGGGGCGGGAGTTTCGCGGATCCTTCGAAGTCCGGGAGAGCGGGCAGTTCTACTTCCAGCTCGAGGGAGCCGACGGCTTCCGCAGCCGTAAGCCGGATCGGTTTCGCGTGGAAGCCCTTAAAGACACGCCGCCCGCCGTCAAGATCGTCGAGCCCGAGCGCGTGACGGAGGAGGTCTCCCCCGACGCGCGCGTCGCGATCCGCATCTCCGCGCACGACGACTATCGGATCGAGAAAGCGACGCTTCTCGGCTCGTACTTCGGCCCCGGGAAGGACCGAGGAGTCGAGCAGGCGAAGGAGTTCTCGAAGTTCTCCCCGCTTGCGGAAGGCGACGCGAAAGCATCGGAACCGGCCGGCGAAAAGCCGATCGAGGACGAGGTCGTGATCGAGGTCGCCGCGATCCAGACTGGCGAGGCCACGCCGCCGGTCCCCGGGGCGCGTTTCCAGTTCTGGGCGGAGGCGAAGGACTTCGCCGGCCACGTCGGCGACTCACAGATGCACTTCCTTCAGGTGCTCGAAAAGGAAGACATCCTCCGGATATTGATGGAGCAGCTAATGATCGTGCGGGATCAGCTCCGCGACGTCGTTCGGAGGCAAGCATCTGCGCGCAAAGATCTCGATGACTTTCAGCGGGCGCTCGCGCTGCGCGAGAAGATCCCCGTGGAGGAGGCCAGCAAGCTGGCGCGGCACCGGCTGGACCAGAGCCGCGTGAGCCAGGCGCTCGACCGGGAGGCCCGCGAGCTCGGCAGAGTCATCTTGCGGACCGTGCGAAACAACGTGGGCGATGAGAAGTGGAAAACCTGGGTGACAGGCCTGCGCGACGACGTCGCGGCCCTGGCAAGCCACGGCTCGGTCCAGATCGAGAAGTCGCTCGAAACGCTGCAGAAGGCGGCCAGCCGCGAGCCCCAGGACCTAAAACCTCTGGCGAGCGTCGCGCAGGCGCAACGGGACCTCGAGCGGGAGGTGGAGAGCATCATCCTTCGCCTTTCCGAGTTCGGGGACAAGAACGCACTCATCCAGATGCTGCGCGACCTGCGAAGGAGACAGGCGGACCTGCGAAGGGAGACGCATCTCCATCTTCAAGGCACCGCTCCGAGGGAGCCTCAGAAATGATCACGCTACGACGCTACGGAAAAATTACCTTGTGGCTCGCGTTCGCCTGCTGCCACGGCGTCTCCGGGTGGGCGCAGGAAGGGGCCGAGGCGGCCGCGGAGCTCTCCCAGGAGGAGCAGGAGATCCGGGCGGGGCTTCAGGACGTGGGCTTCCGCATCCGGCAGCTTTCGAACAAGCTTCAGGCCACCGACCCAGATGACGCCACCCGCATGCGCGCGGCGGCCGACCGCATCCATGGCTCGGACCTGGGCAAGGCCCTGGAGGAAATCTCGGCGCTTCTCCGGAGAGCCAACTTCGTCGAAGCCCTCGGGCGGCAAGACAAGGCCCTCGAGGAGCTGGACTCAATTCTCGAGATCCTCGAGCGGACTAAGTTCGAGCAGGCGGAGGATCTGGAGAAGAAAGCGAACGAGCTCGCCGCGCTGGAAAAGCAGGCCGCGCAACTCGCGACGCGACAGTCGAGCCTCCTCGACAAGACGAAGGAGTTTCTCGATCGACTGCGCGCCGTCGCGCAGATGAAAGACCTGAGCAAGGACGTCGCCGATCTGAAAAAGTCCCAGAGCGACCTGCAATCGTCGCAAGGCTCCGACAAGCCGCAAAGCGAGACGGCGTCCGCGGACCAGAAGGCGCTGGAGTCGGCGAGAGACCTGGCGCAGCGACTGCTCGATCGACAGAAGCAGCTGAACGGCGACCTGAAGAAGGCTCCCGGCGAGAGCCGGCCGCTCGAAGAGCTCCGGAGCCTGGTTGAGGCGATGGAACGCCTCCTCCATGAGGGAGAATCCGTGGCGCAGCGGCAGGAAGCGCTCAGCGCCAAGCCTTCGGGAGCGGAGCGCTCGGCGCCGCCCTCCCCCGACGCGTCCAAGAGCTCACCGCCGGAGTCTAACCCGACCGCGGAAGGCGCCGAGGGCGCGAAGGGCTCCGTCTCGAAAGACGGCGGCGCGCAGGAGAAAGATGCGGGGGCCACGAAGCATCCGAAGGCCGAGGCCGAGGGCGCGGAGCGAGGCGCCGTGTCGAAGAGCGCGCCCGTGAAGCCCGCCGAGTCGAAAGAGGGCAGCCCGAGCGGCTCGGACTCGACCGGCGCCGAGTCGAAGGGAGACAAGCCCCAGGGAGACGTTGCGAAGGACGGTCAGCCCAAGTCGTCGACCGACGGCGCCCAACCTGCCGGGGACAACGGAAGCGCTCCGAAGGAACGCAGCCCGAGCGACGATGGCGTCGCGAAAAGCGGGGACGGGAAACCATCCACGACGAGGTCCCCGGACTCCGGCCAGGCCAAGAAGCCAGCGGACCAAAAATCGCAGGACGGGGCGGCGCCGAAAGACGGCAGCAGCGCTGCTCAGGAGTCGCCCGGGGACGTCGCGAAGGCGTCTCAGGAGTTCGCGGAGAAGCTCAACAAATTCGCCGGCGAAGCGACGAGCAGCAAGGCAACGCCGCAGGCCGGCAAAGAGAGCCTCCAGCGCTCTGCCGACAAGGCGCGCGAAGCGTCCCAGGACACGGCCTCGCGAGACTTCGCCGGGGCCTCCAAGGCCCAGCAGCAGTCGCTCGGCGAGCTGAGGAAAGCACGCGACGCCGTGGCGAAGGAGCTCCAGAGCCAGGAAGAGGCGAACACGGGAGAAACGGCCTCGCTCGTCCAGGAGCAGGGGCTGCTCGAAAAAGAGACTCGGACCGGTTCCGATTCGATGCAGAAAGCGTCGCAGGGGGCGGAAGGGGGGACGGCGCAGTCCTCTCTCGAAGAAGGCTCGCAGTCACTCACCGAAGCCGCGAAATCCATGGAATCGGCCGCGAAGGCTCAGCGCGGTGGCGACCGCCAAGGGGCCAAGGAAGCCGCGGAACGCGCGGAGAAACAGCTCGCCAAAGCCGAAGCGGGGCTGTCGAAGGCTGCGGAGGCGGAGCGAGCAAAGAGCCCCGAAGAGAAAGCCGCCGAGCTGCAGAAAAAGCTGGCGCGCAAGGCCGAGGAGGCCCGGAAGAAAGCCGACGAGCTCCGCAAAAAACTCGCAGCGAAGAGCCCCGACGGCGGGAAGCTCGGCGACGCCGAGAAGTCCCTCGGCGAAGCCGCGCAGGCCATGGACGAGGCCGCGGCCGCGCGGGAGAAAGGGAACACCGAGCTGGCGAAAAAGAAGAGCGGAGAGGCCCTCGAGCGGTTGGATCGAGCGCAGGCGGCGCTCGACGAAGAGCGCGAGCAGCTCGAGCGGATGGAGAAGGAGAAAGTAAAGAAAAGCGCGCCGGAGCAGGACGAGCTGGCGCGGATGACGAAGGATCTGGCCAAGAAAGCATCTGCGTCCCAGTCATCTTCGAGCTCCTCGGGCGACAGCCAGGACCTCGACAGCGCCGCCGAGGACATGGAGCAGGCCGCCGAGAACCTTTCCCAGGAGGACGCGGAGCGCGCGAAGCAGGAGCAGGAAGAGGCTCTCAAGAAGCTGAACAACAAGCGGGAAGAGCTCAAAGAGGAGAAAGAGCGGCTGGCGCAGCTCAAACGCGAGCAGGAGATGCTCTCGATGGTGGAGGCTCTCACCGAGATCAAGACGGGGCAGGAGAAAGTGAACACGGAAACGGCCTCGATCGACGCGGGCAGAGAGGCGAACGAGAGCCGGAGGCAGAGGCTGAAAATATCGCAGACGGTGGAAAAGCTCGTCACGCAGCAGGGCGAGCTCGCCGAGCAGGTGGACGGACTCAACCAGAAGCTGAAAGAGGAGCTCGCGCGCGTTTTCCTCTTCGTGCTGAAGAACGTGAGCGCCGACATGCGCCAGGTTCGCGACTCGCTGAAAGAGCTCGACACGGGGACCTACACGCAGTTCCTCCAGAAAGAGATCGTCCGCGACGTCGAGCGGCTCATCACGACACTGAAAGAGGAGATGGACCGCGAGCAGGAGATGAACGAGCCGCAGCAGGGCCAGAGCCCTGGGCCGCAGCCCGAGCCCCTCGTGCCGCGCGTGGCGGAGCTGCGCATGCTGAAAGCCATGCAGCTCGACGTCAACAAGGGCACCCGGGATCTGGAAGATCTCCGCAAAGCGAGCAGGGAGGGCGTCACCGAGTCGTGGGGCCGCGCGCTCGACCGGCTGCTCCAGAAACAGGGCAGCGTTTCGCGCATGACAGGCGAGATCCTGAAGGAGTTCCAGCAGGCGGCCAAGGGGGAAGAAGACGCGACCCCTCACGAGCCGGGCGCGGAAGAGCAGGATGAAAAGCCGCAGCATGAATAGGCGTCGCTCCGTGAGCTCGCTGGGCTGGGTCGCGGCCTTTGCGGCGGCGCTGCTCGGTCCAGCCGCGGCGCGCGCACAGAGCTCGGACGCGGCGAGCGTTAAAAAGGACGTCTTTCCTCCGGCGCCACTCCGCGACTGGGCCGCGATGCGGCTCCAGGTGGAGCGCGGGCTGAGATTCCTCGAGTCGCGCCAGTCCCAGAACGGCGCGATCGGATCGAGCTACCAGGTCGCCGTGACGAGCTTGGCCGGGCTCGCCGCGCTGGGAGCGGGCCATCAGCCCGGCGCCGACAAAGAGCTGGGCAAGCTCCTCGAAAAAGCTTTCCAGTATCTCAACAGCTCCGCGCGGCCCGTCGGCTCCGGCGTCTTCATCACCGAGGGCGATGAATCGAAGAGCCGTATGCACGGGCACTGCTACGCCGTGCTCTTCCTCTGCGAGCTGTATGGTTCACTTCCGGGGCGCGACGAAGAGGTCGCCAACCTTATCAAGAAAGCCGTGACGGTGATCGAACGGTCCCAGAGCATCGAGGGAGGCTGGTACTATCTGCCCGACGGGTCCGATCCGAACCTCGACGAGGCGTCCGTCACGGTCTGCGCGCTGCAAGCGCTCCGCGCGGCTCATAACGTCGGCATCCTCGTGGACGGACGCCGCATCGATCGCGCTCGGGCTTACGTGCGCCATTGCCAGATGGCCGACGGCAGCTTCCGGTACTCGCTTTGCCGTGCCGTCGACGGGAACCAGCGCACGAGCTTCGCGCTCTCGGCCGCCGCGATCTCAACGCTCAACGCCGCGGGGGTCTACCGCTCCCCGGAGCTCCAGAAAGGGCTCGATTACCTGCACAAAGAGCTCGACCGTGCCAGGTCGCCCTGGAACGCGGCCGAGGCGGAGCACGATTTCTACGCGAACCTGTACGCCGCGCAGGCGTTTTACCAAGAGGCCGGACCCCTGTGGGAGAGCTGGTACACCAAGGTCCGGGAGCACCTCCTGAAGAAGCAGCGCAGCGACGGATCCTGGGAGAACCGACCCTACGGTGACGAATACGCCACCGCAGTGGCGCTCTTGATCCTCGAAGTCCCCCTGGGCTACTTGCCAATTTTTCAGCGCTGAGTGCCGCCATGAACCTTGGGAGCATTGCCGGATTTGACGTGCAGTGGCTGCTCGCGGCGCTGGCGGCGCTGCTCGGGGCGATGTATGTGGCCGTCTCGCGGCAAGCTCTCGCGATTTTTTCGAGGAAGACGCTCCTCGAGCGAGCTCCGGAAGACCGCCGGCCCGAGATCGAGAATCACCTCGACCACGTGGAAGGGCACATTTCCAGCCTCCGGACGCTGGACCTCATCCTCCGGCTTGCGCTCGTCTTGAGCCTCGCGTTCAGCCGGTGGACGAACCGCGCGAGGACGCTGCCGGAATCGAGCTTCCTCCAGACGTTGGGGGAGTGCGTCATCCTGGCGCTCGAGATCCTCGCCATCGTCTTTGTTTTCCTCGAGATCGTCCCCGCGATCATCGCGCGAGTCGCGCCCGAGGCGACCGTCGCCCGCCGCCTGCGGACGACCCATCGGTTGCACACCATCATCAGCCCTCTGCGCACGGCCGCGGGAGCCACCGTCCGCTGGATCGCGTCGCTCCTCGGCGGAGAAGTCGACCGCCCCAGCGCGGACATCCTGGAAGAGGAGATCCTCTCGGCCGCCGAGGAGGGGGAGCGCGGAGGGCTCATCGGGTCCCGCGACATCGACATGATCGAGTCGATCATCACGTTCGGGAACGTGGAAGTTTCCCAGGTCATGACGCCGCGGACCGAGATGGTCTGTTTCGACCTCGAGGATCCCCTGGAAGGCAACATCCAGCGCGCGGTCGAGTGCGGCCACTCGCGCATCCCCGTCTTTCGGGACTCGAAGGACAACATCGTTGGAATCCTGTACGTCAAAGACCTGCTTCGGTACTGGGACCGCAGGGACTCCGTCGCGCTCGAGCAGCTGGCGAGGAAACCGCATTTCGTCGCGCTCACGAAGAAAATCGGCGAGCTTTTCCAGGAGTTCAAGACGCAGCGCTTCCACATCGCTATTGTCCTCGATGAGTTCGGCGGGACGGCGGGCCTCCTCACGATCGAGGACATCATCGAGGAGATCGTCGGCGAGATCACCGACGAGCACGAGAAGATCGACCGGCCGCCGCTGAAGCGCATCGGTCCGGGCGTGGCCGAAGTCGACGGCGCCTACCACATCGACGACCTGAACGATCAGCTGGGCACGGCCATCCCCGAGGCCGACACTTACGACACCGTGGGCGGCTTCCTTGCGTCGCAGATGGGGAAAATCCCCAGCGTGGGAGAGACGTATGAGCTCGACTCTCTGCGGTTCGAGGTGATCGCCGCCGACGAGCGCAGGATCCGTCGACTCAAGCTCTCTTTCGCCGACGAAGCGCGAGGTTCACCGCCCCCTGCGGTGCGCGATTCGGCGAACTCTCGGCCGTGAACCCGCCGATGTCGAGCTGCCGGCAGGCCGCCCGCGAGCTGCGCGCCTCACGAGCTACGGTTCTCGCGCCGAGCGGAGCGCAGCCGTGAAAGTCAAAAGCATCGCGATACCGATCCGTTGCGTGGACTTCTCGGAGTCGAGCCAGGTCGTCTCTTTCTTCACCCGGGAGCAGGGCATCGTGGACGGAATCGCGAAGGGGGCGCATCGACTCAAGAACTCTTTTCAGGGGCCGCTGGACCTCGCCGTGCTGTACGAGATGGTCTTCGTTCCGCCCAAGAGCCCCGGGCTCGCGATCGTGACGGAAGCCGCGGTGCTCGAGGGATTCCGCGGGCTGCGCTCGAGGCTGGACCGCCACGTGGGTGCGTCCCACGTCATCGAGTTTCTTCGCTGCGCGGGGGTCGCGGGAGAGCCCGAAACGGGGCTCTTCGACGTCGCACTCGAAACGTTGGTCGCCCTCGACGCCGCGGGCGAGAGCGATGTGGGGCTCACGCTGGCGCGCTTCGACACGCTTGCGCTCACGGCGCTGGGCCTGTTGGGGCCACTGGACGCATGCGTCGAGTGCGGCCGCAGCCGCCCCGATGGGGAGAGGCCCGTCTTCCTCAGCTCACGCTCGCGCGGCATCCTCTGCCGGCAGTGCAGAGCGGAGCAATCGATCGTCCGCGGCGTGACGATTCCCGGCGAAGCGATGCGCTTCTGGGCGAGCCTCACGGGCACTGCTCCCCGTCTCGGCATCGAGCCCGTGGAGGGATGGAATCGGTTCGGCGCGCGGCTCCGCACCGCGATCGCGCTCCTCCGGACAAATCTGTTGGAACGCGAGCTGGTCTTGCTACAATCCTCGCGCGCCTGGACGGAGACGCTGAAAAGCCTTTCGTGAAAGCATCGAAAACGACGCTCCGGAGCACATTGGTCGCCGCCCTAAGCGTCTACCTCGCTGCCTGCGCCTCGCCTTCCGTGACGAAGAAGAGCGAGAGCCCGCGAGGCAAGAGCCTCCCCGGGCAGGGGGATTACCAGTGGGAGACGAAGACCGGCTGGGTGCGCCCCACGCATGGCACCTGGGGCCAGCCGTCGCAAATCCGCACCGAATCGAAAGAGGCGTTCGAGGCGGGCGCTTACGCCGACGCGCTCGACGGCCTCCTCGAGTACAGAAAGCGGATTCAGCCCGACGATGCCACTGCGGCGGAGACGGCGTTCCTCATCGCCGAGTGCTACTACTTCCTCGGCAACTATGAGAAGGCCATCGAGTACTACCGCGAGGTCTACCAAAAGCACAAACCAGAAGGCGACATGCTCAACCGGACGTTCCAGCGCATCCACGACATTGCGCTCGACTATCTCCGGGAGAAGGCCGCCTGCACCTTCCTCATCTTCACGTACAATTGCCCCAGCCACGGCATCGACCTCCTCATCGGAGAGGAGGGCCTCCTCAAGGAGTATCCCAACCTGCCGTTCGCAGACGACGCGCTGTACGAGATCGGGAAATATTATTTCGACAGCGGCCAGTACGCCGAGGCCGTTCCGATCTACGAGCGCATCGTCAGTGATTATCCCCAGTCGAGCGACTGGCGAGGCCCCGCGGAGTACCACCTGGCGCTCGCGACTTTCAAGCAGGTGAAAGGCGTCGACTACGACGAGAAGATCCTGGAAGATGCCGAACGCAAGTTCCGCCAGTACCTGGAATCGAATCCTCGCGGGCCGCAAGCCGAGGACGCTCGCGCAAAGCTGCGAGAGATCACCGAAATGCTCGGCGAGAAGAACCTTCGCCTGGCCAAGTTCTACCTTCGAGAGAGCGAGCCCTCCTCGGCGAAGATTTATCTGCGTGTCGTCCTCGAACGGTACACGACGTCCACGGCGGCAAGAGAAGCTCGCGAAATCCAAACCAAGCTCGAGAAATATTGACGTGGCGATTCGACCGATTCTTCCGCGGGCGATGCTCGCGCTCCCCGCGCTGTGCCTTGCGGGTTGCGGCTATGCCCCCGGCTACACGTCTCCGCCCGGAGTGCGCACGGTCGCGGTCCCCACGTTCAACAACGCGACGTTTCCGCTGCGGCGCGAGGTCGAGTACGACCTCACGAGCACTCTACGCAAAGAGATCAACACCCGGACGAACCTGCGCCTCGTCGACTCCGGCGTGGCGGATATGACGATTCACGGAACGGTTCGTGAGTTCCGGGAAAAACTCGTCGCGGAAGACCGGCAGGACCGAAAAACCGAGTCCAGCATCATTGTCGAGGTGGACCTGGTGGTCGAGGACTACGTCAACGCGAAGCAGTGGAAAGAGCGCGTGAGCGTCCGGGAGCCGTTATCGACCCAGACGGGGGAGACTCTCGAGACCGCACGCTCACGGGCGCTGGGCAACCTTGCCGAAAAAATCATCGAGCAAGTCGAATTCTGGGAAGCTGGCTCGTGATCAGCCGCCAGCGACGTTGCCCCGTTCCAATCCGTTTAACATAATTATTCCGTCGTCCCGCCCTCGTTTTCATCCCCCCCTGCGGCCCATGGGCCAAGAAAATCAAGAGATAGCGCCGCCCAGCCATGAGTCCCAGGGACCCATGAGCCCTGGCGGACCCGATGCTCCCCGGCCGCGCAAGGGGGGAACGAACCCCGGCGCCTCGGGGAAATCCATGGGCATGTTCCTCGCGGGAATCCTCCTGGCGGCGATCCTGGGAGTCGCAGCGCTCTCGAAAGACGCCATGCAGAACCGCGGCGTCGAGAGGAACTACTACAAAGTCCGCGCGCTTCTTCTCGACGATCGCCTCGATCCCGAGACGCTCGAGCTGGCCCACGACACGCGGACGCTCCGCGCCAACGTGAAGGACCCCGGGGAAGGCCCGACGGAAGTCGCGCTGGAGTTCGCCACCGATGACGAAATGACGCGCTTCCGGCAGGACGTGCTCGATCGTTACAACTCCGAGCATCCCGGCGCCAACCTCGACTGGAAAGTCACGCAGTACAACTCCGCCTTCTGGAGCGCTCTGCTCGCCACGCTGCCTTGGCTCGCGCTCATCGTGCTGGCTTACTTCTTCCTCGTCCGGCAAGTCCGCGCGCCGGGTGCGGGCGGAGGCGTCCTCGGTTTCGGGCGGACTCGCGCACGAGCCACGCGATCCCCTTCCACGGGCGTGACGTTCGCCGACGTGGCGGGAATCAGCAGTGCCAAAGCGGAAGTGCTCGAGGTCATCGAGTTCCTGCGCGATCCGCGGCGCTTTCAGAAGCTGGGCGGGAGGATGCCTCGCGGCATCATCCTCGTCGGGTCGCCCGGGACGGGCAAAACGCTGCTCGCAAAAGCGATCGCGGGCGAGGCAGAAGTCCCTTTCTACAGCATCTGCGGCTCGGATTTCGTC
>Ga0075418_10002400_pt1 | contig 21412 bp, 16 predicted proteins | sample SoiMetdeltSBSDD2_FD_81776 | JGI IMG/M metagenome (GOLD analysis project Ga0075418, IMG submission 81776) | Bulk soil microbial communities from a Populus tree surrounding site in Tennessee, USA - Soil MetaG P. deltoides SBSDD2 | ecosystem: Environmental > Terrestrial > Soil > Tree plantation...
GCCACCGCAGCGGAAACCGCCGATCTGGGCGACGGCTTTGGCCTTGCCGATGACCGCCAGCTGCCCCTTGTCGCGATAGACGAAGGACGGGCGCGGACTGGGCTCGAGCCCCCGCGCCCGCGCACGCACCTCGTTGGCGATCGTCGTTCCCACGAAGTGGCCCATCTGGATGCCGGCCTGTGCCACGCCCGGGACCAGCTGTCCAGCTGATTTCGCGGCCGCCATGTCGCCGGCGACGAAGACTTCCGGGTGATCCGGGATCGACAGGTCGGGACCCACGATCACGCGCCCCGAATGATCGATCGGCACGCCCAGCGATTGGCCGAGCGCACTCGCTTTCACCCCGGCAGCCCAGAACACGTTGCGCACCGCGATGAACTCGTCGCCGATGGAGATGCCTTGCGCCGTGATCTGGGTCACCATCGCGTTCACTCGTACCTCCACCCCCATGCGCTCGAGGTCACGCTGGGCGCGGGCGCTCAAGGCCGGGATGAATGCCGGCAGGATGCGAGGGCCGCCCTCGAAGAGCAGAACGCGCGTCGTGCGCGTGTCGATGTGCTTGTAGTCCTTTGGGATCGACTGGCCCGCGATCTCCATGATCGCGCCGGCGAGCTCGACGCCGGTCGGACCTGCGCCGACGATGGCGAACGTCAGCGCCGCGCGCCGGGCTTCGGCGCTCGCTTCGTACTCGGCGGACTCGAAGGCCAGCAAGATGCGTCGCCGCAGCTCGGTCGCGTCTTCGATGCTCTTGAGGCCCGGTGCGATCGCAGCCCAGTCCTCGTGGCCGAAGTACGCGTGCGTCGCGCCGGCTGCGAGAACGAGGTATTCGTACCCGGCGTGATCGTGCGCGAACAGGACGTGGCGGTTGGCGACGTCGACGGCGGTGATCTCGGCCAGGCGCACTTCGCAGTTCCTCTGCTTGCGCAGCACCGCACGGATCGGGGCGCTGATGTCGGCTGGCGACAAGGAGGCCGTCGCGACCTGGTAGAGCAGCGGTTGGAACAAATGATGGTTGCGGCGGTCGACCAGCAGCACTGCGACCTGGGCTCTAGCGAGCGCCTTGGCCGCTGCCAGACCGGCGAAGCCGCCGCCGATGACGAGCACTCTGGGCAGCGATGGCGATGTCATGGATCCGCAGCTCCGCCCGCTTCGGCAGCGTGCTTGGTCAGTCGGGGGAGGAAATCACGCCGCAGGACGACGTCGTGCTGCTTCCAGAAATGTCGGAGCGGCTGATATTCGGTCATATAGATCTTCGTCCGCGTCATGACGGGGATCAAACTGGCGCCGATGATGATGTCCGGGCGAATCGTTTCGAGTGTGTAGGCGGGATCGTACTTCTCGTGTCCGGGTACGCCGTGGCCAAGGTTCGGCATTTCGAGCGACGCGATGTGCCGGTCGGTGAGCCCCAGCATGTCGTGGGTGTAGAGCTTCGAGTAATAGGCCAGTTGTCCGAGAGCGAAGGTGGCGACTCGGGTGTCGGGCGGCGCCGTCTGAGCCAGCCAGCGGCCAATCGCGACGCGCTCGTGATCCGCAGCAGCATACGTGCGCCAGCGTGGTGCTTTGCGCAGGTTCGTCGTGATGTGGAAGCTCGCAGCGAGGAAAACCGCCATGAGCAGCGCCAAGCTCGCCTGTCCGCGCCAATCGCGCCAAAAACGCGCACCGAGTCGCGCCAGGGCGCCGACGAAGAGCACGCTCAGGAGCGGCAAGAGCGGGGCGAAGAAGCGACCCAAGGACCAATCGCCGCCAGCAGCGGCGAAAACACCCAGGTAGGCGACGGCGAGCAACACCCCCAGGGTGCTGGCGGTGTCGCGCCAGCGCTTTCGCAACAGCAGGAGACACAAGAGGAGCGGCGCGTAGGGAACGAGGAAGTTGTGCGCCGTGTAAGCGGAGCCACGCAGCAGCTGGTGCACGCCGCCGCCGATCTTGGCCTGCACCGAGTTCGGCAGCAGGTAGGGGCCGTAATAGCTGAAGCGCCAGATCGCGAACAACACGATCACCCCGACCACGAGGCCCGGAAAGACGAGGGCGCGCCCGGTAGGCCGGCGCGGTCGCTCGCAGGCAAGACGAACACCATGGAAGGCGACGGCGACGAGAGCGAGGAGAACCCCTTCGGTGCGTGTGAGAGCCAGGGCGGCGAACAGCAGCGCCGACCCGATGTGCCGGTCGTCATTGCGCTCGCTCTCGACCGCGTAACGCACCCACGCTGCGAGAAGGAGAAGGGCGTAGAGGGCGCTCTCCATCCCGGAGATGCACCAGGCGGCGAAGTAACCGCTCATTGCCGGCACGAGCACGGCGGCCGCCACCCACCCGGCGCCGTCGAGCCGGAGGACCCGGCGCACCGCCGCGGCGGCGAGCCCGAGCGTCGCGATTCCCAGGACGAGACCGAGGATGCGAGCGGGAGCGGTCAAGTCGCTCGTGAGGCGGGTGACTGGCGCGAGCACCAGGACCCACAGAAAATTCGAGTAGCCTTCGATCCGCTCGCCGCGGTTGAACACGAGGCCTTCGCCGTGGCTCAGGTTCTCGGCGTAGCGAAAGGAGATGTAGGCGTCGTCGATGGCGACATTGCCGACGATGCGCCAGAAATAGGACGCATGCGCAATGAAGACGACGATCGCGGCGCACACGACGAGGGCGCCGTGAATCCGCGAGATCCCCAGTCTCTGGCCGCGGGTTCGTGTGGTCGAGCTCATGCCGCAAGCCTACCGTTCTCTGGCCCGCAAGGCGAGCGTTGCTCCGGCGGGCCGGCGTCGTTTCATCCCGGCAACCGTCATCCGCTGCGCCGCAACTCCGCCATGGGCGCCCGCGGCATTCGCGCGATCGGGTGCAGCAGTCCTGTGCTAATCTTGTGCGCGAGGAGAACATGATCCACGCTGCGACGATCGAAGAAACCTACGGTCTGATGGTCGACAAGCTGTCGCGTGTCGTCCCGGACGTGGAGCTGCGCTACAAGGCGGAGCTGGTCTTCGAGATCAACCGCTTGAAGGAAAAGCGCGGCGCGATCATCCTCGGCCACAACTACATGGAGCCGGCCCTGTATCATACGGTTCCCGACGTCGTCGGCGACTCGCTCGAGCTGGCGCGCCGGGCGGCGGCGACCGATCGCGACCCGATCGTGTTCTGCGGCGTGCGCTTCATGGCCGAGACGGCGAAGATCCTCAATCCGAGCAAGACCGTGCTGTTGCCGGCGAAGGTCGCCGGCTGCTCGCTCGCGGCCAGCATCACCGCAGCGGACGTGCGCGAGCTCAGGCGCCAGTATCCGGGCGTGCCCGTGGTCACCTACGTCAACTGCTACGCCGACGTCAAAGCCGAATCCGACGTTTGCTGCACCTCGAGCAACGCGGCGCGCGTGGTCGAGTCTTTGGGCTCGGAGCGCGTCATCTTCCTTCCCGACGAGTACCTGGCACAGAACGTCGCGCGCGACACCGGCCGCATGGTGATTTTCCCGACGCGGGAGCCTAAGCCGAGCGGCGCGCGCGCCGCTGCGCCGCAGAACCTCCAGTACCACCTGATCGGCTGGCATGGCCGTTGCGAGGTGCACGAAAAGTTCACCGTCGCCGACATCGTGGCGGTGCGCAAGCAATTCCCCGACGTCGTGGTGCTCTCGCACCCGGAATGCAGTCTCGAGGTCGTGGAAGCCTCCGACTTTTCCGGCAGCACGTCGAAGATGATCGAGTTCGTGCAGAAGTCACAGGCACCGCGCTATCTGCTCCTCACCGAATGCAGCATGGGAGACAACATCATCGCCGAGAACCCGGAGAAGGAGACATTGCGGCTCTGCAGCGTCCGTTGCCCGCACATGAACGAGATCACGCTGGAAGACACGCGCGACGCGCTCCTGCACAATCGCTACGTCATCGACGTCCCCGAAGACATTCGCGTGCGTGCCAAACGGGCATTGGATCGGATGCTCGAGATCGGCTGACGCGGCGTCACGCGGTTTCCTCGTCACGGAGGTTCGAGTTGAAGCAGGCTGGACGCACGTCGGTCATCGCCGGTGTCGTGGTCGTGGTGGCCGCGTTGGTCGTGATCAAGGTCGGGCTGTTGAAGGGCGATGCGCCGCCGTCCGGTTCCGCGGGTCGCGGGGGCGCCGGCGGTGGCACCACCGGCGTCAAGGCGGTGGTGCTCGAAACGCAGCGCATGGCCGACCGCATCGCCACCGTTGGCACCATCCTGGCCAACGAAGAAGTCGACGTGCGCAGCGAGATCTCCGGCCGCATCGAAGCCATCTCGTTTACCGAGGGCTCGCGTGTCGCCAAGGGCGATGTCCTGGTGAAAATCGCCGACGCTGAGCTGCGGGCACAAACCGCGCGTGCCGAGTCGCGCCTCGACATCGCGAAGGTGGAAGCGGACCGCCAGCGGCAACTCTTCGAACAGAACCTCACCAACCAGCGTGAGTACGACAATGCGGTGAATTCATTCCAGGTCGCGAAGGCGGAAGCAGATCTGGTGCGGGCACAGCTCGACAAGACCGAGATTCGCGCACCCTTCGACGGCAAGGTGGGGCTGCGCTTCGTGAGCGAAGGCAGCTACGTTTCACCGGCGACGCGGATCACGTCCATCCAAGACGATACACCAGTGAAGGTCGATTTCTCCGTCCCCGAACGCTATGCGGGACGCCTGGCGACGCAGGACCATGTGCGCTTCTCGGTGCAGGGCGTGGGCCGCACGTTCGACGGCACGATCTACGCCATGGAGCCGTCGATCGATACGGCGACGCGGACCTTGCGCGTGCGGGCCACGAGCCCCAACTCCGACGGCGCGCTCGTGCCCGGAGCCTTCGCCGATGTCGAGATCTTTTTGCAAGAGCGCGACACGATCGCGATCCCCGCCTACGCGCTGATCCCCGAGCTCGACGGCCACCGTGTGTTCGTGTTCGCCGGCGGCAAGGCCGAGTCCCGCAAGGTCGCCATCGGGACGCGGACCGACGAGCAGGTGGAGATCATCCGCGGCCTGGCGCCGGGGGACACGCTCATCACCTCGGCGATCTTGCAGCTCAAGCCCGGCGCGGCGGTGACGGTCGCGGGGATCGATGCGATCGGTGGCGCGCCGTGAGTTTGGCCGCGACCTGCATTCAGCGACCGGTTCTGACGATCGTGCTCTCGGTCGTCATCGTGGTTTTCGGCATCATCGGCTACACCTTCCTCGGCGTGCGCGAGTATCCGAACGTCGACCCTGCTGTCATCACGGTCAATACCAATTATACCGGCACCAATGCCGACATCATCGACTCGCAGATCACGCAGCCGCTCGAAGAGGACATCAGCAGCGTCCCGGGCATTCGCACCATCAGTTCGGTGAGCCGCGAGGGCCGCAGCCAGATCACCATCGAGTTCGAGCTGGGAGTCGACCTCGAGACAGCCGCCAACGACGTGCGCGACAAGGTCGCGGGCGCCGTCGGCAGCCTGCCGCCGGACGTCGATCCCCCCGTCGTCGCCAAGGCGGATGCCGACGCGACACCGATCGTGGTTCTCAACGTCAGCAGCCCGTCGCGCGACCTTTTGAAGCTCACCGAGATCGCCGAGAAAGTGTTCAAGGAGCGCCTGCAGACGATCAACGGCGTGAGCGAGGTCCGCATCTTCGGCGAGAAGCGCTACGCCATGCGCCTGTGGATGGACCCGCTCAAGATGGCGGCCTATGGCGTCACGCCGCGCGACGTCCGCACCGCGCTCGATCAAGAGAACGTCGAGCTGCCCTCGGGTCGCATCGAGGGCGCGACGGTCGAGCTTCCCGTGCGCACCTTGAGCAGGCTGGAGACGACCGAGCAGTTCAACAGCCTCATCCTGCGCGAAGAGGCCGGACAGCTGCTGCGGTTCCGCGACATCGGGGTGGCGGAGCTCGGGCCCGAGAACGAGCGCTCGGTGTCGAAGGGCCTGACGGGACCGCGCGTGGCCGTGGCGCTGATCCCCCAGCCCGGCTCGAATCACATCACGATCGCGGACGAGTTCTACGAGCGCGTCGAGCAGATCGACCGCGAGCTGCCCGACGACGTCGTCCTCGGCGTCGCCTGGGACACGACGCGCTACATTCGCAAGTCGATCCACGAAGTGCGCGAGACGATCCTCACGGCCTTCTTGCTCGTCGTCGGCATCATTTTCTTGTTCCTCCGCGACTGGCGCACCACGCTCATTCCCGTGCTCGCGATTCCAATCTCATTGATCGGCGTGTTTTTCATCATGTACATGGCGGGGTTCTCGATCAACGTGCTGACACTCCTGGGGCTGGTGTTGGCCATCGGGATCGTGGTCGACGACGCCATCGTCATGCTCGAGAACATCTATGCCAAGGTCGAATCCGGCATGGTTCCCGTCGAGGCCGCCTTCAAGGGCTCGCGCGAAGTGTTTTTCGCCATCGTCGCGACAACGGTGGCGCTCATCGCCGTCTTCATGCCGATCATTTTCTTGCAGGGGTTGACCGGTCGTCTGTTCAAGGAATTCGGCATCGTGATCGGCGGCAGCGTCGCGGTGTCGGCGTTCGTGGCGTTGACGCTCACACCGATGTTGTCGGCGCATCTCCTCAAGGCGCACGCCAAGCACAGCCTGCTGTACCGGAGGACGGAGCCGTTTTTCATCAGGCTCAGCGAGGGCTATCGGCGCTCTTTGGCGGCGTTCATGCACCATCGCTGGCTCGGCATCGCGATGGTTCTCTTGTGCGCGGCTTCGATGTGGTTGTTCAACCGTTCGCTGGCACGCGAGCTCGCGCCGCTCGAGGACCGCAGCCGATTGCGCTTGACCGCCACCGGGTCGGAGGGAACTTCCTTCGAGCGCATGTCGGCGTACATGGACGGAGTGGTCGAGCTGGTGCGAAACGAAGTCCCCGAGGCCGACGTCGTTCTCGCCAACACGGCGGGCAACGCGGGTGGTGCCAACAGCGGCAACGTCACGGTGACGTTGATTCCGCCCGAGGAACGCCAACGCTCCCAACAGGAGATCGCCGAGGCGTTGTCCCGGTCGGTGCGGCAGTTGAACGACGCGCGCGCATTCATCACTCAGGAACAGACCATCAGCGTCGGTGGCGGCGGTGCTCGTTTCGGCTTACCGGTGCAGTACGTGATCCAAGCCCCCACGATCGCGAAGCTCAAGGACGCGCTGCCCAGGTTCCAGGAGGAGGCGAGCAACCATCCCGCGTTCAGCGTCGTCGACGTGAACCTCAAGTTCAGCAAGCCCGAGCTCGTGATCGAGATCAACCGCGAGCGGGCCCGCACGCTCGGACTCTCCGTCGCCGACGTCGGGCAGACCTTGCAATTGGCGCTGAGTGGCTCGCGCTACGGCTACTTCATCAAGGACGGCAAGCAATACCAGGTCATCGGGCAGCTCGCGCGCTCGAACCGTGACGAGCCCTTCGACCTGTCGGCGATCTATGTGCGCAACCGCGATGGCCAGTTGATCCAGCTCGACAATGTGATCCAGGTGTCGGAGTCGTCGAATCCGCCGCAGTTGTACCGCTACAACCGCTACGTGTCCGCGACCGTGTCCGCCGGACTGCAGCCAGGCTACACCTTGGGCGACGGCATCGCGGCCATGGACGAAGTGGCGGACAAGGTGCTCGACGAATCGTTCACCACCGACCTTGCAGGCGCGGCGCGCGATTTCTCGGACAGCTCGTCGAGCTTGTTGTTCGTGTTCATTTTCGCGCTGCTGCTGACGTATCTCGTCCTCGCAGCGCAATTCGAGAGCTTCCGCGATCCATTCATCGTCATGCTGACGGTGCCGCTGGCGGTGGCGGGGGCACTGCTGTCGCTGTGGTATTTCAATTACACGATCAACATCTTCAGTCAGATCGGAATGATCATGCTGATCGGGTTGGTGACGAAGAACGGCATTCTGATCGTCGAGTTCGCCAACCAGCGCCGGGACGCGGGACTCGGGCGCCTGGAAGCGATCCAGGACGCCGCCGCGGCCCGCTTCCGTCCCATCCTGATGACCAGCCTGTCGACGATTCTCGGCATCCTGCCCGTGGCGCTGGGGCTCGGCGCCGGCTCCGCCAGCCGCGTTTCGATGGGGATCGCGGTGGTGGGCGGGATGTTCCTGGCGACGGGGTTGACGCTCTACGTCATCCCGGCGGTGTACTCGTACCTGTCGAAGGAGACGCGCGCGACACGCGTGCAGGCTGATTTCGAAGTCGCGGAGTTGAACGAGATCCGTAACGGAACTCGCGGGTGAGGCGAGCCTCATCTCGAATCTTCACGGTGATCTGAAGTCCAGCAACGGTTGGAACAACCTCGCCGAGACCGGCGCCATTTCGCCGTCGCGAGGTGATCGCGCCACCAGCGCCCGCCGCCGCCGAAACCGGCCACCCGACACCAGCCGCGAGGCCGACATCAAGCTTTCTTGGGCGCCTTGTCCTGTTTCCTCTTCTTCTCCTGGTCCTGCTTGCTTTCCTTCTGTTTCTGGCCCTTTTCTTTGTCTTTCTTGCCCTTGTCTCCCATTGCTCGACTCCTTTGCTGTTCCGCCCTCATCGCTCGCAGGCCCAACGAAAACGGGGCCCACGCACGTGCGCGAGCCCCGAAACCGAGCGACAAAGTGCTCGTCCGTCGGCCGAAATCAACGACCGCCGTCGCCGCCGAATCGCTGGGGTCCGCCAGTCGCGCCAGCCGTCTTGGGCTTGGCCTCGCTGACGGTGAGCGTGCGGCCTTCGATCTCGCGACCGTTCAACGCCTCGATCGCCGTCCGCGAATCCTCGGGGGATCCCATCTGCACGAATGCGAAGCCGCGCGGGCGACCCGTATCGCGATCCATGACGATCGCGACCTCATCGACCCGGCGCCCGTCGCCCTCGAACAGGGTGCGGAGGGTGCTCTCGGTGGTGTTGAAGGAGATATTACCGACGTAAAGTTTCGTAGCCATGAAACACGGACCTTTCGATTTCGCTGTCTGTCCCTTCGCGAATCGAAAGGCTTTTAGCGTTGAAGCCATCTTAACCGAAATGCGATCGAAGCGCCAGGATTCTCGAAAAAAACCCGCCACTCGTTCTCATGATGTGAGTTGACTCGTTGCACGACGGTGATTTGCATCTCGCTTTCGTGACCAGCTGCTGCTACGATCCGTCGTTCGTGCGTGAGTGAGCCAGGAAGCGACGGTCCCTCGAGATGCTCGACAAAAGCTACGCCTTCTCCAAGATTGCCTTCGTCGGCAATTACGTGCCACGCCGCTGCGGGATCGCGACTTTCACCGCCGATATCTGCGAGTCGATGGCGCGTGAATTCCCGGCAATCGACTTCTACGCAGCAGCGATGAACGACACGCCCAAGGGCCATCCCTATCCGAATCGAGTGCGCTTCGAAGTCGGCGAGAACGACAAGGACCAGTACCGGCAGCTGGCCGAGTTTCTCAACATGAGTCATGTGGACCTTGTTTGTCTCCAGCACGAGTACGGCATCTACGGCGGCCCCGCCGGCAGCTACCTGCTGACGACCCTGCGCCGGCTGCGCATGCCGATCGTCACGACCTTGCACACGGTGCTCGCCGAACCAAACGAACTCCAGGCTCGGGTCTTGAGGGAGCTGTGCGAACTTTCGGAGCGTTTGATCGTCATGAGCGAGAAGGCTCGAGGCTTCCTGACGTCGATTTACAGGTGCCCGGACCGCAAGATCGATCTGGTCCCCCATGGCATCCCTGACATGCCTTTCGTCGACCCGAATTTCTACAAGGACATGTTCGACGTCGAGGGGCGCCGCGTCATCTTGACCTTCGGGCTGCTCTCACCCAACAAGGGGATCGAGTACATGATCGATGCGTTGCCGGCGGTCGTGCAACGCATCCCGGATGTCATCTACATCGTCCTTGGTGTGACCCATCCACATGTCCAGCGCGAGCAGGGAGAAAAATACCGGCTCGACCTCCAGCTGCGGGCGCGCAAGCTCGGCGTCGCCAGCAACATCATCTTCCACAATCGCTTTGTCACCCTCGAGGAGTTGTGTCAGTTTCTGGGGGCGGCCGACTTGTACGTGACTCCCTACCTCAATCCGGCGCAGATCGTCTCCGGCACGCTCGCCTACTCGCTGGGCAATGGCAAGGCAGTGATCTCGACGCCGTACTGGTACGCCGAGGAACTGCTGGCGGATGGGCGGGGAGAGATCGTCCCCTTCCAGGATTCGGCGGCGCTGGCCGAGGCAGCGATCGCGCTGTTCGACAACGAGGCGAAACGGCATGCGATGCGCAAGCGCGCCTATTCGTATGGTCGCAAGATGATCTGGAAGGAGGTCGCCGCGCTTTATCTCCAGTCCTTCCAGCGGGCGACCGAGGAGCGCCTCGGGACGCCAGTGGCCGTTGGCCGGCAAGCAGCCTCCGACCCGCTCGACTTCGAATTGCCCGCGCTGAGCTTCAACCACTTGTCGACGCTGACCGACGATACCGGAATCCTCCAGCATGCTTGCCGAACCACACCGAATCTCGTCGAGGGGTACACGACCGACGACAACGCCCGTGCGCTGATCGTGGCGCTGCGAGCCCAGCGCCTGGCAGTGGATGGCGAGCAGCTCCGCCGCTTGTCGGCGAAGTACCTGGCGTTCCTCAACTATGCGTTCAACCCCGCCAAAGGCCGGTTCCGCAACTTCATGGGCTACGACCGCCACTGGCTCGAGGATTGTGGTTCCGAGGACAGCCATGGGCGCGCGCTGTGGAGCCTGGGCTGTGCGGCCAGCGAATCGTCGGACGACGGGCTCGTTGCGCTCGCGATGAACTTGTTCGACTCTGGCTTGCCCGCGGTCGAAACCTTCACCAGCCCGCGTGCCTGGGCGTTTTCGCTCCTGGGAATCAGTGCGCACATTCGGCGCTTCCCAGGTGATAGCAGCGCCCGCCGCTTTCGCGGCGTGCTGGCGACTCGGCTCTTCGAACTCTACGGTGACAACCGCAGTGACGACTGGCCCTGGTTCGAGCAGTCGCTCGCCTATGCCAACGCGACGCTTTCCGAGTCGTTGCTGCTCGCGGGACACGAGATGGGCAGGAAAGACATGGTGGCGGCGGGCATCGAGGCTCTCGAGTGGCTTGTTCGGGTTCAAACAGCCGACCAGGGCCACTTCTCGCCGATCGCGAACACAGGCTGGCGTCGCGGCGAGACGCGGGCGCGCTTCGACCAGCAGCCGATCGAGGCGCAGAGCACGCTCGAAGCCTGCTCGCTCGCTTACCGTGTCACGGGAGATCGACGCTGGCGCGAGCGCATGGGTGTCGTCTTCGATTGGTTCCTGGGCCGCAACGATTTCGGCCGGGCAGTCTACGACTACTCGACCGGCGGCTGTCACGATGGACTGCAGCACGAGGGCGTCAACGCCAACGAAGGCGCGGAATCCACACTGGCTTTTCTGAGTTCCTTGCTGGAGTTGCGCAGCATGGAACCGGTCGTGGTTGCGGAACGGGAGGCACGATGAGTGATGGGAAGCGGCCGTTTCTTCTCCAGCGTCACGAGGCAAATCCAATCTTGACGGCCGCGGACTGGCCGCACACGGTCAATGCGGTTTTCAACCCCGGCGCCGTGCGGTTGCGGGACGGCACCACGCTGTTGCTTTGTCGCGTCGAAGACCGGCGCGGAATCTCTTGCCTGTGGGTCGTCCGATCGGAGAACGGTGTCGACGGCTGGCGCATCGAAGCGGAACCGGCGCTGCTGCCGGATCCAGAACGCCATCCCGAGGAGCTCTGGGGCGTCGAAGACCCACGCATCGTCTGGCTCGACGAGTTGGGCCAGTACGCCGTTACGTACACGGCATATTCTCGTGCGGGCCCCGCCGTTTCGCTGGCGCTCACACGCGATTTCGTCCAGTTCGAGCGCCTTGGCGTGGTGATGACACCCGACGACAAGGATGCGGCGCTGTTGCCGCGGCGCATCGGCGGCAAGTGGCTGATGTTGCACCGGCCACAGACGGGATTGGGATCGAGCATTTGGCTGGCCGAGTCACCGGATTTGTACCACTGGGGCAAGCACCGGGTCGTGATGGCATCCCGCCGTGGTGCTTGGTGGGACGGCGCCCGGATCGGGCTCGGATCGCCGCTGATCGAGACCGATCAGGGTTGGCTGATGATCTACCACGGTGCGCGTCAGACTGCGGCCGGCAGTCTGTATCGCCTGGGCGTGGCGTTGTTGGATCGACAGGACCCGAGCGTCTGCATCGCCCGAGGCAGCGAGTGGATCCTCGGTCCGCGCGAGAACTACGAGCGTCAAGGCGACGTGGGCGACGTGGTCTTCGTCTGCGGCCACACGATCGGCGACGATGGGGACACGATCCATCTGTACTACGGCGGTGCGGACACCTGCGTTGCCCTTGCCTTCGGACGCGTCTCCGAGATCCTTGCCTGGCTCGCCACGCACGGCTCCGAAGAACGTGGCTTGAGCACGGTGATTTAGCCTCCTCGGCGATCCGGGCTTTCGTGAGCACACGGTATCGAAGGTGCGACACGAGAGGCGCCATCACTCTCGTGCAGAGCTACCGCTTCCTCCGCGCATCCAGGCTCCACGCACCAGCGCCGGCCGCCGAGAAGTAGAGCCAGAGGAAGCAATAGAGCACGGCCGAGATGCCACCGTTCGTCGTCGGCCAGAAGTCCTGGGGGTAGTGGAACTGGAAATACGCCACCGCCATCTCGCCCGACAGGATGAATGCGACCGGACGCGTGAACAGGCCCAGCAGGATCAGGGCGCCGCCGAACACCTCGAGGATGCCGCCGATCCCCGCTTGTGACATCAGGGGGACCGTGCCGCCATCGGGGGGGACACCGTCGGGGAAGGCGAAGAGCTTCATCGAGCCGGACAGGATGAACATGAACGCGGCCACGATCCGGAGCATGGCTTGCATCTGCGGTGCCCACGTGACCCACTTCGCGGCGATGGTCGGTGCGGTCATGGTGCGCTCCTCACTTTCTTGGTCTGGCGTTTCGAGGCTGTGCCCTCGTCGTCCCCTTCACGGCTTCTCTGCCGGGAAAGAATCCTGCGCCAAGCACGACGGAAAGTTGGTCACGACGGCAGCTCGGCCGCGGGTTCCTTGACCGCGCGTTTACGCGCATTCTCGTCGAGGACGGTCTTGCGCATGCGGATGCTCTTGGGTGTGATCTCGACCAGCTCGTCGGGATTCAAATACTCGAGGCATTCCTCGAGGCTCATCTTGATCGCGGGCGCGATGCGCAGATTGCGATCGGAGCCGGCGGCGCGCATGTTGGTGAGCTTCTTCCCCCGTTGCGCGTTGACCAGGATGTCGCCTTCCTTGGAGTTCTCGCCGATCACCTGTCCGATGTAGAGCTTGTCGCCAGGCTCGATGAAGAATCGCCCGCGATCCTGCAGTGCGTCGAGGGCGTAGCCCATCGCTTCGCCGCTGGCCATGGAAAGAATGCTGCCCGTCTGGCGCTGAGGGATGGAGCCCTTGAAGTACTCGTACTCGTAGAAACGATGGTTGATGACGATCTCGCCGGAGGTGGCGCGCAGCATGCGGCTGCGGAAGCCGATCAGGCCGCGACTCGGCACGTGGAACTCGAGACGACTGCGTTCGGCACCCTGCTGCATGCTGACGAGCGTGCCGCGCCGCGTGCCGACGTGCTCGATCACCGTGCCGGCCAGCTCCTGTGGCACGTCCACCGTCAACACCTCGACGGGCTCGGCCTTGCGGCCGTTGATCTCCTTGTAGATGACACGCGGCTGGCCGACCATGAACTCGAAGCCCTCGCGCCGCATGTTTTCCATCAGGATGGAAAGATGCAGGATGCCGCGGCCGGAAACGCGGAAGGTGTCGGTGGTGGAGGTTTCCTCGACGCGCAACGCCACGTCGCGCTCGGCCTCTTTCAGCAAGCGCTCGCGCAGGTGCCGGCTGCTGACGTACTTGCCCTCCTGGCCGAAGAAGGGGCTGTCGTTGACCATGAAGTTCATGGTCAGGGTCGGCTCGTCGACGGCGACGAAATGCACGGGCTCGGGGGATTCGGCGTCGGCGATGGTGTCGCCGATGTCGACGCTCTCGAGGCCGACGGCGGCACAGATGTCGCCGCACTGCACGGAATCCACCTCGCGCCGGCCGAGGCCGTCGAAGACATAGAGCTGGCGAATGCTGGTGCGCTGGCTCGTGCCATCGCGCTTGAGCACCTGCACTGGCTCGCGCGCGCGCAAGGTGCCGCGAAAGACGCGTCCGATGCCGATGCGGCCGACGTAGTCGCTGGTGTCGAGCGTCGTCACCAGCATCTGCACAGGTCCTTCCACCACCGGCGGCGCCGGCACGTGGCGTACGATGGCATCGAGGAGCGGCGCCAGGCTCTGGCGCGGGTCATCGAGCTCGCGCACCGCCCAGCCCTCGCGCCCGGCCGCGTAGACGGTGGGGAAATCGAGCTGATCGTCGTTGGCCTCGAGCTCGACGAAGAGCTCGAAAACCTCGTCCAGAACCTCGAGCGGGCGGGCGCTCTTGCGGTCGACCTTGTTGATGACGACGATGGGCTTGAGGTGCCCCTGGAGCGCCTTCTGCAGCACGAAACGCGTTTGCGGCATCGGTCCCTCGAACGCGTCCACTAGCAGCAGCACCCCGTCGGCCATCTTGAGCACGCGCTCGACTTCGCCGCCGAAGTCCGCGTGTCCGGGCGTGTCGACGACGTTGATGCGCACGTCTTGCCAGTGGACGGCGATGTTCTTGGCCAAAATGGTGATGCCGCGCTCGCGCTCGAGGTCGTTCGAATCGAGGAAGCGCTCACGGACTTCCTGCCCGTCACGGAAGACATGGCACTGGCGCAGGATCTGGTCGACGAGCGTGGTCTTGCCGTGGTCGACGTGAGCGATGATGGCGACGTTTCGGATCGGCATGGAAATCTCCGCTTCGCGGTGAGAGAAGGTTCGCGCGGCGCCTCGGCCCGGGTCACGAGGGCACGAAAAACTCGCGGAATGCACGTGACTGCGTGTCGACCGCAGGCAAGGGAGCATGCGGCGGAGGCGCATCGGCGCGCCAGAACAATCCCGATTCACGCAGCTGGCCGCGGCTGCACTCTGCGAGCATCGTGGCGATGGCGACGACGCTCGACCGGGTGTGCAGCTCCTGACCTTCGAGCTCCTGCAACAGCGCCGCGGCCTGATGCGTTGCGGAGGCGTTTTCGGGCGAGCGGAACACGATGCGCGCGGCCGAAAGCGAGCGCGCTGGCAGCTCGCGCACTCGCCGCCGCAAGAAGCCGAGCGTGCGTTGTCCCAGGCGCTCGGCGCGGCGGCGATTCCCGTCCGTTCCGGTTCCCACCACGATCGTACGGTATCCGGCGAGCTCGCACCCCACCGCGAGACCGGCGACCGTGGGCAGCGAGTCGCTGCCGACGTAGATGCGCTCCGGTTCGGCGAGGATGCCGCAGCGGATCTGGCGCTGCAGCTCGAAGACGGCGTTCACCGCGCCGAGGGCTCCCCAGACCGCCGCTTGCCTTGGCCACACGACATGCGGCAGGCGCGACCCGGATTGCTTGCCGGAGCCGAAGGCGCAAGCGCGCAGCAGGCGCGCGAGCGCGAGCGGGCCGGCATCCAATCGGTGCAGGTCAGCCCCAAGCGCATGTGTCGACTGCAGCATGGCACGGGTCGTCGAATCCGCGGCCCCGCCGGACAGGGCGAGAACGGGCTCGAGCTCGAAGTGGCGAGCGAAGGCCGCGAGCGCCAGGCAGCGCTGGCTGCCGACGTGGCCGAAGGCGAGAACTCGCTGGGCGCCGCCGCGCAGCACGGCGCCGAAGAGGAATTCCAACTCACGCGGCGCAGAGCCGCCGACGAGGTCGCTCGTGCGGTCGTCGCGCTTGATCCAAAGTGCCGGTCCCCCGGATCGGGATGCCAGCCGTTCGAGCGGCTGCACCGGTGTCGGCCGCGCGAGCGGCGTCCACGGCAGTCGGTGCCGAAGCGAGGGGAAATGGCGGAAGAGCTCGGGCGATGCAGTCATTCGCTCATTATACCCTGCCGGACTCTGCCGGCAAGTTCGCGCTGGGCCCGACTCCATCCCACACGCCGGCGATGGCGGTGCCGCAGCGCGCACAGCATCCCGACTGCATGCGCATGGCGCGGACCTCGAAGCCGCGGCGTTCGATCACCGCGAGATCGCAGCTGGGGCAAACCGTGTTCTCCCAGGGTCCGACCCGACCCGGCAGGTTGCCGGCATAGACGTAGCGCAAGCCCGCGTCGCGGCCGTGCGCACACGCACGCAACAGCGTCGATGCCGGCGTGTTCTCGGGGTCGGTCATCTTGTAGTCCTTGTGGAAAGCGGTCACGTGCCAAGGGATGTCGGGCGAGATGCTGGCCAGATAGCGTGCGATATTCTCGAATTCGGCGTCCGAGTCGTTGAATCCGGGGATGACGAGCGTCACGATCTCGACCCAGAACCCGAGCTCGACCAGGCGTGGAATGGTGTCGAGGATGCGGTCGAGCCTTCCCCCGAGCTCGCGGTAGTGGCGTGCATCGAAGCTCTTGAGGTCCACCTTGTAGAAGTCGACCCACGGTCGCAGATACTGCAGCACCTGCGGCGTGGCGTTGCCGTTGGAAACGAACGCCGTCCCGAGCCCCGCCTTCTTGGCGCACTGGAACACGTCCACGGCCCATTCGGCGGTGATCAACGGCTCGTTGTACGTGCTCGTCAGAACGGGTGCGCCTCGAGCCAAGGCCCAGCGCACCAGGTCGCGCGCGGTCGTGACCTGGATCGGGGCGATTGCCGCCGGATCGCGTCCGGCCTGCGAGGTGACCCAGTTCTGGCAATAGGCGCAGTGCAGGTCGCAGCCGAGCATGCCGAAGCTCGCCGTCCGCGTTCCGGGCAAGACGTGGAAGAAGGGTTTCTTCTCGATGGGATCGCAATGCAGCGCCGCGACGTAACCGGCAGGGACGCGCAAGGTGCCCTCGACGTTGAAGCGTACCCTGCACACGCCGGGCCGGCCGGGAGGAATCTTGCACGCGTGACCGCAGGCCCAGCAGCGCAACCAGCCGTCCGCAAGCGGCGAGACGAGCTCCGGCGCCGCGGCGATCGTGTGCGGCGCCTCGGCCGACTCGCCCACCGCTTCGAAGACCTCGTTCACGGCCAACTCCGATCTCACTCGATTGTAGGAACGCACCGTGTGATCGGCAACCCCTGGGGAACAGAAGGGGGCGTTGCGTTTGCAGCGGATGTTCGGGGGCCTCGAGAGCGCGCGGCGCGAACTCTACGAATGGGCCATCCGGCGCTCGAGGCGATCGAGGGCCTCGCGCGCCAGCATGTAGCCGGGCTCGAGCGCGAGCGCGTCGTGGTACTTGCGACGGGCACGGTCGAAATCAGTGAGCTTTTCGTAGGCGCGACCGAGATTGTAGTGCGCGTAGTGATAGGTCAGATAACGCGGGCAGCGCAGCGCTTGCTCGAGGAACGGGATCGCCTCGCGCGAGCGCCCGAGCGCCAGGAGGTAGGCGCCGATGTCGTTCCATGGATTGCCGAAATCGGCATCGAGCTCGATCGCTTGCCGGCACATGTCGATGGCCGAGTCGAACTCGCCGCGCATGCTCACCGTCCAGGCCATGAAGGTGTAGGCCTCGGGACTCTGCATGCAGTCGAGTGACCGCCGGTAGTAATAAACAGCGCGTTCCAAATCACCGCTCATCTGTAGTTCATAGGCGAGCTCGAAGTAATCCTGGGCCATGAGGGCGATCTGCTGGCTGGGCAAGCGCGATCCTCCGTGTGCATTCATGGCGCGGTGGCTGCACGTGGCGCCACTGCCGTGTAGACGCGGCGCAAGTCCGCGGCGGCGCGTGTGCCATCGAATGTCGCCGCCGCCAGCGCCCGCAGCGGTTCGGTCAACTCCGGCCGCAGTCGGGCCATGCGCCCCAACTTTTCCTCGATCTCGCGCACCGGCGGGGCGTCGCCGCGCAGCACGCTCAGGCGCGCGATCTCGGGCGAAATGGCGTCGGCCACCACTTGCGCGAGCCCGGCAATCCCGGCGTGCTCGCTCGCCAACGGGAGCACACCGCAGGCCAACGCCTCGAACAGCATCTGCGACGACAGTCGGACCGAATGTCCAGGCAGGACGAAGACATCGGACAAGCGCAGCAACGCCACGAACTCCGCGCGCGTCACGCGGCCGGCGAAGCGCACGCGGCGCTCGGGTTCGATGCGCGCCGCTGCGTTCCACCAGTCTTCGGCACGATGCTCGAGCTGCACTCGTTCCAGATGTTCCACGAGTGGCTGGCACAGCTCGCTGGTGGCGATGACGTCGTGCAGGAGATCGGCACTTCCTGCCGCCAAAGCGGCGCGCAAGCCGTCCGTGGCCGGGTCGCCAGCGCCGATGGCGATCACCTGCAGGTCAGGCTGGAGCCGCAGCAGCTCGGGGAGAGCGAAGAGGAATTGCTCGAAGCCATGGCGATCTTCGCGCGACTCGGCCACGAGCACGATATAGCTCTGCAGCCAGTCGCAACCTTCCAGACGCGCGCGCAGCTCGCGCCGGCCCAGCAGCGACTCGGCCAGCTTGACGCGCTTCGGCCGCGGCAGCGGGCGAAAGGTTTCCAGATCGATGCCGCGCGACAGCACCTCGACTTGGGTGCGGACGACGCCGAAGCGCTCTTCCAGCAAGCGTTGCGTTCGATCGTCGAAAACGAGGACTGCTTGCGTGCTCTGGAGCACGGTCGCGGCACGGGCGCGGAATCCGGCCTGTTCGCGGCAGAGATCCGGGTGTCGCGGGGTGACGAAATAGGGCAAGCCGGTCTTGAGGTGCACTGCATGCGCCACCTGTGCTGCCAGATCCAGACCGACAGCGTGGAGCGCGGTCAGCCGATGGGCGGTGATCTGCGATTCGAGCTGCGTCGCCAGCGCCGCGACGGCGATGCCGAGCGTGCGGTCATCGAGCACCTGGGTGTGCAAGGATTCTATGGTGGACAGCGATTCCAACCGCGCCGCCGGCCGGTCGGGACGCCGCACCGTGTGCAGAAGACGGGGCGCATGGACGGGGGTCGGGACCAGTAGGAAGAGGTGCGTGGGTTGACCGTCGCGCGCCATGAAATGCGCGACATCCTCCGCGAATGCATTCGCAGCGAATCCGCATTCGCGGCCATCCAACAAGATGCCGACCATTGACAACCACCCACCGGTCCCGACCACCCGGTCAGCTCTGCGGGAGACTCACGGACGAGCGACAGTGAGGTCAACATCAAAGTGGCGGCGCGCGCAGTCAGGAGTGGTGCGACGTTCCGCGTCATCGGCCGATGCACCCGCATGGGATGCGGGGATGCGAGCGATGGATTTTCGCGCCTTCGTGCAGCACGGCATTGCGGGGAGTTTAGGCTCAGAAACGGCTCGACAACTGCACGCTCACCCCGTCGAAGGCGGGAACCAAGTAGCAAGTGCCCGCGGTGCAGGCGATGCCGCCGCGACGCTGGCCCCAGAAAGCCAGCACTTCGTGCTGGGAGCTGACGCGAACGCTGAGTCCGAGCGAGGCGAAGTCGTGTCGCGGGTAGACGCCGGTCGCGGGGTCCGGTTCACCAGCGCCGGGATCACCGGGATCGTCGGTCCGTGTGTAGGCCGCGGTGAGCGACAGGTGTGACGCCCAGGCGTAGGTGAGCGACGCATACTCGTCGGTGAAATCGATGTCGCCCGTGCTCAAATCCCGCGTTCCCTCCATGCGCTCCACCTCCAGCTCGACGCTGTGCTCGGGGTGGAACGGCAGCAGCGCGTGGGTCCCGAGAGTCCGTCGGTCGAACACCGGCGGGATCGTGCTGCCGTCTTCGGACTCGTCGTAGAACAGGCTCAGGCCGAGAGCGCCGCGATGGGCGGCCAGCTCGGCGAAGAACTCGCGAAACCGGCGCGTGTCGGCGTTTTCTGCCCGGCTCCAGTTCAAGGTGAGATCGACGCGGCGCCGCCAATCGAAGCGGGTCTCGAACTGGGATCCCTCCTCCTGTGCCGGCTCGAGCACGTGTGTGCTGCGGTTGAGCAGCGCGTAGGTGTGCTCGCGCACCAAGGTCGGAGGTTCGTTGATGCCGCCCGGGAGCAACAAGTTGCGGTAGTCCTTGTATTCCCAGCTGGCCCCGGCGTGCAGATGGGGCCCGATGAGCGGGATCGACAGATCCGTGGCGACGTAGGTCCCACGACCCTCGTCGGGATCGACTCCCGTGGCGATGCTCGTGGCGGGATCCAACCCCATGGCCTCTGCGTATTCGACGTAGGCCCCGAGGGTCACGGACTCGAGCCCCATTTTCGCAAGCCAGGGTTCGAACGCGATCTGCGCGAAGCCGCCAGGGACTTCGGTCGTGGGACCCCCGTTCTGCGCATCGAAGCGCAGGTATTCCGCGCCCAACTCGAGGCCCGGAACGACGCGCATCGACGCCTGTGCGCCGCTCGCGAGACCGGAGCGTTCGGTTTCGGGAGGTTCGTCGGCGCGTCGCGGCTTGCCGGAGAGGACCACGGCTTCGAACGTGCCGTGGCGGAATTCGACCGATGCGCCGTCCATGTCGCGCAGGTAGCCGTACTGGCGAAATTGCTCTTCACGCACCACACCCGGAAGCTCGAACGCACGCAGCAGCAGTCCGCGGCCGAGCAGGGCGTGGAAGTTGCCGACTCGGACCGAGAGGCCGCGATCGCGCCAGACGGCATAGCGCTGCACGAACTCCGAGTAGCCGAGGCTGCCATCTTCCGACGCATCGTAGTGCTCGAACCGGAAACCCAGCTGCAAGGACGCGTGATCGTAATCGAGATGGAACTGGTCGAAGAGCGTGTAGCGATTGTCGGGGACGTCGAGGCGCGGATCGTATGGGTCGACACCGAAGCGCGCCTGCAGAAGGTTGGAGCCGGTGATCTGCGCCGTTGCCGGCGCCGCGACGAGCAGTGCGATTCCCAGCCCGGCCGGCGCGGCGCGGGCTGCCGTTCGACTGCGGTGCGACGCGCGCAATCTACTCATTCGGCTTCGGTGCGAGATGCGGCTCGAGCAGCGCGCGCAGCTTCTCGAATTCACCGGGCCGGTATCCGAACGAGCTGTGCAGGACCACGCCGTTCTTGTCGAGCACGATCGTCGTCGGCAAGGCATTCGCATGCAAGCGCTGCTGGGCTTCACGGTTGAGATCGAGAAGCACAGGGAATGTGTACCCGTTCGCGGTCAGGAACGGCCGCACCTTCGGTGCGTTGCGAGGCCCGTCTTCGTTGATGCCCACGACACGCAATCCGCGAGCGGCCAGATCCACGTGGAGCTCCTGCAGCTCCGGCATCGCCATCAGACACGGCTTGCACCAGGTGGCCCAGAAATCGAGGATGACCGGACCGCTGCCGAGGAGCGTGTCGAGCTCGACCTTCTTGCCATCCAGGTCGGGGAGCGACAGGCTCGCGAGCACATCGGCGAGCGAGGACTTGCCTTTCGGCTCGGTTTCGGACGCGGCGGGAGGGGTCACGAAGAGCAAGATCAGAGCGGCGGCCACGAGCCCGCATGGCTTGGCTGGCGGATGTCGCACGGCAAGCTCCTTGGCCAAAACCTCGCTGGATCGTCGACCCGAGGCCATTTCAAGGGAACAACCC
>Ga0075418_10002401_pt1 | contig 21410 bp, 21 predicted proteins | sample SoiMetdeltSBSDD2_FD_81776 | JGI IMG/M metagenome (GOLD analysis project Ga0075418, IMG submission 81776) | Bulk soil microbial communities from a Populus tree surrounding site in Tennessee, USA - Soil MetaG P. deltoides SBSDD2 | ecosystem: Environmental > Terrestrial > Soil > Tree plantation...
CGTCGGCGAGGCGCGCGCGCAGGGTCTCGGCGTCGTCGTGAGGATCAGCGTGGCGCGGGATCATCTTTTAAGTCCCCCCCCCCCGATGGTCATCAGCCCTAACCAGATCGAGGCCCAGCAGCACGCGCTCCTTGTTCGACATGTCGCCGATGATCCGGCGCATCGGCAGCGGGAGCTTCTTGATGAGCGTCGGCGCCGCGATGATCTGCTCGCCCTTCGTGAGGACCGGCTGCTGGTAGATATCAACGATTTCGAGGTCGTACCGCCCAAGGAGGTACTCATCGCAGATCGACTGCAGGTTGCTGATGGCGCGCCCCGAGCGCGGCGTCATGCCAGTGACATACAGCCGGAGGACGTAGCGTTCCTCGCGTGGTGTGTGAGCGGCGCGCTCGAATGCCGCACCAACGGCGTTGCGCTGTTTGGCGGTCATAATTCTTTACCTGCGCTCCCGCAAGTCCAGACCCACGAGGACGCGTTCCTTGTTCGAGAGGTCGCCGATGATCTTCTTGATGGGTTCCGGCAGCCGCCGCACCAGCGTGGGAAGCGCCAGGATCTGGTCGCCCTGGGCGAGCTGCGGATTCACCAGGAGATCGATGACCTCGATCTCGTAGCGCCCCTGCAGGTGCTCTTCACAGATCTGCTGCAGGTTGGCAAGGGCCAGGACCGACTTCGGCGTCTGTCCCGCAACGTAGAGCCGCAATCGGTAGGCCTTGTCCTGCGACGGTGGAGCGGGCGTGGCGGAGTGGTCCTCAGATGCCTGCATGGTGATGTGTGCCTTCCTGCGGCCTGCCGGCGCCGTCGAGAATGTCCAGTCCGTGGTCTGTCAACCTGAACTCGCGCAGCTCGTTCGAGTGCGCCATGCCGCGGGACTTCAGCACGTACAGCCCCCGTTGATGGTGGCTGTTGACGCCCTCGTTCGCCAGCACGATCCACGTATCCATCAGCGACGAAATCGTGTTCTCAGTGCGTTCGATGCTCGTCATCCCGGGTGTGAGGCTCGTCAACACCGCCGTGATGCTCTCGGTCTTGAGGTGATCGATCATGCGCGTGAGCATCGCCTGGACGTCGGCGTAGGTGCCCACCGTCATCAGGTTGGTCACCGGGTCGATGACGGTCACGGTCGGCTTGAAGTCCGCCACGAGCTGGTGCATCTTGGCGAGATGGGTCTCGAGCCCGTAGCGCGACGGCCGGTCGGCGTGGAATTGCAGCAGTCCGGCCGCCACCCACCGCTCGAGGTCGATGCCGATGGAGCGCATGTTCCGGAGGAGCTGCGCCGGCGACTCCTCGAAGAGAAAACAGAGACAGCGCTCGCCGCGGCGGCACGCGGCGTCGATAAAGTGCGCCGCCAGGCTCGTCTTCCCTGTGCCCGCCCCGCCCGTGACGAGCACCGTGCTGCCGCGGTAGTACCCCTTGTCGCCAAGCATCGCGTCGAGCTGCGGGATCCCGGTAGGAATCCGATCGAGCGTGGCGGTGTGCTCCAGCGCCAGCGAGGACACCGGCAGGACGCTGAGGCCAGTGCTGTCGATGAGGAACGGATACTCGTTCGTCCCGTGGTGGGAGCCGCGGTACTTGACCACGCGGAGGCGTCGCGTCGAGACCTGGTCGTGGACGCGGTGGTCGAGCAGGATCACGGCATCCGAGATGTACTCTTCCAGGCCCTGCTTGGTCAGCAGACCCTCGCCGCGCTCCCCCGTGATCAGGGCTGTCACGCCTTTGTCCTTCAGCCATCGGAACAACCGCCGCAACTCCGCGCGGAGAACGGCGTCGTCCTTGAGGCCCGCGAAGAGCGACTCGATGGTGTCGAGGACGACGCGCTTCGCACCGACCGATCGAATCGCGTAGTCGAGCCGGACAAACAGGCCCTCGAGATCGTACTCGCCGGTTTCCTCGATCTCGCTGCGCTCCACCCGGACGTAGTCGATCGCGAGCTTCTTCGCGTCGACCAGCTGCGGAAGGTCGAAGCCGAGCGATGCGACGTCGCTGGCAATCTCCTCGACGTTCTCTTCGAACGTCATGAGCACCCCGGGTTCGCCGAACTGAAGGGCGCCGTTCACCAGAAACGTGAGGCCGAGCAGCGTCTTGCCGGATCCGGGCCCGCCGCAGACGAGCGTCGGCCGCCCTTTCGGCAGCCCGCCGCGCGTGATCTCGTCGAGGCCGCGGATGCCGGTCAGTGTTTTCGCCAGTTCGTGGCCTGGTGACAGCTGCGACAGCGGGCCGGTGCCGAGCAATACTTCGTCCATAGTTTTGGGCCTAGCCCAGCAATAGAGCGGGGCGAGCTGTGACTCTGACAGCTTGCCCGTGTTGAGGCTGTTCAGAATTGGACAGGACCGGGGGGACCGACGGCGATGGTGCATAAGTGAACATGGTTTCGGTGCCCGTGGCGCTACATTCAAGGAGATGAAATACCTGCGGCAGTCTGCGCTCGCGGTCGCCCTGCTGATGTGTGTGTCCGCCGGCTACGCCCAAACCACGACCACGGCCAACCCGCCGGACTTCAGGGTGCAGATCTGGGGGGACGTCGCGGCGGACTTCAGCGCACGGATCGAGGAGTACCTCACACTTCGCCGCACGCTGGAACAGGGATTACCGCCACTCACCGTCACCGATAATCCGGCGGAGATCCTCCACGCGGAACTTGCGCTGGCAACACGCATCCAGGCCGCGCGCGCCGGCGCTCGGCAGGGCGACATCTTCACCCGGGAAATTCGTGCGGATTTCAGGAGAGTGCTGCTGCTCGAGACCGACTCCTGGACACGCGCGGCGATCATGGACGAGAATCCCGGCGCGTTCTCGAGCCGGATCAACCGCACCTACCCGAAGGAACGCTCCGTCTCCACCGTGCCGGCCAATATTCTCGCGGCGCTGCCGCGGCTTCCGGATGACATCCAGTATCGCTTTCTCGGGCCCCATCTGGTCCTGCACGACATACGGGCGAATATCATCCTCGACCGGCTCCCGTGCGCCATCCGCTGCGACTGACCGGCTGACGCCAGTTGTGCAGCCAGTTCTGCATATACTTCACATCCCTATGACTCCAGCACCGCACGCAGGACTCTCGCGTCGCGACCTGCTCTACCGCGCTCTCATCCTCTGCTCGGCCACTCTGCCGTCTATCCGGCTTGGAGCGCAGTCCATCAGTCCGGTGATGGCCGCGCTCAGCGCTTACATGGCCGCGGCAAAAGACCGCAGCCTGCCGCCTGAGGTCGTCGAGAAGGCGAAGCATCACATCCTCGACACCCTCGCGGCGATGATCTCCGGCTCGGAGCTGCCGCCCGGCCGCGCCGCGCTGGTGCTGGCGAAGGCGCAGGCCGGACGTCCGGTCGCCACCGTCGCCGGCTCTATGATCGTGACTGGACCGATCGACGCCGCCCTCGTCAACGGCGTCCTGGCGCATTCTGACGAGACCGACGATTCGCACGGGGCATCGCAGTCACATCCCGGCGCGTCGATCGTGCCGTCAGCCCTGGCGCTCGGCGAAGAACTGGGCGCGAGCGGCGAGCACTACCTGCGCGCGGTGACGCTGGGGTACGACGTCGGGTGCAGGCTGACGATGGCGCTCGGTGGCGCCACGTTCAGGGACGAGAGCCGCCGCAGCACCCACGCGTTTGCCGGCAACTTCGGATCGGCGGCGGCGGCGGCCTGCATCGCCGGGTTGACCGCCCAGCAGATGCGCTGGGTGCTCGACTACGCCTCGCAGCAGGCGGCGGGATACGCGATCTGGGGCCGCGACACGGATCACATCGAAAAAGGCTTCGTCTTCGGCGGCATGCCGGCGCGCAACGGCGTGACCGCCGCGCTGCTCGTGCGCTCCGGGTGGAACGGCGTCGACGACGTGTTTTTCGGCGAGGATAACTTCTTCCAGGTCAACGCGCCGGCCGGCACGCCCGCCACGTTGATTGAACGGCTTGGCGAACGCTTCGAAATCGTCAATACCGACATCAAGAAGTGGACGGTCGGCACACCGATCCAGGCGCCTCTCGACGCCATCGACACCATGCGCCGGAAGCGTTCATTCGACGCGGACGAGGTCACCAGCGTCGCCGTTCGTCTGGCGCCAACCGTGGGCGTCGTCGTGGACAACCGCGACATCCCCGACATCTGCCTCCAGCACATGGTCGCGGTGATGCTGATCGACAAGACGGCATCGTTTCATGCCGCCCACGACAAGCCGCGCATGAAGAACGCGGACGTGCTCCGCCAGCGCGCCAAGGTGACCTACGTGCCCGACGCCTCGCTTGCCGCTCTCCTCCCGGCGCGCGTGGCAGTCGTCGAGGTGACGCTGAAGGACGGGACTCGGCTGTCGGAGCGCGTCGAAGCGGTACGCGGGACCGTTCGCAATCCGATGCCGCGCGCGGAGGTCGTCGACAAAGCCCGCGACCTGATCGCGCCGGTGCTCGGGGCGACCACCGCGCAGAAGTTGATCGACGCAGTACTCAGAATCGAGACGGTCAAAGACGTTCGGACACTTCGGCCGCTGTTGCAGAAAGCGTGACGCGTGTCGTTCACGCTTCTTCGTTCGCGCTGCCCAGTTCGTGTTCAAGTTCGGGTGGCTGAAGCCGAGCGCGCTTCGCCGTTCCGCTTTTGCGGCCCGCCTGGCGCGCTTCCTCGGGCGTCCACTCGTGCGCCGTGCCATTGACGTGCGCCTTCTTCCCGCCCTTGCTTGCAATCTCGCGGCGCCTGGCGCGATCCATGGAGGCAAATCCGCGATGTTCTATTCCCATGAGATCGAATATGGCCGATCCAGAACGAGGGCGCTGTGCAATCAAGCACAGCGGGGGAACAGCGGCGACAACGTTCCATTCTGCACAGACGGACCTGCAGTGTTCCTGCTACCGTCGATGCGTTGGGTCACTCCCGGTGTTGACGTCCCCAAGAAAGAGGTTCATGCCCACGCCGATCCGCCCGCCACCGAAGGTCCTCCTCATACACGATGGTACTGACGTCGAGGCTCATTTCCAGCATCTGACTCACGCCGGCCTGACGGTGGCAAAAGCTCACGGCGACGACGCGGTGGCCGCCGCGATCAGGCTTCAACCCGACATCATCGTTCTGGACTTCCAGTGTGATGGCGAGATCATGGCCCGGCTGAAGGGCGACCCGGCAACCTGCCAGATTCCTGTGATCGCGCTGGCGGACCTGGGCCAGGGGCGGCCTGGTGCTCTTGACGTCCTTCACTGAGAAGCGTAACCTCCGCCTCAGCTTTTCCTGAAGCGCTGCAGCCCGCGTGGCGCCGATCCTCGGCGCTGAGCCCAGTTCCTCACCAAAAGTCCTCGATGGCGTCGCTTTCTGAAAGGGACGGTCATGGGCCTTTCTTACTCGTCAGATCATCGGACGCTCGCCCTCATCGTCGACGTCGACAGGGAAGAACGTGAAGAGTACGTCGACAACCTGACCCGAAATGGGATCAGTACGGTGGAAGCGGAAGATGGCCTTCACGGAATTGCCAAGGCTGCTTCGCTTCTTCCCGACGTCATCGCGGTCGATCTTGGAGTGCCTGGGCGGGACGTCCTCGATATGTGCTTCCGGTTGAAACGCCACGACTCCACCAAGCACATTCCGATCATTGCGGTCACTGAAAGCGGCACAACCCGCGAAATCGATCAGGCGCTGCGCGCAGGCTGCACTTCGGTGCTCGTGAAGCCATGCCTCCCGAACGTTCTGCTTGCCGAGATCCGTCGCGTCCTCGCCTTTCCCCACTATCCGTCGGCCTGATCACATTCAGGGTTTGGGAACCCGAAGCGTCGCGCTGATCATGGCGCTGCCGCTGGCGAGATAGATGAGCGCCAGCGGATGGAGCTGCGCCGGGCCGATCTGCACCGTTCCGAACCACAGGGCATCGTCCACACGACCGAGTCGAAACGCCAGGCCGAGGATCGCCACGATCACGATGCTCGTCGGGATCGGCGTGCCCTCGAAATACCTCACCTTGCCCGTGTCATCCGACAGCGCTGACGCGGTGACATTGAACCGCGCCAGACGGCTCACGCCGCAGACTACGAAATACGTCAGGAACAGCATGTCCCAGCCGCCGCGCAGCCCGAGCGTGAAACCGAGCACCGCTGGCGCGACGCCGAACGAAATGACGTCGGCGAGCGAATCCAGATCCCCGCCGAGAAGCGACTGGCGGCGCCGGTTCAGGCGCGCGACGTAGCCGTCGAAGAAATCGCAGACCAGCGCGAGCGGCAGCAGCAGGAACGCCGTCCACATCAACCGGTCGACGCCGGTCGCGAGGTAATCCAGGCAGAGGAAGATTGCGATCGTGCCGCAGACGGCGTTGCCGATCGTCAACGCATCGGCTGCCGTGTACGAGCGCAGCATCGAGAGGTGGCGGCGGGGCGCGGGCATCAGCCGCCATCTCCCAGCACCACGCGAACGTCATGCGCCCCGGTCGCATCTGCCAGTGGGATGTCGCCGGTGGCGGGCGTGCCATCGACCTCCACGGTCCGAACTCCGCGACCCACGCCGTCCGGATTTTCGACGACGATGTGGAATTCGGCGCGCTCGGTCCTGAGCCGCGCTTCATAACGCGGCCAGTGCCGCGGGACGCACGGATCGATGTGCAGCTTGCTCTGCTTGAGCGTCAGCCCCAGCAGCGATTCGATTCCGACCCGGTACATCCACGCCGCGGAACCGGTGTACCAGGTCCACCCGCCTCGGCCAGCGTGCGCGGGGTTCGAGTAGACGTCGGCGGCGACGACATACGGCTCCGAGCGGTAGCGAGCAACTTCCTCGGGCGTGCGCGCCTTGTTCGCAGGGTTGAGCATCGCGAACAGCTCCATGGCGCGATCGGCATCCCCAAGCCGCGCGAACGCCTGCACGGTCCAGAGCGCCGCATGCGTGTACTGTCCGCCGTTTTCACGCACGCCAGGAACATACCCCTGGATATAGCCCGGGCTCGGCGACGTGTGGTGAAACGGCGGCGTCAACAACAGCACGAGGCCGTCCTCCCGCCGCACCAGGTGCGTGTCGACCGACTCCATCGCCTGGCGTGCGTGTGCGGGATCTCCCGCACCGGAAAGAACGGCCCAGGACTGCGCGATGGCATCGATCCGGCCTTCCGCGTTGTCCCGCGATCCCAGCGGCGTTCCATCGTCAAAATACCCCCGCCGGTACCATTCACCGTCCCAGGCCTGCTCGACGCTGGCCGTGAGACGCTTCACGAGCGCCAGATACTCCGCGGCGCGGGCCTTGTCTCCCCTGCCGTTCGCCAACGCCGCAAATGGCGGCAGAATCGACAGCAGAAACCAGGCAAGCCAGACGCTCTCCCCACGGCCGGCCGCCCCGACCATGTTCATCCCGTCGTTCCAGTCGCCCGTTCCGATTAGCGGCAGCCCATGCTCGCCGGTGGCCAGACTCACCGCGACGGCGCGAACGCAGTGCTCGTACAGCGATGCCCGTTCGACCGAGACCGACGGCCGTTCGTACGCTTCGTGTTCCCCGGGTTCGAGCGGACGGCCGTCGAGGAACGTGACCTGCTCGTCGAGCACCGACGCATCGCCGGTCGCCTCTATGTAGTGCAGCGCCGCGTAGACGAGCCACAGCCGATCGTCCGAAAAGCGCGTGCGCACCCCCTGCCCGCCCGGCTCGTGCCACCAGTGCTGGACGTCTCCTTCGCGAAACTGCCGCGACGCGGCATGGAGGAGGTGGTGCCGGGCGAATTGCGGCGCGCAGAACAGAAGGGCGAGCACGTCCTGCAACTGGTCGCGGAACCCAAAGGCGCCACTCGATTGATAGAAAGCTGATCGCCCCCACACCCGACACGCCAGGCTCTGATACGGCAGCCAGCGGTTCAGCATCAGGTCAAGCGACGGGTCCGGCGTCTTGACGACGAGTGTGCCGAGCAGGCGATCCCAGAATCCAAGCGCCTGCGCCTGCGCCTCGTCCAGGGTCCGCGGATCGCGGTAGCGTGTGACGAGGTGACGAGCCTCTGCAGCATCGATGGCGTCGCCGAGCAAGCCGCCCAGGATTCGCGTCTGCGACGGCTCGAGCGTGACTGCAACCTGAATCGCCCCGCACGGATCGAGCGCCGGGCCGGTGCGATTGGAGAGCGAGGCGCGCCGCATGGCGGCAGGGCGTGAGAGCTTGCCGTTCCGTCCGAGAAATTCCATTCGGTCGCCGGTGACCGATCGGCCCTCGCCCGGGAACAGGTCCACGAATCCCACCCGCTGCGCGAATTCCTGCCGGAAAGGATTGCGCGCCAGCAGCGCGCCCGTGTCGTCGCGGCTCGTGACGACGTGCAGCTGTGAGCGGCTGCGGTTCTCACCGAGCACCCATTCCACGTAGAGCGTCACGGTCAGCCGGCGTCGCCGCCCCGAGTCGTTGCGCAGAGTCAGCCGGTACGACTTCACCGGGTCGGTTGGCGGTACGAAGAGCAGCAGCGATGAAGTGATTCCGGCGCGGACGTGATCGTAGGCCGAGTAGCCCTGGCCGTGACGCACGGTATAGGGTCGGCCGCCGCCGGACGGAAGCGGCGTCGCAGACCAGAACTCGCCCGACTCCTCGTCGCGGAGGTAGATCGCTTCACCAGGCGGATCGCTGACCGGATCGTTTCTCCACGGCGTCAGCCGGTTCTCGTGGCTGTTGCGAGACCACGTGTAGCCAGGGCTGCACTCCGTGGCGACGAATCCAAACGTCGGGTGCGCAACGACGTTCGACCACGGGCTGGGCGGGAGCCGGCCGGCATCCTGATCGACGGTGATGACGTACTCGCGCCCGTCGTCGGCGAACCCGCCGACGCCGTTGAACAGCTCGAGATTGTCGGGAAGAGCAGAACGCGCGTCACCGTACCCGTGCCAGGCGGACACGGCGACCTCGGGAATCTGACCGGGCTCTGGACCGAATGGAATCTGCGGGCGCTTCAGCTGCTCGCGAAGATTGCCGTCGTCCGCGTCCATCACGACGCGCGCCGCCGCCGCCAGCAGCGTCGCGTCTTCCGGGGGCATCAGGTCGGAGCGGCGCAGGAACACCCCGCCAGGACGATCGACCCAGCTCTGCTCAGGACCGCTCTCGACCATCTGCAACAGCGTGTTCTGGAGATCCTGGAGGTAGCTGGACGCGTGCTCGTTCAGCACGACCAGGTCGAACGCCATCCCCTTGCGCCGGAGATATTCATGCGCTTTCAGCAGGTCTCGATACAGCGGCACCCCGCTCTCGTCCTCCAGCCGCAGAAGCAGGATCGGCACGTCGCCGGAGATGCCGTACTTCCAGAGCTCCGGCTGCCCGCGCGTATTCGTCCGAACCGCCGCGGCGGCGCGCAGCCGCGGATCGCCGTACATCATCCGCCCCGCCAGCCGCTGGAACCGGAGTGTCTCGTCGATGGTGAGGCCAAGATGCCGCAGCTCGATCTGACTGTGCGTGCTCGCCAGGGCGAGCGCGCGCGCGACGGCGCGGCGGTCGTGGTACTTCTCGATCAGCTGCCGCGCCACCTCCTCGCTGTCGGCAAATCCGGTGGTGAACGCGACGCGGGCGGTGCCGCCGGGCGGAATACGGATGGATTGCCGCAGGCTGACGATCGGATCGAGGACCGGTCCGGTGGTGTTCGACAGCGCATGGTTCGTGTCGAGCGCCGCCGGGCGATCGACGCCGCGCGTGCGGCCGACAAAGCGCGCCCGATCCGTTTCGTATTCGGTCGCATCGCCCGCGCGTCCGCGACCGCTGAGCACGTGAATCAGGTGCAGGCGGTCGGCCCCGGTGCGCGCCCGCCGGCTGCATATCAAGGCATCGCGTTCCGGCACCGCCGTCGTTTCAACGAAGAGGTTGCTGAACGCGGGATGCGCGAGATCGGCGTCTCCAGGCGCCAGCACCACCTCGGCATAGCTCGTCAGGTCGAAGCTTCGCGTATCGCGGCCATGATTGGTCACCGACACCCGGCGGATCTCGACGTCATCTTCCGGCGAGACGACGATCTCGGTGCGAATCTCGACGTTCCCGTCGACGCGCCGCCACGTGGCGCGATCCGGGGCAAACGTCACCTCGTATTCGTCCGGTTCCCGTTCGGTGGGTTGATAGGTCGTGGACCAGACATCTCCCGATTCCAGATCCCGAACATAGATGAACGTTCCCCATGCGTCCGCCGTGATGTCCTCGCGCCACCGCGTCATGGCCAGGCTTTGCCGCCGGCTGTACCCGCCGCCCGCGTTGGTCACCATGATCGCGTAGGAGCCGTTCGACAGCAGGTGGACGCGCGGACTCAATGTATGCGGCGTGACGTAGCGCCGCACCTGCAGCGCGGGTAGGCGCCGCGTCGCCGGAATGTGCTCCGCCTTTTCGATCGGAGGATTCTTCAGCGGGACGAGCCGGGGAATCCGTTCCTGAAGGAGGAGCTCCGCCGCCTGCACGCGCGGATCGGAATGAAAGCGGCGCTGCATGGGCGATACGTTGACGACGTTGTCGAGCGACACCAGGCTCATGCCCTGGTGGTGGGCCATGTAGGTTGGCAGGACGATGCCGCCGGACCGATCCTTCGGCAGACGATCGATCGTGTAATCGATGCTTTCGTAGAATCCGTATTTCCCCTCGGCGCCAACCTCGCGCAGGCGTTCGAGGTTGGCGACCACCGCGTCGGGATCCAGCGGCGCAGCCAGGACGCTCGCGTACGGCGCGATGACCAGGTCGTCGGCGAGCCCGCGCTTGAGCCCGAGCCCGGGCACGCCGAACGCGCGGTACTGATAGTTCCCCTCGAGGTCCTGTGCGTGATACGCCGACTCGGAGATGCCCCACGGCACGCCGCGCCGGGCGGCGTACTGGATCTGCCGCTGGACGACGGCGGCATAGGTCTCGTGCAGCAGCGTGCCGGAATACGTGCGCATGACGAGCAGCGGCATCAGGTACTCGAACATCGACGCGCTCCAGGACAGGAGCGCGCGCGACGCGCCGCTCGGCGTCAGCGACCGCCCGAGCCTGAACCAGTGTTCGTGGGAAATCTTGCCGGTCGCAATCGCCAGGAAGCTGGCGAGCCGCGCCTCCGACGCCAGCGTGTCGTAGTACGACGCGTCGAGCCGGCCGTCGACGACGTTGAATCCGATCGAGAAGAGCTGGCGTTCCTCGTCGAACAGAAACCCGAACTCCGTTTCCTCGACGAGATCGTCGGCAAACGCCGCGAGCCGCTCGGCGCGCTCGACGAGCTCTGCGCGGGTGGAGCCGGGCTCCAGATCGGCGAGCCGCGCCGCCACGACGCCAGCCGCCTGTTCTAACCAGTACCCGACGTCCGCGAACACCGGCGGCGTCGACACCGTGCCCTCCTCGCCGGGAGGGGGCTCTTCGAACTCGTGCAGGAGCACGCTGATAACGGACAGGCGGTCGCGAATCTCTATTACAAGGGTCTTCCACGCGTCGCCGGTGGATGGCCGCCTGCCCAGTTGGACGCGCAGGCGCGTCAGCTCTCTCCGCAGGGCCGGCAGGTTGCCGGCGGCCCCTCTCTTCGCGCGAACCCCTTCGACTTCCTCATCGACGAGATTGACGAGGTCCTCGAGACCCTCGAGGAAGGATGGGCCGATCACCGGTTGGTCGGCGATCTCGAGCAGCCCCGCACGAAGCGTCACCAGGTACCCGGCAAGGTTCCCACTGTCGACGGTGGATATGTACGCCGGAGGCAGCGGCGCAAGCGTGCGCGTGTCGTACCAGTTGTAGAAGTGCCCGCGATAGCGAGGCATGTGAAGCAGCGTCGCAAACGTCCGTTCGAGCCGCGCGACCAGACCTTCGGCGGTCAGGTAGCCGAAGTCGTACGCAGCCAGCGTTGCCAGCAGCTGCAGGCCGATGTTGGTTGGCGACGTGCGATGGGCGACGAGCTCGCGGCGATCCTCCTGCAGGTTGTCGGGGATGAGCCAGTGATCCTCAGGGCCAGCCAGCTCGTCGAAAAAGCGCCACGTTCGCCGCGCGACCTTGCGAAACGCCGACCGCGCGGCCCGGTTCAGGACCGTCCGGTCAGGCGGAAACGGCCGCCCCGTCCTGTAGGCGAGCCCGGGCGACAGGCACCAGAGCGCGATGATGGGAACGGCGAGCGCCAGGCGCCCCGGCGCCACCGCCGCCACGCCCGCGGCAATCGCGCCAGCGGCCAGCGGCGTCGCGAGCATCTGCCGCAGCACGCCGCGCCCCGTCGCCTCGACCTGCGCCGACCGGTCGGCCGTGACCCATTCGAGCATGTGCCGGCGGGGGACGAGCAGCCGAAAGAGCGTGCGCCCGATCGCGTCGAGCATCACCCAGCTCTGATGCAGCAGGAACACGGTGGAGAGAAACGCCTGCGCTGCGCTGGCGGCAAGGTTGTCGCGCTCGGCCAGCACGTGTTCGCGCAGCGGCACCCCGCGCACCCGGCTGGTGAGCGAGCGGCCGACCTGCATGTAGGCGGGAAATGCGAGCACCAGCAGCCCGAAGATCGTCCAGAGGATCGCCGAGCCTGGCAGGATCGTCCACCCTGCCACCAGCAGCGCGACCAGCGTGGGCGGGAGCAGGCTGCGGCGGAGGTTGTCGAGAATCTTCCAGCGCGCGACCGCGGGGAGCGTATTCGGCACTGCACGGCCGTGCGCGTCGGGCACCGTACGCCAGAGCCATCGGACGATCTGCCAGTCTCCGCGGACCCAGCGGTGCAGGCGTGCCGCGAACGCCAGATAGTTTGAGGGGTAGTCGTCCACCAGGTCGATGTCGGTGCACAGTCCCGCGCGTGCGTACAAGCCCTCGAAAAGGTCGTGGCTGAGCAGCGCGTTCTCGGGGACGCGCCCGGCAAGCGACGCCTCGAACGCGTCGACGTCGTAAATGCCCTTGCCGACGTAGCTGCCCTCGTGAAACAGGTCCTGGTACACGTCGGACACCGCCGTGGTGTACGGATCGAGGCCGACGTGGCCCGAGAAGACCTGTGCGAACGGCGTGCGGGCCGCGCTTTCGATGCTGACTTGTACCCGCGGCTGCAGCACGCCGTAGCCTTCGGTGACGCGCTGAAGGCGCGCATCGAACCGGGGTCGGTTGAGCGGGTGCGACAGAGTGCCGACCAGACGGCGTGCCGCCTCCATCGGCAGGTGCGTGTCGGAATCGAGAGTGATCACGTACTTGGTTCCGCGGACGACCCGGGCATCAGCATGAACGACGACAAAGCTGGTATCGGGCGCGCCCCGCAGGAGCCGGTTGAACTCGGCGAGCTTGCCGCGCTTGCGCTCCCACCCCATCCACCGCCCTTCGCGCGGGTTCCAGCGGCGCTCCCGGTGAAAGAAGAAAAAGCGGTCGGCGCCATGTCGAAGATTCAGAGCGTCAACGGCGGCCAGTGCACGCTCCAGGAGCCCTTCATCACCTGGGACCGTCTGCGCGTCCGCGTCGGCATAGTCGCTGAGCAGCGCGAAATGCAGATGGGGATCGCGATTGGCCAGGAACCGCACCTCGAGGTCGTGCAAGAGCGAGTCGACGCGTGCGGCGGAGTCGATGATGGCCGGCACCGTCACGATGGTGCGATCCTCGGCCGGAATGCCGTGCCGCAGCGCCAGTTTGGGAAGCTGCCGCGGCGCGATCGCCGACGTCAGCAGAGAATTGAGAATGGCGATTACCAGCTCGCTGACCGGGACGAGCGCCAGGAACGCGATCAGCCAGAGCGTGCCGTCGGCAGCCCCGTGACGGCTGCCGTAGTTCACCAGGCCGGCGACGCCCAGAGCAATCATCGCGAGAATCGTGCCGGGGTAGCCGAGGGCCGGGTACTTGAAAAAGAACCTGGCCATCCGTTCCCGAAACCTGGGCGGGTACTGCAGATCCTCTTCGAGCGTGAATCGACCGCGCGAGATGAGGTAGTAGCCGACGTGATGACGCCGGTCGTTCAGCGGATCGTGCTCTTGTGCGTGGCGGGCGAGCGCGACCGCGCGTTCGGCGACGATCAGCTCCGATGCCCGGGATCCCCGCGACAGCTGCTCGATCGAGTGGCGGTAGCGGTCGCGGGTGGCAAAGTCCATTTCGGCGTACGCGCCGGCGGGATCCTGCTTCAGGATCTGCTCGACGACGCTGACGCGATCGAAGAAGAGCGGCCAGTCGATCGACGACATGAGCCGCATACTGGTGATGACGTTGCCGATGGCGAGCTGGTCAGTGGCCTCGCGCTGATGCTCGAGGCGGAGGAGCTCCTCGGGCGAATCGCCCTGCGCCTCGAGCACGTGCTGGAGTGCATGCCACGCGGGCGCGGCCGACGAGGGCTGGTCGCGCAGCCACTGCAGCAGCTCGACGACGAAGGCGGCGGACAGCCGCCCGCTGGCCTCGACTTCCTCGCGCAGCAGCCGCTCGAGGTCGTCGTCCCGGCTGTCGCCGCGCGCCGCCGGCGTGGCTTCCCATTTCTTCGCCTGCTCGCGGCTGTGGCGCGCGGACACCACGCCGTCCACCAGGCGCTGCAGCTCCTCGACCAGGCCAAGGCGAAGCATGATTGGGATCGCCCAGGTCTCGCCGATCGACAGCGTCGCCACGCGCTGATAGGCCGCGGTGAAATCCACGAGCGTATCGACGTCGAAACGCCCGGCCGTGTGCGCAATCAGTTCGCGGGCGATGAGATAGACGCGCGGGTAGCCGCGGTACGGACCGTCCGCGAGCTTCGGGAGCTCGAGGTAGAACTTTCGTGGAAGATCCTGCCGGACTTCCCGCACCTGGTCCTGAACGAGGTGATAGTTGTCGCGCAGCCAGTCCTCGGACGCGACCGGCTGCGGATCAGTGCGGGCGATCCCGGAGAGAAACTGATAGGCCGCCTCGAGACGTGTCGCCCCTTCCTCGAGGCGCGGCAGCAGCGGGACCGCGCGGCGCGGATCAACCGAAATCGCGTGCGCGGCCGCCAGCGCGACGGCGTGCGACTCGAGTTGCTCGTGGCTGAAGAGTGGAGGCGGCGGGCCCGGCGAACTGTCGACGGTCGCCGGCTCTAGAACAGGAGCAGACGCGTCCGACATCACATGGGGAATCGGCGCGCCGCCGTGGCGATCAGCATGCAGTCATTATAGAAACGACGCTTCGGCTGAGGTGGCGCACGCCGCGTCTACGAGGGCACGCGGTCGAAGGCTACGGTTCGGGCGCGAAGGTTCGGCGTTGCGGTGCGCCCTGCCAACCGCCACGCATCTACGTGGCCCGCCGCCACCGCGTCTGTTCCGTCACCGGCCCACCAGTCGTCGTGCGTTCGCGCCCGATCCGGCAGCGCGAATCCGATCAGAGACTCGATCTGTTCGAAGGTGAGTACTGCCGAGTCGGCATACCGGCGATCCAGGTACCCGTGCAGCGCCTGGTAGGCGCCGGCGATGCGACGCTGCTGCCTCGGTGCGACGCGCACCCCTGCCTCGGGCTCACGACGAGGCGTCGCGGGACGCATCCATCCTTCAATCCACTCCGGCAATCTCATGATGTGTGCTCGGACCTTTCAGTGTAGAGGCCCCGGCGTGGCAGCGCGTGTTCAAAACAGGACAGGCGGCTGATGCCATGCGATGATGTGTAGGTGCCGACGAAGAAATCCCCCGCAACGGCGCAGCTTAAGGCGGTGCGGCCCATACCGGGGTTCGACCTGCACGAATTCCTCGAATCGGCCGGAATCGCCCGGCGCGTCACCAAGTACCCGCGGGGAGCCGCCGTCTTCGCGCAGGGCGATGCCGCCAGCGACGTTTTTTATCTACGGCAGGGCAGCGTCAAGCTCTCGGTGCTCTCGCGGACCGGCAAAGAGGCGGTCGTGGCGATCCTGGGGCCGGGCGACTTCTTCGGCGAGGGGTGTCTCGCCGGGCAGCCGAGGCGGATGGCGACTGCCCATGTCCTGACGCCGAGTACGGCGCTGGTTGTCGAAAAGGCGGAGATGCTCAAGATGCTGCACGCGCAGCCCGCGCTCGCGGACCGGTTCCTCTCGCACATGCTGGCGCGGAACATCCGGATCGAGGAGGACCTCATCGACCAGCTGTTCAACTCGAGCGAAAAGCGGCTCGCGCGCGCACTGCTCCTGCTGGCGCGCTACGGCACCGATGACAAGCCGCGGAAGCTGCCGAAGCTGTCGCAGGAAACGCTCGCGGAAATGGTGGGCACGACGCGCTCCCGGATCAACTTCTTCATGAACAAGTTCCGCGACCTCGGATTCATCGAGTACAACGGCGAGCTCAAGGTCAACAGCTCCCTCATGACCGTCGTTCTGCACGACTAGCAGATCTTTCCCGGTTTAATTGAGCTTTACCGGCGGGACCTTGGGGTCGACTGCCTGCGTCCGCTGCGTCAGACGGTGGTTCACCTCGGCGATGGCTTGCCTCTCGAGCCGGCGCTGCCGGGCAGCGCGGAACTCGGCCATCATCGCGTCGAGCCGCGCCTGTTCTTCGAGTCGATTATCGATCGCCATGCCGCATCGTAGCGGCAGGCCGCCGCCGCCGGCTGTTTCAAACTGCACAGCGACTGTTTCGGCTCGTCACTGGTGAAGCACGACGTTCAGCAGGGATCGGTGCACCTGGAGGCCGCCGTTCCGCTCGCTGTGGCGTTCGAGGAATCCGCGCTTCCGGAAGCTGTTCATCAGGACGTCGACCCGGGAGCGGGTCATCTCGGTCATTTCGGCCAGCAGGTTCCGGGAGATCTTCGGCATCGGGTAGCGCAGCGCCTGGCGCTCGTCGGCGCCCGCGAGCAGCAGGAGCGCGCGCGCGAGGCGCGATTCGCAGCCGTTAAAGACGTTCGCGACCAGGTCGCGCTCGATGCGAATGTTCCGGGCCAGCAGCTGCGACCGGAACCAGTCCGAGAGCGCCGGCTCGGCGTGGAGCCGCTGTCGCAACTCACCCGTCTTCACGACGGCGATCGTGGTGCTGGTGACGGCTTCGGCAGTCGACCGCCGGAACCGCTGCCCGGCCAGCGCGCCTTCGCCGAAGAATGAGCCGGCGTGAAGCACGGCCACAACCGTCGTCCGCCCGTTTGGTGAGGCCGCCGACAGTTTCACGCGGCCACGCTCGATGTACATGACGGTGGCGGAGCGATCGCCCTGCGCGAAGATGGTTTCGTCCGGCTCGAACCGGACGCTCGTGCTCGCCACGTGGCGCATCTGAAGCAGCCCCTCGTCGCGGCGTGGCTTCGCAGGTTTGTACGTCATCACAGCGAGGGGCGGGTGGAATCGGCCCGGTACTCCGCCAGCCAGCGTTCGCTGACCCAGCCGAGATCGGGGTCAGCCCCCACGTTGCGCCGGCGCATCACCGTGACGAGGCTGAGAACGAGCACGCACAGGGCGCCGAGAACCAGCACGTCCTAGAGCGTACCGCCCGGCGCGCCGCCACGTCTGTGCTGTTCTGCACAGACGTACGCCCGAGGATCGCTCACCATGACTCATGACTTCCTCCTGCCCGCTGTGTCATACACCGTCGTCCACGATCACCGATGCTGAACTGGCTACCGGCAGTGCCTGGCAGTGCGGTCGCTGCGGGCATCATTGGGATGCGGTGCGGTTGGCGACAGCAGCGGCGTACGCGGAGTACGAGGGGAGCCGGCCTGTTCCTGCGACTCGCTGGCAGCCTGCTGTCCGCAATTGAACATCGCCATAACGATGCCGAGGCATACAGTCGAGTCTCATTCTCTGGAAAGGCGGGCTTCCGATGACATCCTTTAACGTTCCCATGACTATCTCTGCGGTCTGGCTGTCTCTGACGATCCTGACAGCCTTCTTGCTCGGTGCGGGGTCGGTCCAAAGCTGGCTGCTCGCCACGATGGTCGGCGTGATTCCGGTTGGCGTGTTGCTGCGGCTCTGGAACGACGGTCCGCCGCCCACCGTCGCCGAGGTGCTGAATACGACCGAAGGCCGTCGATGAGCAACGCCGTGCTGGAAGACGCCGCCAGGGCACAGTCGCTCATACCTGCGGCGTTCGAAAAACGGCCAGTGACCCGCCGCCAGACCGGCGTGATGAGCGGGCCCGCGTTCGGCTCGCTTGACCCTCCTATCGGCCCGTCGCCGATGGACGAGACGACGCGCGGCGAGCGCCGCAAGGAAGGCGGAGGTCGTCCATGAGCCCGACCCCGATGCCCTTGGCCGGCGACGCGAATAACGAATCGGCTCGCTGGCAGGCATGGGAGCGCAGCTACATGACCAGCAGCAGCCGGGCGGCAATGCAGGCGCGTATCGCGTTTGCCCTCCTCCTGACAGCCACCGCGGTGTGGTTGGGACTCCAGCTCATGTCGATGCCGGTCTGATGAAACACGAGATTGCCACGGCGGAGCAGGACGACACCCCGACGGAACAGATTCAACTCCTGCGCGAGTTGATCGAGGCGCTCGACCGTCGCGTCCCCCAGATCGAGCGCACGGGCGAGATCCAGATCGCGCGCGACGCCGCGGAACTCCGGGAGAAAGCCCTCAAGCGGATTGCGGAGCTCCGATCCTAGGAGCGAGTTCCCGGCGCTTTCTGGCGGGACCCACTTCTCCAAGCCGAGTCAATTGCTCTATGCTCGCGGAGCACCCCGCAGGGCAACGTGATGACGATCCGCACATTCTGGCTGAATCTCGGCTGGCTCGTCATGCTGGTGGTGACGGTGGCCGTGCCGCTCGGACTTGATGCCGCCGGACGCCTGACCTACTTCACCAGTCTTGCGCTGTGGGGAATTCCGATTCTCTATCTCTGGCCCGTCTTCAACTCGATCACGGCGAACGGCACCGGACGGCGGCGGCGCGCGCTGCGCTTGAGCGCGGGGACGATCGTGGTGCTCGGCGTCGTGCTCGACTTCCTGCTCGGATTCCTGACGCTGCGGTTCCCGGGCTGCAGCGAGCCCGCCGGCGCGGGTCCGTATTTGTGGTGCCTGCCAGCCGTCGGTGGCAGGATCCCGGTGGAGGAGCTGCTGTTCTACGCCATGGGACCCGTGGCCATGGTGTTCGTGTACGCGTGTGCCGACGAGCTGTGGCTGAGTCGATACAATCCGAAGGAAGATCTGCTCGATCTGAAACTCATTCAGCTGTCGCCGTCTCTTCTGATCGCCGCGGCAGGCGCCGCTGTTGCGGCGCTGGTCATCTGGCGCTTTAACGGACACTTTCCAACATATTTCGCGTTCCTTGCCGGGGGCGCCCTTCTGCCGGCGATCTTTCTCTACCGGACGATCGGCAACTTGACGAACTGGCCGGCGTTTGCGGTCACGACGCTCTACGTCATCATCACGTCGCTGATCTGGGAGGTGACGCTGGCGATCCCGCGGCAATGGTGGGGATACGAGCCGTCCGGGATGATGGGGCTGACGATCGCCGCCTGGTCGCGCGGCAATGCCATCTTTCCTGTCGAGGCGGCGGCCGTGTGGCTCTTCGCCCCTCTCTCGACCATCCTGATTTACGAGTTCGCCAAGGCGTTCACGCATCACCCGCGTGCGACGAGAGCCGCGCTGTTCGGACCTGTGCAGAGACCGGCCTCAGTCGGACGTTAGCGTGAGGGAGGGAACATGAAGCGCGTTGTGTTGCCTGTGACCCTCGTCTTGATCGCCGGCCTTGCCCTGGCGCAGTCGGCCACGCCGGTGGATCTGGCGAATGCGACGATCGCGGATCTGAACGCCGCTTTCCGGAACGGCACACTCACGGCGGAGACACTCACGGAGATGTATCTCGCCCGGATTGCCGCCTATGACAAGCGAGGCCCGAACATCAACGCCGTCATCTCGCTCAACCCGAACGCGCTCAGCGAAGCGCGCGCCCTGGACGCCGAGCGCAGGGCCGGCAAACTCCGCGGCCCGTTGCACGGCATCCCGATCGTCCTGAAGGACAACTTCAACACTTACGATCTTCCGACCACCGGCGGTTCGCAGCTGCTCGAAGGCTCGGTTCCACCATCAGACGCATTCGTCGTGAAAAGACTTCGCGACGCCGGCGCGATCGTCCTCGCCAAGACCAATCTGAGCGAGTTCGCCGCCGGCGGCGGCAGCGTGATCGGCGCCCGCGATCCCGCCATCGTTCGGGCGGGCCAGATCACCGATGGCTTCAGCTCGATGGGCGGCCAGACGCGCAACCCGCACGATCCGTCGCGCGGGCCCGGCGCTTCCAGCGGCGGCACCGGTGCGTCCATCGCAGCCGTCTTCGCCCAATTCGGGCTCGGCACCGATACCGCCGGCTCGATCCGCGGCCCATCGGCAGCGAATGGCGTCGTGGGTCTGAAGACCACACGCGGGCTCGTGAGCCGGACGGGCCTCCTGCCCCTGGCCAACTACGACACGGTCGGGCCAATCGCGCGCAGCGTCTACGACATTGCGGTTGCCTTGAACGTGCTGGCCGGCGCCGATCCTGCCGATGCGTCCACCAGGCTCAGCGCCGGGAGGATCCAGAAGGACTACACGCAGTTCCTCAAGGCTGGCTCTCTCAAAGGCGCCCGTATCGGGATTGGCCGCGACTTCACCGGACCCGATCCCGAAACCATCCGAATTACCGAAGACGCCATCGTCACGCTGAAAAACCTCGGGGCGGTCATCGTGGATCCGATCAGGTTTCCTGATCATCTGCTTCAGATGAAACAGCCGGTCTTTACTCTGGTCCGTAATTCGGAGTTCAAAGCACTGATTGCCGACTATCTGAAGACGCTGAAGCCAGGCTATCCGCGAACCCTCGACGAGCTCATCGCGAAGGCAGAGGATCCGAAGACGGCGTATCGAAGTCCGGAAAAGCTTGTGGCCCTGAAGTACACCAACTCTGTTGCGCTCGATCTGAACGATCCCGTGTACCTGGCGGCGAAGAACGACGGCTACCGGGCGGTGACGGCTGGGGTCGAAGCCATCTTTGAGAAGTACCAGTTGGAGGCCCTCCTGTACCCTTCGGCAAACCGGCCGGCCGGCCTTCTCAAACCTCCGCCGGACACGCCCGCAGCTGCTCCGGCCGGCCCTGCCGCCGGTGGTGAATCGGCGTCGCTCTTCGCGGACGAGACCGGCTTCCCCGACATCATCGTTCCCGCGGGCATGACCAAGGACGGCCTGCCGGTGACGATTTCGTTTCTCGGTCGAGCGTTCAGCGAGCCGAAGCTGCTGGGCTATGCCTACGATTTCGAGCAGGCCACGCGTGCGCGGACGCTTCCGAAACATACGCCCGCGCTCGCTGCCGACAAAATCGCGCGGGCCCGCTGATCAGGCGAATTGTCATAGGGAGACAGAAAACTGGATGGATGGGTGCCTATGGTGACCGGCGAACAGCTGAAGTCGATCATGCCGCGTTTATCGGACAAGAGAAACAGCGAGCTCCTGCCGTTTCTGACCACCGCAATGACGGAGTTCGGGATCAACACTCCGGCGCGCGCCGCCGCCTTCCTCGCTCAATTGGCCCACGAGTCTGGCCAGTTTCGCTTCATGGAAGAGATCTGGGGACCAACCGATGCCCAGCGCCGGTACGAGCCGGTCACAAAGTTGTCGGCGGCCCTTGGCAACACCGACACTGGCGACGGCAAACGATTCAAGGGACGCGGTCCGATTCAGCTGACCGGCCGGGCGAACTATCAGCGATTCGGCAATCTCCTCAACGTC
>Ga0075418_10002402_pt1 | contig 21409 bp, 17 predicted proteins | sample SoiMetdeltSBSDD2_FD_81776 | JGI IMG/M metagenome (GOLD analysis project Ga0075418, IMG submission 81776) | Bulk soil microbial communities from a Populus tree surrounding site in Tennessee, USA - Soil MetaG P. deltoides SBSDD2 | ecosystem: Environmental > Terrestrial > Soil > Tree plantation...
CCGATGTTTTGGTGGACGGAGTTTCGGTGGGCGCGGTGGCGACCTACACGTTCACGAACGTGGCGGCGAGCCACACGATCGCGGCGAGCTTCGCCGCCGACACGTACACGATCACGGCGACGGCGGGAACCGGCGGCAGCATCAGTCCTTCGGGAGCGGTGGCAGTGAACTGCGGCGGAACGCAAGGATTCACGATCACACCGAACGCCTGTAACCATATCGTCGACGTGCTGGTGGACGGAGTTTCGGTGGGTGCGGTGACCAGCTACACGTTCACGAACGTGGCGGCGAGCCACACGATCGCGGCGAGCTTCGCCGCCGACACCTACACGATCATGGCCTCGGCGAGCAACGGGGGCACGATCAGCCCGAGCGGCTCGGTTTCGGTCCCGTGCTCCGGCAATCAGGCCTTCATCATCTCTCCCAATGGGGGCCACACCATTCAAGACGTCCTGGTGGACGGGGTCTCGGTGGGCGCCGTGAGCACCTACACCTTCACCAACGTGGGGGCCAATCACAGCATCCAAGCGAGCTTCCGCAATCGCGGCAAGGGCGGCGCCGCAACGGCGGAGTTCACCGAGGCTGTCTCGGTCGGGCCCGTGCAAGCCCGGGTGGACGGCGGCTCCCTATCGATCGGCAAGACGATCGACGTGACCTGGACCACCTCGGGTGACGCCAACGCCAACGGCAACACCAACACCAACCCCAGCGTGGCGTGCGTCGATCTCTTGCTCTCGCGGGCCGGTGCGGAAGGACCCTTCGAAACGATCGGTACCTGCCTCCCCAACAACGGGGTCACCAGCTGGGCGGTCTCCGGTCCGTCCACGGACCATGCCGTCTTCAAGGTCGTGGTGCACGGCGCCTCCAGCGACAGCGACGAGGCGCTCAGCGAGTCCGAGCTCCACATCGTCGACATGGCGCCGCCTGCGACGGCGGCTGTGGAGGCAGCGGAGTTCGCCCTGCCGGCGATCGCGCCGAACCCGTCGCGGGGAAAGGTGCCGGTCTCCTTCGTCGTGCCGCACGACGCCGGCGTGCGGGTCACCGTGCTCGACGTCAAGGGCCGGCATGTGGCCACACTGCTGCAGGGCAATGTCACCGCGGGCCGTCACCAGATCACCTGGAACGGCAACACCGAGAGGGGCCCGGCGGCGGGGGGTGTCTACTTCATTCGGCTGGACACGCCGGGCAAGAGGCTCGTGCAGCGCGTGCTCTTCCTGCGCTGACGCCGCAGGCGCTGACGGCGTGTGCTGAGGCCGCGTGGGCTGACGCAGCGCAAGCTGACATCGCGTGGACGAACGGGGCCTGCTAGCGCTGCTGGCTCACCTGCGTCGGCACCGCGGTGTAGACCGGATCCACGTCCACCGGGATGTCGGCGAGCGAGTCCAGGATCTTCTGCATCCCTGGCGGCACCTTCCCGTACTTCTCCACCCAGGCTTTGGCGGTGTCATAATCGCCGAGGGCCTGCAGCATGGTGAGGTCGTGGGTGAGCGCCTCGATGGCCTCGAACCAATGGTCGAGGACCGGTGCCAGTCGCCCGTCCGCGGTCTCGACCAGCGCGCCTTTCTCCATCAGATAGGTGAACTGGCAGATGACGCCCAGAGCGTGGGCCTCGGTGATGCCGAAGCGCGCCGAGCGCAGGAGGCCCGGCACGAAGGTCCACGGCAGCTGGGACGCCACGGAAGCCTCCAGCAGTCCCTTGTCCGCGAGCAGGTGCAGCGCCCAGGCGCCCATGACGTCGGCCTTGGCCTCCTCGAGGGTGCCGTACAGATCCTTGAGCTCGAGCCGCACCTCCGTCTCGCGGCCGCTCTTCTTGATCCGCCCTGGGCCGAGGCCGTGGCAGAGCTCGTGGAAGAGGATGAAGTGGTAGTAGGTGTCGAAGTCCACGTCGGTCATGCGGTCCGCCGGGATGGAGCGCTGCGCGATGGGGAGGAGGATGGTGTCGAACTTGGCGCGCATCACGTTCTTGAGCAGGACCTTCTTGGAGCCCTTCGCCTGGCGCACGCGCTCGTCGTTGGGCAGGTTGAAGGCGATGGTTTGTATGCCGGCGCGGGAGTCGCCGGCGGTGAAGATCTCGTCGGCGACGCGGATGGGTGACGCCGTACCCCGGTCGAGGTTCTTGTGCGCGTCCGGGATGGGGAGCTTGCGTTCGAGCCAGGGCAGCTCGCCCTTGAATTTGTCGAGGTTCGCCGAGTCCTGCGGATCGACGATGCAAAGAAAGGCCTCGAAGGACGCCTTGTAACCGAAGAGCTCGTCCTCGTAGGTCTCGTACGGCCCGATGACGACCTCGAGGTCGCCGTCCAGGTCCATCCAGTCCATGTCCGACTGGTAGTAGTCGTCGGAGAGGAAAGCGGCGGCGCGCGAGCCGAGGTACGTCTTCAAGGTCGGGGTCGTCGCCGCTTCCGTAGCGGCGCGGAGCGAACCGGCGGCCCGCTGCACGAGCTCGGCGTAGGCGCGACTGTACGGGATGGCGACGAGGCGTTCCGCTTCGCGGCGGATCACCGTGGTGGGGCTGGTAAAGGCCGCCTTGTCGTCCGGATGGGCGGTGATCCAGGCCTCGAACTCCTCCTTCTTCATGTCCTCGGGGTAGAAGCCGGCGCCTGGCGGATGGGGGAGGTCGCCGAGGAAGGGCTCGCGCGAGCGCAGCCGGTCCCACGGACCGACCATGATGCGGTAGTAGTCCTTGGCCGCAGCGGCCTGGGGGCCCTTCAGTGCCGCCACCTGCGCGGCGAACTCGGGGTTCCGCGCCCAGGCCTGGCGGGCGAAGAGCTCGTCCATGACGTGGGCGGCGTCGATCAGGTGCTCCAGAGCGCCGCGGTCGCCCGGAGAGAGATGCTCCAGACGCGCGTCGAGCTGCTGGCGCACGAACTGCGCCCGCCGCGCTTGGATGTCGGGTGCGATGGGCATCTCGCTTCCCTTCTTGCTGCAACCGACGCAGGCCGCCACCGCCAAGGCGGCGTACAACCAGGTCGTGCCTCGGTGCTGCATGCTCGTCCTCCACATCGGCTGGCGTGACCGTGATGGCGAGCCAGAGCCGTGCCGAGGATAGGCTATCGAGCGAATCCGCTGCACTGACTTCCGGCACGGGAACGGGGACCGTCGAGGTATATTCGGCCGCCGGGGTTTCGGCCAGCGAGGAGGCTGCGTGAGCCGAGGTGGATCAGCGGCGGGCTCCCCCAGAGACGTGCCGCGCCGACGACGCTGGACCCTCGCTCTCCCCGCGCTGGTGGCGGTCCTCGTCTTCCTGAACACCCTCGGGAACGGTCTTACCTACGACGACAAGGGCACTCTGGAGCTGGCCCACAAGATCGTGAGCGGCGGCTCCGAAGAATTCGGTCGAGCGCTCACCTACGCTACCCACTTGCTCGACTCGGCGCTCTGGCACGGCTGGGTGCCGGGGCGGCGGGTGACCAACCTCTTGTTGTACGGGCTCGCCACCGGTCTGGTGACGCTCGCGGCGCGGCGCCTCAGCGCCTCGGACCGTGTGGCCCTGCTCTGCGGTCTACTTTTCGCCGTGCATCCGGTGCACGTCGAGGCGGTGGCGTCCATCGCCTTCCGCAAGGACGTCCTCGCCCTGATCTTCGCGCTCCTCACCGTGCTCCTCTGGACCGGGCCGCCCTCCAGAGCGGTGAGCGTGGCCGCCTTGGCCTGCTTTCTCCTGGGGCTCGTCTCCAAGGAGGTGGCGCTGATCGGGCTCCTGCCCATCCTCTTCCTCCTGGATTGGTGGGCACCGCAGTGGCGCCGAGAAGAAGCCCCTCGTAGGACATCCCCGGACGCGACGCGCCGCGGCGACAGGCGCCACGGGAAGACGCGATTGGCCCCCCGGCGGGGGAGCGCGCGCCGCGCGGCGCTCCGTCTCGCCCCTCTCCTCTTGCTCGGCCTCGTCGCCATCGTCTTCCTCAATCGGACGCTGCACACGCCGGAAGGCAGCGGCTCGATCTGGGCGCGCTTCACCCCCGACTCCATCGTCAAGATCACGGAAGGGAAGCTGCGCTCGTATGGCCAGGTCCTGGGCACGAGCGCACGATCGTTCCTCGATGTGATCCGCCTCCTCGTATTCCCGCTCCGGCTCTCCGCCGACTACGACACACCCATCCAGCCCGGGCTCGGCGCGCCGGGCGCGCTCCTTGGCTTGCTCGCGCTCACTGCGTACGTCGCCCTGTCGCTCCTGGCTTTGCGGCGCGGCAGGATTCTCGTCTTCCTCTGCCTTGCCTGGACGTTGCTTCTCTACGCCCCTGCCTCGAACCTCGTACCGCTGACCCACTTCTTCGTCGCCGACCGCTACCTCATGGTGCCGTCCTTCGGCATCTGCCTGCTCGCGGCCCTGGGCTTCGACGCCTGGCTCGCAGCCATGCCGGGACGGCGGCGGTTCGTGCCCCTCGCGGTGCTCGGGTCGCTGCTTCTCGCCGGCACGGTGCGCACGCTGCGACGCAACCGCGACTGGCGCAGTGAGGAGACGTTGTGGGCTGCAGCCTTGCGCGCCGGGAGGGGCACTTATCGCGTGCACTACAACATGGGCAACGCGCTCATGCTGCAGGACCGGCGTGACGAGGCGCGGCGCCACTTCGAGGCGGCGCTACAGATGTACCCTGCCGCACCCTGGGCGCGGCGCAACCTGGTGGAGATCCTCTTCGAGCAGGAGAAGTTTGCCGAGGCAGAGACCAACCTGCGACTTCTCCTGCAATACGACCCCAAGGACCTGCAAGTGCACTACAGCCTGGCCAGGGTGCTGGGGAAGCTGAACCGGCATGCGGAGGCGCTCGCCGAGTGCCAGACGGTGCTCCGGAGCGATCCGCAGCATCTGGGAGCGCAGCTTTTCGCTGCCAGCAGTCTGGAGCATCTGGGTCAGCGTGGCCCGGCGCTGCAGGCCTACCGGCGCGCCCTCGACGCGATCAAGACTCGGACATTGCGGGGCGAGAAGATCGAGTTCTCTGCCAGCGGTGTGGAAGCGCGGATTCGTACCCTCGAGCAAGCTTCGCCCTGAGCGGGCGTGGCATCTAGGTTGCAGGAACCACATTCCCCAAACGGACGATCTACAGGCGAGGGGCCGAAGCACCAGTGGCCGCGCGCGCCTGGGGTCCAGAGTTCGTCTGGCGGGCGACGAGTCGGCCGGGGTGGTCTCGGCCCGCGCCCGGGATGCAAGGAGGCGGGCAATGTGGAACGGGCTGGCGAGGCGGGCGGTCATGACCGTGCTGGGGGTCCTGGTGACCCTGGCTTGGTGGTCGTTCCGCGGCGGCGATTCGAACTCGACGCAAGTGGACAAGATCCCGGCGACGGTCTTCGGCGGTGGCGGCGGCAAGGTGACCATCGAGGTGCAGACCACCTGCGCGGCGCGGTTCTCCATGTCCTTCAGCGGCAATGAGGACGATAGCAAGAGCATGGACGCGGTCGAGGTGGTCGAGCCCGGGACGCATAGCTGGACGATCGACGTCCCTCGTGGCGTAGGCGGCTACGTCGACTTCACGGCGGTCGAACCCAAAGTGGGCGACAGACTGAGCTGGAGGCTTCTTGCCAACGGGCAGGTAGCGGACGAACAGTTCGACGAGCTGAAGGAGCCCCTCCAGTCGGGGTACGCATTCGGCCTCACAGCCGCCTTCGACGACTATTCGACCGGCGAGTACGCCTCGGATTAGAGGCTAATCTACAGTAAAATAAACACTTAAGTTCTTGTCGGGGTTGCGGGTCACGGGGCCATCCTTGACCCGCCCCACCCTGGGCCCAATACTCACGGGCCGGGGAGCCGCCACTGGCGCGCCTCTCGGGTCGATGGGCAGGGCAGCAGCCGGCAACGAAGGACTCGACCCAGCACGCCCAGGCCCCCCTGGCGGCCTCGCCCGAGAGGAGCCCATGAATCTGTTCAAAACGACTTTTCTGCTCACCGTCCTCACCCTGCTGCTTGTCTGGATCGGCGACGCCCTGGCCGGGCCCCGGGGGGCTTGGATGTTCCTCGTCATCGCCGGGGTGATGAACTTCTTCGCCTACTGGTTCTCGGACAAGATGGTGCTCGCCATGTACCGGGCCCAGCCGGTGAGCGAGGCGCAAGCGCCGCAGCTCTACGCCACGGTGCGGCGGCTCGCCGACCGCAGCGGGATCCCGATGCCGCGGCTGTACATGATCCCCAGCGATTCCCCCAATGCATTCGCTACCGGACGCAGTCCCCAGCACGCCGTCGTGGCCGTCACCGAAGGCATCGTCCGCCTGTTGAGCAGCGACGAGCTGGAGGGGGTCATCGCCCACGAGCTGGGTCACGTGCGCAACCGTGACATCCTGATCAGCAGCGTCGTGGCCACCGTGGCCGGTGCCATCACCATGCTTTCCCGGGCCGCGATGTGGGGCGCCATGATGGGCGGCAGGGACCGCGAGCGCAACGGCAATCCCCTCGCGCTGCTGCTCGTCGCCGTCCTGGCGCCGATCGCGGCAGTGGTGGTGCAGCTGGCCATCTCGCGCACCCGAGAGTTCGCCGCCGACCGCTCCGGTGCCACGCTCTGCGGCAAGCCGATGTCGCTCGCCTCGGCGCTCGCCAAGCTGGAGCGCGGCACGAACGCCGTGCCCATGCGTCAAGCCAACGAGGCGACGGCCCATCAGTTCATCGTCAACCCGCTGCGCGGCCGGGCCATGGCAGGCCTCTTCTCCACCCACCCCAGCACCGCGGATCGCATCGCCAGACTCGAGCGCCTCGCGGTGGAGATGGGGCAGCGCGCCGCGTGAAGCGGCCATGAGAGCCGGCGGCGGGGAAAGAGCTCTGGGGTCGCTAGCCACCTTCTGATACCCTGCTCGGGCTCGAGGAGGCGAAGCGACGGCGGTCGCGTGGGCTGCTGCCGCAGGGCCACTGCTGGCGCCGGCGCCGGCTGCGCGCCCGCCGCTCAAAGCTGCCGTGACGGGAGTCCCGCTTGGCGCGCGATGGCATCACGCTGCGAACCTATGTATTCCTCGACAGCCTGCAGCCTCAGCTCGCCGCCCTCCTGGGCGTGAGCGGCCGCGGCTTCCCGCCGGTCAAGGACATGGCGTCGCTCTGGATCGAGATCGCCCCGGGCATCGCCATCAACCAGATCACCGACATCTGCCTCAAGGCGACGCGGGTGCAGCCGGCGAACCAGGTGGTGGAGCGCGCCTTCGGCATCCTGGAGCTGCACGATCGCGATCAGGGGGAAGTGCGGCAGGCGGGGCGCGCGGTGCTGGGCTTCCTCGAGATGAACGAAGCGGACCGGCTCAAGCCCGCCGTGATCTCGCGCCAGGTCATCCGCGCCATCGAACCGATGCATGCCCAGGTGATCAACCGCAACCGCGAAGGCTCCATGATCATCCCGGGAGAATCGCTCCTCATCCTCGAGACCGTGCCCGCCGCCTATGTGGTCTACGCCGCCAACGAGGCGGAGAAGGCCGCCACGGTGAAGCTCGTGCACGTGCAGCCCTACGGCGCCTTCGGCCGCTTGATGATGGCCGGCGTCGAGTCGCACATCGATTCCGCCATGGAAGCTGCGGCCCACGCCATCGAGGGCCTCTCGGGTCGCGAGCACGAGGTGCCGCGCACGGCGTGAGGCAGTGCCGCCGTGCGCGGCTCGTGGGTCAGAAGGTCAGCCAGCACCGCCGGTCGGACAGCCATGGAAGGTACCGACGGCACGCAAGCTCCGGGACGGCTTTTCTAGTAAGAGAGCACCAGGCCGGCCGAGAGCACCATGTCCGTCTGCACTTCGCTCTCCAGCTCGGTGTCCGTTGGAGACGAAGGTATATCCACGGTGACCTTCACCGAATAGAGATAGAAGTCGGCATCGCCGCGCAGCTTCAGCGGACCGAGGCCGAATTTGAGGCCCGCGCCCAGGACGCCGGCCACATCCGTGTCGCCGTCGACCACCTGTTCCCAACCGTCGCCGCCGTGACCGATCGCGGCCACACCACCGGTGGCGTGAATGCTGGCGCCGCCGAGCGGCAGCAGCATGAGGTGGAGGCGCGCATCCGCGGTCCAAGCATACGCATCTTCCGTCGTGGTGCCCGCCGAGGTCTCCCGCTCCTGGTCGCTGAGCGCGTAGAGGAAGTTGCCCTCGATGCCCATGGCGCCGCCGAGCTTGAAGAGGATGCGCCCGCCGAGTGCGAAGCCTTCCTTCTGGGTGGCCGTCACCTGGGTCCCGCCGACGCTGCCGCCGAACACATCGGAAAAGGGGACATAGGCTCCGATGTAGGGCTCGATCTCGACCCCCACGCCAGGCGTCTGCGCCAGAGCAGCCCCGGCCTGTCCCACGAGCATCATGGCGGCGATGCAAAAGTGTTTCTTCGACACGATCTTCCCTCCCCAGCAAAGAACCCTCGGGAGCACAGCACCACGATGGAGACGCATCAGGGGGTCCGATCTCCTCCCTTGCAACAAGGATGCTAGGGCCGGCCTGCGGGGAGAACGAGAGCAAAGATTGCAGGCCCTCGGGGCACCCGAGCCGGGGCTGCGGCCTGGAGGGCTCACCCCGGCGGGGCAGCCCCGTGCAGCGGGCTTCCGGGCCGCTGGAGACCGTGCTATCCTGCCGGTCCCTCGACAGTCGAGGGGTCGGACCTCGTCTGTGACGGGTTCCCTCGGAAGGAGCGCCGGGGCTTTTTTCCGGATCGGCCGGGAGCTTCGCGCTCGTCATGATGTACCGGTGCAACCGGTACTGGGAGAAGAGATCGTGAAGAAGCTGTATGTGGGCAACCTGCCCTTCAGTGCCACGGAAGCCGAGATCATGGAACTGTTTTCGAGGCATGGGACCGTGCACTCGGTGGCACTGATCAACGATCGCGAGACGGGCCGGCCGCGCGGGTTCGGATTCGTGGAAATCGACGACGACGCGGCGGCGGCAGCGATCGAAGCGCTCAACGGTTACGAGTTGAAGGGCCGTGATCTACGCGTGAACGAAGCCCAGGAGCGTGGCCCGCGCGGTGGAGGTGGTGGTGGCGGCGGCGGCGGCGGCGGTCGTGGCGGATTCGGCGGCGGCGGCCGCGAACGCCGCGAGCGCTGGTAGGAGTCCGACGCCCACAGACGGGAGTCGAACACGAGAGGCCCCGCGTCGTAAGACGCGGGGCATTCTCTTGGAGGTCGCGTGACGAGCGGCGAGCCGAGACAGTCCGGATCGCCTGACGGGATCCCGGCGCCCGGACTGCCCGAGGACGTCCGCTTGCCGGAGAACGCCTTCCGCCCCTTGCGCCCCGGCGAGCTCTACGAGCCCGTGGTGCCGGCGGCGGTCCACGTCCGCGAGGTGACGGCGCGCTCCATCGTTCAGGGCTTGGTCTGGTCCGTGGTGTTCTCGGCGGCGGCGACCTACATCGCTCTCAAGCTCGGCCAAGGCATCGAATCGGCCATCCCCATCTCCATCCTCGCCGTCGGCTTCTCCGTCCTCGCCGTGCGCTTCCTGCATGCCCGCGGCTCGACGCTGCTGGAGAACGTCAACATCCTCGCTCTCGGCGCCACTTCGGGGATCGTCGCCGGCGGTTCCGTCTTCACCATGCCGGCGATCTACATCCTCGGTCTCGAGGGCCGCTCGTCTTTCTTCCAAATCTTCCTCGTACCGTTTCTGGGTGCCATCCTCGGCGTCTTCTTCCTGGCGCCGTTCCGGCGCTACTTCGTCCGCGACCTGCACGGCAAGCTGCCCTTCCCCGAAGGGCGGGCGACGGTGGAAATCCTCGTCGCCGGCAAGCGCGGCGGCAGGAGCGCCTTCGTGCTCTCCTATGCCGCCCTGGTGGCAGCGGTGTTCGACTTCGTCGGCCCTTCGATGCACGCCTGGGCGGAGAATTTTTCCACCGCCGCCATGGGGTCGCTCGCCGCCTTCACGAACCGCTTCAAGGCCGTGTTCACCATGAACACCTCGGCGGCCGTGCTCGGCCTCGGCTACATCATGGGCCTCGACTACGCCGCCATCATCATGGCCGGTTCCATGGTGTCGTTCTTCGTTCTCGTGCCGCTCTTTGCCTATTTGGGCCAGTGGATTCCCGGCCCCATCGTCGCAGGGCACGCGCCCCTGGCTTCCATGCCCCCGGACGACATCTTCTTCCAGTACGTGCGGCCCATCGGCATCGGCGGCATCTTCGCCGCCGGGCTCCTCTCGATCCTCAAGCTCTCGCCGGTGATCGTGCAGGCGACGCGGCAGGCCCTGGGAGAGGTGGCGCGCCTGCTCCGCGGCCGCGGCGGCGAGGCGCAGGCGGTGCGCACCGAGCGTGCCTTGCCCATGACCGTGAACCTGCTCGGCATCGCCGGCACCGGGCTGCTCATCTTCCTCTACTTCCGCTTCTCCGTGCTGACCGGAACCCCGGGAGCCGCGGGCCTCGCGGCGGTCTCGACGCTCCTCACGTTGGTGATCTCCTTCCTCTTCGCGGCGGTGTCGGCCTGGGCCATTGCCATGATCTCGATCACGCCGATCTCGGGGATGACGCTGACCACGCTCATCATCACCGCCGTGGTGCTGTCGTCCCTGGGGCTTTCGGGGCCGAGCGGCATGCTGCAGGTGCTGCTCATCGGTGGCGTGGTCTGCACCGCGCTCTCCATGAGTGGATCGCTGGTGACGCAGTACAAGCTCGGTTACTGGCTGGGGGCGACGCCGCGGCGCATCGAGGTCGGCAACCTGGTGGGTTCGTTGCTGGCTTCTGCGGCGACCACGGCAGTGATCCTGCTCATGGCGCGGGTCTACGGCTTTGCTCCCGGGCCGGAGCATCCGCACCCGCTGCCGGCGCCGCAGCCGAACGCCATGGCGGCGGTGCTGCGCGGTGTCATGGGCACCGGCGAGGCCCCCTGGTTCTTCTACGGTGCTGGCGCCGTCTTCGCCGTGGTGAGCGAGATGTGCGGTATCTCCGCTCTCGCCTTCGGTCTCGGCATGTACCTGCCCATGGAGCTCAACTCCCCCCTCGTGCTCGGCGCCGCCGTCGCCTGGCTGCTGCGGCGTTCGTCGAAGGACGAAGCCCTCGCCAAGGTGCGCCACGACAAGGGCACGCTGGTGGCGAGCGGCTTCATCGCCGGGGGGGCCCTCGTGGGTGTGCTCGCGGCCCTGCTGCGCTTCATCGAGGACTCGGCGCAGGTGACCATGGTACCCGACCTCACCCAGGCCGGCGCCTTCGGCGCCTGGCTCTCGGCCTGGGGCCACTGGATCGGCCTCGTCGCTTTTCTCGCCCTTGCATCCTGGGTCTTCTGGGATTCGTATCGAGAGAAGGCATGAAGGGGAGGGCGATGCAGGCGTTCCCGCGCTGGGGTGGGGCGGCGAGCTCTACCCTCCTGGTGGTCGCAACCGCGCTGCTGTCAGCAGCCGGCGAGATCCACGCCCAGGAATCGCCGCCCGCAGCGAAGCCCCCGGTCCTCGACCTGCTGCGGGACGAGGCGGTGCACCTCGCCCCGCTGGTGCAGAGCCCGCTCGGGAAGGCGTTCCTCGCCGCCGTTCCCGCTCTGCCTGCCGTGCCGGCGGCGCGCAATGTCTATTACAACCGTACGACGCGTGATGCCCTCAGCGTCGCGGAAGCCGAAGGTCGCAGCAAAGAAGCCTTGGAAGGCTACGAGCGGCGGGAGCTGGACGAACACTTCTATTACTACACGAAGTACGGCACGCCTCTCGCTTTTGTCCGCGCCCTCGATCTGGTGGGACAAGCGGGGCTCGCGGGCGTCGACGGACGCCGGTTGCTGGATTTCGGCTTCGGCTCCATCGGCCAGCTGCGCTTGCTCGCGAGCCTGGGGGCCGAGGTCACGGGTGTCGAGGTGGACCGGCTGCTGGAAAAGCTTTACGCCGAGGCCGGCGACACCGGCGTCATCCCGCACGCCCGTGCTCCAGAGCCTGGCGCCTTGGGGGGCAAGGCCGGCTCTGGCGCACCGGGCGGCATTGCGGCCTCCGAGGCTGCGCCAGGTGCTTCAGGCTCCGGCAGCCCGGGCCACTTGCGCCTGCTCTTCGGCTCCTTTCCTTCCGACAGTGCTCTCGTGTCGCGCGTCGGCCGCGGTTACACGCTCTTCATCTCGAAGAACACGCTCAAGCGCGGCTACGTGCATCCAGAGCGCGAAGTCGAGCCTCGTTTCTTGGTGCACTTGGAAGTGGACGATGCCACCTACCTTCGTGCCGTGCACGCCCTCCTCGTGCCAGGGGGCTACTTCATGATCTACAACCTGAGTCCGGCGCCCTCCAAGCCCGACGAACCGTACAAGCCCTGGTCCGACGGGCGCTCACCCTTCGCCCAAGCGGCGTTCGAAGCGGCGGGATTCCGCATCCTCGCCTTCGACGCCGACGACACGGCCATGGCCCGCCAGCTCGGCAAGACCCTGGGCTGGGACGCCGACATGGACCTCGCGACCGACCTCTTCGGCACCTACACGCTGGCGCAGAAGCCCTAACACCGGACTCTCAGGGGTTCGCGCCACCTCGACCTCCACGGTGGGGGTTGAGGAACGAGCCGTTCTGCTCGTTGCCCATCTCTCCCCAGGCGAATTCGGAAGAGGCGAACGCCGTGAAGGAGAAGGGAGTGGTGCTGCCGAATTCGGTGACGGAGCTCGCCGAGAAAGTGCCGGTGGCGAGGGCGTCCTTGAATTGCCCGGCCAAATTCCTCGGATCGAGGGGATCGCTGGAGGCGGGCCGGAGCGTCCGGGGAGCGCCGGTCGGCGTCCAGGTCATGTCGAAGCTCGCCACTCCGGGCACTTCGTTGCCGCCCAGGAACTGGAAGCTGTCGACGAGAGGGACGTTCGTCATCGCGACGTGCGCGGTGCCCGTCGCTTCGTCCAGGGTGAGGGTTTCGTCGGGGACGCGAATCGTCCAGAACAGGCCCGAAGGTGCGATGTCGGCATTGTAGTCGTGCGCTTGTACTGTGAAGCCCGTACCGGGCTCGAAGAGATCAATTCATATGAAGACGAAGGTGCCGTGCTGGTGCCTGCCTTCGGAGTCGACGAAGGTGCCACGCATGACCCGCATGTCGTGGAACTGGTCGTAGGTCTCCCCGTCGCTCCCGGTAGCCGGCCCGAGCAGGAAGGCGATGGCGGTGAAGCCGTTGAAGTTCGTGATCGTGTTGGGTTCGACATCGACCCCCTGGAAGCCGACCTCGGGAGGCCCGGGAGCCCACACGTGGGCGAGGCCCGGGATGAGACCGCCCGGAATCGGCACCGGCTCGCCGGCGGCGGGAGCGGTCAACTGGTAGGTCGTCCCTTTGGGTGCTTGGATGTTGCCGAGCATCTGCATCCGCGTCGCCACCGCCGCCGCGAAGTGGGCATGGGGAGGCGCGGCGGTCTGCGGCATGATCACCGCCTGCACGCTGGCTTCAGGGTTGGAAGGACCGACCTCGCGACAACCAACGAGGATTGCCGAGAGAGTCAGCAGAAGGAGCAAGGGGAAGGGTCGGCACATGTGGATGCTCCTTTCCCGGAATACGAACGCCACGCTTCACGGGGCGTTCTGCGCACCGATCGTCGTGATTCGATCAGAATGGAACAAGCGACAGGAGAATAGTGGAACCACGAGCAGACGAGCAAGAACCTTCCGCGATCGCACGCGCTTTCTTGGCAGATCACGTTGGACTCAGTAGGTCTACTGAACGCTCGTCCTCCGTAGGTTCACAGAGCGGACGAAGTTTTTCAACGCGCGGATTCCGCGGCCGTGGTCTGGTCCTCCGGCAAGAAAACTATGCCTTCCCCAGCGCTTTCAGGATGCGGGCGATCTGACGCCGGTGCACCAGGTCATGACCGGCGGTGAGCTGCATGATACGGAGGACGCTTTCCGGGCCGCGCTCGGTGTGTTGTCCCACACGCTCGAACTCGGCGTCGTCGAGCGCCTCGAGGAGCCGGAGATTGCGGCGCCGGAGTGTCTCGAGCTCGGCGAGCACCGTCGCGGCCGGCGCCGCGCCATAGCGCAGTCGGGCCGCCCAGCGATCCTGGTCGTAGCCGCGCAGCTCCGGTTCGTCCTCGGCGATGACCGAGCGCCAGCGGTAGGCGGCGACCGTTTCCTGATCGGTCAAATGATCGACCACGTGCTGGATCGACCACTTGCCTGGCACCTCCGGTCGTGCCAGTTCGGCGGCGCTCAGGCCGTCGATGGCAGCGCGCAACGCCACGGGTAGCTCCCGCAACACGGCGAGCGGATCACGCTCACCCAGCAGCTCGAGGAGAGCCTGGGTGTACTTTGCGGCTGCGTCAGCAGCCCTCCCGGCAGGATTGGTGAACACGGACACGCGGATTCCTCCTGGCTTGACGGGTTACGATGAGCGGCGGAGTTCCAAGCCTAGCACGCCTTGGCTGCATGCGATAGGACCGCGCAAGGCTTGCGGGTCTTCAAGGAGCGCGGCGCAGCCGCCGCCACGCAACCTCTGCACGCAGGCAAGCGTCATGGCCCGATCCGTGGGGGCTCGTACGTGGCGCAGGGGTCGACATCGTAGGCGTAGGGACTGTTCCAGTTGTCGGCGAAGAAGCGGTCGAGACGGCGCGCCATGCCACCCTCGACGATGAGCCCCACGTTGCGGCTGCTGTAGAAATAGTCCTTTTCCCAGTTGCTCGTGCCGAGCCAGAAGGCGCTGCCGTCCACCACCAGGTACTTGGCGTGGATGACCCGGGCGAAGGGGATGAAGCCCGCAGCCGCCGGCGGAATGGTGACGAGCTTGACGTCGAAATGGGGCAGGCTTTGCAGGCTCTGCAAGCCCTCGATCGTGCCGCGGCGCTTGCACCAATCGGAGAGCAGGAGCTGCACCTGCACACCACGGGCAGCAGCGGCGCGGAGCGCCGTTTCGAGGTCACCGAAGTAGGTGCTGTCGCGATCCACGCTGCGGTAAGTGAGGAGCTGGACGCGGACGGTCCGCCGCGCCGCCGCGATCAGCTCCACGAGGCGCGGTAGATCCCAGAGATTCGGGTCGGGCAGGTAGCCGCGGGGGCTGAAGACGGGTGTGAGACGCAGCGTGTCGCCGTCCTGCACGACCGTGGTGGGGAAGGCGGCCTCCTGCGGGCGGCTCGCGGGCGGGGGTTTGCCCCCGGCCTGAGCCCAGTCCGACTCGTAGACGTCGAGCAGAGCCCAGACGACGCTGGGCACGCGGATGCGCATGCCGAGCTCCTGAATGTGCGTGAGAGAGCGCCAATCGAAGTTTTGGCTGCCGATGAACGCTTCCTCGCCATCGACGACGAAGTACTTGGCGTGCAGCACTCCCCCCATGAGCTTTCCGACCTCGAAGCGCCGCACCTCGATGCCGCGCTTCCGACCCAGGCGGTCCAGCGTCTCGGGGTAGGTGCGGTAGAACTTCTCCTCGGCGAGGAAGCGTACGTGCACACCCCGAGCCGCGGCGGCCTCGATGGCGGCGACGATGGGCTCGAGGCGGGTTCCCGGTTCGTTGCTGGCGTAGAACTCGGCGAAATCGAGGCTTTGGCGCGCCCCTCCGAGCATCGCCGTCCAGACCGCGTGTGCATCCGGGACGTCGGGGTTGTCGAGGGAGGTTTCGACCGGGAAGCTCTCGACCAGCTGCAATGCCGGCTCGGCAGCCCCGAGGAGGTGAGGGCAGAGTAGGAGGCCCAGCGCCACCGCCGGCGTCCGGAAGCGCTGGCGTCCTGGGTGAGGCCGCGAGTGCCTGCGGCACCGGGTCACGCGGCGCGCCCTCGCGGTGCGTCCGGGTCGACGGACCATGCTCACGCCACCCTCGTTGTGACCTCGTGTCAGGCGCCTGGACGCCACGCGCTTTACGGTCGCGACCGCGCCCAGAGGCAAAGCACTCACTTCGAGTCTCGGAGCCTAGCGTGCTATTCTCGTCGATGCAACGGCGAGCACGACTTCTCGACGCGTCCCCCCCCCATGCGGTCGCGTTCCCGGAGAAGGGCGCCATGAAACGACGGACTCTGGGGTGCGCTGTCGCCCTGCTCGCTCTCGCGGGCTGCGGCGACAACGAGCTGGGGATGGAACGCCGCCACCCCAATGCCGCCCCCGAGACCGTGCTCTCCAGCGGCCCGCCCGATTCCACTTCCGTGAACAGCTACCATGTGGAGTTCCACTGGTCCGGCACGGATCGGGATGGGACCATCGATCATTACGATTTCATCATGGTGGATCATCCCATGGCGCGGAGTCACGTCGACGGCACGCCGGACGATGGGGATCCGACCCGTGTCGTGGTCGAGGTGCCTACCCCGGACGATCCGCGCTGGATGGGAACGTCGCAAACGGACTCCGTGTTCGCCACCCTGGCGGACACGCTGCGCCGGCCCCCAGTGCCCGGCCCGCACGAGCGCGAGGACGATGTCCGCCGCACCCCCTTCGAGCGCTGGCACACCTTCTTCATCCGCGCCGTGGACAACGAAGGGTCCGCGGACCCGACGCCGGACTACCGCACCTTCAACTCCAAGAACATCGCCCCGATCGTACGTTTGCGCCGCCCCGTCGTGGCCGGACAAGAATTCTCCGGCCCGCCGGTGATCGTCTTCCGCTGGGACGGGGAGGATCCCCTCGACGACTTCACCAGCATTGCCCCCGTGGCGTCGCGCTGGGTCGTCCTGCCCTCGAAGCTGGATCTGTCGCGACCCGGAACGAGCTATGCGAGCTTCCCCGAATCGCTCTACTCCCTACCGACGCGGTTCCAATGGAGCCCCTGGCAGCGCTGGGATGCGGCCGACAGTCTCGGCCGGCACACGGTCGTCTCCAGTCTCGTCCGCATCGGCGACGCTCCCGGTGCGGGCTACTACATCTTCACCGTGCAGGCCCTGGACGAGGCCGGCGCCGCCACTCCCGTGTTCGACTGGTCCACACCCGGGAAGAACAACACGGCCCTCGTGCGCGTGACCGGCAGCATCGGACCGCTGCTGCGCGTGCGCGACGAGTACCTGGGGACGCAGACTTTCGTCGGTGGCTCCCGCCCGATTCGCATCGACGTCGCCGCCGGACAGCCGCTGCGGTTCCGCTGGGTCGCAGATACGAAACATTACGGTGGGGAGATCATCGGCTACCGTTACGGTTGGGATATCCGCGACGTGGATGACGACGCCGAATGGTCGAGCTGGAGCCGCACCACGACGTCGGCGCCGGAGCGCTCGTTCAACGACGGGACGCACCGCTTCTACGTGCAGGTGCAGGACAACGCCCACTCCGTAGCCCAGGCCATCTACGAGCTGCCCGTGCATCCGGTGACGCGGGCCCGCCCGGTTCTCTGGGTGGACGACACGGATTACCTCACGGACGTCACCACCGAGAGGGTCGAGGACGAACACTGGGTCGAGGTGCTGAGCCGTCTCGCCGGCGAGGGCCACTTCGATTTCGACCTGAACGCCGACGTCTTCTCTGTGGCGGACAATCGCCGCGAGCCGCCGCCCATCCAGAAGATCTTCGACTACCGGGCGGTGGTGTGGAGCGTCCGCAGTAACCAGCGCGGGCAGTCGGCCTTGCGCACGGTGGCGCAGTTCGTCGACCCGCTGCCGACGCGCAATCAGAACAGCGCCAAATCCTACAACTACGTCAACGTCTACCTGGCGAACGGCGGCAGGCTCTGGATCAATGGTTTCCGGGCCGCCCGGACGCTGTGGCCCAACGAGCGCATTCGCGGCCACGAGTTCGACCCAGTGAACGTGACCAACTGGGACGACCCGCTCGAGGCGCATCCGCTGGGGATCGATTCGGTGGGCACCACGAGCTTGCTCTATGCCATGGGGATCGAGATGTTCGACGTGGGCTCGGCCATCGACAGCAAGCGTCTCGGCCTCGCACAGTTCTGCAAGGGGCTCGCACCCGGCGATGCGGCCGACGCTGCCGGGGCCCCGAGCCTCGGCTTGGGGCCTTTGTGGACCCAGGTGGCGGGAACTTCGGCGCGGGCGAACGTCGAGATCTACAACATGCCGCGCGCCATGATCACGCAGAGGGATCCGCTCGTGCCGCTGCCGGGCATCTCCTTCACCCTGTACTCCTACGTGAGCGGGCTGCCGCAGAACGAAGTGACGGGGTTCGGCTACCCCGACACCGCGGACCGCCAGCCCGTCTTCGTCATGGCCAAGTCCTGGCCAGGCGAGGCGCGCTACAGCCGGGCCATGTCCGGATTCGAGATCTTCGCCCTGACGACCGAGTCCCACGTCGACCTGGCGCGGTATGTCCTGATCCACCACTTCGGTGTCGGAACCGGCGTCCCCTGACACGATGGGGCGCCCGGTTCGTGCTGGGCCGCCCGACAGGTTGCCGCTTAGAATCCCCCCATGGTGTCCGCCCCGCACGACACCGCGGTACGCGCCGCGGAGAGGCTCGCAGCACTTGGGCAGGAGCGCTCCGCCCAGGCAGTGGCGCAGCAGCAGGAAGAAGCCCGCTGGCACCGTCGCTCGTTCTGGCTCGGCGCCGCGCGTCTTGCGGTGTTCGTGCTCTTCACCGTGGCCTTCGTGCAGACCGTGCGCGTCTCGCCCCTGTGGGGCGCCCTCGGCATGCTGCCCCTCGCGCTGCTATTCGCGGCGCTCGTGCTCCTGCACACTCGGGTGCGGACACGGGAGGAACGCGCCCGCCGGCGGAGGCTCCTGGCCCTGGAATGCCTGGCGCGCTTGCAGGGTGGGCATGGACCCGGCGTCGCAGCGCTGCTGCCAGCGGAGCCGCTCTCTGCCCTGGACGCAGGTCGTGCCACCGTCGTCAACGAGGGCGCGATGCACGCCCTCGATCCCTGGGCGGCGGACGACCTCGGCATCGACGGCGAGCCGCCGTCGCTCTTCACACTGCTCAACACGACGCAAACCAGTCTCGGAGCTCGACGCCTGCGCCTTCTCGTGCGCACACCGCTGCTGGAGACCGGCGCGATCCGCGCCCGCCAGGAAACGGTGGCGGAGCTCGCCGCCCACACGGCGGAGCGCGATGCCTTGATGCTCGCTGCCTTCGCTGGTCGGAGCCTCCGCCTCGAGCGCATGCCCGCCTTCCTGGCGCGGACGGCGGTGCTGCCCGGCGGCCGCGCGCGTGTCGCCCTTGCTGCCTTCGCCGTGGCGGTGGCGGTTTTCATCGGCGTCGGCATCGCCTTCCGCGTCCTCCTGCCCCTCGCCGGTCTCGCCTTCATGGTCCTCTTCGCCATCGCCTGGCCGCTCCGGCGTCGCGTGGGGCCGGTGCGTGAGGCGTGGCTCGAGCTGGAGCCACTGTTGCGCGTGACGCAGGAGGTGGCCCAGGTGCTTGCGGCGCACGAGCCACGCAGCGCCGTCCTTCGAGCCCAGCGCGACGTTTTCACGCAGGCCGCCGCGCCCGGAGCCTGCCTCCCCCGCACACTCCGGCTCGTTCGGCTCTTGCACCTGCGCGACCTGGGGTTCCTCTACGGGATCATCGAGCTGCTCTTCGCCTGGGAGCTCCAGTGGTTGCTGGCGCTCGAGTCGCAGTGGCGGCGCGACCCGCGGGCGCTGGAACGGGTCGTCGAGGCCTTCTGCGATCTCGAGAGTCTGGTGGCACTCGCGCTGCATCAGGCCGAGCGGGACGGGCTCTGCGTTCCCGAGCTCGTGGCTGCGGCCGAGCCGCTCCTCGCGATCGGGGCCGGGGCCCACCCGCTGCTCGGGCACGCGGTGCCGAACGATCTCCACCTGGGCGGGTCCGCCCGTGTGGCCGTCGTCACCGGCAGCAACATGGCAGGGAAGTCCACTTTTCTCCGCATGGTGGCGCTGAACGCCGTGCTGGCGCAGATCGGTGCCTCGGTGCGGGCGGCGACCTGGCGCAGCACGCCGCTCCGACTCGTGGCCAACATCAACGTTCGCGACTCCCTCGCCGACGGTAAGAGCTATTTCCTCGTGGAGGTCGAGCGCGTGCAGCGCATCCTCGCCGCCGCGGCGAGCGACGTCCACGTGCTCGGTCTCTTCGACGAGCTGTTCCGGGGTACGAACTCGAGCGAACGCCTGGCGGCGAGCCTCGAGGTGGCGCGCTGGCTGGCAGCGCGGGGTGGGCTCTTCCTCCTGGCGACGCACGAGCAGGAGCTGGCGCGGCTCGCCGGCGCCCCGGGTACGGACGGCATCGTGGCCCTGCACTTCGGCGAGGAGATTCGCGGCGACAGCCTCGTCTTTCCCTACCGGGTCCAGGAAGGAATCAGCACGGCGCACAATGCGCTGCGTTGGCTGGAGCGGAGCGGCTATCCACGGGACTTGGTGGAACGGGCCCGAGCGCGTGCGCGCGAGGTCGACGGTGTGGCCTGAGGCTCGAGCTCACGCACCGAAAGCCTGCCTGCCTGCAGCGAGCCGATCCGTGCCAGAGCCTCGCGGAGCGCGCGCGACACCGCGGCGGCGGCTGGCAGCGCCCCTGCCAACAGGATGCGATTGACGTAGTCGTCGAGGTGCACGACGTGCGCCCGCTGGAACGGCGCCGCCAGATGTTCGAGCACAGGTCGCCACGGCGAACCCGGCACCGGCAGGACATTGGTGACCGCGATGCCCCGGGGGCGCAGGCGCTGCTGCATGAGCTCCGGCAGCGTGTCGAGGCTGATCACGGGCTTCACGGCTTCGTCGGTCGAGGGCACTGAGAGATCTTCCAGGATGAGGTCGTAGCGTGTGCGGCGGCGTATCAGCCACGAGGCCGCGTCGGACCGGATCACGTCGACGCGACCCACCCAGCTGCCGGAGAGCTCGCGGAAGAGGCGCTCGCCGCGGAGTGACAGGTCCACGGCGGTGAGCGGGGTGCCGAAGCCCATGGCGCGGAGCGGTGCGACGACGCCCCCGCCAGCGAAACCGAGGACGACGACGCGCGGGCCCGAAGCGAGAGCGGCGATGCACGCGGCCAGCACGTCGAACATCGTGTCCGTCGGTCCCGGGTGATCGAGGACCTCGCTCAGGATGTCCTGGCCGTCGACGATGCGGGCCCGGCGGCGCAACCGCACGATGCGCATGGGAATGTCGGGGCTCCTAGGTGGCGAGCTCGAGAATGAGGAGCAAACCGATCCAGAGAACGGCGAGGAAGTGCCAGTAGATGGCGGTGAGGCGCGCGAACAATGCGGGCCCCATGCCGAGGAGACGGCGATGGGGCCAGAACGCCGCCGATCCCAGGAAGAGCAGCCCCCCGAGCACGTGCACCGCGTGCGTCCCCGTGAGGATGTAGAAGAAGGCACTGTGCACCGTGGTTTCCGGGCGCATGCCACGCTGCCACCAGAGCACCCAGGCCACGGCCTGACCCAGGACGAAGAGCGAACCCATGACGAAGCTGACCATGGTCCAGCGCTGCGGGTCGCCCTGCTGGCGGAGCACGGCGCGGCCGCGCTCGAGGACGAGGCTGCTGCCGAGCAAGAGCACCGTGTTGAACCAGAGCAAGCGGGGAAGCGGCGTCGCGAGCGTGCTGCTCGGGCCGCGTTGCCGCAACAGGTAAGCGACCGCCAAGGTGAGGAAGAGAACCAGGATGGGAACGAGCGCCAGCCAGACGCCGAACACCATGGTCGACGAGTCCCCCGCTTGTGCCGTTCGGAGTCGCCACCCCCATTACCGCCGCGGCCACCGCCGCGGCCGGGTCCATGGGGCGGCAGGCGGAGATCCGGTGGATCCAAGAGCGTCGCGGGATCTCTC
>Ga0075418_10002407_pt1 | contig 21388 bp, 20 predicted proteins | sample SoiMetdeltSBSDD2_FD_81776 | JGI IMG/M metagenome (GOLD analysis project Ga0075418, IMG submission 81776) | Bulk soil microbial communities from a Populus tree surrounding site in Tennessee, USA - Soil MetaG P. deltoides SBSDD2 | ecosystem: Environmental > Terrestrial > Soil > Tree plantation...
TTCAAACGAAAAGGATCGCCCTACTTCCCCGAAGTAGGGCGACCGGGCTTAACGGGTCTGCTCGAGCCAGCTGGCGTAGAGGCGGGCGTAGATGGAGTCCACCTCCTGCACCAGCGCCTCGTGCGGGCCTCGCTGCACCACCACGCCCTTGTCGACCACGATCACCTCGTCGGCGGCCTGCGCCGTCGACAGGCGGTGGGCGATTGCCACCGTGGTGCGACCTCGGGTCACGGCGTCGAGAGTGCGCTGCAGGCGCACTTCGGTCGCCGGATCGACCGCGCTCGTCGCCTCGTCGAGCACCAGCAGATCCGGATCGGCCACATAGGCCCTGACCAGCGCGACCAGCTGCCGCTCGCCCACGCTCAGGGACTCACCGCGCTCACCCACCCGGGTCTCGAGGCCGTGACTGAGCCCCTGCACCCAGTCGATCAGCCCCAGCTCGGTGAAGGCCAGCTCGAGATCCTCGTCGCTCATCTCGGGCCGCGCGAAGCGAACGTTCTCAGCAACGGTGGCATCAAATAAAAAACCATCCTGTGGTACCAGGACGACGCGCGACCGCAGGGAGCTGAACCTGACCGACGTCAACGGAACGCCCGACAGCAGCACACTCCCCTCCACCGGATCCATCAAGCGGGTCAACAGCTTCGCAAAGGTGGTCTTGCCGCTGCCCGTCTCCCCGACCACGGCCAGCCGCGTCTTCGCCGGGATCTCCAGGTGCACGTCGTCAAGCACCCGCGGACCGAGCTTGCCCTCCTCATCGCCATCGCCGCCGGCCGGGTAGTGGAAGCTGACGTGGTCGAACTTGAGGTCGAGCGGCCCGGACGGCAGGTCGACGCCGTTGGCGCCGGGATCGGCCACATCCGGCTTGAGGTCGAGCACGTCGAGCACCCGTCGCCAGCCGGAGATGGCGTTCTGCGCCTCGTTGAGCACCTCGGTGGCGATCTGCACCGGCTGGATGAACAGGGTGACCAGGAACAGGAACGCCGTCAGCTGGCCGAGGCTGAGGCTGCCGTCCACGCCCAGCCGCGCGCCCACGATGACGGCGGCGGCCAGCGCCACGGCGGCGGCGATCTCGCCGGTGGAGAAGCTCATGACGCTGGTGAAAAGGCCCTTGCGCTGCGCCTTCTCCACCAGGCCGATGGTCTCGTCGAGCCGGCGCGCGGTCCGGCCGGAGACGCCGTAGGCCCGGATGACCGGGGCGCCCACCACCGATTCGGAGATGGCGCCCAGCATCACGCCCACCCGGCGGCGGGATTCGGCATAGACGGCGGCCAGGTGCTTCTGGAACACCTTGATGACGACCACGGCGGGGATGAAAGCGGCCAGCACCACCAGGGTCAGTTGCCACGAGTACACGAACATGACGATGGTCGTGACAACCAGCTGACCGCTGCTGATCAGCAGGATGACCCCGCCCCATTGGATGAAGTGGGTGATGGTGTCGACGTCGCTGGTGACCCGGGACACGAGTGCTCCGCGCCGCTCCGACTGCTGGTGCAGCATGGACAGGTCATGGATGTGGCGGAAGGTCCGCACCCGGATATTGGCCAGCGCCGTCTCGCTCACCGTATAAAGGCGGCGAATCATCAGGTACCCGGAAAGCGTTGTCACACATAGGATCCCGATCGTTATCGCGACGATCGCGCCCACGACCGCCACGTCGGGACCGCCCGGCAGGCGCAGGCCTTTGTCGATGCCCTGCTGCACGGCGACCGGCACGATGGCGCGGCCCACCATCGACACGATCGCGAGTGCGAGTGTGCCCGCGAGCCCGACGCGCAGCTCCGGTGAGAGCGCGAGGCCGCGCCGCATGGTGCGCCAACGGGACTGGGGTTGGGGTAATGCCTCCACGGCGGTCATGCGGAAACCACGCTCTCTGAGAGTTCGTCTTCCTCGTCGTACGCGTGCTCGCGCTCGCGCTCGGCATCGGCCTTCTCATAGGCGGTCACCAGGTTGCGGTAACCCTCCACTGTGGACAGAAGCTCCTCGTGCCGCCCTTGCGCCACGACCCGACCGTGCTCCATGTAGATCACGTCGTCGGCGAGGGCGATGGTGGCCCGGCGGTAGGCCACCACGAGCACCGACGTGGAGGACGCCGCTTTCCTAAGCGAGCCAAGGATTCTCGCCTCGATGCGCGGGTCGACGGCGCTGGTGGCGTCGTCCAGGATGAGCAGGCGCGGCTGCCCGGCCAGGGCGCGCGCCAGGGTCAGCCGCTGCCGCTGGCCACCCGACAGCGACGTGCCGCGCTCACCGAGCATGGAGTCGATGCCCTCGGGAAGCCGCATCACGAAGCTGTCGGCCTGCGCGGTGGACAGCGCTTCCCAGATCCTGCGGTCGTCCGCCTCCGGGCGCTCGAGGGCGACGTTGGCCTCGACCGAGTCGTCGAAGACGAAGGCGATCTGCGGCACCAGCGCCACCGTCCGGGCCAGCTCCGGGGCGCTCAGGTCGCGCACCTCGACGCCGTCGAGCTTGATGTGGCCGGCGGAGGGATCGACCAGGCGGGCGGCGAGCATGGCCACGGTGGACTTGCCCGAGCCGGTCGGCCCGACGAGAGCCACCGTGCGCCCGGCCGGGATGGTGAAACTGACGTCCTCGAGCACCGGCTGGCCCGGCTCGTAGGAGAAGTCCACGGCATCGAAGCTCAGCTGGGCCGCGGCACCCGGCTCACCGTCCAAACCGGACGATCCGTAGGCCATCTCGCCTTTGGCTTGAAGTACCTTCTCCACCCGCTCCCAGCCGGCCACCGCGCGCGGCAGGTCGCCGAGGACCCAGCCGATCGCCCGCACCGGAAACGCCAGAACGGTGAACAGAAACGCCACGAAGACCAGCTCGTCAAAGCCGATCGCGCCCTGCTTGAGCCGCCACGCACCGACGACGAGGGCGAGCAGCGTGCCGGCGAACGGCAGCGACTCGACCAGCGGATCGAACAGGCCGCGCAGCCGCCCCACCCGGATCAGCGCGTCGCGCAACTCCCGGGCGCGCACGGCGAACCGCTCGGTCTCGCGCTCTTCCCGCCCCATCGTCTTGACGACAAGCGCGCCGTCAAAGCTCTCGTGGGCGATCTCGCTCACCTCGGCCCGCTTCTGCTGGACGAGCGAGACGCGCGGGGCCATGCGGCGGGAGAAGAAGACGTTGACCGCGAGCAGCAAAGGAAAGACGCCGAGACCCACCAGCGCCAGCGCCCAGTCGGTGAAGAACAGCGCGCCCATCGCGCCCAGCAGCATGAGCACCGTGCCCATGGCGAAAGGCAAGGGGGCCAACGGATACCACGCCGACTCCACGTCGGCGTTGGCGTTGGACAGCAGGGTGCCCGTGGCGTGGCGCTGGTGCCACGACAGCGGCAGCTCCAGGTAACGGCGGGTCACGCGGCGGCGGTAGCGGGCCTGCTGGGCGAACATCATGTAGCCGGAGCCCAGGCGCCGGCCGAAGATGCCGACGACTCTGCCTGTCCCCATGGCCAAAAGAACCGCTGCGACAAGGGCCATCGCGCCGAAAGTCACCTGCCGCTGCTCCGGCGGCGTAGGGGCGAAGGCGCCCGACAGCACGTCGCCGACGATCCAGCCCACCACCATCGCCTGTCCGATGACGAGCGCGCCGAACAGGCTGCTGCCCAGCACGGCCAGGGTGAAGGTGCGAGGCTCATCCTTGATGGCCCGCCACATGACCCGCGCCCCTCGAGCCAAGACGTCTCGCCCCGTGATCTGAGGTTTGTCAGCATCGTCCGACACGCGGGCCCGCCCCCATCGCAGTAAGTGTTTAGATCGGGTATCTATCCTTACCGACGCGGGCCACTCTCTGCGACCCAGAATCCACTGTGCGCGTGGTCACACATGAACGGACACCTATGATCGTCCACATGACCGGATACGCCCTCGCCGAAAGGTTGGCCCTGGCCAGCACGATGGAGCTGTTCGGGCCCGATGCGCCCACGCTGTGCGCGGGCTGGAGTGTCCGTGATCTGGCAGCGCATATAGTGCTGCGCGAGCGCCGCCCGGACGCGGCGGCGGGCATCGTCGTGCGGCGGGTCGCGCCCCACACCGCGCGCGTCCAGGCCCGCATCGCCGCCGGCAACTTCCCGGATCTGTTGCGGCGCATGCGGACCCGGCCGTGGTGGATCCGGCCCGTCGACGAGCTGATCAACGTGACGGAGATGTTCGTGCACCACGAGGACGTGCGCCGGGCCCAGGGCGGCTGGGCGCCCCGCGACCTCGATCACGGTTTGCGCCGGACGCTGTTCCAGCAGCTGCGCCGGATCCCGTTGCGCCGCTTGCGACGCCTGCCGGCGGTCGTGCATCTGGAGGCGCCGGGCTTCGGCGCCGCCCGCGCCGGCGGCTCCGGGCCCGACACCGTCAGGATCACCGGCGACCCGGGTGAGCTGCTGCTCTTCTTCGTAGGGCGGCAGTCGCACGCCATCGTCAATCTCGACGGCCCCGCCCCTCTCACAGAGCATCTGCGGCGCGCTAGGTTGGGGATTTAGCGGCCCCTTGCAGCTGAAGTACTCTTCGGTAACACTGCATTAACGTGTTTCCCGTCACTTTTTCTGATTAGAAGTGGGCGACTTCTTGATGACCCTTGAAATTCCGTACCGGTCGATTCCGGAAATGTTTTTGAAGCGCGTCGCGGCCACGCCCGACGCGGAAGCCTTCGGCGGCCCCGGGCCGGACGACGCACCGGTGTGGCACACCTGGTCCCAGATCGGCGAGCGCGCCAAGGCGATCGCGGCCGGCTTGACCACCCTGGGCATCGGCCTGGAGGACCGCGTGGCGATCCTGGCCAGCACGCGGCTCGACTGGATCGTCGCCGACCTCGGCGTCATGTGCGCCGGCGGCGCCACGACCACCGTGTACCCGACGACCGAGCCCGAGGACGCCTGCTTCATCGTCGCGGACTCCGGTTCCAAGGTGCTCATCGCCGAGAACGCGGCGCAGGCCGCCAAGATGGACGCCGGCTCGGTCCCCGCGCTCACCCACATCGTGCTCATCGACGGTTCGCCCGTCGAAGGTGCGGCCCTGCCGCAACTCACCCTGGCCGACCTGGAGAAACGCGGGCGCGAGCTGCTCGCCGAGAAGCCGGACCTGATCGAGGGCATCGTCGCCGGCATCGGCCCCGACAACCTCGCGACCCTGATCTACACCTCCGGCACCACCGGCCGTCCCAAGGGCGTCGAGCTGCTGCACGGCGGCTGGTGCTGGCAGGGCGTGGCTCAGGGCGCCATCGGCGTACTGCTCCCCACCGACCTGCAGTTCCTGTGGCTGCCGCTGTCGCACTCCTTCGGCAAGACGCTCATCTGCGGCATCATCCACGTCGGCGTGCAGACCTACGTCGACGGGCGCGTGGACAAGATCGTCGAGAACCTCGGCATTATCAAGCCGACGCTGATGTGCGCCGCTCCGCGCATCTTCGAGAAGGTCTACAACCGCGTCGTGACCCAGGCTCAGGCGGGCGGCGGGGCCAAGCTCAAGATCTTCGGCTGGGCGGTGAACGTCGGCAAGCAGAAGGTGGCGCTCGAGCAGAAGGGCCTGCCCGTTCCCGGCGGCCTCAAGTTCAAGTACGGCATCGCGCACAAGCTCGTCTTCAGCAAGCTGCACGCGCGCCTGGGCGGCAACATCCGCTACATGGTGTCCGGTTCAGCCGCCCTCTCTGTCCCCATCGCCGAGTTCTTCGCCGCGGCCGGGCTGCCCATCAGCGAGGGCTACGGCCTCACCGAGACCAGCGCCGGCAACTTCGTCAACCGGCCGGGCGAGCTGAAGATCGGCACCGTGGGCCAGGCCCTCGGCGACCTCGAGGTGAAGATCGATGAGGACGGCGAGATCCTGCTGCGCGGCACGCCGGTGATGCGCGGGTACCACCACCTGCCCGAGGAGACCGCGGCTACCTTCACCGAGGACGGCTGGTTCCGCACCGGAGACATCGGCGAGCTTGACTCCGACGGGTACCTGAAGATCACCGACCGGAAGAAGGACCTCGTCAAGACATCGGGCGGCAAGTACATCGCGCCCAGCCACATCGAGGGCATCTTCAAGTCGTTGTGCCCCTTCACCTCTCAGGCGCTGGTGATCGGACAGTCGCGCAACTACTGCACGATGATCATCACGCTGGACCCCGAGTCCATCACCGCCTGGGCCCCCACCGCGGGCGTCGAATCGACCTCCTACGCCGACATCGTGTCCTCCCCCCAGGCCAACGCGATGGTCGCCGGGTACATCAAGGAGCTCAACACCAAGCTCAACCGCTGGGAGACGATCAAGAAGTTCGCGATCCTGCAGCGCGACCTCACCATCGAGGACGGTGAGATCACCCCCTCGATGAAGCTCAAGCGCCGCGCCGTCGAGACGAACTTCTCCGGCGATATCGAGAAGATGTACGAGGGCACCCTCGCCGAGCTCTAATTCCGGCGCGTGCGAAGCAACGCGGGCTAGGCGATCAGCTCGGGTTCGTTCCACTGTGGACGCAGGGCGGTCCGGTCGAGGTCGTACCGGGCCGCCGCGATCCGCCGCACCCCGTCAAGCAGCTCGGGGATCGGCTGGGTGAACGGCAGGCGCAGGAAGCGCTCCAGCGTGCCGTCCACGCCGAAGCGCGGTCCCGGGGCGATGCGCACGCCCATGGTCTCCACCGCGCGGGCGAGGGCGCTGGAGACGGGGCCGTCAAGCTCGGCCCACAGGGTCACCCCGCCGGCGGGAGGCGTGATCCGCCACGCGGGCAGGTGCTCGGCCACGGCCGCGAGCAAGGCATCCCGTTGCGCCGCAAGCTGTTTGAGCCGCTCGGCGATCACCCGGTCGGCCACCTCCAGCAGGCGTACCCCCACCAGCTGATCGAGGACCGGTCCGGCCGTGTCCACCCCGACCCGGGCCGCGGCCAGGCGCTGGACGGTCGGCGCGGAGGCGCGGACCCAGCCGATGCGCAGGCCGCCCCAGAACGGCTTGCTCATGCCGCCGATGGTGAGCACCCGGCCGTGCCGGTCGTAGGAGGCCACCGCGGGCGGCATCTCCTGCCCGTCGAGCGGAAGGTCCACGAACGACTCGTCGATGACCAGGTCGGTGCCGCAGCGCTGGGCGGCGGCGACAATTCGCTCGCGCAATTCGGTGGGCATCAGGTGACCGGTCGGGTTCTGGAACTCCGGGATCAGGTAGGCCATGCGGGGTCTGGTCTGGCGCAGCGTGCCCAGCAGCAATTCCCGATCCCAGCCGTGCTCGCCGAGGCCGTGTGTGGCGACCCGGGCGCGGCGGGCGCCGAGGGCGGCCAGCGCGTTGGGGTAGGTCGGTGACTCGACCAGGACGGGGGCTCCGACTGGTACCAGCAAACGAAGCACCAGATCGAGGGCGTGCAGGACGCCATTCGTAATCATGATTTGCTCCGGGCTGGTGGGCAGGCCGCGTGCGGTGTAGGTGTCGGCGACCGCCGCCCTCAGCTCGGCGATGCCGCTGGGGTGGTAGCCCGCGCCGGACAGGTACCGCGGCAGGTCCTCCACGGCGGCGCGGGCCGCGGCCACCGTCTCGTCCGGCGCCGACAGAGCGGCGCAGCTCAGGTCGATGAGGTCCAGGTCGTCGTCGGCCAGCCACAGGCCGGAGCCGCCGACGCGGTGGCCGTTGGGCAGGGCTGTCCAGCTGCCGGCCCCGCGGCGGCTGGTGAGATGGCCGGACTCGCGCAACTCGCGGTAGGCGGCGGACACGGTGGTGCGCGAGATGGCCAGGGAGTCGGCCAACTCGCGCTCGGCGGGCAGGCGCACGCCCAGCGGCAGCCGGCCGTCGGTGAGCAGGCCACGGATCGCGCCCGCGAGGGCGACATAGTCTGGGCTGCGCCTGCGGGCGGGCAGCGCGTGCCACCGCCCCAACAGCCTGGCCAGCTGGTTTCCCCTTACCGTCGCGGTCATGGTCCACCTCGCGCAAATTGGCTCTTTGTCGCCCCGATTGGCCTCAAGACTGGCAGACGTGACGGGCGGTTGACAAGCCAATACCAAAGCCACCTGCTGCTTGGGCTGGTGGCTTATGGCGCCAGCATCACCCTGATGCTGCGCGCGCCCGGCTCGGCAACCAGCCGTGGGACGCCCTTCACCAAGGCCTGGCCCGCCAGACCGTGCCTCCTATGTGGAGTGACAAGCGGCCTCTACATCGGAGCCAATCTGTGGCCCGGTCCGCGCGACGGGCTCATGACCGGGCTGGCACGACGGTCGTGGTCACTGGGATCGGGATCATTGCCTATGCCGTCGCGATCGGCCGACTCCTAGTGATTCCGCGTGACTCAACAGCCGAGATCCCCGCAGCCGTGGTGATCGCCCGTTTCCACGGCCGCGGGGATCCGTTCACAGCGCGATGGGTGGGTGGGCGCCACTCATCGGCTGAAGCCCAACGCCTCCTGGACAACCTCGATGAACCGGGCGACGTGGAAGATCAGGTGGTCGGCCTCCTCGGCCGTGACGACGGCGATGCCCGACTCGGCCGCCGAACGCTTGGCGGCGCCGGCGGCGAAGAACGCCGCCCACTCGCCCATCTCGGGCGCGACCATCGTCAGCAGCACCCACACGCTGGTGATGCGCCGGCGACCGGCCGGCGCCGGGCGGGCCCGCGCCGCGAGCACCGCGGCGGCGGCGCGCAAAGCGGCCAGGTGGGCCGCGGCATAGCTGGCCGCACAGGCATCGAGGCTACGAGCCTCGGACAGGCCACGGCGCGCCAGAGCGAGAAGCTCAAGCGGCGTCCTGTGCGGCAGTGAGTGAACGGGAATGAGAACCGCTGCGGTCATCAGACGCTCCCCTTGCGGTCGATGGGCCCGGTTCGCCACCTGTTGCCCGGGGGTCGTGGGGCAACAGGTGGCGTCCCGTCAGGTGGCCCACGGAGTTGCGAGCTCCGCCGGGCCGTTTGGCGGTGCCTGCGAAAGCACCGCCTCCGGGTCTTGCGCCGCGAATCGCTCCCCCCGGAGTATGGAGTTGTTTGCCCCCTCGAACATGCGTCCGAAGATCTGACTAGAACATTAGTTCGAAAATCTCGCTCGGTCAAGGCGCGCCGTGTCGGTCTCCCAACCGTGGTGACATTGATCTCCACCCGCGTGAATCCACCGGCCGGCTGGGCGAAAGTTGTTGGCGGTGAAGCGATCCGCCGTACCCGGCCGGCGAAGACGACGCACAGGCAGAGGTGGTGCGCCATGATCGTCCAGACCGGCGGATCGTAAGGAGCGTCCAAGCAAGGGCTCGTGACACACGTAGTAGCCTCGACGCGTGATCCATCCCCGTCCCGCCCTCGGCGTCGCGATGATCGCCACGGCCGCAACGCTCTTCGCGGTCAACGGCACCATCGCGAAGGTGATCCTGCGGTCCGGCATCCAGGCGCACGACCTGACCACCCTGCGTGCCCTGGGCAGCTGCCTGGGGCTGGTGGTCATCGGCGCGATGCTCAGGCCGGGCATCGGGCGCTTCCGGCTCACCCGGCGCGAACTGCCGATGCTCGTGGTCTACAGCGTCGCCGGGTTCTTCGCCGTGCCCACGCTGTACTTCGTGACCATCTCCCGCCTGCCGATCGGCATCGGGCTGCTGTTCGAGTTCACCGCGCCACTTTTCGTCGCGTTGTGGGCGCGGTTCGCGCAGGGGCAGGCGGTGCGGGCCCGGCTGTGGGTGGGGCTCGGCCTGAGCCTGGCCGGCCTGGCGTGCGTCGCCGAGATCTGGGGCGACCTGAGGCTTGACAGCCTCGGCGTGATCGCCGGGTTCGTCGCCGCCATCCTGCTCGCGGTCTACTACCTCGTCGGCGCGCATACCGTGGCCCGGCGCGACTCCATCTCCATCACCGGTTGGGGTTTCGGCATCTCGGCCGTCGCCGGCTTCGCCACCCGGGCCGTTACCGGCGGCGCACCGGATTGGAGCGCCCTGACCGGTACCACGGCCGGCGGCGCACCGATCTGGCTGCTCTCCATCTACTTGGTCGTGCTCGGCACGCTCGTGCCCTACACACTGATCATGGCGTCGCTGCGGCACCTGCCGCCCACCAGCGTCGGGATCCTCAGCATGATCGAGCCGGTGCTCGCGGGCGCGTTCGCGTGGGTGGTGCTGGGCGAGGCGCTCAACGCCGCGCAACTCGGTGGTGGCCTGCTGCTCCTGTTCGGAGTCGGATTAGCTGAGACGGCGCGGGTCGAGGTCGGGCAGAATGGGCCGCATGCCTCAGGCGAACATGATCCCGCAGACACCGCCGCACCCCAACGTGACAGCAGTCCGGCAGCGGCTTGAGGCGTCGGGGGTACCCGCTGAAATCCTTATCCTGGATGAAGGCGTGCATACCGCGGCGGCCGCCGCGCAGGCCCTCGGCGTCGAGGTGGGACAGATCGCCAATTCGCTGATCTTCGATGCCGACGGCGAACCGCTGCTGGTGCTGACCTCCGGGGCGCACCGCGTCGACACCGCCAAGGTCGCCGACCGCCTGGGCGTCAGCAAGCTCAAGCGGGCCACCCCCGAGTTCGTGCGCGAGCATACGGGCCAGGCGATCGGCGGCGTGGCCCCGGTCGGCCATCCGCATCCGGTGTGCACGTTGCTCGACTCCACTCTGCGGCGCTACGACGTGATCTGGGCGGCGGGCGGCGTGCCGCAGGCGGTCTTCCCGATCACCTATGACGAGCTGCTCAGCGTCACCAAAGCCACCGAGGCGGAGGTGGCATGAAGCTGGTGCGGTGGACATCGCCGGAGCTGGGCCGCCGCGTCGACGACGTGCTGACCGTCTTCGGTGAGGCGATGGACTACGACCGCCAGGCGCTCGAGGTGCGACGAGGCTACATCAGCACGCACCTGCGGCGGCCGCGCTTTCGCGCGGTGGCGACCCTTGACGACAACGAAACCCTTATGGGCTTTGGTTATGGGTACCATTCCGAGCCCGGACAGTGGTGGCATGACCAGGTTCGCTCGGCTCTGTCCAAAGAGGACAGAGCCCGCTGGCTCCCCAGCTGCTTCGAGATCGTCGAGATGCACGTGCGCCCGTTGGTCCAGGGCCACGGGCTGGGCGAGGCGCAGCTGCGCGAGCTGCTCGCCCAGGTCGACGACGCCGCCGCGCTGTTGTCAACGCCGGAGGCCGACGAGCGGACCTCGCGGGCGTGGCGCCTCTATCGCCGGACCGGTTTCGTGGATGTGGTGCGCCACCTGATGTTCCCGGGCGATCCGCGCCCCTTCGCGGTGCTCGGCCGGGACCTGCCTATGTGAGCACCCGGCGGATGATCGCGAACAGCTGGCCCAGCCCGATCAGCCCCAGCGCCAACCAGCAGAGCACCACCGTCGTCACGACAGCGGCCGCCAGGTCCGCCCCGATCGGCGACATCAGCGCACCAAGCAGCAGCGCGATCACCACGAACCGGACGCGCAGCGGGCGGTCGCCCACGGTCGACCCGCCGTGGCGAGCGACCGCCCGACCGACCTTGGCCAGCAGGTACTCGTGTGCCCAGAGCACGAACGCGCAAAGCACCACGGCGGTGGGCCCGGCGCCCAAAGCCAGAAAGGCCAGCAGCCAGCACAGCTCGGCGAACCGCTCGACAAGCGCCTGATAGAAGCGCTGCAGCCGGGTGATATACCCGGAGCGCACCGCTCGCGCGCCGGACATCGCATCGGCGAACTGCCCCAACGCCAGCATCAACACGGCGACGGCCGCCCACGGCCCGCCCTTCCAGGCCAGCAACGGCACCGAGACCGAGCACGCCACCGACAGCAGCATCGTCGTCGAGAAGCTCATCCGCACCACGCCGGACACCTTGTACACAGCCCGCATGAAGGTCTGCTTGATCCACGAGGCCCGCCTCGGGTCGTAACCGCCGTAGGCCTTCGACCACGTCAAAGCGAAATCGTCCCAAGTCAACTGCGCCCCCCGTTCACTGCTCGGTCAGACCGCGGCTCCCACCCGCAACTGCTGCCACACCTCACGCGTGGCGGTCGAACGGTTGAGGGTGATGAAATGCAGGCCCGGTGCGCCCTCGGCGAGCAGGCGAGCGCTGAACTCGGTGGCCACCTCGACCCCGATCTCACGGACCGCCTGGGCGTCGTCGGCGACCGCCCGCAACCGCTCGGCGAGCTTGGGCGGGAACTGGGCGCCTGACAGCTGCGCCATGCGCTCGATCTGGCTGACGTTGGTCACCGGCATGACGCCGGGGATGATCGGCACCTCGCAGCCCTTGGCCACGGCGGCGTCGCGCAGGCGGGCCCAATCCTCCCACTGGAAGAAGAACTGGGTGATGGCGAAGTCGGCGCCGGCCGCACACTTGCCCACGAAATGGTGCACCTCCGACTCGAAATCCGGGGAGCGCGGATGCGTCTCGGGGAAGGCCGCGACCGCCACGCAGTAGTCACCACTCGCCTTCACCAGCGTCACCAGCTCGTCGGCGTGCAGCAGGCCTTGCGGATGCTTGACCCACTCGCCCTGCGGGTCGCCCGGAGGGTCGCCCCTGACCAGCAGCATGTTGCGGATGCCGGCGTCGGAGTAGCGCCCGATGACGTGGCGCAGCTCGGCGATCGAGTGGTTGACGGCGGTCAGGTGTGCCATCGGCAGCAGGGTGGTCTCGGTGGCGATGCGCTCGGTCACCGAGACCGTGGTGTCGCGGGTGCTGCCGCCCGCGCCATAGGTGATCGACACGAAGTCGGGTCGCAGCGGCTCCAGCTCGCGGATGGCCTGCCAGAGCTGCCGCTCGCCGTCGGGGGTCTTGGGGGGAAAGAACTCGAAGGAGAACGTTGGCTGGCCCGAACGCAGCAGATCGATGATGCGGGGGCGGGAGGTGGTCGGCATCGTCGAGGGAGCGCGCGCAGTCACCCCTTGACTGTAGCGGCCCAGCTGGTCCCGCAGATATGGCATAGCCGCGGCAACGATGCGTGGTTACCCGGCCCACGCCGGAGCCCGCGCCCCGAGCCCGCGCCAAAGTCACTAAATGTCATACCCGTGGTATAGAAATGTGCTTGGCGTCCTGGGGGTCAGCGCCATCTATCAGTGTCGATCCAAAGGTCGATCAAGTGTCGACTCAGTGCTGAGAGATCGGGGGCTCCCCTGTGTCGGATCCATTCGCTGACGAGGTCCAAGAGATTCCCTTCGGACAGGAGCTGGCCCGCCTGCGCCGCCGGCGTGGTCTGAGCCAACAGCGCCTGGCCGAGTTGGTGTGCGCGGCCGCCGGGGTGTCCACGGTGAGCCGCCACGAGGTCAGCCGCTGGGAGCGGGGCGAGCGCCTGCCCGCCCGTGCCTGGTTGGGCTGGCTGACCCAGGTGCTGGGCGCGCCGCTGCCCGATCCGGTGCGCAAAATCACCCCGTGCGAGGCGCAGCGCTGGCGATTCCTGCACGCCCAGCTGCGAGGTGGGGCTGGCCGCGCACGCTCCGGCCCCGATCGGCTAGCTTCAGATGCATGAATGATCGGGTTCATCCGGTCGACCGCGAAAACCTCCGCTCTCGGATAAGGCAGGAGCTGGCGACCTTCCTTGCGGCGCAGCGGAGACACATGACGGATATCGACGATGGCCTCCTCCCCTTGGCGGAGGCCGTCGACGCGTTCGTTTTGGGAGGGGGCAAGCGTCTGCGTCCGGCCTTTGCTTTTTGGGGGTACCGGGGAGCGGGCGGCAAGGACGATGACAACGTGATCACCGCCGTGGCGGCGCTGGAGCTGGTCCAGGCGGGAGCACTGATCCACGACGATCTCATCGACGCCTCCGACACCCGCCGCGGCGAGCCGTCGGTGCATCGACGTTTCGGCTCGCTGCACGCGGCGGGCTCATGGCTGGGGGATCCACGGCAGTTCGGTGCGGCCGCCGCGATCATCCTCGGCGATCTGTGCCTGGTCTGGTCGGACGAGATGTTCGCGTCGAGCGGGCTCGACCCGGTGTCGGTGGCCCGCTCCCGGCCGGTGTTCGACCGCATGCGCAAGGAGGTGATGCTCGGGCAGTACATGGATGTGCTGTCGCAGGTGCGCGGCGACCGTTCCGTGCGCCGGGCGGGCCTCGTGGCCCGGTACAAGACGGCCAAGTACACCGTGGAGCACCCGTTGCTGTTCGGCGCCGTGCTCGCCGAGGCCGACGCGGTGATCAACGATGCCTACTCGGCGTTCGGGTTGCCGCTGGGCGAGGCGTTCCAGCTGCGCGACGACGTGCTGGGGGTGTTCGGCGACCCGGGGCTGACCGGCAAGCCGGCCGGCGACGACCTGCGCGAGGGCAAGCGGACCTATCTGATCGCACGAGCGTTCGAGAACGCGGCCTCGCCCGCCGACCGGGATCTGCTGTCCCGCTCGCTCGGCGATCCCGCGCTGGACGAGGCGGCGGTGATGCGGGTGCGGGAGGTGATCGTGCGCTCGGGGGCGCTGGAGGCGACCGAGGCGCGCATCGAGGCGCTGACCGCCTCGGCCATGGCCGCGCTGGGCACGGTGGAGCTGGCCGAAGGAGCCGCCACGGTGCTACGGGAACTGGCGGAGGTGTCGGTCTACCGCAACACCTGACGGAACGACTCGTAGTGATCGCCGGTGTAGTAGATGTCACCACCGCGGCCCACCACGAGCCGGCGCGAGCCGCGATCCCGCGAGCCGGGCGTCTTCACGGTGTACTCGCGGTAGTAGCCGGTCTCCTGCCTGGGCAGCAGGTTCTCCTGGTTGCGGAAGGTCGAGCCGTCCTGCTGGTACGGGAACGGGCCGCCCTTGTCGATCAGCGTCAGGGTGGCGACCGCCTCCCCGGGCAGCTGCTCCACCTTGACCGTGGGCAGGCCCGACACCGGCGTGGAGGCGCCCGCCCGCGGACCCGGGGCGGAGGCGGTGTCGGTCCGGGCGAAGTGGACGATCAGCGTGACCCCGGCCACCACCGCGATCACGAGCGCCACCGCGGCGGCGATGAGATGACCCGGCTTGGCCCGCATAGTCCGGCACCCTACCGGTAGCGCGAGAATGGCACCGTGCGGCGGTGGATCTACCTGGGTGCCGGGTCGGGCGTGGTGCTGGCGGTCGCGGCGTGGCTGGCGGGCGCGCTGCCCTCGGGCGACCCCGCCGGGTGGACGGTGTCCTATGTGGCGGGCCTGGTGTGCTGGGTCGCCGGCGGCACCGGGATCGCCTTCGCCTGGATCAAAGCCGACGCCCCGCTGTGGCTCAAAGCGGCATGGGCCTTGCCGCTGGTCTTCTCTCCCCCACTAGGCTCACGGGACATCTACGCGTACGCGTGCCAGGGATGGTTGTGGCTCAACGGCTTTGACCCCTACACGACGGGGGTGGCCAACGCGGGCTGCCCGTGGACCGAGGCGGTGCCGCCACTGTGGTGGCACACCCCGACGCCCTACGGCCCCTTCGCCATCGCCCTGGAAGGGCTGGCCGCGTGGACCGGGAGCCTGCTGGGCTCGATGGTGGTGCTGCGGGCACTGGCCATCGCCGGTGCGGTGATCGTCGCGTGGGCCCTGCCCAGGTTTGCCGAGCGGCCGGACGCGTTGCTGCTCGGGGTGGTCACGCCCCTGGTGGCGGTGCACGGGATCTCGGGCGCGCACAACGACATGCTCGTGGCCGCCGGGATCGTGGGCGCCCTGGCCGCGGCGCACGCCAGAAGGCCGGCTGTCGCCGGGGTCGCTGTCGGGCTCGCCGTCGCGATCAAGGTGACCGCGATCGTGGCCCTTCCCTTCCTCCTCATCATGCTCGGAAAGCGTTGGTGGGCAACGTTTCTGGCCGGCGTCGCGAGCTTCGGGGCGGTCACCCTCGCCACCGGCCTGGGGCTGGGATGGGTCGATGCCTTGCGCCACACCGGCGAGCTGACGCAGTGGAGCTCCGTACCCACGGCGGTCGGGATGGCCATCGGGTACCTCACCGGCCCGCAAGCCATCCCGATCGCCCGCGCCCTGGGGCTGATCGTCCTCGCCGGCATCGGCGTCGCCCTGCTGCGCATGGCCTGGAGGGACCGGGACCGCGCGGTGGAGGCCTGCGCCTGGATGCTGGTGGCCACCGCGCTGCTGGGGCCGGTCTTCTATCCCTGGTATGCCTTGGTGCCCTTGGGCGTTCTGGCGGCTGTGCGGGTACACCGGAAAATTCTTTTGATAACCACGCTGATATGCACCTTCCTCACGTTGCCCAACGGGCAGGGGATTCCGGCGCTCACCAAGGCTCCCGGCGCCTATGCCGTGACTGCCATCCTGGTCGGTGTGGCGATCAGGACAGTCAGAAGGCGACGGCCTGGGCCCGCCGCTTGACCTCGCGTGCTTTGTCTCCGCCCAACGCCTCGGCCGGGGTGCCGGGCAGCGTGTCATCGGCGGTATAGAGCCACCTCAGCGCCTCTTCATCGTTGAACCCCGCATCATGCAGCAATGTCAACACGCCCGGGAGGTGCTTGAGCACCGTCTCGTTGCGGACCAGCTCCGCGGGCACCTGCCGGACGCCGTCCCGCTGAACGGCGATCAGGGAGCCTTCCTTGATCAGCCGGTGGACCTTGACGATGGAGATGTCGAGTCGCTCGGCCACGTCCGGGAGGGTGAGCCAAGCCGCAGTTTCGGTCACGCTAATACCTTGCCACCTTCTAGAGGCGATAACACATGAACCCATGGCAATCTCCGCGTCGAGAAGTCGACGGCTTCACCCGGCCGAGTGGATCGCCGTCACCCCGCCTCAACTCAGGATCGATGCCTTAAATCGGCGGGGTGTACGAAGATGGGCTTCCGCTGACTTAGACTCGCCTGCAATGAGTACTCAGGTGGCCGACCCCCTTTTGGGGGCCCTTGTCGACCAGCGCTACCGCGTCCGTGGCCGTGTGGCCAAGGGCGGCATGGCGACGGTCTACACGGCGCTTGACGAGCGGCTCGACCGCACGGTCGCCCTGAAGATCATTCATCCGAGCCAGAGCAACGACGCCTCCTTCGTCGACCGGTTCACCGACGAGGCCAAGACCGTGGCGAGGCTCACCCACCCGAACGTGGTCGCCGTCTATGACCAGGGCACCCACTCCGGCCTGCCCTACCTGGTGATGGAGTACGTGCGGGGTCGCACCCTGCGCGACATCCTGGCCGAGCGGCGCCGGCTCACGCCCGCCGAAGCGCTGGCCGTGATGGAGCAGGTGCTCTCGGCGCTGGCCGCGGCGCACCGCGCCGGTCTGGTCCACCGCGACGTGAAGCCGGAGAATGTGCTCGTCGCCGAGGCGCCCAGCGGCAACAGCCTGGTCGACGCGGTGGTGAAGGTCGCCGACTTCGGCCTGGCCCGCGCGGTCGAGGCCTCGGCCGAGGACCCGGAGGCGGGCCATCTGATGGCGACCGTCGCCTATGTCGCTCCCGAGCTTGTCGCCGACGGTTTCGCCGACCCGCGCAGCGACGTCTACAGCGCCGGGGTGATGCTTTTCGAGATGCTCACCGGACGCGTGCCCTATGACGGCGACCGCCCGGTGGACGTCGCCTGGCAGCACGTCGATCGCGATGTGCCGCCACCGTCGCGCTACGCGGCCGCTCTCCCGCCCTCCATCGACGAGCTTGTGCTGTCCGCCACCCGGCGCGATCCGGGCGCACGGCCCACCGACGCCGGGGCGCTGCTCGCCCAGGTGCAGGCCGGCCGTGAGGGTCTGGCCTCCGGCAACGCGGTCACCCAGCGGATGCAGCCGATCGCGCAACGCACCATGGTGGTCGACCAGGCGCGCCCGGCGTGGGCGCGGCTGCCCGCGTCGGCGCCGCCCCGGCCGCGCACGCGGCGCAAGCAGAGCACCGTCGTCGACCAGCTTCGGGACATCCACGGGCAGATCACCTCCACCCGGAGCGGGCGGCAGGCGCTCGGCGCCGGTCTGATCGGCATGCTCGTGCTGCTGCTGATGGGTGGCTGGTGGTTCGGGTTCGGGCGCTATGACGCCGCCCCCGAGCTGCTGAGCCTGACCCGCGACCAGGCGGTCTCCAAGGCGCAACTGGCCGGGCTGCAGGTGAGCTTCGCCGACGGCATCTACCGCGAGGACGTGGCCAAGGACGTCGTGCTCAACCAGGTTCCCGGGCCCGGCGAGCGGATCGTCAAGGGCGGCACCATCACACTCACGCTGTCCAAGGGGCCGGAGCGGTATCAGGTGCCCAATGTGGTGGGCAAGAGCAAGGACGCGGCCACCACCGAACTGCAGGGCGAGCCGCTGCGCCTGAAGATCGCCGCCGTGCAGGAGAAGTACGACGACCTCTCCCCGGCCGGCACGGTGCTGGGTACCGCTCCCGAAGTGGGCCAGCCGATCGCGCCCGGGGCCCAGATCACGCTGATCGTCAGCAAAGGCCGCGCCCCGATCACGGTGCCGACGGTGATCGGCATGCAGTTCGGGGAGGCGCAGGGGTTGCTTCAGAGCCTCGGCCTGAAGGTGACGCAGGAGATGGTGGCGGACACCACCAAGCCGCAGGGCGAGGTGCTCGAACAGGACCCGGCGGGCGGCTCGGGCGTGGAGAAGAACGCCACGGTCAAGCTGAAGGTCAGCAATAACGTGAACATGGTGGCCATGCCCAGGATGATCGGTGCCGGGTGCCAGGACGCCAAGCGCCAGCTCGAGGGCGCCGGATACCCGGTGGAATTGCACGGCAACGATATCGAGAAGTTCGTCGGCAAGGTGAGCGATCAGAATCCTCAGCCCGGCCAGCCGATCCAGCCCGGCCAGCGGGTCATCTTCACGTGCAAGGTGTAGCCAAGGTCGGGGTTCACGCCTTCACGGCGGGCGGGCTCGCCCACGGAGCATTGTCCTATGTGGACAAGGTGGTCGCCACCGCGGTGCAGGTGTTCGTCGGGAATCCGCGGGGCTGGGCGCGCCCGCCGGGCAACCCCGAGCAGGATAACGCCTTCCTGGAGGGCTGCGCCGAACGCGACCTCCCGTCGTTCGTGCACGCCTCGCTGATCGTCAATATTGGTTCCCCCACCGCCGCCACGGTCGAGCAGTCGGGTGAGGTGCTCGCCCACGCCTTGCAAAGGGCGGCCCGGATCGGCGCTCAGGGGGTGGTGTTCCACGCCGGCTCGGCGGTGGATCCGGCGCACTACCCGGAGGCCATGAAGCAGGTGCGCGAGACGCTGCTGCCGCTGCTGGAAGCGCTGCCCGAGGGCGGGCCGGTGCTGCTGGTGGAGCCCGGCGCGGGCGGCGGGCGGTCGCTCGCTTCCAAGGTCGAGGACCTGGGGCCGTACCTCGCGGCGGTCGATCACCATCCGGCGCTGGGGGTATGCCTGGATACATGCCACGCCTGGGCGGCGGGGCACGATCTCGCCACGCCCGGCGGCATGACCGCCATGCTGGACAGCCTGGCCCGGATTGCCGGAGACAGGCTGAAACTGGTACACGCCAACGACTCCAAGGACGTGTGCGGATCGCTGCGCGATCGGCACGAGAACATCGGGGCCGGCATGATCGGCCGGGCCGCGTTCGCCGAGTTGGTCGACCATCCATCGACAAAAGGTGTGCCGATCATCGTGGAGACGCCGGGCGAGCGACACACCGCAGACATTGCCCTGCTCAGGGACTTGCGCACCGTTGGAATTTAGGGCAACCTTACCTAAGTAAGGCTCCCCTCACAGCAAGGTAAAACCAACGGTGTATGTGTGTATCTGCGCGCGGGTGCGCGAGTCCGAGGTCCGAAACGCCATCCAGCTCGGTGCCCGGTGTGAAGAGAGCGTGGGCGACGCGTGCGGCGCCGGGACGGGCTGCGGCAGCTGCCTCGACCGGATATGCGACATGCTCGAGGAGGAGTGTCCAGACACGCGGGCGGCCGCTATGGCCACCTAATAGGGGCCAAACAACGGTGTAGCGCGTAAATTAGGCAGCTATGCAAGGGGATGCGCGCGCCATCGAGTTTCTCAACGAACAGCTCACGGCCGAACTCACGGCGATCAACCAGTACTTCCTGCACGCCAAGATGCAGGAGAACTGGGGCTACACCAAGTTGGCCAAGTACACCCGCCACGAGTCGATCGATGAGATGCGTCACGCGGAGGTCCTCACCGACCGCATTCTCTTCCTCGAGGGCCTGCCCAACTACCAGAAGCTGTTCGCACTGCGCATCGGCGAGACCGTCAAGGAGCAGTTCGAGTGCGACATGAAGGTCGAGCTCGAGGCGGTCGAGCGGCTGCGCAACGGGATCGAGTACATGCGCTCGATCGGCGATGTGACCTCAGCCAACATCTTTGAGGACATCCTCAAGGACGAGGAGCACCACATCGACTACCTGGAAACCCAGCTGGGCCTGATCGCGACCCTCGGCGAGCAGCTCTACCTGCAGAACGTCACGGAGCACCCAGAGACATAAGTATCCTGAGCAGCACGTCGATGGCGCGGTCGGCGGCCGCGTCATCGAGGTCGAGGTGTGTGATCAGGCGTACCCGGGACGGCGCCATCGCCACCAGCAGCACCCCCTCCTCCTGCGCCTGGGCCACCACCGCCGGCGCGTCGACGCCCTCCAAATACACCAGATTCGTTCCGCGCCAAAGACTCCATGGCTCGAGGGCTTGGGCCATCCGCTCGGCGCGCTGATGATCCTCGGCCAGCCGGTCGATGTGGTGATCCAGCGCGTAAATGCCCGCGGCGGCCAGGACCCCGACCTGCCTCATGCCGCCGCCCATCCGCTTGCGGATGCCTCTGGCCCGGGCGATGTCGCCGGAGTTCCCGATCACCAGCGAACCGACCGGGGCGCCCAGCCCCTTGGACAGGCAGACCGAGATCGTGTCGAACAGCGGGCCGTAGGTGGCCAGCGGTACTCCGGTGGCGATGTGGGCGTGCCAGATCCTCGCACCGTCGCAGTGCAGTTTGATCTCCGGGAACCGCAGAGCCTCCAATGTGGACAGCGGGATGATCGCGCCGCCGCCGTAGTTGTGGGTCTGCTCCACCGCGATGGCCCGGGTAGGCACCTGGTGATACCCGGGCAGGTGCAGCATGGCTTCGATGGTCGAAGGCGATGGGTCACCGGCGGCCGCCGGCCACGTCCGGGTGGTGATGCCGCCGATCGCCCCCGCCGCACCGGCCTCATAGGTGACCACATGGGCGTCGGCGTCGCACAGCAGCTCCTCTCCCGGCGGCACGAGCAGCTGCAGCGCGATCTGGTTGGCCATCGTGCCCGATGGCGTGAACAGCGCCGCCTCGTGCCCGAACATGTCCGCGACGCGCTCCTGCAACGCCAGCACGGTCGGGTCGTCCATGAAGACGTCGTCGCCGACCTCGGCGTTGGCCATCGCCGCCCGCATCGCCTCCGTCGGACGGGTCACCGTGTCCGAACGCAGATCGACGAGGTCAGCCACGAAGCATCTCCGCCACCAGGAAGGCCAGCTCCAGCGACTGCTGCGTGTTCAGCCGGGGGTCGCACGCCGTCTCGTAGCGCCCCGGCAGATCCTCGTCCATCAAGGCTTGCGCCCCGCCCAGGCATTCGGTGACGTCCTCACCGGTCAGCTCGACGTGGATGCCGCCGGGGTGCGAGCCCATCATCTTGTGCACCTCGAAGTAGCCCAGCACCTCGTCCACGATCCGGTCGAA
>Ga0075418_10002408_pt1 | contig 21379 bp, 18 predicted proteins | sample SoiMetdeltSBSDD2_FD_81776 | JGI IMG/M metagenome (GOLD analysis project Ga0075418, IMG submission 81776) | Bulk soil microbial communities from a Populus tree surrounding site in Tennessee, USA - Soil MetaG P. deltoides SBSDD2 | ecosystem: Environmental > Terrestrial > Soil > Tree plantation...
ACGAAGATGGGGGGATTGAAGTCGCGCCTGCCGTGGACGCACGGGACGTTCTTTGTGGCGACGCTGGCGATCGCCGGCATCCCGCCCCTCGCCGGCTTCTTCTCCAAGGACGAGATCCTGTGGAAAGCCTTCCTCCGGCACCCGGCCTTCTGGGCCGTAGGCGCGGCCGCGGCCTTCATGACCGCCTTCTACATGACCCGGCTCTACATCCTGACGTTCCTGGGAAGCGAGCGCTTCTCCGAGGAGGCGCGGCACCACCTGCACGAGTCCCCCAAGGCGATGACCGTGCCGCTGCGGGTGCTCGCGGTGCTGTCGATCGTCGGGGGCTGGGTCGGCATCCCCGCCGTCATCTCGCTCGGGCTGCCGAACGCCTTCGAGCACTTCCTGGCCCCGGTGCTGCCCGAGGGGGGCGGAGCCGCGGCGCACGAGGCCGCAGGACACGCCGCAACGGCGGCGCACGGCGGCCCGCTCGAGATCGGGCTCATGGCGCTGTCTGTGGGCGTGGCCCTCGCCGGCATGCTCCTCGGCTGGCTCCTGTACGTGAAGCGGCCGGATCTGCCGGAGGCGATCGCGGGTAGGGCGCGGGGCCTCTACCTTCTGGTCTACAACAAGTACTTCGTGGACGAGCTCTACGGCAAGGTGATCCTGGCGCCGTACGACGCCCTGTGCAGGACCGCCGCCTGGCTCGATCGCTGGGTCGTGGACGGCGCGGTCAACGGCGCCGCGTACCTGACGCTGGGCTCCTCCTACACCTCGCGCGGGTTCGATCAGTGGGTCGTGGACGGGCTGGTCAACCTGACGGGGGCCGTGGTTCGCGGCTTCTCTGGAGCGCTCCGCGTGGTGCAGAGCGGCTTCGTGAGGTCCTACGCCACGGCGATGGTCCTGGGGATCTTCATTCTGGTGAGCGTGTACCTGCTCGCGATGGGGCGGTAGAGGGAGACCGAGACGATGGCCTGGTTCATGTCGCACATCCTGACGATCGTGACCTTCGTGCCCCTGTTCGGGGCGCTCCTCCTCCTGCTGGTGAACAAGGAGAAGAAGCGGACGATCATGCTCGGCGCCACCTGGATCGCCGGCATCGACTTCGTTCTGTCCCTGCCGCTGTTCTTCAATTTCGACACCGCCCGGGGCGGCTTCCAGTTCGTCGAGCGCGCCTCCTGGATCCCGTCCATCGGCGTGCAGTACCTCCTGGGCATCGATGGCATCTCGCTGCTGCTCCTGCTCCTGACGACCTTCCTGGGTCTGATCTCCATCCTGTCGTCCTGGACCGCGATCCAGGACCGGGTCAAGGAGTACTACGTCTACATGCTGGTCCTCCAGACCGGGATGCTGGGCGTGTTCGTGTCGCTCGACTTCTTCCTGTTCTACGTGTTCTGGGAGGCGATGCTGGTCCCGATGTACTTCCTGATCGGGATCTGGGGCGGCCCGCGCAGGCTCTACGCCGCCATCAAGTTCTTCCTCTACACGCTGCTCGGATCGGTGCTGATGCTGCTCGGCATCCTGGCCCTGTACTTCTACTACCCGAAGGCCGGCGGCGCCGCGGCGGGGACGTTCGAGATCACCGAGCTCATCCGGGTGCTCGGGCCGCTCAACGATCCGGCGTGGCTGGAGCTCCAGAAGTGGATCTTCCTGGCCTTCTTCGTCGGCTTCGCCATCAAGGTGCCGATGTTCCCGTTCCACACCTGGCTGCCCGACGCGCACGTCGAGGCGCCGACGGCCGGCTCCGTGATCCTCGCCGGCGTCCTGCTGAAGATGGGGACCTACGGCTTCGTGCGCTTCAGCCTGCCGCTGCTGCCGAACGCCACCAAGCACTACCTGCCCTGGATGCTGGCGCTCAGCGTCGTCGGCATCCTCTACGGCGCCATGGTGGCGATGGTGCAGAAGGACTGGAAGAAGCTGGTGGCCTATTCGTCGGTGAGCCACCTCGGATTCTGCATGCTCGGGATCTTCGCCCTCAACTACAAGGGGATCGCCGGCGGCGTCCTGCAGATGATCAACCACGGGCTGTCCACGGGGGCGCTCTTCCTGATCGTCGGGCTCATCTACGAGCGCCGGCACACGCGCCTGATCGCGGAGTTCGGCGGCCTCTCCAAGGTGATGCCGATCTACGCGACGCTCTTCATGATCATCACGATGTCCTCGATCGGCCTGCCGGTCCTGAACGGGTTCATCGGCGAATTCGCCATCCTGGCCGGCGCCTTCGACATCCCCGACGGCTACGGGTTCCGCATCCCCTGGCTCGGGAACCTCTACATCGGGGGGAAGTTCTGGGTCGTCGCCGCCGTGTTCGGCATCGTGCTCGGGGCGGCTTACATGCTCTGGCTCTACCAGCGCACGATGTTCGGCCGGCTCGAGAGCCCGGAGAACCAGAAGCTCAAGGACCTCGACCTGCGCGAGATCCTGACGCTGGCGCCGATCGTCGCCTGCTGCTTCTGGATCGGCCTCTACCCGAAGCCGTTCTTCGAGATCCTCGACAAGCCGGTCGCCGAGATCGTGCAGCGGCTCGAGGCGCCCACAGGGCCCGCCGTCGCCGGCGCCGCCTCCGCCCCGGGGACCGCGGCCCGATGAGCACTGGATTCGACCTGAACCAGATCCGGATCCTCTCCCCGGAGCTGGTCCTCTGCCTGAGCGGCTTCCTGATGCTCGGGCTGTCGGCCCTGAACGGCCGGGGGCGCCGTGCCTATCCGGCCCTGTCGATCCTCGCCTGCCTCGTGACGCTCGCGGCCCTGCTCGCCTACCCGATGCGCTTCGGGTTGGACGCGCTGCGCCTGGGAACGCCGACCTTCGGGTTCGGCGGCATGTTCGTGCTCGACGCCTTCAGCATCTTCTTCAAGGTCCTGTTCCTCCTCTCCGCGATCCTGACGATCCTGATCTCCGGCCGCTATCTGGACGAGGAGAAGGCCGCGGAGGGGGAGTACTACGCCCTCCTCCTGTTCGCGGTCGTGGGGATGATGTTCATGGCGTCGGCGGGAGACTTCCTGACGCTGTTCGTCTCCCTGGAGACCATGGCGCTCTGCTTCTACGCCCTGGTCGGTTTCCTGAGAACCGATCAACGCTCCAACGAGGCGGCGCTCAAGTACTTCCTGCTGGGCTCCTTCTCGACCGGCATCCTCCTGTACGGCATCTCGCTCGTCTACGCGATGACCGGGACCATCTACTTCGAGCTCATCGGCATGTCGCGCTCCATCGCGGCCCTCGAGCCCGGGGGCGCCCCCTTCTTTCTGCTGGGGGTCATCCTGGTGACCGTCGGCCTGGGTTTCAAGATCGCGGCCGTCCCGTTCCACATGTGGGTCCCGGATGCCTATGAGGGGGCCCCGACTCCGGTCACGGCCTTCCTGTCGACCGGCTCGAAGGCGGCGGCCTTCGTAGTCCTGTTGCGCGTCTTCCTGATGGCTTTCTACCGCCTGGGGGACCGGTGGGCCCTCCTCCTGGTCATCCTCGCGGTCGGCAGCATGACGCTCGGGAACGTGGCGGCCATCCTGCAGGACAACGTCAAGCGGATGCTGGCCTACTCTTCGATCGCCCACGCCGGCTACGCGCTCATGGGGCTCGTCGCCGCGGGCATGGGGGCCGACGCCGCCACCAAGGAGTGGGGGATGCAGTCGGTCATCCTGTACCTGTTCATCTACACCTTCGTGAACATCGGGGCGTTCTCGCTCGTCGTCATGCTGCGGCGCGAGAACGTCGTGGGGGACAAGGTCGGGGATTTCGCGGGGCTGGCCCAGCGCGCGCCCGGCCCGGCCTTCGCGATGCTGGTCTTCATGCTGTCCTTGGCCGGCATCCCGGCGACCGCCGGTTTCATCGGCAAGTGGTACCTGTTCGGGGCCGCCGTGCGCGCCGATTACGCCTGGCTGGCCGTGGTGGCCGTTCTGAACAGCGCCGTGTCGCTCTACTACTACGCGCGCATCGTCGTCATGATGTACATGCGCGAGCCTGCGGACGACGCCCCGCTGGAGCCGTCGTTCGGCCAGCGCGTGGCCATCACGGCCTGCATCGTCTTCACGCTCCTGTTCGGAATCTATCCCCAGCCGATCGTCGAGTTCGCGAAGAAGTCGGTCCTGGCGCTGGCGCCCTGGACCTTGTGAGGGGCGCGTGACCGCCGGCGGCCGGCCGTCCCTCGTCGAGGCGATGCGCTACACGCAGGCTGGCCTGATCCTGATCGCGCCGATGCTGGTGCTGGGGGGGATCGGATACTGGCTCGACAGGAAGCTCCGGACGGCGCCCTGGCTCCTCCTGGCGGGCCTGATCGTCGGCATGGCTGCGGGGTTCACGAGCTTCGTACGGCTGGTCCAGGATCTCCCGGGGAGCAGGAAACGGCCATGACCGGCCGGTACCTGGCCGGGATCCTGATCCTGGCGGCGGCCGCCTGGGGCTGCCTGCGGGCCGCGCGCGGCAGCCTGCCTCCGGCGCGGTTCGAGGGGCTTCTCCTGGGGCTCGGGCTGGCCACGGCCGGCGCGGTCTCCTGGATTCTGGCCGCGTCCTGGACGATCGGCCGCGGCCACCAGGCCTTCATGGGGGCGCAGGTACTTGGCATCCTGGGCCGCCTCGTGGTATATGGCGCCGCCCTGATCTACGTCGCGCTGAGAACGGCCATCGACCCCGTGTACCTCGCGGGATCGTTGCTGGGGTTCCACGTCGTCTACATGGTGCTCGAGGTCCGGTTCGCCATGAAGGGTCTGCGGCAGGCCGGTCGAGGGGCTTCGGATGGGAGCCGTCATGTCGGTTGAGGAGCAGGCAGCACAGGCGGGGGCCGCTCACGAGGCGGCGGCGCACGGCGGCGGCTACGACGCCGGCGAGGCGATCCTGCACCACATCACCGACGCGCAGACACTCGACCTCCCGCCCTTCGGCGAGATCCACCTCCCGACGCTGCACCTCGGCCCCTACGACCTGCCGATCACCCGGCACGTCGTCATGATGTGGGTGGCGAGCCTGGTCGTCCTGGCGCTCTGCTGGGGCGTGACGCGGCGGCGGCGGATGGTGCCCGGCAGGGTGCAGAGCCTGGTCGAGATCATGGTCGTCTTCGTGCGCGACGAGCTGGGGCGGAAGAACATCGGCCCGCACGGCGACCGCTACGTGCCGTACCTGCTCACGACGTTCGTCTTCATCCTGGCCTGCAACCTGCTGGGTCTCCTGCCGTGGGCCGCGACGGCCACCTCGAACATCAGCGTCACGGGCGGGCTGGCGCTTGTGGCCTTCCTCATGGTGCAGGGGGCCGGGATCCGCGAATACGGCCTGGTCGGGCACTGCAAGAACCTGATCCCGCACGGCCTGCCGGGCTGGCTCCTGCCGATCATGCTGCCGGTCGAGATCATGGGGATGCTGACCAAGCCGTTCGCGCTGTGCGTCCGGCTGTTCGCCAACATGACGGCGGGCCACGTCGTCATCCTGGCGCTCATCAGCCTCGTCTTCATTCTCAAGTCGGTCCTGGTCGGCTTGTTCCTGTCGGTGCCGTTCGCGCTGTTCATCAACGGCATCGAGCTTCTGGTCGCGTTCCTGCAGGCCTACATTTTCACCATGTTGACGTCGCTGTTCATCGGCATGTCGGTGCACCCGGCCCACTGAGGGACTGCCCCGGCGCAACGTACGCCATCGACACGTCATTAAGGAGGATCGGAGCATGGAATTCGGGAACTCACTGGCGCATCTCTCGGCGGGTATCGGGGCGGGGCTGGCTGTCATCGGCGGAGCCGCCGGCATCGGCCGGCTCGCGGCCTCGGCGATGGAGGGGAGCGCCCGCCAGCCTCAGGTCCTGGGCGACATCCGCACCACCATGATCATCGCGGCGGCGCTCATCGAGGGGGCCACCCTGTTCGCCCTCGTCGTCTGCATCCTCCTGGCCCTCAAGGCGTAGCCCGAAGGACGTTCACGAAGCGGAGACCCCGTCATGGGCATGCAGCTTGTCACACCGGAGTTCGGGACGATCTTCTGGACGCTCGTCACCTTCCTCATCCTGCTCGTCCTGCTGGGCCGCTACGCTTGGAAGCCGCTCCTGGCGCTCCTCGACGAGCGGGAGCGCACCGTCAAGGATGGGCTCGACGCGGCGCAGAAGGCGCGCGCCGAGGCGGATGATCTCCTGCGCCGGAACCAGGAGTTCCAGGCGAACGCCCGGCGCGAGACGGCGGCGCTCCTGGAGCAGGGACGGCGCGAGAGCGAGGCCCTGCGCGCGGAGATCCTGGCGCAGGCGCGCACCGAGGCCCAGTCCCTGGTCGAGCAGGGGAAGCGGCAAATCCAGTACGAGCAGAGGCAGGCAATGGAGATCCTGAGGCGGCAGGTGGCCGACCTGGCGATCGGCGCAGCGGAGCGTCTCATCCAGCGCGATCTCGACGACCCCAAGCACCGGGAGCTGGTGGCCGATTACGTCAAGAGCCTCCCCGAGCTGGGCCCCGAGGCGACCCGCCGCTAGGGATTCCACCGGAGGGGCGTGGTGATCCGGGTCCCGATCAGGCTCCGCCGGTCCGTTGACGAATCCCACGAGATCCGCATCGGCCGGGGGCTCGGGCCGCGCCTCTCGGTCGAGCTGCGCCGCCGGGGCCTGGCCCGCCGCTATGTGGTGGTCACCGACAGCCATCTCGCCAAAGGGCCAGGCCGGAGGCTTCTCGGCTCCCTGCGCCGCCGCGGCTTGCACGCCGACCTCCTGGTCGTCCCGGCCGGCGAGGCGCACAAGTCGCGCCGCGTCCGCGACGGCCTGGAGGACCGGCTCGTCGACCTGGGCGCCGACCGCGACACGGCGCTCGTCGCCCTGGGGGGCGGCGTGGTCGGCGACCTGGCGGGATTCGTCGCCGCCACATTCCACCGCGGCATTCCCGTCGTGCAGCTTCCCACGACGCTCATCGGCATGGTGGACTCCGCCATCGGCGGCAAGACAGCCATCAACCTGCCGGCGGGCAAGAACCTGATCGGCGCCTACCACCAGCCCGCCGCCATCTACATCGACGTCGATCATCTGAAGACCCTGCCGGAGCGCCAGTTCCGGTCCGGGCTCGCGGAGGTCGTCAAGTGCGGCGTCGTCGCCGATGCGGCCCTGTTCGACACCGTCGACCGCCAGGCCGAGCGCGTGCTGCGCCGCGATCCCGAGATCCTGTCGCGCCTCATAGAGGCCTGCTGCCGGATCAAGGCGCGCGTCGTCCGCGAGGATCCGCGCGAGGCCGGGCGCCGCGTCGTCCTCAACTTCGGCCACACCATCGGACACGCGCTCGAGACCTTGACCCGCTACCGCCTGACCCACGGCGAGGCGGTCGCCATCGGCATGGTGGCGGAGGCCCGCATCGCCGTTCGGGCGGGCCTCGCTCCTCCCGGGATCGCAATCCGCCTGGCGGCGCTCCTCCGGCGCCTCGGCCTGCCGACGAGGATCCCGGCCCGCCTCGCGCCTGCTGCTATCCTGTCGGTCGCCCGGCGCGACAAGAAAGCGAGGCAGGGACGCATCGCCTACGCGCTGCCGGCACGCCTGGGCGCGATGGCGCACGAGGCGGGGGAGTACGGGATTCCGATCGCCGACGCCCTGGTGCTGGAAGTGATCGGCAGGCGACCGTCCGGGCGCCACGGACGGTGAGCGCGGGCTGCCCGTGACGGCCGACGAAGGACTCCTCGCCATCCCGTCGCTGCCTCCGGCGGCCCCTCCCCGGACGGGTCTCGGGCGCTGGCTGCGCAAGGGACACCGGCTCGACGAGTCGGAGGCCGCGGCGGCCGCCCCCTGGGGCCGCGTCCTGTGGCTCACGGGCGTCGACTACTTTTCTACCCTGGGTTACCAGCCGGCGATCGCGCTGCTCGCGGCGGGGGCCCTGTCGCCGGTCGCCACGCTCATCCTGGTGGCGGTCACGCTCCTGGGCGCGGTGCCGGTCTACGCGCAGGTCGCCCGACGCTCATACGCCGGTCAGGGATCGATCGCCATGCTCGAGTCGCTCCTGCCCGGCTGGAGCGGCAAGCTGCTCGTGCTCGCGCTCCTCGGCTTCGCCGCCACCGACTTCGTGATCACCATGACGCTGTCGGCGGCCGACGCCGCCCAGCACGCGGTCGAGAACCCGCTGCTCCAGCCGTACCTGGGCGAGCACAACATCCTGCTGACGCTTCTGCTGCTCTTCCTCCTGGCCTTGGTGTTCCTGACGGGGTTCGAGGAGGCAATCGGCCTGGCTGGGATGGTGGTCGTGCCGTATCTCGGACTGACCTTGGTCATCCTGGCGCGCGGGATCGTGGAGATCGCCCGGCATCCGGATCTCCTCTCGAACTGGCGCGCCGACCTCACGGCCTACGGCGACGGCCCGGCGCTCCTCCTGGCGGCCGCCCTGATGTTCCCGCGACTCGCGCTGGGGCTCAGCGGGTTCGAGACCGGGGTGTCGGTCATGCCTCTCGTGGCCGGGGATCCCGGCGACAGGCCCGGCGCGCCGCCGCGGGGACGGATCAGGGCCACGCGCAAGCTGCTCCTGTCGGCGGCGCTCATCATGAGCGTCATGCTCGCCCTGTCGAGCCTCGTCACGACCGTGCTGGTGCCGCGCGAAGCCTACGTCGAGCACGGGCCCGCGGCGGGGCGCGCCATCGCGTACCTTGCCCACCAGCTGCTCGGGGGCCTGTTCGGGACCGTCTACGATCTGTGGACCATCGCCATCCTGGGCTTCGCGGGGGCCTCGGCCATGACCGGGCTCCTGCACCTCATCCCGCGCTACATGCCGCGCTTCGGCATGGCGCCGCAGTGGACGATCTACCGCAGGCCGATGGTGCTCCTGCTGTTCTCGGTCTGCGTCCTCGTGACCCTCGCCTTCCGGGCCGACGTCGAGGCGCAGGGGGGCGCCTACGCCACCGGCGTCCTGGTGCTGATGCTCTCGGCGGCCTTCGCCGTGGCCGTGGAGCTGTGGCGCGAGCCCCGGACGACCGCGGGTGGGCGCCCGAACCGCGTGTTGAGCCTGTACTTCTGGATCGTCACCGTCGTGTTCGCCTTCACCCTCGTCGACAACGTCGTCGCCCGCCCCGAGGGCGTCGTCATCGCCAGCCTGTTCGTGGTCGGCATTCTCGCAGCGGCCGCGGCCAGCCGGTTCCGGCGCGCCACCGAGCTCCGCGTGCTGGACCTCCGCTTCGTGGACCCCCAGTCCCAGGCGCTCTGGTCGGCGATGGCCGGACGCAAGGTCAACCTGGTGCCGGTCCGCGTCTCGTCGCCCGTGGACCGCGCCCGCAAGGCGCAGGAGCTGCGCGCCCATTACAGGATCGAGGGCCCGCTCGCTTTCGTGCACGTCGCGCTCATGGACAACCGGAGCGAGTTCCTGGCGCCGCTGCGCCTCAGGGTCCGGCGGGAAGGACAGGACTTCGTCCTGGAGGTGAGCGGAGCGACCGCCATCGCCAACACCATCGCCTACGTCTCGGAGCTGCTCGACCCGAAGACGCTGTTCCTGGGGCTCACGGGACAAGACCTCATGACCCAGGCGTTCCGCTACCTGCTGTTCGGGGAAGGGGAGTCCGGCCTCATGGTCTACAAGATCCTGGTGCGGTACTGGGCCTCGACGCCGGAGGCCGACGTCCAGCCGAAGATCTTCCTGATGAGCGACTCCACGTGACGGTGCTATACTCCCGCCGCCTCTGAAGACCTGCGTCAATCCGGAGGTCGTCTTGGGAGCCTCCCACGCCGCCGCGGAACGGGGACGCGCCTGAAAAAAGGCCTCGACGTCCTGCACGACAAGGCGCTCAACCGATCCATCGCGTTCAGCAGGAAGGAGAGGGAGCGACTCGGGCTGAGAGGCCTCCTGCCGCATTCCGTCGTCGACCAGAAGCAGCTCGTGGCCCGGGTGATGGCCAACCTGGAACGGCTGCCGCGCGACATCGACCGGTACATGCTCCTGTCGTCCCTTCAAGAGAGGAACGAGAGGCTGTTCTACAGGGTGGTGATCGATCACATCGAGACCATCCTCCCTCTGATCTACACGCCCACGGTCGGGGAGGCGTGCAAGGAGTTCTCCCACATCGCCAGGGAGCCGAAGGGGTTCTTCATCACCCCCGACGACCGGGGGGACATCGCGCGGATCCTCGGCAACTGGCCGCGGAAGGACATCCGCGTCATCGTCGTCACCGACGGCCAGAGGATCCTGGGCCTGGGCGATCTGGGCGCCAACGGCATGGGCATCCCGATCGGGAAGCTGGCCCTGTACACCGCGTGCGCAGGCATCCCGCCGGAGCAGTGCCTCCCGGTGACGCTCGACGTCGGGACCAACACCCGGGAACTTCTGGACGACGTCCTCTACCTCGGCTACCCGCGCCGGCGGATCGGCAGCAAGGCGTACTTCGGCCTCGTGGAGGAGTTCGTGACAGCGGTGCAGAAGAGATACCCCGCCGCCCTGATCCAGTTCGAGGACTTCCTGACCCCCAACGCCTACGCGCTGCTGAGGACCTACAGGGACCGCGTGCTGTGCTTCAACGACGACATCCAGGGCACCGCGGTGGTCGCCCTGGCGGGGGTCCGCGCCTCGACGCGCATCACCGGCACCCGGTTCCGTGATCTGAAGATCATGTTCCTGGGCGCCGGCTCGGCGGCCACGGGCATCGCGGACCTGATGACCTCCGACTACGTGGAGGAAGGGCTCGGAGTCGACGACGCGCGCCGCCGCCTGTGGTTCGTGGACGTGAATGGCCTCGTCGTGAAGAGCCGGACCGACCTGATGGAGCACAACCTGCCCTATGCGCACGAGCACAGGCCGCTGGGTTTCCTCGAGGCCATCGACGCCATCAGGCCGCACGTCCTGATCGGGGCGACCGGCGCACCGGGGACGTTCACCCGCGAGGTGATCGAGCGCCTGAGCCGGATCCGCGAGCGCCCGGTCATCTTCGCCCTCTCGAACCCCACCTCGCAGGCGGAGTGCACGGCGGAGCAGGCTTACGCCTGGAGCGGGGGGAAGGCCGTGTTCGCGAGCGGCAGCCCGTTCGGAAGTGTCGTCTGGGAGGGCCGCGAGTTCCACCCGGGGCAGGGGAACAACGCCTACGTGTTCCCCGGCATCGGGCTGGGTGCCGTCGCCTGCCGGGCCCGCACGCTTCCCGACGAGCCGTTCCTGGCGGCCGCCCGCAGGCTCGCCGGGCTGGTTCGCGAGACCGACCTCGCCCGTGGCAGCCTGTATCCGCCCCTCAAGGAGATCCGGTCGATCTCCCTCGCCATAGCAGTCAGCGTCGTCACGAGGGCGCACGAGCTGGGACTGGCGCGGGGGAGAAAGCCCCGCAACGTGAGACAGAGCATCGCGGATCTCATGTACGAACCGTGAGGAGCGATTCCCCATGAGCCTCAAACCGTCGATCAACTGGCTGCTGATCTTCATCCCGATTACCCTACTGCTCGAACACGGCGGCGTCACCCCGCCAGCCGTGTTTTTCTCGGCGGCCCTGTCGATCGTCCCGGCTGCCAGCCTCATCGCCCGCTCCACGGAGCAGATCGCGACGCGCACGGGGGACGCCGTCGGCGGCCTGCTGAACGCGACCTTCGGCAACCTCCCGGAGATGATTATCGCCTTCGTGGCCCTTAAGGCGGGTCTCTTCGACATGGTGCGTGCGTCGATCGTGGGGGCGATCCTCGCGAACCTGCTCCTGGCCCTCGGCATCGCCTTCTTCCTCGGTGGCCTGAAGTACCACGACCAGGACTACAACGCCGTCGCCACCCGCATGTACAGCTCGATGATGCTGATCGCCGTCGTCAGCCTGGCGGTGCCGAGCGCCTTCGGCCGGCTGTTCTCCTCCCAGGAGGACACGCTGAAGGAAACGCACCTCAACCTGGGGCTGGCCGCCCTCCTGCTCATGGCGTACGTGCTCTACCTCGTCTTCATGCTCAAGACCCACCCCGAGTTCTTCCAAGGGGCCGAGGGCGGGGAGGAGGGGCACGGCCACGGGAAGCAGTGGAGCCTCGGGAAGGCGATCGGCGGCCTCGTGGTCGCCTCGGCGCTGGCCGCCTGGATGAGCGAGGTGCTCGTGGGCGCGGCCGAGCCGACCGGCAAGGCTCTGGGGATGACGGACACGTTCATCGGGATCGTTTTCCTGGCCATCGTCGGAGGGGCGGCTGAGAGCGGGTCGGCCATCATGATGGCCCGGAAGAACAAGGTGGACCTGTCCATCGGCATCGCGCTCGGGAGCTGCATCCAGATCGCCCTGTTCGTGGCGCCGATGCTCGTGCTCGCCAGCCACTTCATCGGCCCGACTCCGCTGCCGCTCTCCTTCGGGCGGGGGGAGATCGGCTGCCTCTTCATGGGCGTGCTGATCGGCTCGATGGTGGCGGGGGACGGCCGCGCCAACTGGTACAAAGGCATCCAGCTGGTCGCCGTGTACGCCATCATCGCCATGCTCTTCTACTTCATGCCCGAGGTGATGCCGTGAGCGCGGACCTCGCGAAGCGACCGGCCGAATCGCCCCGCCGGGTCCTCGATCCCGTGGAGAGGATGTCGGAGGTGCTGTTCGGCCTCATCATGGCGCTGACGTTCACCGGATCGATCAGCGCGGCGAGCGCCGGACGCGAGGAGATCAGGACGATGCTCGTCGGCGCCATCGGCTGCAACCTGGCCTGGGGCGTCGTCGACGCCGTCATGTACCTGCTGTCGACCTTGACCAACCGCGCCCGCGACCTCACCACCCTGCGCACCGTCCGGAGGACGGCGGATCCCGGCGACGCCCGGCGCGCCATCGCCGACGCCCTGCCGCCACTCCTGGCGTCGCTGCTTCGTCCCGCCGATTACGAGCGGCTCCACAGCGAGCTGACAGGCCTCAGGGACGTGCCGGAGCGTGCCCGGCTCCACGCGCCGGATTACCGTGGCGCGGCCGGCGTGTTCCTCCTCGTGTTCGTCTCGACGTTCCCGATGGTCGTCCCGTTCCTGATCCTGCAGGACCCGGTCCGTGCCCTGCGCGCGTCCCATGCGGTCGGGCTCGTCATGCTCTTCCTGGTCGGACATCGGCTCGGCGCCTTCTCGGGGCAGGGCGCCTGGCGCATGGGCTTCGCGATGGTCGGCATCGGCGTCCTCCTGGTCGCCCTCACCATCCTCCTCGGCGGATGAAGGCGCGGCTGGCGGCGCGGCTCCTCGGCTGCGGCCTGGCCGCAGCCGCGGGGGTGTGCTCCGCCCGGGCTCAGGAAGCGGCCCCTGCCGGGCCATCGAAATGGACCGGGAGCCTCTCGGCCTACTGGTACCTCCTCCCCGACGACGAGAACTACGTGCTGCCGATCGTGATGGCGCGTCGCGACCGCCTCCATCTGGAGGCGCGCTTCAACTATGAAGACCGGGACACTGGCTCGTTCTTCGGTGGATGGACCTTCGCGGCGGGCGAGGAGGTGGAGTTCGAGGCGACGCCCATGCTCGGAGCGGTCACGGGGCAAACGGATGGCATCGCGCCCGGCTGCACCTTGTCGCTCACCTGGAAGCAGCTCTCCTGGTACAGCGAGAACGAGTACGTCATCGTCTTCGCCGATCGGGAGGAGAACTTCTACTACAACTGGTCCGAGCTGACCTGGGAGCCTCTCGACTGGCTGGGCGCCGGGATGGTCACCCAGAGGACCCGCGTCTACCAGACCGATCGCGATCTGCAGCGCGGCCTCCTGATGCGCTTCACCCGCGGCAACTTCTCCGCCGCCGGCTACTGGCTGAACCCGGGGTCGGAGGACGACTTCGGCATCGTGTCCCTCGGGCTGGAGTTCTGAGAGGGATGCCCCGCCAAGTGCCCGGCCGCCGGAGCCCGGCCCGTCTCGCCGCCGGACTGTCTGCGACCGCCGCCGCTGTGGGTGTCCTCGCCGGCTCAGTCTTCGCGCAGGAGATGGAGCCGCGTGCCTACTCGAGCTCGCCCGTGGGGATGAACTTCTTCGCCGTGGCCGTGGGCCAGACGCGGGGGGCCGTCGTATTCGATCCGTCGATCCCCGTCACCGACGTCGAGACCGAATTGAACCTCGCCGCGGCCGGGTACGCCCGGTCGTTCGGCCTCGGCGGCCGGCAGGGCCTCGTCGCCGTCGGATTCCCGTATGCCCGCGGGGATCTGGAGGGGAAGGTGTCCGACGTGGATCATCGCACCGGGCGCTCGGGGCTCGGCGACATGCGGCTCCGCGTGTCGCTCAACTTCGTGGGTCCCGGGGCGATGACCCGGGAGCAGTTCGCCACGGCGCCGCGCAGGACCATCGTCGGAGCGAGCCTGACGATCCAGCCTCCGACCGGCCAGTACGACACGAGCCGGCTGATCAACCTGGGGACGAACCGCTGGGCCTTCAAGCCGGAGGTGGGGGTGTCGGTGCCGGTCGGCCGCTGGTTCCTCGATGCCTACGCCGGCGCGTGGTTCTATACCGCGAACGACGAGTTCTATCCCGGCGACTCCACGCGCCGCCAGGACCCGCTCGCCGCGGTACAGGCCCACGCCAGCTACACCTTCCCGTCGAGGGCCTGGCTGGCGTTCGATGCCACCTGGTACGGCGGCGGCGAGTCGGCGGTCGACGGCGGTCCTCCCTCCAGCCGCCAGAGCACGAGTCGCCTCGGCGGGACATTCTCCTTTCCTCTCTCCCCGAGCCAGTCGATCAAGGTCGCGGCGAGCACTGGCGCGACGGCTCGCACCGGCACCGACTTCGACACCTGGCTCGTCGGCTGGCAGAAGGCCTGGTTCGACCGGCCGGGCCCGCCTCGGCCATAGCGCCCCGCGGCCACGGCTCCGGAGGCGCGGGGCGGCTCGGTTCCCGGGGCTCCTGGTGTATCCTCCGCGCGGGGGGGGCATGAGCATCGTTGTTCCGACCCGAGCGGCGTTCTGGATCGTCCTGGCGGTCGCGCTGTGCGCCACAGCACCCGTGATTGCGGACGACAAAGACTGGCCGCGCGAGGTCGAGCATCCCAAGGCGAAGATCGTCGTCTACCAGCCGCAGATCGACGACTACGTCGGCTCCACGATCAAGGGGCGCGCCGCCGTCTCGCTGACCCTGAAGGACCAGAAGGAGCCCACCTTCGGCGCCATCTGGGCCGAGGCGAAGGCGCACGTCGATCGCGAGGAGCGCATCGTGACCTTCAGCGACATCCAGGTGACGCGCGTGCGCTTCCCCGGCGCGAAGCCCGAGCAGGAGAAGGAGCTGGGCCAGGTCATCGAGGACGCGGCGCCCAAGTGGGACATGCGGCTCGACTACGACCGCTTCGTCGCCAGCCTGGCCGTGCTGCGCAAGACGCAGGAGGCCGCCGCGGCGCTGCGCAACGATCCGCCGAAGATTTTTGTGGAGACGGCTCCGGCGATGCTCCTGCACTATGACGGCACGCCCCAGACGCGTCCTGTCGAGGGGTCGAAGCTCAAGCGCGTCATCAATACGCCGTCGATCGTGATTCAGGACTCCGAGGGGAACTATTACCTGTACGGCGGCGCCGGCTGGTTCAAGGCCGAGGACCCTCTCGGCCCGTGGAAGTCCGGGGCGAAGCCGCCGAAAGACGTCAAGTCGCTCGTCGCCGAGATGGAGAAGCGGGCGTCCGCGTCGGCGAAGTCGAGCGGCGAAGTCACGCCGCAGGAGGACGAGCGCGTCCTCGCCGGCGAGGCGAAGAAAAAGGATCCGAAGTACAACCCCAAGAAGCCTCCCAAGGTGATCGCCGTGGCCGAGCCGGCCGAGCTCGTGGTGTTCACCGGGGAGCCCACCTGGAAGCCTCTCGTCGAAGGGGAGCTGCTCTACGCCGACAACAGCAGCAGCGACGTCCTCCTCGAGGTCCCGACCCAGAAGAACTTCCTCCTGCTCTCCGGCCGATGGTTCAGCGCCAAGACGCTGCAGGGCCCGTGGGAGTACGTGCCGGCGGACAAGGTGCCGGCCACCTTCTCGAAGATCCCCGAGGACTCCGCCAAGGGAAACGTGCTGGCGCACGTCGCCGGCACGCCGCAGGCGGAGGAGGCCCTGGCCGACGCGCAGGTGCCGCAGGTGGCGGCCGTCAAGCGCGGCCAGGCCAGGCTCGAGGTGACATACGACGGCGCGCCGCAGTTCGAGACGATCTCCGGCACCTCGATCGAGTACGCCAAGAACTCCCCGACCCGGGTCCTGAAGATGGAAGGGAAGTACTACGCCTGCGAGCAGGGGGTCTGGTACGTGTCGGACAAGCCGACGGGGCCCTGGGCGGTGGCCGACTCGATCCCGGACGAGGTGCAGAAGATCCCGCCCGACTCGCCGGCCTACAACGTGAAGTATGTCTACGTCTACGACTCGACGCCCGAGGTCGTGTACGTCGGCTACACGCCGGCCTATCTGGGCTGCTACCCGTACTACGGCACGGTCGTCTGGGGCACCGGGTATCCCTACCATCCCTGGATCGGCACGGCGTACTACCCGAGCCCGTGGAGCTTCGGCTTCCACGCCAACTACAACCCCTATGCGGGCTGGAGCTTCGGGTTCAGCATCGGCTATTCGTGGGGGTGGGGCTCGATCAGCTTCGGCTGGGGAGGGTACGGATGGGGAGGATACCCGCCGCCCTACTGGGGCCCCGGCGGCTTCTATCCCGTCTACCGCCCTCCGTTCTACCCGGGCGGCTACCCTCCTTACTACGGGGGCCGGCCCACGCCCTACGCCAGCGGCAATCGCCCTTCGACGCGGCCGGCGCAGCCAGGCACGGGGGCCTCGACGCTCCCGGCCGGGCCGGGAGGGAGACCCTCGCAGAAGCCCGCCCAGCAGCCCTCCCACGGCGGGAGTAGCGCGGGGAACCTATACGAGCGTCCCGCCAACCGCGATCAGGTGTCCTCGACGAAGCCGCGCGCGGGCCCCTCGACGCTGCCCACGCGCCCTGCGACCGGTGCGGGGGGGAACAACGTCTTCGCGAACGAGGCGGGGGACGTATACCGGCGCAACAGCAATGGCTCGTGGGATCAGAGGACGGGGAACGGCTGGAGTGCCGCCGGCGGGGCGGGCGCCGGGTTGCAACGGGACTACGCCTCGCGCGATCGCGGCTCGGCGCGCTACAGCGGCTTCCAGTCCGGCGGTGGGTATCGCGGCGGCGGGATGCCGCGCGGCGGAGGCGGCGGCCGCCGATAGCCGGCCGCCGGGACGATCATGCTGCGCTGGGCCAGCCGGGCCGCCGTTCTCCTCATCCTTCTGGCGCTGTCGGTGCCGGCGACGATCCTCCTCGTCTTCGCGATCCAGGCGCAGGTCCGCCTGGGGGACCTCCGTCCCTGGCATCATCTGAAGCTCTCCGAGTTCCGCGCCGACCGGCCCGATGCGCCGCGGACCTTCGCCGACTACAAGCGGCTGGAGGACGACCTCTTCGCCGAGCTGCGCCGGAGGCTCCTGGACGACCCCTCGGCCGCGGACCGGGCCCGTCTCGGCCGCTACAACCCGGAGACCATCCCCGCGCGCCTGGCCTTCGACACGCCTTACAACCGATCCTTCGAGCTCGTGCCGGAGGAGATCCGTGGCGGCGTCCTGCTGGTGCACGGCCTGACCGACTCCCCCTATTCGATGCGGGCGCTCGCCGAGCTCTTTCGCGATCAGGGCTTCTACGTCCTGGCGCTCCGGCTTCCGGGTCACGGAACGATCCCCGCCGGGCTCGTGGACGTGCACTGGCGGGACTGGTACGCGGCCGTGGTGCTCGCGGCCCGGCAGGTGGCCGAGCGCGCCGGCCCCGGGCGGCCGTTCTACGTCGGCGGCCACTCGACCGGCGGGGCGCTCACGACCCTCTACTCCCTGCGCTCCCTCGGGGACTTGTCGCTGCCGCGTCCGACGCGCGTCATCCTCGTGTCCCCGGCGATCGGCATCACGAAGGCGGCGGCGCTGACGAAGCTGCTCTCCGGGCTCGCCTTCCTGCCGTGGTTCGAGAAATCGCGCTGGATGAACGTCCTGCCGGAATACGATCCATACAAATACAACTCGTTCCCGGTCAACGCGGCCAGCCAGATCCACTCGCTCACGCTCGAGCTGCAACGCACCCTCGACTCCCAGGGGGCGGAAGGCCGTCTGGGAGCGATGCCACGCGTGCTCGCCTTCCAGTCGCTGGTCGACGCGACGGTCACCACCGCGGAGGTCGTGAGCGGGCTCCTGAAGCGCCTGCCGGCGCGCGGCCACGAGCTCGTTCTGTTCGACATCAATCGCAGCGAGGCCCTGCAGGATTTGATTGCGCCTCCGCTCGTCGAGGACCTGGAGAAGGTCCGCGCGGCCCCCGCGCTACCGTTCCGGCTCACCCTGATCGCGAACCGATCCCCCGAGTCCAACGAGGTGATCGCCTACACGCGCGAGGCCGGAACGCGCGAGACCGGGCAGACGGAACTGGGGCTGCGCTGGCCGCGCGGCGTCCTCTCCCTGGGGCACGTGGCCCTGCCGTTTCCGGAGGACGACCCGGTCTACGGGCTCGAACCGCGGCCCGGGGCGGCTCCGTGGTACCCTCTCGGCGCTTTGACCGTGCGCGGCGAGGCGGGCACGCTCGTGGTCTCGCTCGGCAACCTGGCGCGCCTGCGCAGCAATCCGTTTTTCCAGGTGATCCGCGATAGGATCGCGGAGGTCGTCGAGGCCGATCAGAAGGCCGCGGTTTCGAACCCGCGCACCGCCGCTCCCAAGGAGGAACCCCGACATTGAGCACCGCGTCCAGGAAGGGAACCGTCGTCGTGGTCATGATGGTCGCAGCTCTGCTGCAGGCGATCGGCTGCTCGCGGCCGGAGCGCCTGCCCGCTGTGCCTCAGGCGCTGCAGGCCGAGGCGACGATCCCGGGCCTGCCGGGAGTGCGGTATCGCGCGGGACATCTGGACGAGCTCATCCAGGAGGGGCTGGAGTCGGTGGAGCGCGAGCGCGCCGGTCTGGCGGCCCAGGGGAAGGGGGGCCCGCTGCCACCGGTGGTCTTCCTCGCGATCTCCGGTGGCGGCGACAACGGCGCCTTCGGCGCCGGGCTCCTCAATGGGTGGACGGCGGCCGGCGACCGGCCGACGTTCAAGCTCGTCACCGGCATCAGCACGGGCGCCCTCATCGCGCCGTTCGCATTTCTCGGTCCGGCCTACGACGCCAAGCTGAAGTCCCTCTACACCGATGTATCTCCGAAGGACATCCTGGTAAAACGCAACATGCTGGCGGCCGTCATCAACGACGCCATGGCCGACAACCGTCCGCTGTGGCTCCAATTGGAGAAGAACGTCAACCAGGAGATGCTGGACGCTATCGCCGCCGAATACAAGAAGGGGCGCCTGCTGGTCATCGGGACGACCGACCTCGACGCGCGGCAGGGCGTCATCTGGAACATGACCAGGATCGCCGCCAGCGCCGACCCGCGGGCGCTCGATCTGTTCCGGAAGATCATGATCGCCTCGGCGGCGATCCCGGGCGCGTTCCCTCCGACGATGATCGAGGTGGAGGCCCGCGGCCAGCACTATCAGGAGATGCACGTGGACGGCGGCGCCACGGTGCAGGTCTTCGCCTACCCCCCCTCGGTCAACCTCGGCGCCCTGAAGGGGCTCGAGCGGACCCGCGACCTCTACATCATCCGCAACTCGCGGCTCGACCCCGACTGGGCCAGCGTGGAGCGTCGCACCCTGTCGATCGCCGGCCGGGCCATTTCCAGCCTGATCCACAATCAGGGTATCGGCGATCTCTACCGCATCTATGCCACGAGCCAACGGGACGGCGTGGGCTTCCACCTCGCCCGCATCCCGGAAAGTTTCAACGCGGCTCACAAGGAAGACTTCGACACCCAGTACATGCGCGCGCTCTACGACGAAGCCTACGCCATGGCTGCGAAGGGCTATCCCTGGGAGACCGTGCCGCCGGGGTTTGCCACGCAAGACCCCGTGAGCCGCTAGGCGCGCGGGCGTCGTGCCGCCCCTCCACCTTCGGCCCCTCCTGAGACGGTTCCGGGCGGTCCTCGTGGTCGCCACGGGCCGCTGGCTGGCGCCGCGGATCTCGCTGTTCGCCGCGGCGCTGGCGTTCCACGCCCTTCTGGCCCTGGCGCCTCTCCTCTTGATCCTGCTCTCGGTGGCGGACCGGATCCTCGGAGAGGAAAGCGCTCAGAAGAGCCTGGCGGAGGCGGTGGTGCGGTTCGCCGGCCCCGGGGCCGATCGCGTGGTGGCGGCGCTCCTGAGTCTGGTGGTCATCTCGGGCCGCGAGACGACGAAGACGCTCCTCGGCATAGCCCTGCTGCTCCACTTCGCGTCCTCCTTCTTCGCCCAGCTGCGGGCCGCGCTCGACGCCGTATGGGAGGTCCGGCCGAAGAGCCTGCGGCGGGCGCTTCTCGACCGCGTCATCTCGTTCGGGGAGACGCTTTTGGCTCTGGCCGCGGCGCTCCTGATCCTGACCCTGGGGGCGCTCCGCTCGATCGTCGGGCCGGTCCTGGCGCGCTTCGGCGTGGCGGGGGCGACGGCCTGGATGGCGTGGACCCGGCTCGGGACACTCTTCATGCTCTTCATTCTGCTGGGGGTGGCCTTCCGCTACGTCCCTTCCGTGCGGCCGCGGCCGCGGCCGGCGGCGGTCCTGGCGGGGGCGCTCCCCGCCGCGCTCCTGCTCAACCTGGCGGGTGAGGTGATCGGCTTCGTCATCTCCCGGAGCGCGCTCGCGTCGCTCTACGGCGCCGCCGGGGGTGTGATCGCCTTCCTGCTCTGGGTGTACTACAGCGCCTGGCTCGTCCTCTTGGGGGCCGAGGTCTGCCGCGCCTGGGACGAGCCGATGCAGGGTCCTATCGGCGGCGACTCCAGATCCAGGGCGTGAGCGAGCGACAAGCCCTCAAGGCCGCGACCAGGCGCTGCCGACCTGCACGTAGCGTCAGAGGTTGTCCGCCTCGGTGGAGCTGCGGCGGGACCCTTTCGCCGATCGGCCGCCCCATTTCCAGCCGAGGACCGCGGGATGGTCCTCGCCCCGCTCGTTGATGTACCGCCGGTGCTCGATCAGGGCGTTGCCGATCGCCTGCTTGGCATAGGCCGACCGGGCCCCCAGCTGCGGCAGGCGGTCGACCACGTCCTGCACCAGGTGGAAGCGGTCCATCTCGTTGAGGACGCACATGTCGAAGGGCGTCGTCGTCGTGCCTTCCTCCTTGTAGCCGCGTACGTGCAGATTGGCGTGGTTGCGTCGCCGGTACGTCAGGCGGTGGATGAGCCAGGGGTACCCGTGGAAGGCGAAGACGATCGGCTTGTCCTTGGTGAAGAGGGCGTCGAAATCGCGGTCGCTCAGCCCGTGCGGGTGCTCGCTCGGCGGCTGCAGCTTCATGAGATTGACGACGTTGACGACCCGCACCTTGAGCTCGGGGAGGTGGCGGCGGAGGAGATCGACGGCGGCGAGGGTCTCGAGCGTCGGCACGTCGCCGCAGCACGCCATCACGACGTCCGGCTCCCGGCCGCGGTCGTTGCTGGCCCACTCCCAGATGCCCGCGCCCGCGGCGCAGTGCTTCACGGCCTGGTCCATGGTGAGCCATTGCGGCGCAGGCTGTTTGCCGGCCACGACGACGTTGACGTAGTTGCGGCTGCGCAGGCAGTGATCCGTCACGGA
>Ga0075418_10002409_pt1 | contig 21378 bp, 19 predicted proteins | sample SoiMetdeltSBSDD2_FD_81776 | JGI IMG/M metagenome (GOLD analysis project Ga0075418, IMG submission 81776) | Bulk soil microbial communities from a Populus tree surrounding site in Tennessee, USA - Soil MetaG P. deltoides SBSDD2 | ecosystem: Environmental > Terrestrial > Soil > Tree plantation...
CGCTCAACATCTCCTCCGGATCGGCTGAGGTATTTTCATGGGCGTGGTTCACGCCTACATCTTGATTCAAACGGCCGTCGGCCAGTCGGTTGGCGTGGCCGACGCCATCCGCGGCGTCGAGGGGGTGACGCGGGTCGACGCGGTCACCGGGCCTTATGACGTTGTTGCCATGGTTGAGGCGCGCAGCGTCGACGACCTGGGCAAGCTGGTGCTCTCCCAGATCCAGATGATCCCCAACATCACCCGCACCCTGACATGCCCCATCATCCACCTGTGAGCAACGATGTGCGCCGATCCGCGTCTCGTGTCGCGACGCTAGTCGCGGTCCCGGTCGCCTTGCTGGCGGGTTTCGTGGCTTTTCAGGCGCTCCGGCCGGCCACGCCCAAGCCGCAGGAGACCGGCCCGGTGGCCATGACGGCCAAGGCCCTCGACGGGCGGCAGACCGAGGTTTGCCGCGCCCTGGTGGCCCGCATGCCCGACCAGGTGCGTGACCGGCAACGGCGCCAGGTCACGGCCGGCCAGGAGCAGAACGCGGCCTTCGGCGATCCGGCGATCACGCTGGCCTGCGGAGGCGAGACACCGTCGATCGCCCAGAGCGAGTTCGTCTATGGGCTCAGCGGCGTGTGCTGGATGGTGGACCCGGCGGGTACAAAATGGACAACCGTGGACCGAGAGGTGCCCGTCGTCATCATGGTGCCCAAGGAGTACGACTCCCCGGGGCAGTGGGTCACCGCCTTCTCCGGCCCGATCTCCTCCGCCGTGCTCCCGGCGCACATCCCGTCGGGGTGCAAGGGCTGAGGGCATTCCGGTTCCGGAAGTCACTTCGCGTATTGACACGTGACACTTGCGTGAACAGACTTTCCGGTGGGTTCTGCCTTCAAATTTCTGGTAATCCACGGGGGATTAGATGAATGAAGAGCGATTCCATCCATCCGAGCTGCAAATCAAGATCCTTGAGAAGCTCCTGCTGGGCACGACCGACGCCGCGATCGGTCGGGCGTTGCGGATCGCCGATCGGACCGTGCGCCTTCACATCAGCAAGCTTCAATCGATTTCCCAGGTGCGCGGGCGCTTCGCATTGGGAGCCGTAGCGCACGCCAAAGGCTGGATCGATCTGAACCGCGCCGCTCCCCCCGGGGCCGGCGGCTAGATGCGGATCAGTGCAGTCCGGTCCCTCGGCGCAGGGCCGTGCGGATCAGGCGCGACACCAGCTTGGGATAGTCAAGGCCGCTCGCCGCCCACATCCGCGGGAACATCGAGGTCGCGGTGAAGCCCGGCATGGTGTTGATTTCGTTGAGGTAGACGTCGAGCTCGGGTGTGACGAAGAAGTCCACCCGGGCCAGGCCCGCGCAGTCGATGGCCGTGAAGGTCCGGGTGGCCAGCTCCCTGACCCTCTGTGTGACATGGTCGGGGAGGCCGGCGGGGATGTCGTACTCGCACTCCTCCCCGATGTACTTCGCCTCGAAGTCATAGAACTCGTGCCCGGGCGCGACCACGCGCACCTCGGCCAGCAGCGAGGCCTCGGGCGCGCCGCCCGCCTCGCCCTCCAGCACCCCGCACTCGATCTCGCGGCCGACGATCGCCGCCTCGACCAGCACCTTGGGGTCGATCTCGCGCGCCTTGGTTACCGCGGCGTCGAGTTGCGACCAGTCGTGCACCTTGGAGATTCCGTAGGAGGAGCCGGCGCGCGAGGGCTTGACGAAGACCGGCAGGCCCAGCCGCTGCTTGTCGTCCTCGCTGAGCTCGTGCCCGGCCCGCAGCACGACATAGGGCCCGGTCGGGATGCCTTCGGCGGCGGCGAGCTTCTTGGTGAACTCCTTGTCCATGGCCGCGGCCGAGGCGAAGACGTTGGCACCCACATAGGGGATCCCCGCCATCTCGAGCAGCCCCTGGATCGTGCCGTCCTCGCCGTAGGCGCCGTGCAGCGCGGGGAAGACCACGTCCACCCCGGCCAGCGCGGAGGCGCCCTGCACCGGGTCGAGCACCACCAGCTCCTGCCGGGTCGGGTCGGCGGGCAGCGCCACGGCCGCCCCGGACGCGTCCGTGATCTCCGGCAAATTCGAGCCCTCGATCGCCAGGCGCGAGGGGTCGCCGGAAGTGAGCACCCACCGGCCCTCGCGCGTGATCCCTACCGGGATGACCTCGAACTCCGCCGGGTCGAGCGCCGACAGGATGCTGCCCGCGCTCACGGCGGAGACGGAGTGCTCGGGGCTGCGCCCGCCGAACACCACGGCCACCCGGATCTTCCGGCCGGCCGATGGTGAGGACTCGAATGTCATATGCCCGACACTACTTGACGTTGTGATCGAAGGGTGAAGAGCTGCTCGCACGCGTCGCCGTGATCCCGCTCGCGCTGATCGCCGGGCCGATCCGCGGCATCCCTTCTGGATCGTTCACGAACTGACCAAAGAGTTAGCCGGCCCGCCGCATCAGTGTGCCACCGGGCCGGCCAGGTCATAGGCGCGGTCTTCTTCAGGGCGCTAGCCGCAGAGCCCTCCGCTCAAGAGGAAGACCTCCGGGTCGGGATTGGGTCCTGAGCCGGGCGTGCCCAGGAAGCCGATGGTGACCGATCGGCCGGGCGCTATGTGGCTCGTCCAGCCGGACGAGGTCGCCGTGACCGTCGCTCCGGACTGGCTGAGGGAGGCGCCCCATGATGTGCCAACGGTCTGTCCACTTAGGAACGACCACTGAAGCTCCCATCCGTCTATCCTTTCCCTTCCGGTGTTGGTGATGGACACCAGGGAGACGAAGCCGCTGTCCCACTGGGCGAGCCGCGTGTAGTCGACGCGGCAGTCACCCTTAACCGTCGGCGCGGCAAGGAATGAGGTGACCCAGGACAGCGGCGAGTTCCAGTTGATCGTCAGCTCGTTGGTCGACCACGACTCGATGTCGTCGATGTAGCAGAACTGCCCCACGCAACCCACAAGCTTCCGCTGCGCCAGCGGATCCTGGATCGACGAGTTGGGTCCGCCGGCGAGCGCCCCTGGTGGAGGATGCGGAAGGTCCGGGTTCAGCTGGTGCGAGTACCACCGGCTGTGCTGGTTCTGCGAGAACTTCGTGCCGTAGCCCGTGACGTAGGAGATGTTGAGCGCGTTGCGCCCGAGGATGTAGTCCATGCCACGCGCCACGCCCTCGGTGTATCGCTTCTCGCCGGTCAGGTCGGCGGCGGTCGCCACCACCACAAGGTTGTTGAGCACCAGGTTGTTGGAGCCCCAGTCGAACATGCCGTTGGGCGCGGTGTAGGTGAGCCCGTAAGCGTTACCGGCCTGCGCCGCGAGGTAGCGGTCAGCAGCGTCCACAATGGACTTCCGCGCCTGTGCTCTTCCTGGAAGATTATTTGGTACCGTCGCCAGCTCGAGCCGTCCGAGGGGCGCCACCCACTGCCAGTCGAATCCCCTCGGAGTGAAGATGTCGCCGGTGTGGTGCGGGCTGGCGAGCAGGAACTCCTTGAATTCCTTGGCCCCCGTGGTGATGTACAGCTCGGCCGCCGCCCAGTAGAACTCGTCGGTCACATTGACGTCGTCATAGGCGCCACCGCCGTTGCCGTCGGCCGGGCTGGCATAGCGCTCGGGGTTGGCCTTCGCCGCCGCCCACGCCTTCTCCGCCGCTACGAGACACTTGGCCGCGAATGCCCTGTCATACCGTGCGAACAGGCGCGCCCCTTGCGCCGCCACGGCCGCGAGGTTGAGCGTCGCGGCGGTCGACGGCGGATGCAGCTCGCGCAGCATCGGGTCCATGTGGGGCAGCAGCGGCAAGCCGGTCCAGTTATTGTCGTGAATCTTGTGGTGCGCCATGCCCGCGAGCGGTTTTCCGTCGGGTACCTGCATGCTCAGGATGAACTGCAGCTCCCACCGCGCCTCATCCAGAATGTCGGGCACTCCGTTGCCGCTCTCGGGAATCTGCAACTGCCCATCCGCGAAGGCGGACCGGTTGCGCTCGAACTCCGACATCAGCTGGTGCACCGAGATGCCACCGTTGACCACATACTTGCCGTGATCCCCGGCGTCGTACCAACCCCCGCTCACATTGAGCGTGTAGTCGCAGACCCCGGGCTGGCACGGAACATTGGTGTCACCAGTATTCGGGGCCACCCCCACATGCCCCGCCGGCCGCTCATACCCGGGCCGGGTGATCGCGATCCCCGACCGCTGCGGGTAGTAGAACTTCAGGGCGTCATCCCTCAGCTGCGTGTACAGGTTGTCCCCGATGGTGAACGGGTGGCTCGTCTCCCCGTCGGCCACAAGCACATACCGCCCGGCCTTGCGGTAGTTCAGGGTTATCCCGTGGGTGTTCTGCCCAGACGTCGGGTCCACACCGAGCGGCCTGGTCTGTCCACTTGCGACAACCCGATCGCCCTCCACACTCTTCAACTGCCACGGCACAGCAGCGGTGGCCTCGGTGACGAGCGTGGCGTCCTTAGGCCCATTGATCAGATAGCCGTGCTGGTTGACGCGCACCCTGGGCCCGGTGTCCGGAACGTACACGGGTGGGGCCGCACCTCCCTGCAGCGAAACGTTGTCCAGGCAGAAGCGCCACGGCTCCGCCCGCCCGCCGATCTGGAACACCACCTGCGCGTTGGGCAGATCGATCGGCATCGTAAAGCTGCCGGAGCTCCCATCCAATAGATTGATCGCCACATACTGGGTCCACGGGTCCATCGGCAACTGAACCAAGGCTTTGCCCGCCATGGCTCCCGGCGCGTCGAACTTGAACTCGTAGGACTCCCCCGCCTGCAACGGGATGTTGTCCTGGCCGATGATGACGTCCCACGGGTTGGCCGTCCCGCCGGGCACATCCATACAAAGCTGCTGCGTTGCCGAACTCATCGGGTGCGTCCCCCACCAGGGGGCGTGCCCATTGTCGAAGGTGCCGTTGACTATCAGCTCGGTCGCAGCACTCGCCGGAGCAGGCACCACGAACAACCCAATCAGAACAAGCAACGTGGAGATCTTCGCTAGCATGGCCTACCCACCCTTGGGAGCGCTTCCATCGGCTAGCGCGATTATTGCGGGAGCGTTCCCATGATGTCAATCAATTGATCTCCCCGTCACCAAGATCCCGCAATTTGCTAGGCAAGTCGCGTTCCCACGGCGCCTCAAGACGCCAGGCAAATTCCGAGATCTTGGCAGCGCAAGCGAGGCCCCTGCAAGGCGGCATTTTCGGGGAAAATGCTGCCTCATCCCACGCGGAAGCAGCACTTTCTCAGAAAATGCCCGATCAGACGATCAAGCACACACAGCGGCGCAACCCCGATCAGACGATCAAGCAGGCACCGCCGCAACGAAGGGGTGGCCGGGGGTGGGTCCCGGAAAGCTAAAGAAACCCTGGACGTCTCGCCCACGCCAGCGCCGCTACAAGGGCAACGGACCATCTTTCCGTGACCCACCCCCGGCCACCCCCCACCCACCCAGGCAGAAGGCCGCACCCAGGCAGAGGCCCACCCAAGCAGAGGCCCCACCCAAGCAGAGGCCCCATCCACGCAGAGGCCCCATCCACGCAGAGGCCCCATCCACGCAGAGGCCCCACCCACGCAGAGGCCGCACCCACGCAGAGGCCGCACCCACGCAGAGGCCCCACTCAGGCAGAGGCCGCGGCCAAAGCGGTCTCAACATCCGCGACAAGGTCCAAGGTGTCCTCGATCCCGCAAGAGAGGCGCACAAACCCAGGCGGGACCGAGTCGCCCCACTGATGGCGCCGGTCGGCGGTCGTGTGCACCCCACCAAAGCTGGTCGCGGCGGCGACAAGCGTGGCCGCGTTCAGGAAAGCGGCCACATGCGTCGCCGAAGGCAGCTCGAACGAGACGAGCCCGGGGAGGATGCGCAGCTGCGGGGCGAAGGGCGAGTCGCCGGGCCAGCGCACCCTGCTCACCAATGGATGCGCCCGCAACACAGGCGCCAGCGCCGCGGCGTTCGCCGACTGCTGCCGCAGCCGCAGGGCGAGCGTGGAAAGGGACCGCCTCGCCAGCCAGCACTCGAACGTGCCCGGGACGCCGCCGGCGAGCTTGCGCCACTGGGACATCCTGTCCAGCAATGGCTGCTCTCGCGTGGCCACGTAACCCAGCAGCATGTCGGAGTGGCCCGCGATCGCCTTGGTGCCCGAGGCGACGACGACATCGGCTCCCAGCGTGAGCGGCGTCTGGCCCAGCGGCGTCGCGGTCGTGTTGTCCACGGCGACCAGGGCTCCCTCGGCGTGGGCCGCCGTGGCCACGGCCGAGATGTCGACCAGGTCCAGGCCCGGGTTGGCCGGCGACTCCAGCAGCACCAGCCGGACCCCGCTGAACGAGGGGTACGGCCCGGCCGTGGATGCCTCGATCACGTTGATGTCCAGTTCGGACAGTATCGAGCCGCCGAAGGACCGCACGCTGTAGTAGCCATCGGAGGGGATGACCGCGGTGTCGCCGGGGCGCAGTACGGCCATGAACAGCGCCGTGATGGCGGCCTGGCCGCTGGCGAAGGTGAGGCAGGTGCCACCCTCGAGCTGGCCTATGGCGCTCTCCAGGATCTCGCGCGTCGGGTTCTCGGTGCGCCCGTACCCGTTGTCGCCCGAGGCGATGCCCTCCGGCCGAAGGTGATAGATGGTGGTCATGGCCGGGCCGGGCGATAGCGGCTCGCCGACCGCGGGCGCCGGCATTCCACTGTGGACACAACGTGTGCTGTCGGCGTATGTCACTCGGCCTTTGTAGCACGGGACATAAGGGTTTTCACAGCTAGACGGGGATCCATCCCCTCGTGACAGATACGCTCCACCTGCTCGGTGATGGGCATGTCGACTCCGTGCGCCCGAGCCAGGTCACGGATCGCCAGGCAGCTCTTGACCCCCTCGGCGGTGAAGCGCGTGAAGCGCTGCGCCTCCTCCAGGCTGAGTCCACGGCCCAGCGCCTCGCCGAACGTGCGGTTGCGGGAACCGGGCGACATGCATGTGGCCACAAGGTCGCCCAGACCAGCCAGGCCGGCGAAGGTCATCGGGTCGGCGCCCAGGGCAATGCCCAGGCGGGTGGTCTCGGCCAGGCCGCGGGTCATGATCATCGCTTTGGTGTTGTCGCCCATGCCCATCGCGTGGGCGATGCCGACCGCGAGGGCGATCACGTTCTTCACCGCGCCACCCAGCTCGCAGCCGATCACATCATCGTTGGTGTAGGGCCGGAAGTAGGGCGTGGTGATGGCGTCCTGCAGGCGGGTGGCGCGCTCCATGTCCACGCAGGCGGCGACGGTCGCGGCCGGCTGCCCCGCGGCGATCTCGAAGGCCAGGTTGGGCCCGCTGACCACGGCGACCCGATCCGCCGGGACCCCGGCCGCCTCGCAGATCACTTGGCTCATGCGCATGGTCGTGCCGAGCTCGATCCCCTTCATCAGCGAGACCAAAGTCGAGTCGGGCGCCAGCAAGCCTTTCCAGTTGGCGAGGTTGGCGCGAAGGGTCTGCGACGGGACGGCCAGCACCACCACCTCGGCACCGGCCAGCGCCTCGACGGAATTGACCGTCGCGCGGATGTGCGGGCTCAGCTCGGTACCCACGAGATATTCAGGGTTTTTTCTTTTCTCATTGATAGCCTCGGCGATCTCCGGCCGTCTGGCCCAGAGCATCACGTCGTTTCCGGCGTCACCGAGGATCTTGGCGAAGGCCGTCCCCCACGAACCCGCCCCGAGGACCGCAGATTTCATAGGGTGGACTCCTTTCGGGGCGCGGCGGGCGTCCACAGCGGCGGCGGGGTCGCGCCCCGGATCTCACCCACGATGGCACGGATACGCAGCATGATCGTTTCGGTCATCTCGCTGAGCACGGCCGTCGACGGCTCGGCGCCGCGCCACTTGCTGAGATCGACCTCGGGTGCGGCCCAAACCCAAACCGGCGTGCGCGGCCGCAGCCTCAGCTTCTTGGTGCGCGGGTCGAAGATCTTCTCCGGCCCCCACATCGCCACCGGGATCACGGGTGCGCCGGTCAGCAGCGCCAGCCTGGCCGCGCCGGTCTTGCCCCTCATCGGCCACAGGTCGGGCTCCTTGGAGGTGGTGCCCTCCGGGTAGATGACGACCGTCCCGTCCTTTTTCACTGCTTCCACGGCGGCGTCGAGCGCCCTGCTCGCGTCGATGGTGCCGCGCCGCACCGGGATCTGCCGAACCCAGTAGAGGATCTTGCCGGCGACGGGGAGCTTGAACAGGCTCTCCTTCGCCAGGAACTGCGGCCAGCGGCCGGACTCATAGACATAGCGAGCCACGATGAACGGGTCGGCATGGGACATGTGGTTTACGGCGAGGATCACCGGGCCGTCCTTGGGGATGTGCTCCCAGCCACGCCAGTCGGCCTTGGTGAAGATGGTGGTCGCCGGTTTGACCACACAAACGGCGAACCGTCTCCAAAACCCTAGCTTGCGGCGCGCCACGTGACCTCCACTGTGTTCTCCCCCCGAGTGTCAGCGAGCATCATGCCACAGGTCCATCATGGGAGCATGCGGCACAATTCCGGGGTGCTATGGACCATCCTCGTACCCCTCAAGCCGCCGGCGGAGGGGAAGAGCCGGCTGCGCGGCGTTCGGGGAAACCACGAGGATCTTGTGCTGGCCCTGGCGCGCTCGACCCTGTCGGCCGCCGCGGCCAGCCCCCTGGTCGAGCGGATCGTGGTGATTGGCACCCGGTTGCCGGGTTTCGAGAGCCGACCGGATCCGTTCGGAGACCTCAACCCCGCCTTGGCGCACGCGGCCGCCCGGGTCGACGGTCCGGTGGCCGCCCTTCCCGCGGACCTGCCCGCCCTGCGACCGGCTGAGCTGACCGAAGCGCTGTCCATGGCCACTTCCCGTGCGTTCGTTCCGGATTTCGAGGGTACCGGGACGGTCCTGCTCGCCGCGCCGTTTGGTGACCTCAATCCCCAGTTCGGACCGGGGTCGGCGGCGCGGCACGAGCTGTCCGGCGCCCGGCGCCTGCCGGGCTCCTGGCCGACTCTGCGCCGCGATGTCGACACAGCCGTCGACCTGAAGGAGGCGATCCGGCTCGGCTGGCGTTATCTTGAGCCTATGCAGGGCACTGTTTCCGCCTTCGATCCGGACACGCGCAGCGGTGAGCTGCTGCTCGACGACGGCACTCCGGTCAAGTTCGGCGCCGACGCTTTCGACCTGTCGGGCCTGCGCCTGCTGCGCGTGGGCCAGCGGTTGCGGGTCGAGAAGGGCCTTGACGGAGGCGTTGAAAAGATTGCACTGGTCACGCTGTAGGAGTTCTTCTGGTATTCAACTCCTTCGGGTGAGAATAGGCAGGTGAGCGTCGCCGGTACTCAAGTCGGGGATCGTTACTTCAACCGCGAGCTGTCCTGGCTCGATTTCAATGCCCGGGTGCTGGCCCTCGCCGAGGATGATCGCGCCCCTCTCCTGGAGCGGATGAAGTTCCTGGCCATCTTCGCCCAGAACCTCGATGAGTTCTTCATGGTGCGGGTGGCGGGGCTGCATCGCCGCCTGCAGACCGGCCTTCCCGCGCGCGGCGCCGACCAGTTGCCGCCGCGCGCCCAGCTGGAGGTGGTGGCCGAGCGCACCGCCGAGCTGATGGCCCGCCACGCATCCTTGTTTACCAAGGTGATCCGGCCCGAGATGGACGCGGCCAGCATCAAGATACTTTCCTGGGCGGATCTGAACAAAAAGGACCATGAGCGGCTGCGGTCGTACTTCCGGGACAACGTTTTCCCGGTGCTCACCCCGCTGGCCGTCGGCGATCCCGCGCACCCCTTCCCGTACATCTCCGGCCTTTCGCTCAACCTGGCGACGGTGGTCCGCGACCCGGAGACGGGGCAACAACTCTTCGCCCGGGTCAAGGTGCCCAACAACGTGCCGCGCTTCGTCACCGTGGCGCAGGACGCCAAAGGCGTGCGCTTCCTGCCCCTCGAGGAGCTGATCGCCAACCAGCTCGGCCAGCTCTTCTCCGGCATGCTCGTGGTCGAGCACCACCTGTTCCGGGTCACCCGCAACGCCGACCTCGAGATCGACGAGGACCGCGACGAGGACCTCATCGAGGCGATGGAGCGGGAGCTGGCCCGGCGGCGCTTCGGCCCGCCGGTGCGGCTGGAGGTCGCCTCCACCATCTCCGACAACGTGCTGCAGACCCTCGTCGAGGAGCTGGAGGTGGACCAGCACGATGTCCAGCGCATCCCGGGTTTGCTTGACCTGGCGGCGCTTTGGCAGCTCTACGAGCTCGACCGGCCGGAGCTCAAGGATCCCACCTTCGTCCCGGCGACGCACCCGCGGCTGTTAGAGGGAGAAAAGACCCGCAGCGTCTTCAACATCCTGCGCGACGGCGACATCCTTGTGCACCACCCGTACCACTCCTTCTCCACGAGCGTGCAGCGTTTCATCGAGCAGGCCGCCGCCGACCCACATGTGCTGGCGATAAAGCAGACGCTATATAGGACGTCAGGCGAATCCCCGATCGTCGACGCCCTCGTCGCCGCGGCCGAGGCGGGCAAACAGGTCGTGGTGCTCGTGGAGGTGAAGGCGCGCTTCGACGAGGAGGCGAACATCGGCTGGGCGCGCAAGCTCGAGCGCGCCGGCTGCCATGTGGTCTATGGCATGGTGGGCCTCAAGACCCACTGCAAGACCGCTCTCGTGGTACGGGATGAGGCGGGCCAGATCCGGCGCTACTGCCACATCGGGACAGGCAACTACAACCCCAAAACCGCCCGGCTCTACGAGGATCTGGGCATGCTCACCGCCGATCCGGAAGTGGGCGCTGACCTCACCGATTTGTTCAACACGCTCACCGGGTACAGCCGGCAGACCGCCTACCGCCGCCTTCTCGTTGCCCCCCACGGCATCCGCAGCGGCATCGTGGAGCGCATCGAGCGGGAGATCGAGCACGCCAAGGCCGGTGCCCCGGCCCTCATCCAGATGAAGGCGAACTCGCTCGTCGACGAGCAAGTGGTGGACGCGCTTTACCGCGCCTCGGAGGCGGGGGTCCGGGTGGACCTCATCATCCGGGGTATGTGCACCCTCAGGCCGGGAGTGCCGGGCCTGTCGGAGAACATCCGCGTGCGCTCGATCCTCGGGCGATTCCTTGAGCACTCGCGGGTCTTCCGGTTCGGCAACAACGGCGAGTCCGAATTCTGGATCGGCTCGGCCGACATGATGCACCGCAACCTCGATGCGCGCGTGGAAGCTATGATCCAGGTGATAGACCCGGTGGCGCGCGAGGGACTCGACCGGGTCATCAGCGAGGCGATGTCCGATGAGCGCGAGGCGTTCGAACTCGGCGCCGATGGCGGCTGGGCCCGCCACATCTCCACCCCCGAGAAGCCCCTCACAGACCTCCAACAAACGCTTCTGCGGAGAGTGGGAGCCAATTAAGGTGGTCTGATGCTGGAGGAGGAACTCAAGTTCGAGGTCGACGACAACTTCTCCCTGCCGGCGATACGAGGGCTCAGGCTCAAGGGCCGCAAAAAGCTTCTCGCCACCTACTTCGACACCGCCGACCTGAGGCTGGCGCGTTGCGGCGCCTCGCTTCGCCACCGCGTCGGCGACGAGTTGCCGTGGACCGTCAAGCTTCCCACCGGGGTGCCGGGCGTCCGGCACGAGATCTCCATGACCGGCCCGCGCGTCAAGCCGCCGGTGGATCTGGTGTGGTTGGTGGCGTCCCTGACGCGTGGCGCGCCGTTGCGCCGCGCGGCGGTGCTTCGTAGCGACCGGCAGGTGCACATCGCCGACGGTGTCGAGATCGCCGATGACCGCGTGCTGTCGGGCGCGATGGCGTTCCGCGAGATCGAACTGGAGCTTCTGGACGAGGGTGCGCGCAAGGAGCTGTCCACTTTGGAGCGGATGCTCAAGCGCGCGGGCGCGCGGCCGAGCCCGTTCCCCTCGAAGCTGGCCAGGGTGCTGGGCGAGCGCGCATCCCGGCCGCCCGATCTGGTCCCTCCTTCGGGGGAGGCCGGCGCCTCCGGGCAAGAGTTGGTGCGCCAGGCGATCCGCCATGGGGTGCAGCGGATGCTCTGGCACGATCCATTGGTACGCCTCGGCGACCCCCTGCCCGACGGGGACACGCCCGTGCACAAGATGCGCGTGGGTTGCCGGCGGCTGCGCTCAGATCTGCGGACGTTCTCCGGAATGCTCGACGGCGACTGGGTGGACTGGTTGCGCGCCGAGCTGAAGTGGGCGGCCGATCTGCTGGGCGCAGCGCGGGATATAGAGGTGTTGCGGGCGCGGTTGCGGGTGACCGCCGCGGCGGATCCCCTCGCCCCGATGGACCAGGCCGCGATCGCCTCCATCGACGGCCGCCTGGCCGAGCGGCACGCCTTGGCGCTCAAGGAGTTGGAGGAGGGCCTTCGCACGGGGCGGTACGTGGATCTGGTGGAGGAGCTGACCCGCGCGACGCGGGAACAGCCCTTCACCACCGACGAGCTCAAGGTGCGCGAGGCCCGAAAGCTTCCCGCCAAGGCGGAGGCGCTCACTCCCGGGGACCCCGACGACAAGTGGCATGAGGTCCGGATCCTCGCCAAGCGAGCGCGTTATGCCGCCGATGCCCTTGGACACAAGCCTCGGGCGAAGGAGCTCGCGGCGGTACAAGACCTTCTTGGAGAGCACCAGGACGCGGCGGTCGCGGCGCAGACGTGGCTTGAGTTCGCGGCCGACCCGGCGCTGGCCGTCACCTCGGGGCGGCTCTACGAACGGGAACGGACGCGCATCCGCCAGGTGCGCGAGGAGTTCCCGGCGGCCTGGAAACGTGTATGAAACGCGTATATAAAGGAAAGTCCCGCCGGCTAACCGCCGGCGGGACTGTCATAGCCCAGGATTAGTTCAGCGCTTGGCTGCCTTCTTCGCTGGGGCCTTCTTGGCGGGGGCCTTCTTAGCCACCGCTTTGGTCGCGGTCTTGCGGGTGGCGGTCGCCTTGGTCGCGGCCGTCGTCTTCTTGGCGGCGGCCTTCTTCGCGGGCGCCTTCGCCGCCGTCTTCTTCGCGGTCGCAGCCGTCTTGGCCGGGGCCGCCTTCTTGGCCGGGGCCGCCTTCTTGGCGGCGGCGGTGGCCTTGGCGGTGGCCGCCTTCTTGACGACCGTCTTCTTCGCCGGCGCGGGAGCCTTGCCCGTGGCGACGGTCTCCTTGAAGCCGGCGCCCGGACGGAACGCCGGAACCGTCGTCTTCTTCACCTTGACTGCTTCGCCGGTGCGGGGGTTGCGGGCCATGCGGGCCGCGCGGGCGCGGCGCTCGAACACGCCGAAGCCGGTCAGCGAAACCTTTTCTCCCTTGGTGACCGCGCCCTGGATCTCGGACAGCGTGGCCTCAAGCACCGCCGTAGCAGTCTTCTTGTCAGTCACGCCCGGGTGCGACGCGATCGCATCGATGAGCTCGCTCTTGTTCATTTTTTCCTCCGGTTATGTCCCTCAGGACCCTTACCAGCCACTCTGTTTCCGCACAGTAGGCCTTAAAACCTCAAACTGCCAATAGGATGCGCCAAACGCATCGTTGTGTCGCAGAAATAACGACGGTCGCGTCCCAAAGAGACGCGACCGTCGGAGCTTAACCGAACCGTTAGGACACAACCACCCCATACGAAGGTCGTTGCGCCTCAAAGGCTGTGATGGCGTCTTCATGGCGCAGGGTCAGACCGATGTCATCAAGCCCCTCCATAAGGCGCCACCTGCTGAAATCGTCGAGCGAGAAGGCCCAGGAGCGGTCCGCGCAGCGGACTTCGCGTGCCGCCAGGTCCACTTCGACCGTCGTGGTCGGACTCTGCTCGACCGTGTCCCACAAGGTCTCAACGGCCGCCTGAGGCAGCTCGACCGTCAACAAGCCTTGCTTGAGCGAGTTTCCCCGAAAAATGTCGCCGAAACGCGGTGCGATGACGACCCGGAAGCCATAATCCGACAGCGCCCACACCGCGTGCTCCCGGGAGGAGCCGGTGCCGAACTCCTCTCCGGCGACCAGAATGCTCGCCCCGGCATAGGCGGGGCGGTTGAGCACGAACCCGGGATCCTCGCGCCAGGCGGCGAAAAGCCCGTCCTCGAAACCGGTCCGCGTCACACGCTTGAGGTACACGGCGGGAATGATCTGGTCGGTGTCCACGTTGGAGCGCCGCAATGGCACAGCTGTTCCAATGTGAGTACTAAATTTTTCCATTTGTGGGTACCCCTTCAGAGGTCGGCCGGGGCGGCGAGGCGGCCCACGACGGCTGTCGCGGCGGCCACCGCGGGCGAGACAAGGTGCGTGCGCCCGCCCTTGCCCTGGCGCCCTTCGAAGTTCCGGTTGGAGGTCGAGGCGGACCGCTGGCCCGGCTTGAGCGTGTCCGGGTTCATCCCCAGGCACATGGAGCATCCGGCAAAGCGCCACTCGGCGCCGGCCGCCGTGAAGACCTCGTGCAGCCCTTCGGCTTCGGCCTGCGCCCGGACGGCGGCCGATCCGGGCACAATCATCATCCGCACCCCGTCGGCGACCTTGTGCCCGCGGATGACGTCAGCGGCCAGGCGCAGATCCTCCAGTCGCCCGTTGGTGCACGAGCCGACGAAGACGACATCCACGGCGACATCGCGCAGCGGCGTGCCGGGGCTGAGAGCCATGTACTCCACCGCGCGGCGGGCGGCGGTGCGTTCCGCCTCGGTGGAGAACGACTCGGGGTCGGGAACACTGGCGCTCAACGGCGCCCCTTGGCCCGGATTGGTACCCCACGTGACAAACGGCGTCAGCGAAGAGGCGTCCAGCTCCACCTGCGAGTCGAAGACGGCACCCGGATCCGTGGGCAGGCTTCGCCAGTGGTCCAGAGCGGACTCCCAACTCTTGCCCCGGGGCGCGAACGCCCGGCCCTCAAGCCAGGCATAGGTAGTGTCGTCGGGCGCGATGAGACCGGCCTTGGCGCCCCACTCGATCGACATGTTGGAGACGGTCATCCGCCCCTCCATGCTCAGCTTCTCGATCGCCGATCCCCTGTACTCCACCACGTGACCGCGGCCCGCGCCCGTCCCGACCTTGGAAATGAGGGCCAGAATCAGGTCTTTGGCGGTCACCCCCGCGGGCAGCTCGCCGGTTACGTTGACCGCGAGCTGTTTCGGCGTGGTCTGCGGCAGCGTCTGGGTGGCCAGCACGTGCTCCACCTCCGAGGTGCCGATGCCGAAAGCCAACCCGCCGAAGGCACCGTGGGTGGAGGTGTGCGAGTCGCCGCAGACGATGGTCATGCCCGGCTGGGTCAATCCTTGCTGCGGGCCCATGACGTGGACGACGCCTTGCTCCGGGTCGCCGAGCGGGTGCAGCCGGATGCCGAACTCGGCACAGTTGCGGCGCAGCGTCTCTATCTGGGTCCGCGAAGTGGGATCGCTGATGGTCAAAAGGTTGTCGGTCGGGGTGTTGTGGTCCTCGGTCGCGATGGTCAGGTCGGGTCGCCTTACCTTGCGCCCGGCCATCCTGAGCCCGTCGAAAGCCTGTGGGCTGGTCACTTCATGCAACAGGTGAAGGTCGATATAGAGGAGGTCCGGCTCCCCATTAGCCCGGTGTACTACATGTGTGTCCCAGACCTTCTGGGCAAGAGTCCTGCTCACTGGTGTCTCCCACCATCTGGACATCCCACTTTTTGGGAGGTATGTTTCGGTGCGTGGGACACAGTATGTCTGGCGTCGGCGTGCTTGACAAGGCGGTCTTGATCCTTGGCGCCTGTGTTGACGGCGCGAGCCTTGCCGAATTGGTCGAGCGCACCAAGCTGCCGCGCGCTACCGCGCACCGGCTGGCGCAAGCTCTGGAAATACACCGGATCCTGGTGCGGGACACGCAAGGACGCTGGCGTCCCGGCCCCAGGCTTGGAGAATTGGCCAATGCCGCGCCGGATGTCCTGTTGACCGCGGCGGAGCCGCTGCTCGCGGCGCTGCGCGACGCCACCGGGGAGAGCGCTCAGCTCTACCTTCGCCGGGCGGATGAGCGGGTTTGCGTGGCCGCCGCGGAAAGGGCCAGTGGTCTTCGCGACACCGTCCCGGTGGGTGCGATCCTTCCCATGACAGCCGGTTCAGCAGCGCAGATCCTTCTGGCCTGGGAGCCGCCCGAGGCGGTCATGCCTCTATTGCCGCGCTGCCGGTTCACCGGCCGCACTCTGGCCGAAGTCCGGCGCCGCGGCTGGGCTCAATCCGTGGCCGAGCGCGAGCCTGGCGTCGCGTCGGTCAGCGCACCGATCCGCGACCGCACCGGCCGGGTGATCGCTGCCATAAGCGTTTCCGGCCCCATCGAGCGCCTGGGCCGCCGTCCGGGCGACCGCCACGCCATGGCCGTGGTGCGGGCAGGGCAGAGGCTCTCAGGGCTCTAGGTTTAACTCCGTTCAGGCGAAGCCGTGCTTGCGGCGTCGCTGAGATTTGAACGCTTCGCGAAGCGTTCAAATCTCAGCGGCTGCGCACCTCGAGGGCTCCGTCGCGGGGCTGCTGCGCGTTTGCGGGCAGGAGAGCGATCCCGCGGTCCACGATGACCAGCCGCCTTGGCCGTCGACTCGGACCAGAGCGAGTTCGGTGAGGCGCCAAGGGCAACGCTGATCTCCTCACGCGCAAGGCCCAATTCCCGGTGCGAGCGCCCCGATAGCCCTGGCGACTCCCCGCCCGGCGAGGTCTGGCCAGCGCTTGTCCGGTGACATCCACGCCGTCCGGTACATGCTGTGTCGGCGGAAAAACGAATCGCCGCAACAGAATCCGGTCAGCCAGGAATAACCGGTATTCCTAAACCGGTCATCGCCGCTTTGGGCATCGCCAGACCGTCGGGATTGGATCTCCCACTTTTCCCACACATGCGCTCCGAAAGGTAACCAGATAATGAGAACCCCTTAGGCCAACCCGCCTGGCAATCGCCACGGCTGTCGTGGCCGTTTGGCCTCCGCGCCGACGAGCAGCCTCACGGCGGTGGCCGCGCCTGCCACACCGTTCTTCGGGCCGGCGATCGACAGTTACGCCGACTACGACGGTCAGGACACCTGTGACCCCAACGTCGAGCCGGGCGTGGACGACTTCAGAAGCCTGCTGGTCAACACCTACGGCTCGTACGGGAAATCACCCGTGCCTGCCACATCGGCGACCAGCGCGAGCACAAGGAAGGCCGCGCGCTTGACTATTACCTGCTGGCCAACGATCCGGTCCAACGGGCGCAAGCCGACGACCTGCTGAACTGGCTGCTCGCCACGGACCAGTACGGCAACCAGCACGCGATGGCGCGGCGGCTGGGCATCAACGGATCCATCGTGGTGGTCGCTCGCGGTACCGGCAACAAAATCTACGGCGGCTCCTACGGCTCATGGGCGCAGATTGGCACCGGGCAGGCGACCTTCACCGGTGACCTGAGCGCTTTCGTCGCAGCCAGCACCAACGGGATCGTGTTTATGGACCTTGCCACGGACGGCCCGCAGCCGCGAGTTGAGGGCGTCGCGACTGGTCAGCGAATGCTCCACGTCCATCGAACCAACGAGGTCGCGCAATGTGGTGGAGACAAGCTGCTCGATCCCGTGTACGTAGTTCTTGATCCCATACACCAGACGGATTGGATCGACGATCCTGTACTGGATAACCGTATCGATAGAGACCGCATAGTTCTCAGAGGTGACAGCGGACTGCGGCGGCAGGCTGAGTGTCTGCTCGCGCAGGTCGACCTTGGCTACGACGTGCTCCGTGAACGGATTCAGTGCATGCACGCCGTGCATCAACAACCTCGGTTCCTTCTCCAACCGCTCAACAACGAAGGCGTATCGGTACGGCACGTTTTTGTGATCCGAAACAATGTGATCACCGCGAAAAGGACAAGCACCACGGCTAGGGCTATCGCGAAAGTCATCAAGTCCTCCGATTGATGCCGCCATGTCACTTACACGACTCCAGAACCCGTTCGGCCCGGGCGAGGGGCATCAAATCGCCGAGCACTCACAAGCCTCAACGGCTCGCGCAGGTGCCGGCCGAGAATCGCGGTCTGCGCTGGGGAGAGTGCTGCACACGCACGCTCCGAGCGAGTTCGAGAAGCGGATCAACAGCCATAGAAGGGCAAACATGAATGCAGGCCACCACCAATATCGGTGGTGGCCTGCGCTATGCGCTGTAGCCCCGAAGGGATTCGAACCCTCGCTACCGCCTTGAGAGGGCGGCGTCCTAGGCCGCTAGACGACGGGGCCAAGAACCTTCTCCGTGAAAGCTGCTGAAGCGTAACAGCTCCAGCGGTGGCTATCACCGCTGGGGTACCAGGACTCGAACCTAGACTAACGGAGCCAGAATCCGTTGGGCTGCCAATTACCCCATACCCCAAAGGCACGGTGGTGGCCGCGCCGAGGACGAACTTTACCCGACCCGGCCGCACCGCACCAAATCGATTCCCCGCTCAGAGCGTCAGGACCGGGTTAAGCAGCTCACCCAGGCCCTCGATCCGCACCGTCACCACATCCCCGCTGTGCAGCGGCGACACCCCGGCCGGCGTGCCCGTGAGGATCACGTCGCCAGGAAGCAGCGTCATGATGTGCGACACATACGAGATGAGGGTCGGCACGTCGAAGACCATGTCCTTGGTCCGACCGAGCTGGCGCACCTCCTCGTTGACCTCGCAGCGCACCTCCACGTCCGAGACGTCCACGGTCGTGTCGATCCACGGGCCGAGCGGGCAGAACGAGTCGAACCCCTTAGCCCGAGTCCACTGCCCGTCAGAGCGTTGCAGGTCGCGCGCTGTCACGTCGTTAGCACAGGTGTACCCGAAAATCGTCGCCGCGGCCGCCGAGCGGTCGACCCGGCGGGCCCCGCTCGCGCCGATGACGACGGCCAGCTCCGCCTCGTGCTCCACCCGCTGGGACTGCGGAGGCAGCCTGACGGCGTCGTGTGGCCCGATAACCGACGTCGAGGGCTTCAGGAACAGCAGCGGCTCCTTGGGGACCTCAGAGCCGTGCTCAGCGGCGTGGTCGGCGTAGTTTCGCCCGACGCACACCACCTTGCTGGGCAGGATCGGCGAGAGCAGCCTCACGTCGGCCACGGCCCAGCGCTGGTCGGTGGGTTTGATCTCACCGAAGGGGTGACCGTCGATGGCGACGACGGTCTCCCCCTCGACCACTCCAAAGGACATGCCGCCTTGATGTACAAACCGAGCTATCCGCACCGCACCAATCTATCGAGTGCAGATCTCGTTGACCTTCTCGGACAGGTCCTCGATGCGCTTGCTGTTGAAGTTCTGAACCGAGGCCAGATCGCCGCTCAGGTTGCCGCCCTGGATCTCCATCTCCTTGGCCACATCCTCGACCGCCTTCTTCAGCTCGGTGCTCTGGGCGGTCTCGACGTCCTTGCGCAATTTGCCGGCCAGGTCGATCAGCATGGTCCCGGACTGCTTCACGGACGCCTGGGAAGTGCTTATATCCCCGGATGTCGCCGCGGCGCCGGCCTTGTCCAGCTCCTTCATGAAGTCTGTGAGGCCCTTGACCACCGTTGCCCCAGAGACGTCGCACACGGTGGCCGTGTCCGACGCAGGCTTGGTTGACGGTTGCGCGGCCTGGGCCGCGACGCTCGGCCCGGCCAGCAACGCCAGCACGGAAGCCGAGACAACGATGACTCGCTTCATCTTGTTCTCTCCCCCCGAAGAGATTTGGTCTGAGCAAGGCTACCCGCAGAATCTCGGGCGTCTAACCTTGAGCGGTGTTTTTATCCCGGCCCGAGTGGGAGGTGCGACGCGCGGCACATGAGGCACGCGTGGACGCGCTCCTCGGTGACCACCTGGAGCGGCGCCGCCGCGGGCTGAGACATCCGGTGCGGGACTTCCTGTTCACGTACTACTCGTACCGCCCTGGGCAGTTGCGGCGCTGGTTTCCCGGCCTCGGAGTCGAACTCGAAGGCGTCGAACTCGAAGGCGTCGAGCCCTTGGACTCCAAGGAAACCGGACGCCGGTACGGTTCGATCCGCTGGATCCGCGACCTGCTCCAAGCGACCGCGGAAAGGCCTGGGCACTTCGGCTGCTTCGGCATGCACGAGTGGGCGATGGTCTACCGCCAGACTCAGCCGGAGCTGCGGCACAACGCCTATCCGCTGCGGATCGACCCGGACGCGGTGGTGGAGGAGCGTGGGATCAGATGCGGGCACTTCGACGCATTTAGGTTTTTCACACCACCGGCGCGCCCGCTCAACATCCTGCAGCCCACCCGCGAAGCCCAGCCGGACAACGAGCAACCGGGATGCCTGCACGCGAATATGGACCTATATAAGTGGTCATACAAGCTCGCGCCGCTCGCCCCGGCCGAGCTGATCGCGGACTGCTTCGAACTGGCGAGCGCCGTCCGGGAGCTGGACATGCGCGCCAGCCCTTACGACCTAAGGGATCTGGGCTACGCCCCGGTGAAGATCGAGACGCCCGAGGGGCGCGCCGAGTACGCGGCGGCGCAACGAGACTTCGCCGAGCGGGCGAAACCCTTGCGCCAGAGACTGATCGAGGTGTGCGTCAGAGCGCTCCAAGGTACCTGATGCGCTCGTAGGGCGTCACCTCGCGCCTGTACTCCTCCCACTCCGCGCGCTTGTTGCGCAGGAAGAAGTCGAAGACGTGCTCCCCGAGCACCTCGGCCACCAGCTCCGAGCCGGACATCACCTGGATCGCCTCGGACAGGCTCTCCGGCAGGGTGGCGTAGCCCATCGCGCGTCGCTCCGCATTGGACAGTGACCACACGTCGTCCTCGGCGCCCGGCGGCAGCTCGTAACCCTCTTCGATCCCTTTGAGGCCCGCCCCGAGCAGGACGGCGAACGCCAGGTACGGGTTGCAGGCCGAGTCGAGCGACCGCACCTCGACCCTCGCCGAGTTGGGTTTTCCATAGGCCGGTACCCGGACCAGCGCCGACCGGTTCAGATGCCCCCAGCACACGTAGGCCGGCGCCTCCGCGATGCGGTCCGGGATGGCTTGCGGGAACAGCCGCTTGTATGAGTTGACCCACTGGTTGGTCACGGCGGTGAACTCCCGGGCGTGGGTCAGCACCCCCGCGATGAAAGACTTGGCGGTCTTGGAGAGCTTGTGCGGGTCGGCCGGGTCGTGGAAGGCGTTGCGCTCCCCCTCGAACAGGGACAGGTGCGTGTGCATCCCGTTGCCCGGCTGGTCGGTGAAGGGCTTGGGCATGAAGGTCGCCCGGACCCCGTGGGTCAGCGCCACCTCCCGCATCACATGCCGGAAGGTCATGATGTTGTCGGCCGTCGTCAGCGCGTCCGCGTAGCGCAGGTCGATCTCCTGCTGGCCCGGGGCGACCTCGTGGTAGCTGAACTCCACCGAGATGCCGATGCGCTCCAGCGCCAGCACCGCCTGCCGCCGGAAGTCGCGCGCCACGGCGTGGGTGGTGTGGTCGAAGTAGCCGCCGCTGTCGACCGGAATCGGCACCGAACCGTCGATCGGGCCGTCCTCCAGGAGGAAGAACTCGATCTCCGGGTGGGTGTAGAAGGTAAATCCCTTGTCCGCGGCGCGCGATAGCGCCCGGCGCAGCACG
>Ga0075418_10002411_pt1 | contig 21376 bp, 18 predicted proteins | sample SoiMetdeltSBSDD2_FD_81776 | JGI IMG/M metagenome (GOLD analysis project Ga0075418, IMG submission 81776) | Bulk soil microbial communities from a Populus tree surrounding site in Tennessee, USA - Soil MetaG P. deltoides SBSDD2 | ecosystem: Environmental > Terrestrial > Soil > Tree plantation...
CTGCCAAACCTACAGGTCGAACTGAGCTTTGATTGGATCGTGAGAGCGGGGTTGATCGCTTTGGTCAGTTCCAGTTTGGGCGGCTTCTACCCAGCACTGCGCGCCGCTCGTCAGGATCCGATCGACGCGTTGGCGTATGAATAGTTGACTGTTGTTAGTCGCCAGCTGCCGACAACAAACTGCCTATGGCGGATAACCAACAACTCGAAACCGATAACTAAATTCACCCCCCAACCCGTTCTTTACGCTATAATTCCCCCTTTAAATTGCCTGTCGGTGCCTGTTTTCCTTAATGAAAAACATACTTGAAGCCCTGGATGTCAAGAAGACTTATAGGGTTGGAAAAATTGAAGTTGCTGCACTTCGAGGCGTTTCCATCCGAATGCGGGAAGGGGAGTTCATCTCGATCATGGGACCGTCAGGTTGCGGCAAGTCGACCTTACTGCACATTCTGGGCGGACTAGCGAAGCCCACATCGGGCAAGGTCGTGATTGATGGCGAGGAGATTTCCTCCGTAAAGGACGGCGCTCGCACCGACATCCGGAGACGAAAGATAGGTTTTGTCTTTCAAAGGTACAACCTCCTTCCAACTTTGACGGCCAAGGGCAATCTCGAGATTGCACGACAGATTTTTGGCAACGAAAACGGGGATGAGACCCATATTCAGAATGTTTTGAGGTTATTGGGTCTTGAGAAGAAAGTGAAGCACAAGCCGTCCGAAATGTCTGGCGGAGAACAGCAACGCGTCGCCATAGCCCGCGCCGTCATCAACAAGCCGGCCATCCTGCTCGCAGATGAGCCGACGGGTAATTTGGATACAGAGAATTCGCAGGTTGTTCTTTCGATGTTGCAAGAGCTGAATCGCACTTTCAACCAGTCGATTATCATGATTACCCACAACCCGGAGGCGGCCGCGGTCGGAAACCGGTTAATTGAAATGCGGGACGGGTGTGTCGTTCCTCACGAACACGATGTCAGCTTTAATCGCAAAGAGGATACGATCTACATCTAGGTCGGCGTCGATCGACTCTGTTTAGAAACTATGTCTGGAATAAACAAAGTTGTTTTCTGGAGTTACGCGCGAGGCACGCTTCAGTACGACATTCTTTGCGCTTTGATCCTGATTTTTATCTTTGCAACCCCTCGGCAGTTCTTTCAGGACTGGACTGTGATCAGCAACCCCCACCAGTTTGCCTTCGGGGAAGACATCGTCAACACCTTTGACCAGCATGGTAACCCGGTCTTCAACATCAGTGCTCAGTTGGTTCCCGCAAGTCACGACGCCTCCGCGGTCAAGAATGCAGCTCTCACGCAGCTTCAAAAAACCCTCAACAAACAGGTTTCGATTGCCGACATCAAGCCAATCTTGGATGAGAATGGTCGCACAATTGGCTACTCAATCTGGCTTGGACAAGAAAATTCCTCTACCTTTTAGCCCAAATCAAGCATCCTAAAGAAAGCCGTTGGCAACGCCGACGCGAATCGGAGGTTGGCACAACGAATGTGCGGAGAGGGTGCTGATCTATGAGAAAAGAAATGAACCGTCTATTGGGATTTTTTGCCGCTTTACTTCTTTGTCTTGGCGCCAGCTGTTCGAGGGCCCTTGGTCAGGACGCAATCACGCCGGAGACGCGGCGCGTGTTGGCGAGTATCGATCAAGCCGGCAAGCGATTAACCGACCTCACAGCCGATATCAAGCAGACGAAGGTGACTCTTGTCGTCAACGACACCTCCACCGAAACCGGTAAGCTTTTCCTGAAACGGTTGAAAGACGGCAACCGGACGAAGTTGGAATATGAGAAGCCTGAACTTAAGACCTTGCTCATCGACAAGGGGAAAGTCTTGATTTATGAGCCTAAGATCAAGCGGCTGCAGGAGATTGAGCTGGGTAAGAATCGGGCACAGGCAGAATTCCTGTTAACGGGTGTCGGACAATCGAGCGCCAATCTGACAAACACTTATGACGTCAAGTTTCTGAAGGAAGAAATCATCAATGGCGTGAAGACATCGTTGCTCGAACTGAAACCGAAGTCCGGTAAAGTCTCAGCGATGTTCACGCAGATCTGGCTTTGGATCGATCCCGCGACCGGATTGCCCACCCAAACCAGGCTTACCGAATCGAGTGGAGACCATTTGACGTTCCAGCTTGAGAACATCAAGATCAATCCGAAACTCTCGGACAAAACCTTCAAGCTGGATGTACCCAGCGATGTACAGAAGATCAAGCCAATGAGCTCGAGGTAGGCTTTCTCGCTCATGCCCAAGACGATTCTTGTGATTGACGATAACCCCAGGATGCTGGTCCTGGAGAAGACCATCCTCGTACAGGGCGGCTTTGCGGTTCGAAACGGCTTCAGACGGCGTTGAGGGTCTGGAGAAGCTGTAAGCAGAGCCCTACGGCGGAATCGTATTGGATGTGATGATGCCGCGCATGGACGGCTACGAAACCGCCAAGGAGATCAAGAAATTGGAAGAACACAAACGACACCGATCGTGATGGTGACTGCCAGTGTTGGACGAAGTGCCATCACCCAAGGGTTTAGTTCTGGCATCGTTGTTTTCATGAACAAGCCATTTACCGCCAAGAAGTTTCTCACTGTGGTTCAGACGATTATTCGTTAGCCGGTTCTGAGCCAACAACGATCAACTAACAACAAACTACGCTTGAATCAACTGCCGCAGCACATACGGCAGGATGCCGCCGTGCTGGTAGTAATCAATCTCAATCGGCGTGTCGATTCGCAGCGTCACCGGGACTTCTTCGCGGCTTCCGCTTTTCCGGTGAATCACTAGCGTGACGTTCTGCTGTGGCTGAACCTGGCCATCGAGTCCCAAGAGGTCGAACGTCTCGCTACCGTCCAGCTTTAGCGACAGTGCCGTAGTTCCTTCCTTGAATTGACACGGTAGGACGCCCATTCCCACCAGGTTGCTGCGATGAATACGCTCGAAGCTCTGTGCGACCACCACCTTCACTCCGAGAAGCCGGGTTCCTTTTGCAGCCCAATCGCGTGAACTCCCCGTGCCATATTCCTGTCCGGCAAAGATGATCAGGGGAATGCCGTCCTTCTGGTACTGCATCGAGGCATCATAGATACTCACCTGCTGGCCTGAAGGTTGCTGAATGGTGACGCCACCCTCCACCCCCGGCACCATCAAATTCTTGATGCGCACGTTGGCAAACGTCCCGCGTGTCATTACCCGGTCGTTGCCTCGACGTGAACCATAGCTATTGAAGTCATCTGGAGTGACGCCTTGCTCTTGCAGATACAGCCCAGCAGGAGATGTTTTCTTGATTGCTCCGGCGGGGCTGATGTGGTCGGTAGTTACCGAGTCTCCGAAGATGGCCAGCGGGCGAGCACCATTGACGCTCGAAATCTTCCCGGGTTGAAGACTGAAATTCTCAAAAAATGGAGGTTCTTGAATATAGGTTGATTCCGCGTCCCAGGCATAAACGTCACCTGCGCTGGAAGGGATCTCGTTCCACATGGGATTCTGGGCGGCGAAGTCTTGATAAAGTCTCCGGAAAGTTGCCGGGTCAAATGCCGACACCATCAGCTCGCGGACTTCCTTCAAGCTCGGCCACACATCTCTAAGGTAAACGCTCTGTCCATCTTTGCCCTTTCCCAGAGGCTCTTCCGTCAGGTTGATGTCCACGCGCCCGGCGAGAGCGAAGGCGACCACCAGCGGTGGACTCATGAGAAAGTTGGCTTTGATGTTCTGGTGGACGCGCGCCTCGAAGTTACGATTGCCGCTCAGCACACTGGCAGCAATCAAATCATTCTTGGTGACTACTTCCTCAATGCGCGCTTCGAGCGGCCCCGAGTTCCCAATGCAGGTGGTGCAGCCGTAACCAACCAGCTGAAAACCTAACCGGTCGAGGTAGGGCTGGAGTCCGGTTTTTTCCAGGTAGTCGGTAACAACACGTGAGCCTGGAGCCAAGGACGACTTGACCGTTGGTCGTACCGTTAGACCTTTTTCCACCGCCTTGCGTGCTAACAGGCCGGCGGCCAGCATGACACTTGGATTTGATGTGTTTGTACACGACGTAATGGCGGCGATCAGAACGTCCCCGTGGCCCACATCGGCACTTGGTCTGTTGCCATTCGGCAGCGCAAAACGCTGTGACAAAGCCGCCTTGGGCTTGTTGTAGCCATTCTCGCTCACAGGTTTCTGGAACAACTCGACAAACTTTTCCTTCAATCGCGGAAGTTCTATGCGGTCCTGCGGACGCTTGGGTCCGGCCACGGCTGGGTGAATGTCTCCCAAATCCAGCTCCAGCGTGCTGCTATAGTCGCACTCGCCCTTCCGCGGAATTCCGAAGAGCCCTTGCGCTTTGAAATAGTTGCGGAACGTCTCGACCTGCCCTTCTGTCCGTCCGGTGGAGGTCAAGTATTTGCAGGTTTCATCGTCGATGGGGAAGAAGCCCATCGTGGCGCCGTATTCCGGGGCCATGTTGCCAATGGTGGCACGGTCAGTAACCGGCAGGGCAGAAGCGCCTTCGCCGAAATACTCCACAAACTTGCCAACGACCTTGGCTTTGCGCAGCATCTCGGTACAATGCAGTACGAGGTCTGTGGCGGTGACTCCTTCACGCAAGGCCCCTGTCAAATGCACTCCAACCACATCGGGCGTCAGGAAGTAGACCGGCTGGCCCAGCATACCCGCTTCGGCTTCAATGCCCCCGACACCCCAACCGACGATTCCCAGACCGTTAATCATCGTTGTGTGTGAATCGGTTCCCACCAGCGTGTCGGGGTAGTAGACGCCCCGGTTCTCCAGTATCCCCTTGGCGAGATACTCCAGGTTCACTTGGTGGACGATGCCGATTCCAGGGGGCACCACTTTGAAGCTTTCGAACGCCTGCATCCCCCACTTCAAGAACTGGTAGCGCGCCCGGTTACGTTGAAACTCAGTCTGCATATTCAACTTGAAGGCCTCTCCAGTGCCGGAGAAATCCACCTGCACTGAATGGTCGACCACGAGATCGACGGGCACCAGCGGTTCAATCAGCTTTACATTCTTGCCGAGCCGGGCAACGGCTGAGCGCATGGCCGCCAGGTCCACGAGCAGCGGGACACCGGTGAAGTCTTGCAGCACGATGCGGGCGACCACGAAGGGAATTTCTTCGGTACGGACGGCATTCGGCTTCCAGTTGGCCAGGCTGCGAATGTCGGCTTCGCGAATCTTCTTACCGTCGAAGTTTCTCAAGACGGACTCCAAGACAATGCGAATGCTGACTGGAAGTCTCGAAATCGGGCCGACACCTCCTTTCTCAAGCTGAGGCAAGGAATAAAACTGTCCCTTGCGTCCAGCCGCAGTCGGAAATTCCTGCAGGGTATTGAAAAGCTGATGTGACATGGAGACTCCCTTATGAAGGCGGTGGATCTTCGAACCTTAAGACCCGCTCAGAATATGCGCTGGCAATGGGACTGTCAAGGGAGTGGGGCATGCTCGCGGAGCGCCACGGAGCATGAAAACGATCAAAGGATTCCCTCCCGGGAGGGGAACGGCCGTCTAGCCCTGGGGTGGTCGTGCAAATGGAGACAAACCCACCCCGCCCTGGGCCTTTGACTAGCAGGGCCAGCTCCCTCGTCCTGCGCAGAGACCACTGCCAGTACGCGAGAGAAATCCCTCGAGCGAGACAGTACCAGAACGGGGCCTTCTTTTAATTGTGAAGGTTAATTCCGACCAACACACCGCATAGGGACAATGTGTTATTGAACGCAACATTAACGGCGAGCAAGAACAATCGATGCGGGGCACCGGTTTCGACTCCCAGAAAGGACCTGCCTATTTGTAGTGAAAGTTTCCTTGCTCGCATGAAGTGATTCTTCCGGGAGGAGGCAGGGTAGGATTAGTGTCTTCCCACCCTGTCTGAAGCGCCGACCTATTCGTCATTAATAGGACCTGCCTACCCGTGGCCGAAAGCGCCCTTGAAAGCCAGATGCGATTTGAGAGAGCTTGCAGTTGAACTTCTACGCGAGGGTCTCCTTCTTGAACAAACGGTAGATCGCAAGAACTAGAATCGCCCCTACCGTAGAACCAATCAGTCCGGTGGAACTACCTGCGGGATACCATCCCACAGCCTGACCCAGGAGAGTGGCCACGATCGAACCAACAATGCCCAACAGGATCGTGACGATGATGCCGCCTGGATCTCTTCCCGGCATGATAAATTTGGCCAAAGCGCCGGCCACCAATCCGATAATGATTGTCCAAAGCCATGACATAGAGACCTCCTGATTTCTGATTAGTGAGTTTGATTTAGATCAGAACAACGAAAGCAGATGGCGTGTTACGACGTATTGCGAGCCCTCCCAACCCGCAGCAACGCAGTGCGCCAAGACGCAAGGTATTCCTCTCATTCTTCATCGGGCTCTCAGACATGGCAAGAGCCCCAAGCATCGATCAGGCGGAGGCCACGGACTCACGAGATCGTCCGCCGACCTGGCCACCTCATTGCCTTGCTTCAGCCCCAAGTCGAGGAAGTAGCGCCCATTGAGCGGGATCTCCTGAACCATCCGCCGGTCCATCACATGGCCGACGGATACCGTCGTCCGCTCGACCAGGTGGGGCGTGGCGGTCACGGTCACCTCCTGCGAGAGGTCGCCGATCTTGAGCTGAAAATCCTGCACGACCGTCCGTGCCACCTCGACGATCAGGTTTTCCACGATTTGCGTCTGAAACCCCTGGGCAAGGACTTCAATGCTATAAGTGCCAACCGGCAGGGCCGCAACCTGGTAATTGCCTTCGTTGTCGGTTTTCGCAACCCGTTCCACGCCGGTCGCTCGATTGCGCAACATGATCTCTACACCAGGCACTACGGAATCGGCCGGATCCACGACTCTGCCCTGCAGGGTCGCAGTGGACTGGCCGTGTACAGGCGCGCAAGGGACAAGAAGCAAGACTGCTGCAAGTGGCAGTGTGAAAAGCCTCTGCGTAAATACATAGGGTGGGCACACTGCTGTCCCAATGTTAGTTGAATAGTTGCAACTGGTTACCGAGATCCACTTTTTCTCTTCAGTCTCGGCAGCTGAGAAAGCCCGTAGAATTGACGTCTCTCGAAAAGCGTGACTCTCAAAGACCTGCAGAATGCGGTAGAGGTTTTGCTGGAAGTCGAGTTCCTTTTGGCGATCGCCACCAAAACGTGAACAGAGATGGCAATCCTGGCGAAGGCGGCGACGAGCGTGCAGTCAATCGTTTCCTTGTCTGCGCCGGACGTGTAGTGCTAGGTGTAGACTTCGAGCGCGCCATCCCGCTTGAGCTAAAGCTTGTCGCGGTCGCCAATGGCATGAGCCCAATGCAGGATGGAAGATGTTATCACAGCTGGTTACTCAACCTCTAAAAAGAGTAAAAGGATAGGCTGCGCGAATGGTATCAGGCGAATTCTGTTTCCAGTGGGGAATATCCTGTAGGCCAGGGTCCCATGACCGAGAGGACAGCGCGTGGTGCATGTTGGTATCGCACAGGTCATTCTTAGCGAACGGGTATGTTGGCCAACGCGCCACCTCGCCCCCTGGCGTCCAGCATTTGGGAAGGTGGCCGTCCATCAGTTAGACAACCTATGACTTCTGGCGAGCGGCGCAACTCATGATCCAGAAACGCTCGGCGGGAGCCTCGCCCTGCGAGCTCGCCTTCGAAATCCATTTGTAATGTGCTTCCGAACCGTCTAGGCTTCTGCAGCTTATGACACTGGAGTCCGTTCTCACAGTTCTGGCAGTGCTTATGCTGGCCAAAGGCTTATTTGGCGTGTTCGAGGGTGTCGGTTACCTCCAGTATGTTCGTAAACATCTCGCGACTCGACCTGAACCGTGGATGCCTCCAGTTTCGGTCATCGTTCCTTGCAAGGGCCTCGACTTCGAGCTGCAGAAAAACGTTGAGGCGGTCTTCCGGCAGGTCTATCCCTTTTTTGAGGTCCTCATCGTCACTGCCACCGACAATGACGCCGCCGTGGAGCCTCTTAGACAGCTGGCCGGAAAGTTTCCCGGTCACAAGATTCGCTTTGTGACGGCCGGCCTCTCGCCCGACCGCGGCGAAAAGGTGCACAATCTCATTCAAGCGGTTGCACAAGCCGATCCGTCTTCCGAGGCCTTCGTCTTTACCGACTCGGATTCCCGTCCACATTTGTGCTGGCTGCAGGAATTGGTAGCGCCGCTGCGCAATGAGAACGTTGGGCTTTCGACAGGATATCGCTGGTACTATCCGACACGCGGCAACCTGGCGAGCGTTATACGATCCGCTTGGAACGGTTCGATTGCCACCTTGCTGGGCAACCACAATCACAATTTTGCCTGGGGCGGTTCCATGGCGATACGGAAGACCACCTTTCACAGCGCCAGAGTTCTGGACTACTGGCAGCGGTCGATCAGTGACGACTATTCCATGACGCGGGCTCTAAAGGATGCCAAACTGCGGATCCATTATGAGCCGCGCTGTCTGATTGGATCCCACGGCTGCTGTGGCTGGGGCGAGTTGCTCGAATGGTCAACTCGGCAGATGATTCTCACGAAAGTATACTCTCGCAAGTTCTGGCAATTGGCGTTCGTTTCGCAATGGACATTTTCTCTGGTCTGGTGGTGGGCGCTGGTGGGTGTTGTGGTTACGTTCCTACCGAAACAGGAAAGCTCGTGGACTTCGGCCGTTTGGAGCGGAGGTATCAAGAAGTACGCACTCCTGGCGGGGCTCTTGTTCGTCTTTGGTGCGCTCCGCGGTTGGTATCGAACCCGCACCATTCAGCACATTCGTCCCGAGCATCGGGATGAAATTCAGAACTTCTGGTGGGGCTACGTCTTGTTGTTCCCACTCGCATCGACGCTGACTGCCTACAACCTGGCGATGTCGGCTTTGACTTCCTCGATTGAATGGCGCGGGGTGCGTTATGAGTTCGGGGCCGCTCAGGAACTCCGGGTGATTCGAAGCGAATAGAGGGCTCGGATCGATGTCCGCCTTGAAACAAATCAAGAACCTCACGGAGCAGATCTTCAAACCCAAACGCTTGAACACCGTCGTGTTCTTCGTTACCTCCATCTGCAACGAAAAATGCCGGCACTGCTTTTATTGGGAAGAACTCAACCAGAAGGGAGATCTCACCTTCGAGCAGATCCGCAGGATCTCTGGGACCATGCCGGCGATCTCGGACCTGTGGCTCTCGGGAGGCGAACCCTTCATGCGGAAGGAATTGGCCGAGATTCTCGAGCTGTTTTACCGCAACAACGACATTCGCTCGGTGAACCTTCCAACAAACGGATTGTTTGCCGAACGCGCTCACCGCTGCCTGGACCGGGTTCTCACCAACTGTCCCGGGTTGCACATCGATCTGAACGTCAGCGTCGATGGCTTTGAAGCGACGCATGAAAAACTTCGCGGGGTTCCGGGATGCTATCAAAAGACACTGGAGATGATTCGCTCGCTTCCACCTCTGGTCGAGAAGCATCGCAACCAGTTGCGAGTGAACATGAACACTTGTCTGAACGCAGATAACGCCGACGAGCTCATCGACTTCATGAAATTTGTTTATGAAAAACTCCCCATGGACGGCCAGTACTTGCAGCTGATTCGTGGCAGCGTCATGGATGCTTCGCTCAAGCAGATTCCGCTCGAAAAGCTTCGCGAGATCTATGCATACGCTCGATGGTTGTACGACCGCTATGCTGAGCGCATGTTCAAATCGCTGCCGTGGGTGAGCCGCGAAGCCTTAAAGGTGGCCTATTCCGGAACCCTGGCCTTTCATAACAAGATCCAGTACGCGAACTATCTGCAATCAACACGTTGGCCCATGGCCTGCACAGCGGGCGAAACCTTTTGTGTCATCGACCACAACGGCGATGTGCGTGCCTGTGAGTTGCGGGGAAAGCTGGCGAACCTGAAGGACTACGATTTCGATTTCTCTCGCTTCTGGGCAGACACAATTCGTCAGCGGGAAACCAGGCAGATTATCTGTGACCAGTGCTGGTGTACCCATGTCTGCAATATCCACGACTCCGCGCGCTACTCGCCAAGAGCCCTGGCTGTTGATATCCCGTTCACCTACCTCGAATCCCGACCCTCTCGGCCTCAGGATTTCGCGCCGTTGGGAAGCGCGCTTCCTCCGGACTGAGATCTTTGTGTGATATTATTCACCGGACTGTTGTCAGACCAAGCTCATAAAGGTCTCGTTGAGGGCCCGCGCTGTGAGGCGCTTTTAAGGAGTTGCCAAACTTGATCATTGTTCTGCGGGAGTCCAAGAAGATCCGAAGATCAAGCAGAGGGTAAAGGATGGCTGGTCGATTGTTGTTGATTGGCGAGTTGAACAACGACCTAAACGAGCTAAAGACTTCGTTTGAAGCCCTCGGGCTGACGGTGGATACAGCCCCGGATAGCTTGGCGGGGCTCGAACAGGGCAGGGAGTTTCAACCGGATCTGGTAGTAACGGAAATTCTCACGAACAGGATCAGTGGCTTTGAGCTGGCATCGCGCATCGGTAGCGGGACGGCAGGATTTTCAGCTCCTGTTATTTTCTATACCGAGTTCTATCGCGATGAGAAAGCGCGCCGTGACGTAGTTGCGAAGTATGGTGCAATTCAATACTTTGTCCGCCCGTTCCAGAAGGATGCTCTCAAGAAATCGGTTGCCACCCACTTCCAAGATTTTCTCTCCGGCGTTGCTGGTGTGCCTATTGCCACGAGCACTCCAGAACCGCCTGCTAGCAGCCCGGAAGTGAGCATCAGCCAGGCTGCGGCCGTCGCTGAAGAGCAACCCTCAAACGCGCCGTCTGAACCGCTAGTCCAGCACGGGATGCCAGGCGAGGTTCCCAGTCGTTTGCGTGCCTTGAGCCTCGAGGAGCAGATATCCTCCAGCGACGTTGCCGGACCGGAACAGCACACTCCTTCAGCCGTCGCGGACGAAGCCAAGAATCAACCCGCTGCAGTGCCTGCAGTGACAATCCCTCGTGCCGAAACGGCGCCTGCATCAACCAGGGCCTCCAAGCCGCGCGAGCGGAACCTGTTGTTGCCGGCTGAAGAGCCTTCATTGACTGGACGTCTTGTGCAATCGATTCCCGTCAGAATTGCTGCTGTGGTCATTGTCGCCGCGCTGGTGCTTTACATGGCTCGTGATCGATTTCAAGGCGGGAACAATCCAGTGTCGACGCCATCTCAAGCTTCGATCTCCACACAACCTTCGCCACCAACTCAGACCGCAGTGGAACCGCCCGCGCCGCCGGCTTCACCACCTGCGGAAGTTCCTGCCACTGCTCCACCTACACAGGAGCGGCCTGTGGCGGAAGCTCCAAGCGCAGCGGCAGAACTTGCCAGAGCTCCCCTGTCTTCGGCGGCGGACTTGATTGCGAAGACGGATTCAGCGAAGGTTGAGACCGAGGATTCCCCTGCGGCGGCTCGTGACCGTTCACCGGGCCTCAGCATCCAAGATGTCACTGGCTCTGGGCGAGGACCTGTGCTCAGGAAGATGAAACCGATTCGGCTTTCGCAGGACCTGCTGACTAGCTTGGCGGCTAAGGCAGTTGTGGTTCGAGTAGTGATCGATGACGCGGGAAAAGTCACTGAGGTTGCGCCTCTAAATCAGGAAGGAGTCGCAGTACCGTTACCGCCAGAGGCCCTGGCCACCATCGAACAGTGGAAGTTTTCGCGCTCTCGCCGCAAAGACGCCGGTGAAGCGGTGAAATACTTCAGCCTGAAAGTGCAAAATCCCCGATAGTGAGATCCCTCAGAACATTCCCACCAAACGCTGCCGTGTGCTCGCGTTCGAGGTGAGGGCTAAGATTTGCGCTCTCCTTGTTGCTCTCTCTTTTCAGCGTCTCAGCGGTTATTCCCAGTCGTCACTGCCGCTTTCCCGGACCCCACAACGCCCGGCCCGAGCGAACTCCGGTGTGCTGTCCTTCGTTGAGTACGAGCTGCCCGTTGACGAGTACGTAGTTCACTCCGGTTGAGTACTGGTGAGGCTTTTCAAAGGTTGCGTGGTCCTGGATGGTCTTGGGATCAAAGACGACGACATCTGCAAAATAGCCTTCCTTGAGAGCTCCACGCCGATCCAATCCCAGATTCTGTGCAGGCAAACTCGCCAGCTTGCGAATCGCCTCAGTCAGGGGCAGCAGTTTCTCGTCTCGAACGTACTTGCCCAGCACTCTGGCAAAGTTTCCATAAGCGCGAGGATGCGTGTTTGATTTAAGAAAGACTCCTTCAGTGGCCATCGATGACCCGTCAGAGCCGAAGCTGACCCACGGCAGCACAATCTGCTTTCGCACATTATCTTCCGACATGGTGAAGTAGACCACACCGACGCGCGATTCGTCCTCCGTCATTAGATCCAGAACTGTTTCAGCTGCAGACTTCCCACGCTCTTTGGCCACCTCCGCCAATGTTTTCCCTTGTAGAGGCTTGAGCTTCTCATTCTTGAACTCGACCAGCAGAATCTTGTCCGGCGCGTTCACGCGGTTTTCGATGCTGGGCGTGGAGGCGGTCATCTCGCCGAGAACCTTCTGTCGTTCTTTCGGGTCGCGAAATCGACGGCGCATTTCCTCCGCACCACCGCTCTGGGCCCACAAGGGAATACAGGCATTGAGCCCGGTGGAGCTGGCGGTGTAGGTGTACATGTCAGCAGTGATTTTTAATCCCTCACGCCGCGCTGCTTCCACTTTTGCGATCGCAGCGTCCATCTTTCCCCAGTAAGCCTCACCTGAAGCCTTCAGGTGGTAGATCTCGGCCGGAATCTGAGCTTCGCGACTGATGCGAATGAGTTCGTCGATACCTTCCAAGAGCCCCCTGCCTTCGCTGCGGATATGTGAAATGTACTTTCCCTGAAACGGCGCCGCCGCCTTACAGAGCTCAATAAGCTCCTCGGTGCTGGCGTAGTTTGCCGGGGCGTAGATGAGCGAGGAACCAATTCCCAGTGCGCCGGCTGCCATCTCCTGACGCACCAGCTTTTTCATCAGGTCAAGCTGCTCGGGTGTAGGCGGTTTGTCTTCCAGGCCGATGGCATATTCTCGGAGTGTGGTTGCGCCGAGATAGGAGGCCACATTTTGCGACACACCTTTCTTCTCCAGATAGGTCAAGTACTCTGCCAAGGTCGTCCATTCGATCGGGTACTTGATGTCGCCCTGTTCCTTCAGCATGCGCGCTTTCATCGCAGGCGTGAGCGGTCCCATCGAATCGCCTTCACCCATGATCTGGGTCGTCACTCCCTGGCGCACTTCCCCTTGCGAGTTGCCGTCGGCAATCAGGCTATCGGTGGACCAACTCAACATGTTGATGAAGCCGGGTGCGACGGCCTGTCCCGACGCATCGACCACTCTGCGTGCCAACGAGTGTTCTACTGGACCGATCTTGGCAATCTTGTCACCCGAAACGGCGACATCCGCTCTGACCGGAGCACTACCGCTACCGTCGTAAACCTCTCCCCCAGCGATTAAGATGTCGTACACTGGGGCTGTTCTGCTTTGGCAGGAGGTCGTCAAAGCCGCCAGGAAGACTGGCAGCAGCATGCATACGGTGGCCCTGCCAGTGCCGCTAGGAAGAATTGTTCGAGAGATCATGAGTCTCCTTTGAAAATCCCCTCCGACGGAGGGGTGGCGCTCAGCGACAGCGGTCGCGCAGCGCCGGGGTGGGTTTGCCTCCCGCGTGCAAAACTCCCCTAGAGCCCCCCTTGTCCAAGGGGGGATGCTCTTTTCATCAAACGTGGCGCCAAGCAACGCGGCATGAAAAACTACTCTGAAGATCTGAAGGTGATGGACGACTCGCTCCGAAAACGGTGAATTCCCCTCGATTCAAGGTTCGCGTGAATTTCTTTGTAGTCCATTCCGAAGAGACCCACACCAGTGTCGCAGTTTGCTACAAAACTGAGGGCTCACGCTGAGGCTGAATTCGGAGCCGCGAACCCGGTCGCGATTGAAAACTGGTTGGCCTACTGGTCGAGTACGGTGGAGCGCAACCAGTCCATTCTCCAATTCTTTCGCGCGAAGTTGAATCTCAATTTGCAAGGCAAGCGTGTTTTGGATGTCGGCTGCGGAACCGCGGGCCTTTCAAACCTGGTTACTTCTGAGGGCGGCGAATACTTTGGCTGCGATTTTTTCGAGAAGATTCTCGACTTCGGGCAGGCCTTTACTGCCGATTTGCCAACGACTGCGCAGGCGTCGCTGGTGCGCTGCTCAGCAATCGAGTTGCCGTTTTCCGACAACTCCATCGACGTCGCAATCGGGTTCGATGTTATCGAACATCTCGTCGGAGGCGAATCTTGGCAGCTTAGGTTCCTTCGTGAAATCCGCCGGGTCCTGCGTCCCGACGGCTTGCTTCTGTTAACAACACCCAACCGGCTCTGTCCTTTTGAAGGGCACACCTTTCTGATTGGTCCTCAGTTTCTGCCCATTCCTCTGGCCGACCGATACATTCGCTGGCTCCGGCCCCAGTTCTTCCGGGAGTATCGCTCGTACGCTGAAGTTCAGCTCCTCAAGCCGGGACGAATGAAGGCGCTTTTGGAGGAGGCAGGGCTGTCGGCGCTCCATGAACTTCCCTGGTGCACGGATTGTGAAAATTATCGACCAATAGCCCGATCCTTGCTGCAAGCCTGTAACGCCTTCGGTCTGAGCTGGGCAGTTTTCTACAAGTTCCAGATTGCTGCCGTCAAGCGTGAGTCCGTTTCGGAGATGGAACGACTCAAACGTCCGGTGAAAAACGAATCGTTCTTTCCTGAACCGGGTCTCTGTGGGTTACTCAAGAAGGGCATAGCTCTCATGGCGCGGCGATGATGATCAATTGAATGGCATGTGTCTCAGGTCAGGATTCGGCAAGAAACTTCTCCAGGAGGTTGCCCGCAACTGTCCGCCGATATGCGTGGGTCGAGCGAAAATCATCGATCGGTAACAACTCTGCTGAAAGCATTTCCCGAGCATCCTTCACAGTTGCAGTATTGATGTTTGCGCCCCGCAAGAGGGCCTCGGTTTGAAAACACCGCAGGGGCACGGGAGCAACACTGCCCAGAGCAATGCGAATGTCTGCAACCGTGCCTTCCTCAACCCGCATTCTGGCTGCGAAGCAAACCTTTGAGATGGCTTGGGCCTTCCGAGTCCCCACCTTGCGGTAGCTTTCCTTCCAGGACGATGTCGAACGCGGTAAGCGCACGCGCGAAATCAGTTCTCCGGGACGCAGCTGCGTTTCCTTGTAGCCTGTGTGGAAACAATGATAGGGCAGCCATCGATTCCCGTTGGCCGAGAGCAGCTCGAGGTCAGCATCATAAACCAGCAACGGAGGAGGAGAATCGGCTGCAGGCGACGCATTGGCGATATTGCCACCCAAGGTTGCACGGTTCTGAATTGCCGTGGCGCCAGTCAAACCGGCAGCTTGGCAGAGCAGGGGATACTCTCGCTGCAAGGTCGGATTCCTCTGTAGCTCTGCAAACGTTGTCAGCGAACCCAGTGTGAGGTATTGAGGAGTTGCCTCAATGCCCTTTAGTTCTCGGAGGTGCCACAGACTGAGATATCTACCAACAGGCAGCCTCCCGGCTTCAAGCAATACCATCAAGTCGGTTCCGCCGGCGAACGGTTTCCAGTCCTGAGCCGAACTCGCCAACAAATACAGGGCCTCGGCCAGGTTCGCTGGCGTCTTCAATTCGTAAGCAGGCAGATAAGCGCGCATCAGATTGGTGGCAAATGACGACTTACGATTCGTCTGTCATAGCTTTTGCAGCTTGAGTTACTGCGTCCAATATCTTTACATACCCGGTGCACCGACAGAGATTGCCGGCCAAAAACTGTCGGATGTCTGCCTCAAGAGGATTCGGAATTCGCTGCAAGAGGTTCACGGCTGCCAGAATCATCCCGGGTGTGCAGATGCCGCATTGGGCACCACCGTGCATCACAAAACTTTGTTGAAGCCGCTGCCAGCGGGCATCCCGGCTGATGCCCTCGATGGTCACCAACTCAGCGCCATCGACTTGTAGAATCGGAACAAGACAACTATTAACCAGATCCCCATTGAGAAAAACGGAGCAGGCGCCGCACTCACCCTCGCCGCAACCCTCCTTCGTCCCGGTTAGGGCCAATTCCTGACGAATCACATCCAGCAAACGAGCCATTGGATGGACGAGGAGGCTTTGCCGCTCGCCGTTCACAGTCAGCGTGACTCGAACCTTTGGAACATCGACTAGGGATATGCTGGTCGCCATCTAGTTTGAATTGACTTACCCGCCTTGGGGATAGGGGAACCGACGTCGTTTGAGTTCATCGAGCGACACCGAGTCTCGAACGTTCTGCGATCTTCACCAAGTCCTCCGGCATCAGTGGCACACGGTTGATACTGACGCCGATTGCGTCTTCAATCGCATTCACGATCGCCGGGGCCGGGCCGTCCATCGGCAATTCGCCGAGACCCTTAGGCTCACGGGCATCAGAACTTGCGACAAAAAATACGCGGATGGGCGGCACATCGGCTGAGGTAGGAATGATGTAATTTGTCATTTGGTGGTTCAGCATGCGACCATCTTTCCAAACCACGTTCTCATAGAGTGCAAACCCGATGCCCTGGGCAACGCCGCCCTCAATCTGCCCTGCTGCCATCACGGGATGGATGACTTGACCAACGTCTTGCGCGGCGACAAAGTCGTCTACCTGAGCCTCGAACGTCGTGAGATCGACGCTGACTTCGGCCACGTAAACTGCCCAGGCATAGTCGCGATATGCATCACCCTGAAAGGCAACCTCATCCCAGCTGATCTCGGGTGGTTGCTCATACTGGACCATGGACTTGAGTGGTCCCCAGCGCCGAACGTACTCGGCGCAGGCTTCGCAAAAGTCCTCTGAAGAATAGTCAGCGCGAAGCAGGCCGCTTCTCGCAAGAGTCTGCTTCAAACTCAGCGCGGCTGACTCAACCAGTTTGCCGACGATCATGCAGGTGCGCGACGCGACGGTTGGACCACTGTTTGGCACGGTGCCTGTGTCGGGTTGTGCGACGTCCACATAATCTAGTGAAATGTTCAAAGCATCAGCCGCCATTTGCGCGAAGATGGTATTGGTCCCCTGTCCGATTTCCGTGCTGGCGGAGAGTATCCGCAATTTTCCTTCCTCCGTTGCTTCCAGGCCGACGACGGAAGCCAATTGTTTCTCTCCCGCGCCTGTAAATCCTGCACCATGCATGAAGGCCGCAAACCCGATCCCTTTCTTCAGGGTTGACGTCCGATTGTGTTGTGCAAACAGACCCTTCTTCTCGTGATAGCCACTTTGTTGGAGGGCGTAGTCCAGCAGCCCACTCAAGTCGATCTTGTCGCGTATCACTTGCCCCGTTGCTGTGGTCATTCCTTGTTCCAGGAAATTTCTGCGCCGGAGTTCCTCTGGAGCGAGACCAACAACTGCAGCCACGCGATTGAGGTGTCTCTCCAGGGCGAAGATGCTCTGCGGTGCGCCAAAGCCACGGAAGGCTCCATGAGGAGGTGTGTTAGTGGCGACAGCCCGACTGCGAATGCGGACATTCGGGCAAGAATAAGGCCCGGCGGCGTGGATGGTGCCACGGGAGAGAACCACCGATGAGAGTGTGGCATAGGCACCGCCGTCGATGACGAAGTCAATGTCCATCGCCAATAGCTTGCCGTCCTTACGCGCGGCGGTACGGTGCCGCGTCCGAGAAGGATGCCGTTTGGTCGTGGCCACCATATCCTCGGCACGGTCGTAGATCAATTTGACCGGCTTGCCCGATTTCCAGGCCAGTAGGGCCGCGTGGGCAGCAATCATCGAGGGATACTCCTCTTTACCCCCAAAGCCTCCGCCCGTCTCAGCCTGAACCACGCGCACGCGTTCTGCCGAGAAACCAAACAAAGCCATCAACGCTTTCTGTACGTAGTAGGGGCACTGCATCGATCCCCAAACAGTGACGCCCTTGTCGTCGTCTGCCGTCGCGACCATGCCATTAGGCTCAATATAGAGCTGCTCCTGAGCGCCTGTTTCGTATTCACCTTCAACGATGAAGTCGGCTTCACTCCAAACTTGATCAACGTTGCCTTTGTTGAGCTCACACACCTTGAGCAGGTTATCATCGCCCCAGACAATCTCCTTTTGACTCAGCGACTCATCGATGCTGAAAACGGGCGGCAGGGGATCAACTTCGATGCTTACAGAACGGCGGGCCACCTCCAGCAGATAGCGGTCGTGATGAGCCAGCAGTACAACTGGTTCTTCAGCGTGGTTGATGCGAGTCTCCGCGAGGCAGGGTTGGTCTTTCAGGATCAGCGCAATCGCGTTCTCGCCAGGGATGTCCTTGGCCGTCACGATAGCGAAGTCTTCCCAGGGAATACCATCTCCAAAAGAAATGCTTCGGATAATGCCGCGGGGAACATGGCTTCGGACGGTGGCGCCGTAAATGATGCCCGGAAACACAAGGTCGTCAATGTAGCGGGCTTGGCCGGACAATTTGGCCAGCCCTTCTTTGCGTGGCACGGGCTTCCCGGAAAAGGGTGGAAGTGGCGAGACGAGCATTTCAATTTCTCTGAATCAACCATACACCTCCGATCACCATGCCAGCACCGATAAGGCGCCAAGGGGTGATCGGATGGAATCGAAAACCCAATAGTCCCCAATGATCGAGCAGCATCGAAGCCATCATCTGTCCCGCAACGATGGTGGCGATCAAGGCTGCGGCACCAAGGCGAGGAGCCAACACGATGCTGGAAACCACGGAGATGACACCGAGCACGCCGCCAGTCCACGCCCACCATGGGATGAGCTTGAGCGCCTGCCAGCCTGGGAAACTGAGCCCGAAGGCTGTGGGGCAAACTGCGAGAACCAGCGTGCCGACGCTAAAGGATATGAACGCCGCCAGGAGCGGATGCCCAATCCACTGACGAAGCTGGGCATTGATGCCAGCCTGAAAGGGAAAGACAAAACCAGCCAGGAACGCGACAAGTAGAAACAACCAGAACATAGGCCCGCCTTGTCCTTTAGAAGTTGAAGTTCAACGGGATTCCCCAATAGATCGAGGCGAGGAATCTTCCGACCCTAGGGACGGGGCACTGATTTCGCGTCACCTGTTGAATCCTGTGCAAGCGGAATTATACGGTATCACAACTCACGTGGAAGCAAGTTGCAGCGGAAACAAAGGCCTGTGAATTTGAGGCGGCTCGTTCAGGCAAGAAGCGTGCGCCGCGGATTCGCTCCACCCAGGTGGAACGCGCGCTCCGCGCTCGTTTTCGGATGTGGATTTTCGAAGCCGTGATGTGTAAGACGTCCCGATGCACTTTCCTGCCTGATCGCCTTTTGCCTCCTGGCCGGACGCCGCTCATGAAGACTCCAGCAAGTTCCTTGTCTGAACCTGGCAAAGTTGATATCAAGACGTGACCTGCAAAGTTCAATCAATCCGAGGAGCCAGTCATCGTGATGAAACACGCCCTGTCTTTCTACTTCACGCTCGTGCTGTTCATCCAATCCCCCAGCATTGTGATGGGACAAAATCCCCAACTCGATGCCACTGCGAAGCTGATGAAGGAACTCACCGAGGCCCACGGCCCCACCGGAAGTGAAGAGCCTGTGGGCAAGATTGTGGCCCGGCACCTTCAGCCTCTGGTGTCGGACATCAAGGTGGATGGCCTGGGTTCCATTATCGGTACCAAAAAAGGCGGCTCCGATTCTCCACGCATCATGCTGGCGGCGCACATGGATGAAGTTGGCTTCATCGTTAAAACAATCAGCCCCGACGGATTCATCTACACCAATCCGGTTGGAGGTTGGCGAGACCCGGTGCTGCTCGCTCAGCGCTGGTTGATTATGACTCGAAAGGGTCCCGTGGTGGCGGTGTCTGGAGCGAAGACAACCCACGTGATGTCGGCTGACGCGAAGAACCGCCCTGTGCCTCAGCAGGACGTTTTTCTGGACGTGGGTGCCCGCACGCGAGAGGAGGCCATGGAGACTTTGGGCATTCAACCTGGCGATCCTGTGGCGCCCGAAAGTCCGTTTCAAGTCATGGCCAACGGTGAATTCTATATGGCGAAGGCCTGGGACGACCGCGTGGGCCTGGCGCTGATCATCGAAGCGTTGAAACGTCTGCAGGGACAGAAGCACCCCAACACGATCGTGGCAGTGGCGACGACTCAAGAGGAAATTGGACTGCGCGGCGCTCACACGAGCACCGCATTGGTCGAGCCCGATCTGGGAATCTCCCTCGAAGTTGGAGTGGCCTCCGACTATCCTGGAACGAGCCCGAAGGAAGCACAGGAAGCGCTCGGAAAAGGTCCAGGCATTTTTCTGTTGGATAGCAGCATGATTCCAAGTCGCAAGCTGAAAGAGTTCGTTGTCGAAGTGGCGCGACGCCAGGGAGTCCCGATTCAGTTCGAGGTGCTCACAGGCTACGGAGAAGACGGCGCCGAGATGCAGCGCTACAAGGGAGGGAGGCCCTCGATCAACCTGACGGTCCCCACGCGTTACCTGCACTCCCACATCGGCATACTCAGCCGCAAGGACTTCGATCGCGCGGTCGACTTGCTTACGGCCGTGTTGCTGGCTTTAGATCAGAAAGCTGTCGAGCAGATCAAGGCGTTTGACTATTTCAAGTAGGCTCGCCGATTTCTTCGTCGACCGTGTATCAGTTGGGTTTTCTGCAGGTCGCTCGACCCACCAGGTTGGGCCCTAGACTTCAGGCTGCTGTCAGCAGCACCGGGCGGTCGCGGGTGATGACGACGGTGTGCTCATAATGTGCCGAGAGGCTGCCGTCGCTCGTCCGGACCGTCCAGCCATCCCTGTCCTCATAGACGTGCCCCTGCCCACTACTGATGATGGGCTCGATCGTCAGCACAAGGCCTTCCGTGAGGACATCCTTCTGCTCCGGATTCCAGTAATTCGGCACCGAGGGTGCTTCATGAATCGTTCTGCCAATTCCATGTCCTTCCAGCGCGCGAATGACGGAGAATCCATGCCGATGGACTTCAGCCTCGATCGCGCGGCCAATTTCGCTGACGCGGTTGCCAGCTTTCGCCACGTTGAGCGCCTGCTCGAAGGCCGCGTGAACACAAGTCACGAGCCGTTGCGCGCGCGGCGAAGCACTGCCCACAAGAACCGTTCGCGCCGCGTCAGCCATATAACCGCCTTTCTCCGCTGTCACGTCCAGCTTGACGACGTCCCCGGGCTTGAGATGACGTGAGCCCGGAACGCCGTGCACCACTTCGTCATTGACGCAGATGAGCACTGTCCCTGGAAAACCATAGACCATTGCTGGGGCCGAGCGCGCTCCGTGCACCACAAAAATCTGCGCCGCCACCTGGTCCAGTTCGGCGGTAGTGACGCCGGCCTGGGCATGCTGCTCCAGCGCGTCCAGAGTCAGCCGCACAACGCGACCGACTTCGCAAAGGCCTTTCCAGTCATTTTCTGATGTGATCGACATGTCAACTCCAGGATTAAAGGGCTATTGTTGAGCCC
>Ga0075418_10002412_pt1 | contig 21362 bp, 17 predicted proteins | sample SoiMetdeltSBSDD2_FD_81776 | JGI IMG/M metagenome (GOLD analysis project Ga0075418, IMG submission 81776) | Bulk soil microbial communities from a Populus tree surrounding site in Tennessee, USA - Soil MetaG P. deltoides SBSDD2 | ecosystem: Environmental > Terrestrial > Soil > Tree plantation...
ACCTCGGCACTCATGCCGGAAACGGCCAGCGCGCAAGACCAGCGGACGGCGCGGCGCGAGGCGTTGACGGAAGTCGGAAATATCCTGCTCCAGGCATCGATGGGGGTCTGCGGTGAATTGTTGCAGGTGCATGTAACTTTCGCCGCCCCTCGCCTGCATATCGAGACCGTCGACGATATGCTGAACACCGTTTGCGTGAATAACAAGGAGCTGCAGTTTGCGTTGCTCGTGCGAACACGGTTTGAATTGCAACGCAGCCAGATGAGCGGATACATCGTGGTGATTCTCGGAGTGACGTCGTTTTCCCGGCTGCTCCAGGAACTGGACATCTGGGAAGCGCGCCTGCTTCAGGACTGAGCGCGCTTCGCCCAGCCGTCAAACAGTTGCTGGAGCTTTTTCTCGGTGATCGGCTTGGTGATGTAGTCGTCAGCGCCCAGTTCGCGCGCGCGGTGCACGTCGGAGGTTTCGTTCGATCCGCTCAAAACATAGATTTCCAGCGGGCGCTCAGGGGCTGTCTGTTTGACCCAGGTAAGAACTTCGAAACCGTCGCGCCCCGGCATCTTGAGGTCGAGGAACATCACATCGGGCCACGGCTGCCCGGAAGCAGGACCGCGCGCCCTTTCCAGCACGCCGATCGCCTCGTCGCCGTCTTCGGATTCCAAAATGCGCCCCGGAATGCCCGCGGTTCGAAACGCATAGGTAAAAAGGTAGCGGTCATCTTCCGAGTCGTCGACCAGCAGGACTGTCCATTGCCTCTGGGAACTCATATCACTGGAGACCGTCCTGTGCGCAATGCGGTTTCAGTCATGGCGCCGGCGGCAGATCGATCCAAAAGCGGCTCCCTGCGCCCAGCGTCGATTCCACCCCGAAGCGGCCATGCATGCGCTCCACGGCTTTGGCCAGGATGGCGAGGCCGACGCCGGTGCCCGGATACTGCTTGGCTTCACGCGCCCTTTCGAAAATTCCGAAAACCTTTTCCTGCGTGAGCCCATCCATGCCGATGCCATTATCCTCGACCCAAAGACGGACGTAGCGAGGACAGGTCCCGTGCGATAGCTGCAGCTTGCGGCCCGAGAGGTCCCGATGCCGGATGCCCGGGGTCGAGTGCTTTGCATCCACAACTTCGGAGCGGATAATCACGCGTGGCTGGAGGCCGGGCGGCACAAACTTGGTCGCGTTGTCGAGCAGGTTGGACATACACTGGGAGAACAAAGTGGGATGCGCGATGACGTGGTGCAGCGGGCGCACAACGGCAACAACGGCCCGCGGTTCCTGGAGGGCCGGGTTCATCACGATGACGTCCTCGATTACAGGCGCGGGGTCAATGGGAACGAGTTCGATTTGCTGTGTTGCGACTTTGGTGTAGCTGAGGACATCCCGAGTGAGTGCGTCCATGCGGCCAGCGGCGCGAACAATTCGGTCCAGTCCGTCGCGCGCTTGGGCTGAGATCTGGTTGCCGGCCTCGGCGAGCACCATGCGTCCATAACCGTCCAGAGCGCGAATGGGAGCGCGGAGGTCATGGGCGACGGTGTAGGAGAAGCTTTCGAGTTGCAGGATCGTTTCGCGCAATTCGGTGGTGCGTTCCTCGACGGTTTTTTCCAGGGTCGCCGCGTGCTCCTTCAACTGGGCCTGGGCCTCCCGCAGCGCGAGGTGCGTCTGTTTAAGCTCGTCCACTTCCGTCATCGACCCGAACCACTTCAGGATTGACCCCTGCGGCCCGCGAATTGGCCGGGCGCGCGCGAAGAACCAGCGGTAGCGGCCCGCGGTATCGCGCAAGCGAAACTCCGAGTTAAAAGATTCGCCGGACTTGACTGCGCTGCGCCACTCGTCCCTCACACGCGCCAGGTCGTCCTCGTGGAGAGTTTGAAACCAGCCGAAATGCAGCGCGCCGTCAGCCGCAAGATTGGTCATGGAGTAAAAGCGCTGGTTGACGAAGTCGAACCTGCCGCCCGCGCTGGCGGTAAAGATGATATCGGGGACGGTCTCAGCCATGGCGCGAAAACGCTCCTCGCTGACGCGGAGCGTGTGCTCCTGGCGGGCGCGATCGAGGGCGATGGCCACGTAGCGCGCGATCGTTTGCAGAAAGCTCAACTCGTCAGCGGTCCACTGCTCGCGCGTGCGGGTGCCGAAGGCGAGCACGCCGAGGGTCCGGTCGCCGAGAATGAGGGGAAAGGCCACGAACGCTTCCAGGCCGACGGTGCGAAAGAAATCGGCCTTGGGATCCACCATTTTTTCGAGAAATGGCGCCACCGCCGGCTGGCGCCGCAGCATGGCAGCCCCGCAGAATCCTTCCCCTTTTTCCAACGTGCTCGCAGCGGCCTGCTGCCCACCGGTCAGGCCTGCACACGACTCGAGATGAAGTCGTTCGGTCTCGGGATCGAGGCGGTAATGCAAATACGTGTCGACAGCAAGCTGCGCCGCGAACCGATTGAAGAGGTCCCGGACCAGCGCATCGGGATCGCGCGCCAACAGCAAATGTCCAAGCGTCTCGGACAATAATTCGTCTCGCTCGTGTTCGTAGCGGAGCTGGCGATTTTGCCATTCCCGTTCGGTAACGTCTTCAACGACAGTGATCGTACCGCAAACCCTACCCTCGAGCATGAGCGGCGCGACGCGGGCGCTTTGCTGCATGTGGGAAAACCCGGACTCGGTGAGCGTCGGGGGAAAAGGCAAGAGGTAGGAGTGAAGAGCGGAGGAGAGCACTTTCACTTCGCCCCGAAGGGCGTCGTGAAAATATCGTTCGAGTTGGCGTTCACCCAGGGTTGGAACAACCCGGCCCAGCGGCTGGCCGATCACTTGCTCGGCGCGCAGCATGGAATGGCGTTCGAGCCAGTGGTTCCAACTCGTGATCCGCAGCTCGGTATCAGTGGTGAAGATGCCGTGCGGCGCCAGGTGATGCGTCCACATCAGGAGCGCGGCATCGAGCTCCTGACTGTGAGTGGATGGCAGGGGCTTCACTTTCATCTTGAAAGTTGACGCGTCTCCCAATGGTCGAGCTCGTGAAGAAGGCGCGAGAAGGAGGTGATGCCGAGGACAATGACGAGATAGCCGCTTACATTGCTGTCCTTGAGACGAAAGCGCGTGTGCACCATCAACGCGTACTGGAGCTCCTCCTCCTGCACGGAAATCGAGCCCAAAACGCCCGTGACCGATTCGAGATGAAGACTGGGCACGGCGAAGGTCACCTGCACCTGGAGAAGGTTTCCGAAGACGCCGAGGCACGCGTTCAGCACGATATTTCCGACTTCGATCAGCGCCTCGCGCCCGGCGGCATCGAGCCGCGAACCCACAGGCTGGTCGAGTAAAAGGGCGTTCAGGAGCATCGCCGCCTCCTGATCCAGCAGCAGCAGCGCGTTGCCCGCCAACGGGCCGGAGAAGACCTGATGAACGCTGGCCACGTCACCGCGCAACACTTTGCTGAGCGCCTTGCCCACGTGCTCGACCGGAAAGACGTCGACTTTCGGCACGTCCAAAATAATCCTGCGACCCGTCAGTTCTGAAAGCGCGGACGCCGCGCGGCCATAGCCGATATTGATCAATTCGGTCAGGGCCTCGCGGTGGCGCGAAGTTAATTCCATGTCATTCCTCCCGTCAGGACCGTTGAGACTGCTTTGAGGACCTGCTCACGATCAAACGGTTTGGTAATAAATCCTCTTGCGCCGCCGGCCTGCGCTTCGGCCTTTGTCGAGGCCTGAATGTCGGCGGTCGCCACGATCACTCTGGCCTCTTTGTCCAGCTCGCGCAACTTGGTAAGCACCTCCATCCCATTCATGCCCTCCATCACCATGTCCAGAAGAACGAGGTCTGGTTTGGCGAGGAAATACCGTTCCAAAGCTTCGTGGCCATCCTTCGCTTCTTCGACGGTGTGTCCTGCCCCCTCCAGCACCTGCCGCAAGCTGCGGCGGGCGAAACCCGAGTCGTCTATTATCAATATTCGAGCATTCATATGCGTTCCATTATTGCTTCGGCCATCCGAGGTAACGGCACGGCCGCATCACTTAGCCCGGCCTCCGCTACCGACCGGGGCATCCCGTAAATCACGCAAGACTCTTCCGCTTCGGTTATCACCGAACCGCCTTTGGACTTGATCCATGCCACGCCCTCCAGCCCATCGCTTCCCATCCCCGTCATGATGACCCCCAGAATGCGCTCGCCATAAACTTCAGCGGCAGACCGGAACAGCACATTGACCGAAGGGCGGTGGAGTGAGTCCGACGGCTGGCGCGAAAGATGCGCCACCACTGCTCCCGCCGGATTGCGAACGAGCGTCAGATGCCGGCCTGCCGGAGCCACCAACACCCGGCCTCTGCAAACCTCGTCCCCTTCAGACGCCTCGCGGACTTCCAGGCGGCTTATCTCCGCCAACTTCGCTGCGTACAGAGCCGTGAACCCGACAGGCATGTGCAGAACGATTACGACAGGGACCGGAAAATCTTTGGGTAACTGCGGGATAACAAGGCGGAGCGCCTGCGGGCCGCCCGTCGAAATGCCAATCACGACGGCGTCCACTCCTCGCGTCGGTTTCCAACCAGCGCCCGGACGGAAACTCTCAAGGTTCAACGGCGGCGGCGGAGCGGTGAGCATTTGCATGGGCGCGCGCGCAGCCGCTTTGACTTTGTCCACCAGTTCATCCTTGATACGCAACAAATCGTCGTTGGCCAGAGCGGTCGGTTTGCGCACGAAGTCCACCGCGCCGGCCTCCAGCGCGGCCAGCGCATGCTCCGCGTCCTCTGGCGCCGCACTGAGCAACAGGATGGGAAGCGGGCGTTTGGCCATTTGCCTGCGCACAAATCCTTCGCCATCCATGCGCGGCATGTTCAAATCGCACGTCACCACGTCAGGTCTCAGCTGCTCCACGAGTTCGAGCGCTTCGCCGCCGTCGCGCGCTGCCCCGACTACTTCAATGTAGGGGTTGCGCGAGAGCATCTCACGCACGGTCTTGCGCACGAACGCCGAGTCATCCACCACCAGCACGCGAACGACCTGGCTCACTTGCGCGCCTCCGGGGCATGGCCGGTCTTCACGTACACGAAGGCTTTGCCGATTTCCTCGAGCTCAAACCGGTTGGTCAGCCGCAGAAGGGATTCCGAAACTCCAACGAACAAACGCCCGTCGTTGGGCATGCGCTCGGCGAATTGATTGACCGTGCGCGTGATTGCCGCCGGTGAAAAGTAGATAAAGACGTTCCTGCAAAAGATAACCGGCGATTGAGCGAACGCTGCTGTTTCCTCAGGCGCAACAAGATTCGCTCGCTGAAAGCGCACCTTCACCAGGATCTCCGGCGAGATGGACCAGCCCTGCGGCACCGGCTCAAAGTACTTGTTGCGCAAGTGGTCCGGGAGAGAACGAAACGAGCGCTCGCGATACGTGCCTCGCCGCGCCTTTTCGAGTGCTGCGCCGCTCGCGTCGCTGGCGACGATTTCAATGGGCCCAAGTTTGAAGGCCCCGGCCTCCTGCAGGGCAATAGCGATGGTAAACGGTTCTTCGCCGGTCGCGCAGGCCGCACTCCATATCCGGAGCGGCGCCTTCGTTTTCTTGAACCACGCCGGCACAATGACGTCGGTCAGGGCCCGGATCTGGTCTATCTCGCGCCAGAAATAAGTCTCCTGCACGGAAAGCGCGTCCATGACACGCAGCCATTCACCCAGTGTCTCGCCGTCGAATTTCAGCAGGTAATAGTAGTCGAGGAATGAACGGCAATTACGCTCGCGCGCCAGCGGTTCGAGTTTCTCCAGCAGCGCGTCGAGCCGGGACGCCTCGAAATACGAACCGGTGTGCTCGTGCACCAGATCGCGTAGCAATTGCGCTGCTCCTTCGGGGTTCTGCACCCTGGATTGTTCCTCGGTCAATTGCAAAACAGACTAGATTATTATGATTTACGTTTGGCTCCTCGCGAAGGCCGTCTCCTGGGAGTGGGGGTGTGCACGCCATTTGGCGTTCGCCGGTTGGGACTCTTTCCTTTGCCGGCCACGGAAAGCAATTCCGCCATTTCACTCAACCGGCGCGCATTGTTCAGCAAACCCGTTGTTCGATTCACCGTCTCCTTTGCGCCGGACGCATTGCGTTCGGCGATGCCCTTGATCTCGCTCAGGCTCGTGAGAAAACCGCCAGCCGCAACGGAATGTTCGCGGTTGGCCCGGCTGATCAGCTTGATTTGTTTGACGATATTGTTCGATGCCGTGTTGAGGTCCGCGATTCCCTTTGCTTGTTCGGCGGTCGCCCGCGCCATTTGCTCGCTTTGGACGCGCATGCTTTCCGCCGCCGCAGTGATCTGCATGGCGCCAGTACCCTGTTCCGACATGGCCCGCGCGACACTTGCGATGAGCCGTTCGGAACGCGCGGCTTCCTTGGAAATCTGATCCGCGGCGGTCGCCTGCTCGGCCACGGCGCGCGAAATCGAAGCGGCATTCTTGCGCATCAGATCAAGCGCCTGGTTGACTTGTTTGACGTTCGCAGCCTGTTCGCCAGTCGCTTTGCGGACCTGCAACGCCAGAGTTGCGGTGTTCTGTCCGGCCTTGATCACATCTCGCGCCGCGCGGCCATGTTCACCCATGGCCTGCGCCACTTCCTTGGTGGTTTTGCGAATCTGCTGTACCGCCTGGACGATGCCCGTCGCCCCCTTGGCCTGCTCTGCCGTGGCGGCGGCGATTTGCCGCGCCTGCGTCGCGGTCGTGTTGATCGCCTCGACTACCGAGCGCCCCGCTTGCAATTGTTCTTCTGTCGCCCGCGATATCTGCTCCACGAACTGCGCCGACTCTGCCACGCCACCGAGGATCTTCTTCAGGCCAGAAAGCCCTTCCCCGGATTGCGCATTGCTTTCATCCGCCAAACGCAAGCCGTCATTCGCCGCCGTCACCGCCTCGCGCGCCACCTGCTGCAACGCCTTGATGATCTGTGCGATGTCCGAAGTCGCTTTGGCAGACCGGTCGGCGAGGTTCCGAATTTCTTCGGCCACGACCGCAAACCCGCGCCCCGCATCGCCGGCCCGAGCGGCTTCGATGGAGGCATTCAGCGAGAGCAGGTTGGTGCGCTCCGCGATCAGGTTGATCGTGTCAACAATGCTGGAGACTTCCGTCGCCCGTTTGTCCATCTCGCGCATCACGCCCACGGATTGCGCCATGGAATCACGAACACGCCCTATGCCCACCATCGACTTTTGCACGATCGCGCCCCCTTCCTCCGCGTCGCGGCCCACGCGACGCGCCGATTCACTGGAGCGTTTGGCCAAATCGACCACCGACCGCACGGAGCGGTCCATTTGTGTCGCGCTCGCTGAAGCCGCCGTGGCCGCTTCGGTGATGCGCTCGCTATTCTGGGCGACTCCCTGGATCGAGCGGCTCATTTGCTCGATGGAGGTCGAGGTCTGTTCCACGGAGGAGGCAAGACTTTCGGACATCGCCGCTACTTCCTCGATGGAGGCGGCCATTTCGTTCATCGCCGATGACGTTTCCTCAGCCGCCGCGCTTAAATCGTCCGAATTTTGCGCCAGCGATGTCACCGCACCACCGATGCCTTCGACGGACTTGGAAGTTTCAGTCACTGAAACGGCCAGTTGTTCGCTTTCGCGCGCCACGCCCTTGATTGAATTGGCAACCTCGTTGATGGCAGTGGTGACCTCCTGCGATGAGGTCGCCATTTCCTGGGCGCTCGCCGTGACGCTTTGCGTGGAAGCGGCCATCTGCTTGATGGACGACGCAGTCTGCGTCACCGCCGCCGCGGTTTCCGTGGCGTTTCCGCTCAACTGTGTGATCGACGCGGCGATTTCATTTGTGGAAGACGCCAATTCGTCGGCCGAGGCATTAAGCGAGTCCGCCTGGTTGGCCGTTTCCTTGAGAGAGGCCGCCAGCTCGTTGGCGCTGCTGAAGGCGCCCTCGATGGACCGACCCTGGGTATCCACGCCGCGCGTCACTTCGCCGGCGATGTCGCCGATCTGTTCGGCCCAGTTCGTGACCTCCGCGGCCGTGTCCTTCATCTCCAGCGTATAAACGTCAGTCGCGTTGCCGTTTGTTTTCGTCTTCATAACATTATTCTAATTCTCGGCCAGGGCCGGTTCTGCGGACGATACTTCAACCCCGCTCTTGATCACTTCGGGAATGTTCAGCAGCAATACCACACGGTCTCCGATGTTCGCAATCCCGGCCAGATACTGCCCGCTCAAGCCGGTGATGGATTCGTTCGGCGCCCGGATCGTGTCGGCGCTGATGTTCCGAAATTCCCGCGCCGCATCGACGATCAACCCGACGCGGCGTTCCTCCACCTGCACGACGATCAGTCGCGAACGCAGCGTGTAAGGCGCGCGCGGGAAACCAAAGCGCAACCGGAGATTGACCGCCGGCACCACTTGCCCGCGGGAAAAGACCACCCCTTCGACATGTGCCGGAGCGTTCGGCACCGGCGTGATGTGCTCGACCATCTCCATGTGCTGCACGTCGCCGCTTCGGATCGCGTAAGTCGTGTTCGCCAGTTCAAAAAGTATGTACGCGTCAGCGTCCCGCACAGTTTGTGTCATAAAACCTTTCCCGCAGGTGAACTGGCCAAATGGCGTTCCCGCTTCTGCCGCGCCGTCTGCATCAGGCCGACTGTATCCAAAATCAGCACGGCCCGCCCATCTCCCAGTTCTGTCGCCCCCGAAATTGCCGGGACCTTCAGCAGCGGATCATTCACGGCCCGCACCACGATCTCGCGCTGCGCCAGCACGCGATCGGCCACGATGCCCACCGCGTTCAGGCCCGTCCCGAGCACGAGCACGGGAAACTCGCGGCGTTGTTCGGGCGTCAGGCCAAACACCGTCGAGAGCCGGATCAAGGGCAGAATACCATTCCGATACGGCATGATTTCGTTCCGTTCGAGGATTTTCACGTTCTCCGCCGCGGCGGTCGTGATCTCCTGCACGACCGATTGCGGCATCGCGAAGCGCTGGCCGCCCGCGGCGATGATCAACGCATCGGCGATCGCCAGCGTGAGCGGCAATCGCAGCGTGAACGTCGTTCCCAGTCCGCACTCCGTGCGCATGGTTAGTTCGCCGCCCATGTCCTGGATGGCTGATTGCACCGCCGTCATGCCCACCCCGCGTCCGGCCCCGCGGTCCGCCGCCTCCCGCGTCGAAAAGCCGGGCTGTGAAATCGTTTCCAGCAACTCCGAAGTGTCCGGCTGTTCCGCCATCGGCATTCCCGCTGAGCGCGCGCGGGCCATCACTCCTTCACGATCCACACCCCGGCCATCATCGCTGATTTCGATGACCACCGTTTCACCCACAGTCGTGGCCCGCAGGTTGATGGTCCCTTCCGGAGGTTTGCCGGCCGCCAGCCGTTCTTCTGTCGTTTCAATCCCATGCGTGACTGCGTTCCGCACCAGGTGGAGCAGGGGATCCTTGAGCCGCTCCACCAGATATTTGTCGATCTCGGTCTCCTGGCCCGTGGAGGAAATGCGGATTCGCTTGCCGCTTTCGTGCGCGAGGTCGCGAACCACAAAGGGCAACCGCTGAAAAATTTCGCCGATCGGCACCAGGCGCACACGCATGAGGCCGTCGCGCAAATTGCGAAGCTCCCGGCCGAAGGCGACGTTTACTTCCTGTAGAGCTCGGGCCTCATTGGTGGGAAGCAGCGTCGTAATCCGGTTGCCTACTTCCTCCAGCCGCGCGCGGTGCACGACCATGTCACCCATGATGCGCATCAGCTCATCCAGTCGCGTTAAGTCCACCCGCACCACGTGCGATGGAGCCACGAACGCTACTGGCGGACTTTCGCTTGGTCCCGAGCGCTTTGGCGCGACTGGTGCCGCATATTCGTGGATCTCAATTCCGTCACCTGCCCAGGTCGCCGTATCGACTTCGGCGACCCGACTGGCCACGATGAATTCGAAGGAAATCTTTCCACCCGATTCGACCCTGGGAGCGCTGTGCAGGATCTCCCCCAGTTCCTGCGCGCGCGCGCGCGCCGAGTTGACCGTGACACCTTTTTCGGCCAGCGCCGCGGACGGTTGAAACAGGCATTGCCACACGCGCAATCCGCGCGCGCGCGCTTCGGCCACGCGCTGCGCCAAACCGACCGCCGCCGCTCGCGCGGGCGTGGCCGATTCCTGTGAGTCGTCCAGGAGCGAATTGAACCGATCCAGCAACGCGGAAATATCCGGAGCAGGTCTCTTTTCCCGGTAGGCGACGACGATTTGCTCCAGGCGTTCCGTTGCGCCGGTCAAAGCGTCGAACCCCTCTTCGCTCAGCGACGTTTCATTTCGCGTCAGGGCGCGCACATAGTCTTCGGTCCGGTGGGCGAGAGTTTCCGCCAACTGCAAGCCCGCCATGCCGAAAATACCCTTAAGCGAATGGAAATTGCGGAAGACTCGCTGAAGCACTGAGGGATCGGGGGCTTCCTTCCCGATGGTTCTTTCCATGATCAACAGCCCAGACCTCACCTCGCCGAGGTGTTCGTCACACTCGGCGTAAAAGTCATCCATGAATCCCGAACCCGAAGGTCCTTCTGAGGATGTTATACTCACGTATTGGTGCCGTACCCGACCACGAAAAGTCCTGAGTGCCAAAGCATTAGGAAATCGCTCCACACAGCAGACCATTGCAAAGGTCTGATGTAAACTGGGGTCCGTACCCCAGTAAGCTGCTCCCCGCGAGCAGGTTGCCCCTGTGCTGCCATCTCCCTGGCTGGGCCTTCGCCCCACTTTCGCACGCCCATTTGCGCCGGTATGTTCATCTAAACCGGGGCTCAGGATCGTGCTGAGCTCTTAATGTCGTTGCCGATGCCCGAACATTGCCTTTTTTCATCCGCACCGACCCTGAACGCCGAAGTCGGGGCCGGGGCGAAAACCTCTGATGCGGCGGAAGTTAATGTTCTGCGGAATCGGAACCAGGAACTGGCGAGCCATTGTGCAACTCTCGAAGCTGCGGGGGAGCGCTATCGCAGCCTGTTCAACTCCCTCGACGCCGGTTTTTGCGTCATCGAAGTCATCTTCGATCCTGCCGGGCCGCCGGTGGACTACCGCTTCCTTGAGGTCAATGCCGCCTTCGAGGAACAAACTGGGCTTCGAAACGCCGTGGGCAAAACCATCCGCGAACTCGCCCCGCGACACGAGCAGCACTGGTTCCAGATTTACGGCCGTGTCGCCCTGAGTGGTGAGCCCATTCGCTTTCAGAATCGCGCTGCCGAATTGAACCGCTGGTACGATGCCTGTGCCTTCCGCGTCGGCCCGCCTGCGGACCGCACCGTCGGCGTCCTTTTTACCGACATCACCGGGCGCAAACGCGCCGAGGAACAGTTGCGCGATCGTGAACAACAATTGCGCTTCATCACCGATCAAGTCCCCGTGCTCATCGTCCACTGCGACACGGACACCCGTTACAAATTCGTCAACGCCGCTTACGCCGAACGCTTCGGGATCGATCCTGAGAACGTGGTTGGAAAAGCGATCGCCGAGGTTATCGGTCCCGCCGCCTATGAAGTGATCCGCCGACACGTCGAGGCCGCTTTGCGCGGAGAACGCGCCGAATTCGAGGAAATGATTCCGTACGAGAGCCTTGGCTGCCGATGGGTGCACGGCGCGCACGTGCCGGAAAGAATGGCGGACGGGCGCGTGGTCGGATTTGTGGCCGTTATCCAGGATATTACGGAGCGCAAACAGGCCGAGCAGGCGCTCGCGGAAAGCGAATCGCGCTTCCGCGGGTTGATGGAGCAGGCCCCTTTCAGCATCCAGATTTTTGCTCCCGATGGCCGCACGGTGCGCGTCAACCGCGCCTGGGAGGAGCTTTGGGGCGTCACGCTCGAGGAAATCGCCGACTACAACGTCCTTCATGACGCGCAACTTGAGGCTAAAGGAGTTTCTTCCTACATCCGACGAGCGTTCACGGGCGAGGCCGTCGAGATCCCGGCGATTCAGTACGATCCCAATGAAACGCTTCCCGACCGGACGCACAACGCGGACCCGGTGCGCTGGGTTTCAGCCGTCGCCTATCCGCTCCAGGACGAAGCGGGCCAGGTCCGGGAAGTCGCGCTGGTGCACCAGGACATTACTCACCGCAAACGCGCGGAAGATGCTTTGGCCAAAACGCAGCAGGAACTCAAAAAGTACGCGACCAACCTGGAGAAGACCGTCGCCGAACGCACGGCCAAACTTCAGGACACCGTTCATGACCTCGAATCATTCTCCTATTCCATCGCGCATGACATGCGCGCGCCTCTCCGCGCGATGCGCGGCTTTGCCACCATTCTTCAGGAGGAATATGCTTCGAGACTCGATGCGACTGGCACCTCGTATCTTCAGCGGATCTCCGCCGCAGCTTTTCGTCTGGACCAGTTCATCGTCGACATCCTCGACTACAGCAAAATCGTTCGTGGTGAACTGAGGCTCAAGCCGGTTGATGTACACAAGCTCGTGCGCGAGATTCTCGCCTCTTATCCGCAGTTCGATTCTTCACGCGCCGACATTTCCATCGAAGGTCCTCTCCCCGTTTTGATGGCCAACCCGGCTGCGCTCACGCAGGTTCTTTCGAATCTCATTACCAACGCGGTTAAATTCGTCGCGCGCGGCGTGCGTCCGCGCGTGCGCATTCGCGCCGAGCCTGTTCGCAACGATCTGGCTTTTCCAAACGGGGCCGCGAAACTCTGGATTGAGGACAATGGCATCGGCATCCCCCATCACGTCCGGGACCAACTCTTCGAAATTTTTACTCGTTTCGAAGATCCTGAACTTTACGAAGGCACCGGCATCGGGCTGGCCATCGTCAAAAAGGCCGTGGAACGCATGGACGGGACCGTCGGCGTGGAATCGGAATCCGGCCAGGGCAGCCGGTTTTGGGTGCAGCTTCATGCGCCGACGCCAACCGCAGCGAGCACGCAACCCTCGTAACTGGTTTTGCTAACCGGAAGTGCGGTGTTTCTTTCTGCCGGCCTTCACTGCAATCAAAAGCACAATCAACGCGCTCATCATCAGGGCTTCCATGCAGTCCAGTATCGGAACATTCAGCGTAAAACTAAATCAGGTGTTTACCGTCCCCAACGACTCAAGTCTTTGTAATAGGAGCCGATGACGTAGGTCAGAGAGTGAGTACTGCGGCCCGCCTCCGTCGTTTGAGGCGGGTCTTCTGTTTCGCCATGGCGCTACTGTGACATGGGTTTTCGGACTTCCGTTTGAGGGGTCTTCCTGCATTCTACCGCAGTTGCTCCGGAATTTTTTCCGACCACGGCACTTCCCTGCGAATCATCTTCGTCGCAAGGCCGGTCAGCTTGAGATAATAATCGGAGGGCAGGCCTTCGTAGGTGGCGAAGTATTTTCCGACGGGGGTTTCGTTTGAGACTTTGTAGATGGCCGTCCCTTCGTCCACTTCGTCGAACATCCCCACAAAGACAGTGCGGACGCCCAGTTGCCGGAAGATCGCGAACTGGCGCCAATAGAACTCTCCTTTTTGCCGGGGGATCGTGGTCGTGCCCGGTTTGGCGCGCCGCAGGTTGTCCCACGAAAAACCCGGAAAGGCTGTGGGCATGTAGCCACTGTTCAACGGTTTCAATTCCGCCAGGTCCGGTTCCCAAACGCCTTTGCGGATGCGATCCATCGACGCGGCGTCCCGATAACGTCCCGCATTCCACGGGCTGATCGAATCAAACATCCGATACACTTTGGCCCAGGCCTGGTTGGTCCGCGAGGAACCGCCGAGCGTGCGCCAGTGAGGATCAATTCCGCCGATCAAACAGACGCCGCCGTACTGCGGATCACTTCTGAAGAAATTGATTAGTTCCTCGCCTTGTTCGGGCGACCACGGGCGGTCTTTGAAACCGAGACCCCAGAGCAGCACCACCGGCTTCTTTTGGTGGTGCAGATATCGGGCGTCTTCGCGGAGTTTCACTTTGTCACAAAGAAACTTCCAATCGTCTTTCACCGCAGCGGTGGACGCGTTTCGCCCGGTGGAAAGGTCCAGCATCATCGCCCAGACGCGCCCTTCGCGATGGCATCCTTCGCGCACATTGGCCAGGACCTGGTTCACGTGGCGGGAGCGACGCGGGCTGCCGGCTTCGCCGATGAAGCGGCTAAGAAAGACGCCATCGATGCCGTAATCGCGCATCCATTTGAAGTGGAGGAGCACTGGCCCCTTGCGGAAGGCGCTGTAGAGTCGCGCGGGTGAACCATCCCGCATGTTCAACCCGGGCACTTCGCACAAATCGGCCGGGTCGTATTCAGAAACGTCGGGCCACATATCGACGGTGAACCTGCCGCCGTTGGTCGCTCCCAATCTCTCGCCCCAATGCGTGAACCCGAATCCTGCGCCATCCGCGGGAGTGTTAAACCAGCCCTGATAACCGCACAGAACCTTCCCGTCGAGAGTCGTGGCATCGATGTCGGCGCGCGATGGACCGCGGTAAGGTTGAAGCCACGGCTCGGGCGCGTCGGCCGCAAGGAGCGTCGAGGTTGCGACGAGCATGCAAAACGTCGAAGCGATCCATTTTAGTGCGCGCGAGTTCATTTAGATTCCTGAGTGCGATTGACCCTGTCGCCGCGCAATCCTGAGTTCTCCCGCATCATGTTTCAACTGTCATCTGACTGGCACACAACAAGCTCCCTCTGCGGCTATGTGGCGGCGTGCCCTGGTGGCATTTCTCGGTTCGATGCTCGGCTCTGCGGTCGGCGTTGGGCTCCTCTATGCCCTTCTGCGATACGTTTACAAAGACGTCGGCGAAGGTCTCAAAACGAATATCATCGTTTGCGCGCATATCTTCGCGGCACTCGCTCTGGCCGCCGGCATTTGGGGCAGTATCATTGCGGGGATTAAAATGGGTGTGCGGTCCGCTCTCGTTTGTCTCGGAGCCTTGATTCTTTCAGCGCCGGTAGGGTTTTGCGGGTTGATGCTCGCTCTGCAATTTTATCCCCAACCCGATCTCTTTGTTCTCTGGCCAATCACGACGGTCGTAGCCGTCGTCTCCGGTGCTGTCGGAGGCGCTTTCGTGGGATGGGGACTCGGCGGCAAACGATTGCTCCGGCGCTCCGCAGTGATCGGCGCTCTCTCGACCGGACTCGTCTTCGGCGTGCCACTGACGCCCGCCTTGCTGATCTTCACACAGTCCGCGGGCCTGATTCTACTCTTCATCCCCTTCGTCATCTTCGCGACTTATCTGGGCACTGCCATGCGGCCGCGCGCTGCCTCCAGTGGAACAACCGCTCCGGTTGACTCGGCCGCCGTACCGAGCGGCCTTCCTTCCGTGCCACCCTCTCCGTCATAGCGGAGGCCTTGCTGGAGAACCTAGCGCTTCAAATGCTTTTTCAAAAATCGGTAAATCTCTGCCCGCGACTCGCGCCCCAGCTTCGTGTCCAGCCGATTGAAGTGATGTCCTCCCGGCGCGTTCGTATAAATCCTGTATTCGAAATTTTTCCCCGCCGCGCGCAACGCTTCGATCATTTTCTCGATCTCCGCCATGCGCACGTCCTCGTCGTTGGTGTTGCCGTGCAGTAACAATGGCGCCCGCAACCTTGCAGCCAGGGCGACGGGCGAGCGCCGTTGATATTCCTCAGGCGCTTCCGCCACCGTCTTCCCGATGTGATACGGCGCCGAAAACAGCTTCTCATATTCCGCACCCCGATACGCCAGGCGCATGGCCAGGTCCGTCACCGGCGCGCCCGCATACACCGCCTGGTAAGCCTCCGGATGCAGCAGCGAATTCATCAGTGCAATGTGCCCGCCGTGACTCCAACCAACGATCCCCACTCGTTTGCCGTCGATTTGCGGATGCCCTTCCACCATGAAATTCCGCGCCGCAAAAACATCCTCCACCTCCAGTCCCCCGTAATCGATCTGCTTCCAAAAATCCCCGCCGTAACCCGAACTCCCGCGGTAATCCGGCGCGATCACCGCGTAGCCTTCCTGCACCAACTCGCGCACGATCAGCGCCTCTTCATCGGTGGTCACATTCCCATGAATCTCTCCATGCACGAACACGATCAATGGCGTCTTGCGTCGCATCTTTTTAGGCGAAAACGTCCAGGCCGATACGATCACCTCGTTCGTCCCTCCCGGTTTGTTTGTGCCCGCGTTCGGCGGCCCGGTGAATCGCACCTTGTCCACCCTCGCGACGTCCCGCAGCCGCTCAAACCACGTGAGCTCGTTCAGCCCGCGCACAATCCTCGCCTCCACGAAACCAAGCGACTCCTCGATCCCGCTCAATCGATTGCTGATCGCGGATTGCGCCGCCGGCTCCTGTGCCCATGCGCTCATCGCCCCGACCACCAATACGATGCACAGTCCGCTCAACTTTGTTTCCATCCAAAGACGTCGCGAGCGATTCATCACAGTTCCCGCGTCATGAACACGCTATTCGGATCTTCGCGGTAGCCGGCGAAGGGCGGACATGTTCTAAAGCCGAACTTCTGGTAAAGCGCGTGGGCGGGCTTGAAGTATTCCATCCCTCCGGTTTCCAGGCTGAGTCTGCGGTAGCCGCGGCGCTTCGCCTCTGAGATGATGCATTCGAGGAGCCGGCTCCCCACGCCTTTCCTCAAATGGGCTTTACCTGTGCGCATCGATTTGATCTCTCCGTGCCCCGTATCCAGTTCCTTCAACGCGCCACACCCCACGACTTCCCCGCCTTGCCAGGCACTCCAGAACGTCACGCCGTTGCCGCGAAGTTCGTCCAGGTTGAGCGCGTGTCTGCTCTCCACCGGAGTGACCGCGGCCAAAGACCGAAGATGTTCGGTTAGCAATTCGGCGATTTCGGGTCCGGTCAGGTCGTCGATTTTAATTTCAATATCGCGTTGCATTTTGTGGCGGAGTTGGCGCGTCGGCGGAACTGAGTTTCGGTAGAATTCTTCCGGTTTCCAACAGATACTTGTCGTACGATTCGCCGAACTCCTCTTTCATCATTCTCTCTTCCCTGGGCACGCGCACAAAATAGAGAATTGCGAATGGAACGAGTCCAGAAAAACCCGCGATGTAATTTGGCAAAATCATCGCCTGCGCAATGACCAGCAGCCAAATCGACAAATACATCGGATGACGAATGCGCCGGTAAATTCCATGGGTCACCAGTGCATGCTTCTCGCGAATCTCGAGGGTTGGAGACCAGTTCGTGCCAAGGTCCTTATGCGATTTCCAAAAAACCCAGTCGCCCAAAAGCAAAACGGCAACTCCGCCGAGCCCGACCCAAAGCGGGCTGTGGTAGTCCGCAAAAGACAGAAACGGTGTAAACACGTAAAGCAGAGGAAGGAAGAAACCCCCAACGCCAACCGCGAGGAAGAGTCCGGTATCAGCGCGGGTCTTTCGATTGGCGCGGATCGGCACCCGGCCGTGGGCCTTGATGTGCGGGGCGCGAATGACGAAGTTGGCGACCCAATAGCCGATGATGTAAATGACCTTTGCAATCAAGGGGTCCATACGCGATGAGCACATTCGAAACGGCGTGGGATTTCAAGTCGATTGACGCGGGACTGCCGCTCCGAATTTTGTCGCGTTGTTCCCACGGTTCCTTTTCAATGCCCGCCAGCCTATGCAACGTACATCGCTCCTGATTTCTATACTCATTCTTCTGCTCGCGGGGCTGCATGCCGGTTCTGCCGCCACTGACCGAACCGCCGTCGGTCCGCGCACCGCTCTCGACCGGTATGTTCACGCGCCGGACACCAACTATTCGTTCCGGGTGGCGAGCACCGTCAAAGGGGATGGTTGCACCACCTACATGATCGATCTCACCTCCCAGGCATGGCTCACCACCAACGAAGTCAACCGCCCGGTCTGGCAGCATTGGCTGACGCTGGTCAAACCCGACGAAGCAACCAGTTCCACCGCCCTGCTCATGATCGGCGGCGGCAGCCATCGCACCGACCCGCCCTCCAAAGCCGACGCGAGCATTCTGACGATTGCTACCAGCACGAAAAGCGTGGTGGCCGAACTGCGCAACGTTCCCAATCAACCCCTCATCTTCGCCGGCGAAACCAAGGGCCGCACCGAGGACTCTCTCATCGCGTATACCTGGGACAAGTTCCTCCGCACGGGCGACGAAAAGTGGCCGGCGCGCCTCCCAATGACCAAGTCCGCGGTGCGTGCGCTCGATACGATCACCGCTTTTTGCGCCAGCGATGAAGGCGGCAAAATCAAGGTGGACAAATTTTTTGTCGCGGGCGGCTCCAAGCGCGGTTGGACCACGTGGACCACCGCTGCCGTGGACAAGCGCGTCATCGCCATCGCTCCGATCGTCATCGACTTGTTGAATGTGGAGCCCTCCTTCCGCCACCACTTCGAGGTCTACGGCTTTTACGCGCCCGCGGTCGGTGACTACACGCGCGCCGGCATCATGGATTGGGATGGCACGCCCGAGTATCGCGCCTTAATGAAGATCGAGGAGCCTTATAATTATCGCGACCGCCTCACGCTGCCGAAGTTCATCATTAACTCTTGCGGCGACCAGTTCTTCGTGCCGGACTCCGCGCAATTTTACTTCAAGGATCTCTCGGGCGTGAAGTATCTCCGCTACGTTCCGAACGCAGACCATTCACTGAAAAACAGCGACGCGTTGACCACATTGCTCGCGTGCTATTCGGCGGTGATCAAAGACACAAAGCTGCCGCAATTTTCGTGGACGTTGGAAGACGATGGTTCCATCCGCGTCAAGACCGCGGACAAACCGGACGCTGTGAAACTGTGGCAGGCAACGAATCCCGACGCGCGCGACTTTCGCCTGCAAACGATTGGTCCTGTCTGGACGAGCACCGACCTCAAAGAGGAAGGCGGCGTCTTCGTCGCGAAAGTCGAGAAACCGGCGAAGGGTTGGACCGCTTTCTTCGCCGAATTGACCTACGGCAAGGGCACGGCCCCGTTCAAATTTACAACCCAGGTCCGCGTCATTCCCGACGTGAAACCGTTCAAGTACAAACAGCCCGAGCGCCCCAAGCAACCCGCGTCATGACGAGGCCCATCCTGAAGTGCCTGCCGCTGGTGCTTCTGCCGGCGCTTTTCGGTTGTCGAACGGATCCGAGCATTGGCTACGGCTACGACACCGCCGGTTTCGTGGAGCCACCGGTCGTCATTGAGCGCGACGGACACTACTACCTCCGTTACCGGCGCGGGCTGGACAATGGCAGGTTTACACCCGCCAATCCCGTTTTGCGCGCCACCAGGCGGAACGATGGCGGCTATTATTATTTCAGCGTTCCGATCAGCCACATGGAATGGGGCAATCGTGTCGAGAGACCCCTCGCGCTGGATGGTCTGGAAGATTTCGCGCGCGCCGGCAGAATCTACTGGCTCGATTCCGACGGCCGCAAACATCCCCTCCCAATTCGCCCCGAGTAATTAACCATTGGAACTTGTCCACAGCCGCCACGATGATCGGTCACCAGTCTCCACCAGTCGCTCGTACGAGCATCAACCTTGCTCAACTTCTCTTACTGGTCACACTGATGAGCGACATAGCTGAGATGGTCGCATCCATCAGAATGAAACAGCTTCCTATGTCCTTCCCTGGTTAACCGGGACAGCGCCACGAGGTGGGCAGGGCGTTTGGATGTTCAGTCTGATGTAGGTGAGCTTTGCTTCGCTTCGAGAAGCGTTCGTAGCCGAGAAGCCGTCCCAGCGTTTGAAAATCAGTGGCACCTCGCGTGCTATGGTTGGCGCGTACGGTTCAAATGGGGGGGATGCAGGGACGTAAGGGACCCAATGGGAATTTGCAAAGTGCAAAATGGAAATTGCAAAATTCAAAATGGGAAAAGCGCCAGGGCGTTGAGGGTTGAGAGTGCTGAAACCCAAAGGACCGAAAGGATCTAACCGCGTGAACGCCTGGTCGCTGCGCCCCCGGTATGGGGTTGCGGGCGGAGGTTGCGACGTGCAAAGTCAGGTATGACAGTAGGCGAACTGCTAGAGGAGCTTCAAGGGGTGGACCAAAACATTGAGATAGCAATCGCGACCGAACGCCCCAAAGGCAGTTGGTCAATCGATAGCGTTTCTCTCGTCGAAGACGAAGGAAGCCCGACCGTTTTCCTGCACTGCGACGTGCCCCGGTACTGAGTTGGTTCGCTGCCTGGTGTGGGATCAGGAATACCCCTTTTCAGAATTCAGAATGGGGCGTCTCGGAGCCGGAACACAGGAAAGCAGGAAGCGGGAAGGCCGTGATCGAACCGACGTTTTCAGTGCAGAGTTGCGAGTGAAGAGTGCAGAGTGAACGAGGACCTAAAGGACGTGAACGCGAAACTCCGGCGCGGTGAGACTCGTTACCGCAGCCCATCCGACAGTTCGAGCGATGCGGTTGTGCGGCCAGCTATGGGATGCTGGGCAAGCTCTCGTCGGCCACAGGGGGTGGGTTGTTTTCACGTAGCGCTTGATTTCTGGCGGTTAAAAAAGTTTCCTCGCTGCAGTGCCATTGCAGCGCAACGGGCTTGAGCCATGCCGAATGTTCCTGTGTCTCGCGCTGGTGGTGTCTGTACACGCTGCGGAGACGAACGATTTGCGCCGTCTCAGACCGAACCAGATGATCAGTCCGGGGCCGCCGCCCAAGGCGCCTACGCAGTTCAATCCTGATCCGAATCCTCTGATTGTGCCGACGAATGTTCCGCCGGCTACGAATTGGTCGCGCCGGGTTTTGATCGCGACGAATGCGCCGCCGCAGGTGCCGGCGCAGTTCAATCCGGATCCAGGCGCGAGTCTCAGGCCGGCGCCTACGAACGTCGTGTCGCCGCTGTTCCCAGGCGACGTCGTCTTGCCGCCGGCGTTCAGTCGCCCCTCAGTTCCGCCCGAACAAGCGTTGCCACGGCCTGAGGTGCGGCGTGGAGAATTGGCTCCGCCCGAACCGCCACCGCCGGGAAGTTTCGGAAGGGAACCGCTGCCGAAGGAGCAGGAGTTGCCACGGGAAGACGTCCGGCGCAACGTGAAGATCGAGCAGAATTTTCACGTTCCCGACTCCTACGGAGGGTCACTTTATCCGACGAATTCGCAGCCGCGGGGGGACCGGTGGCGGATCGGGTTCACGCCGTGGAAGCGGTACACGAGCGGGGTGACGGAGCAGCCGTATGAAACGCCGGAGCCGTTGTTGTGGCATCCGTACAAGCAGAGCGTGCTGAAGGGGGACGTGCCGGTGATCGGCCAGGACATTTTTTTGAATCTGACCGCGTCGACGCAAACGGAAGTGGAGTTTCGCCGCGTGCCGACCGCCGCGGGGGTGAGCGCTGCCGTGCCGGGCGCATATGAATTTTACGGAGAGAGCGAACAGATTGGCATCCAGAATAATATCGGGTTCGCGGTGGAGTTGTTCAAAGGGGAGACAGCGTTCAAGCCGGTGGAGTGGGCGATCCGGCTCGAGCCGGTGTTCAATGTGAACTATCTGGACGCGCGCGAAACGGGTGTGGTGTCGCCGGACCCGCGCGGGTCGATCGGCGGGAACAATAATCGGCCG